>Ga0114903_1000018_pt1 | contig 157402 bp, 151 predicted proteins | sample MalvirDeepMed_s2_FD_87289 | JGI IMG/M metagenome (GOLD analysis project Ga0114903, IMG submission 87289) | Marine viral communities from the Global Malaspina Expedition - Malaspina viral metaG DeepMed_s2 | ecosystem: Environmental > Aquatic > Marine > Oceanic | place: Mediterranean Sea...
AAGCCAGAGCAGTGCGCCGATCTCGACCGCGTTGTTGTAGTCATCGATGGTCCAGGCGCTTCCCCAGTCCGGGGTGCCGGTCTCTTCGGCGAACAGCCCGGAAATGTCGGCACGGGTAAGATGCCGTCCCGAAGCGAGTAGTTCGGCAACTCGGGTGCCGATAGCGTAGGCCAAAGGCATTGACGGCAACTGCTCGCCGGTGGGAAACAGGTCTGATTGAAACATGGCAATTCGTCCTCCTGATGAAGGCATCGGGACACGCCCTCTGCCGGATCAGGAATTCGAGAAGCCCTCTCTCCTCTACGGCGCCGCCTTGCGGCGCAGCCATGCCGTGAGTTCGTCGTTCCAATCGGTGTCGCGTGATGACGGTTTGCGGACATGTACCGTGCGTCCATCGCAAGCATAGGCGGACAGGCCACGCGACGCAGCCAGCTCGCCGCCAGCGTCGTGATCGACGAAGAGATGAAGCTCGGTCACGCTCTCGGGCACACTGACGAGGCCGAAGCGCTCATTCCCGAGGGTCGCCCAGACGGGGACACCGGTGAGAGCATAAGCCGACATTGCGCTTTCAATGCCTTCAGCAAGGCCGAGCTTGCCAGAGGCCGGAGCGAAGAGGCGGACAGCAGATTCACCGAGCGCGCCAAGCGCGCGTTTCGGCTTGTCGAAAGCGGCCTTGGTATTGCCCGAAAGGAACGTGCGATGGACGGCGACCGGCCCCTCGTCGAGGCTGACTGCCGCGATCAGGGCGGGCAAAAAGCGGGTCCGTCCTTTTGGACCAAGCGGCGTTCGTGGATGGAAGCGGAGCGCTGGAGATGCGGCGAGGATGCCGCGGCTCTCAAGATATTCCTTTGCCGGACTGGCACGCAGTGGCTGTGCATCGCGCCAGATCCTCAGCGCTGCCGCCGAGGGTTTGCGGGTGCTGGTCGGTTCGGGGCCGTTGGTCGTCGCAGAAGCTGAAAAAAGCGCCGGTGCCTCGAATCCTTCACGCGCCAATGCAGACAACACGCTCTGCTGATCGCATCCCGCAAAGCAATGGAAGAGGATGGCCTGTCGGCCGAGCGACACACCGAGTGACGGCGTGCGATCATCATGCGCAGGGCAGCAGGCCATGCCCTTGGTGCCGGACCACTTGCCGCCCCGGCTTTCGCAGATCTTGCGGGCGGTGTCCTCAAGCGAGGTACGTGACAGGGTTGAATTCGAAACGGGCATACCGGCTCCATCGCCTCACAATTGCCCCTCCAACCGACCCTCTCTCCTCTCGGATAAGCACGCAAAAAAGCGTTTTCCTACACCTATTTGTTCTATTTATGTTCTCTTGCAGATCGAGGCAAGGTGAAAGGTTATGCGATGCGAATGTATCTGGTGGCCTGCGGTTGCGGTGCGCTAGCGATTGCGATAGCGATAGCGATTTCGGGGTCTGCGCGGGCGCGGGAGTTTCAAGTCTTCGACCATGACCTCAGCAAAGTTGAGGTTACAACCGACAAAGGTCTTGGCTTTAACCCGACTGCAATCGACTTGGCCAAACCAGAAGGCGGCAAGGCTTATATCGATAGAAGCTTCAAGGAAGCTTTGTACGAGCCACTCATCCGGCAAGCTGAAGCGCGATACCAATTACCGCCTCGACTGCTTCAGGCCCTGATTTGGCAGGAATCGCGGTTCAACCCGATGGCGATCAGTCCGGCTGGCGCCGCTGGTCTCGCTCAACTGATGCCGGGAACGGCAAGAGAACTCGGTGTCAGCAATCGCCACGATCCGGCTCAGAACATCGACGGTGGCGCGCGGTATCTGAAGCAGATGCTAGAGCGCTTTGGTGCGATCCATCTCGCGCTGGCCGCCTACAACGCTGGACCCGGCGCCGTGTCGCGAGCCGGCGGGATACCGAAAAATCGGGAAACGCCTGGATATGTGAAGAGCGTTATCGACCGATGGATGGCATACAGCTCGATATGACTACGAATCGGAAAAGGATCAGCGGACGGCTCGAGCATCTTCCTCGGGGAGCTGCAATTGTAACCGATGCCGGTGATCACTGGGTTCTTGAAGACTATGAACCCTCAAACGATGACTTCGGATTTGAAGTTACCGCAGAGGGTATTGTCGTCGGGTTCGACCGGCTTCGCGTCGAATGGCTTGGTCAGGTGTCCGCTTAGGAGCAGGTCAAGCGGCCCTCAAGACCGCAATGTTTTGCGGCTTGCCGCCGATGGAGTCGAGGAAGTCTGCCCAATCCTGCAACATTGCACGCCGAGGAGCGAGATATTCGGCAGCATTGTATGCTCCGCGAACTTCGTTTTCTTCGCTGTGTGCCAATTGCAGTTCGACCCAGTCTTCATGATATCGACGGATCCACATCGGGGGATCGCCGACCTCGACAAGCTGCTCATTCGCCCAGGTGCTCGCCAGACCCCTGAAGCCGTGAACAGTTTGCCGCCCGTGGTAACCGAGCCGATAGAGGCCATAGATCATCGTATTCTCTGAGAGCGGCATCTTGGGCTTCTGGCCTGGAAAGACGTATTTACCTTCGGACTTGCTGATCAAATCCTGAGCAAGAGAAGCGGCTTGTCGCGACAGTGGCACGATATGCTCGCGGCCCATTTTCATCCGGTCAGCGCCAATGCGCCATACTGGTGAAGGTCCACCCATATCTTCGAACTCGTGCTTCTTGGCGAATCGAAGCTCCTTCGTCCGCACCCATGTAAGAAGAGCGAAATTCAATGCTGCCCGGGTAATCTCGGAGCGTCTCTCACCCTCTTCTTGATATTGCCCGATCTTAATCATCAGCTCGGGTAGCTGCGCGAGAGGTAGCTTCGCCATATGCTTGACCCGAGGCCGTGGCTTCAGTGCCCCGCGAAGATGCGCAGTAGGGTCGGAATCACAAAGGCCGCTGGCAATAGCGAACTGGAACACCTGTCCAATACATTGCTTTGCCCGCCGACTGATGTCGAGCGCGCCGCGCTCTTCGATTTTCCGAATGACCTTTAGCACTTCTGGTGGAGTGATCTCATGCATCATGAGCTCGCCCAAGTCAGGAAACACATCCTGGTCCATGCGTGACCAGACACGCTTCGCATGCGCGGGATCGAGACTACTTGCTCTGTTCTGATGCCACATGGTGGCGATCGCCCTGAAGGTCTTGGCCTCTTCGAAGTCCCGACCCGGTTTGTGGACCATCGGGTCCCTGCCCTCAGCCAGCACACCTTTGGCAACTTTCTTGAGTTCTCTTTCTGCCGCTATTCCTACTTCGGGATAGGCGCCGAAAGAAAGCAGCTTCTCCTTACCGTGGTAACGGTATTTCAGCCGCCAGAGCTTCGAGCCGTTCTTTTGAACAAGGAGGAATAGACCCTCCCCATCCGCAAGCTTGTATGGGCGCTCTGCCGCCTTCGCTTTTTTGATCTGAATCTCACTCAAGGCCATTGGGGGTATCGCTCCTTTTCGCTACCCCCGGAAAATACCCCCAAAATACCCCCACACCAAATCCGGCTTCAAGCGAATGCAAGCGCACGCAAGCGGACGCGAATCGCTCACATCATTCTGTTTTAATTGAATTTTGCGGATGCATGCGGCCCCAAGCGAACCCATGCGGATTCGAGAATGGTAGCGGAGGAGGGACTCGAACCCCCGACACGCGGATTATGATTCCGCTGCTCTAACCACCTGAGCTACTCCGCCCCAATGTCGCCATACCACATACGGCATGAGGCCTGCCGGAGCGGTTAGCTCGACGACAGGCGGCGCTCTTAGGGTGCAGGCGCACGGCGGTCAAGCACCACCGTTTCCAACGATATCAGGCGCGCGCCCTGCCCCTGAAATTCACGTCGTCCACCTGCGTCCAGGGACCGCCTTCGTAGCGGTGGATGCCGAGCCCACGGAAGGCGAAAGGGCGTTCTGCGACCAGCGGGGCCAATTCAGCCTGCAGGGCCTTCGCTTCGTTCTTGGAGACCTTGTTCTGGACCGTGATGTGGAGCCGCTTGCCGCCTGCGTCCTGATCGGTCAGCAGGCCGTGAAAATGTTCGGCCAGCATCGCGCGCAGGCGCAGGATGCCCTCGCTCTCCAGCCGGATGGCGGTCCCGCCGCCGAGTGACATGATCCCGACGATCCGCGCCTCGACCGGCGCGAACTCCTTGGCGAGTTGGCGGACTTGCTGGACGACCTCGGCTTCGCAGAAACCGGGCAGCGCGTGGAACAGAGTTACGTGGGCCGCAAGGTAATTGCGCTCGGGCGGGAAATGCGCGGTGCGTAGGGCGGTCGCCCAGCCTTGCAACCCATCGGGCAACTGGGCGGTCAGGATCAGTGGCTGGTCGCCCATGAGCCGGTGCTACATCTCTCCGCGTTCGCGGCGCAGCCGGTACCATTCGGCGACGTTGGCATTGTGCTCTTCCAGCGTCTCCGCGAACTCGTGCCCACCGGTGCCGTCGGCGACCATGAACAGCGCTTCGGTCTCTGCCGGGTTCAGCACCGCCGCAATCGCCTCGCGCCCGGGGTTCGTGATCGGCCCGGTTGGTAGGCCCACGCGCGTATAGGTGTTGTACCCGTTGACCGCCGCGATTTCCGACTGGCGGATGCGCCGCCCCAGCGGCTTGCCCTTCGTGATCGGATAAATGATCGTCGGGTCGGCCTGCAGCAGCATGCCCTCCTTGACCCGGTTCGAATAGAGCCCCGCGACCATCCGGCGTTCGCGCGCCACGCCGGTTTCCTTCTCGACGATCGAGGCGAGCGTCACCGCGTCTTGGATATTGTCGACCGCGATATCCTTCGCACGCTTGGGCCAGGCCTCGGCAAGGTAGTTGCGCATCGCCGCCTGCATGCGAGCGAGCACCGCCGAGCGCTCCTCCCCCCGCTCGAAATCGTAGGTGTCGGGCAGTACGCTGCCTTCCTTGGGAACGGGGATTTCCCCGGTCAGCAGGTCTTCCGCCATCAACGTCTCGAAGACGAGGATCGAGGGCATGCCTTCGGGGATCGTGACGAACCGCCGGATCACCTCGCCATGCTGCAGCGTGTCGAGGATCGCCGCCGGGCTGGAGCCGCCTTCCAGCAGAAACTCGCCCGCCTTGATCGGATCGCCGCTGCCCAGCACCTTCGCCCGCAGCAGGAATGCCTGCTGGTTGGCGATCAGCCCCTCTTCGCGAAGCTGGCCCGCAACCGAGGTGAGCGTCGAGCCCGAGCGGACGATGAACGATGTGTCATCCTCGCTCGGACCGGGGCCGTACCAGCCCCACGTGAACCACCCGCCCGCAACCGCAGTGACGATCAACACCAATGCGGCGAGCGCGCGAAGCATCAGTCGGGTTTCTTCATCACGAGGCTGGCATTGGTGCCGCCGAAGCCGAAGCTGTTGTTAAGAACGGCCTTCACTTCGCGCTTCTTCGCGGTGTGCGGCACCAGGTCGACGCCTTCGGTGCCCTCGTCCGGATCGTCGAGGTTGAGCGTGGGCGGGACTATCTGGTCGCGAATGGCGAGGATGCAGAAAATGCTCTCCACTGCCCCCGCACCGCCGAGGAGATGCCCGATCGCCGACTTGGTGCTGCTCATCGAAGCGCCGCCAAGATCGTCGCCGAACACGCGCTTCGCAGCAGCCAGTTCGATCGTGTCGGCCATCGTGCTGGTGCCGTGGGCGTTGATGTAGTCGATATCGGAAGGTTCGAGCCCCGCCTTGCGCAGCGCCATCCGCATGGAGAGTTCGGCGCCCTTGCCTTCCGGATGCGGAGCCGTGACGTGATAGGCATCGCCCGACAGGCCGTAGCCGACGACTTCGGCGTAGATCTTGGCGCCGCGTGCCTTGGCATGTTCGTACTCTTCCAGCACGACCACCCCCGCGCCCTCGCCCAGCACGAAGCCTTCGCGATTGCGATCATAGGGACGGCTCGCCTGCTCGGGTCGGTCGTTATAACCGGTGTTGAGCGCGCGGGCCTGCGCGAAGCCGGCGATGCCGAGCGGGTTGATGGTCGACTCCGAGCCTCCCGCCAGCATGATGTCCGCATCGTCGTCGCGAATCATGCGCGCCGCATCGCCGATCGAGTGCGCACCGGTGGAACAGGCGGTGACCACGGCATGGTTGGGGCCCATCAGGCCATAACGGATCGAAACCTGCCCGCTGATGAGGTTGATAATGCGCCCGTGGACGAAGTGCGGACTGACCCGGCCCGGTCCGCGCTCGTGCAGGTTGACCGATTCATATTCGATCCCCGGCAGGCCGCCGATCCCTGCGCCGATCGAAACGCCGGTGCGCTCCTTGGTCGCCTGATCCATCTCGGTTAGGCCGGCATCCTCGATCGCCTGCCCGGCCGCATCGAGGCCGTAAACGATGAAGGGATCGACTTGGCGCTGGATCTTGGTGTCGACGCGCTTGTCGGGATCGAAGCCCCACTCGTGATCCTTGCCCTTCACCTCGCAGGCGATGGTCGCCTTCTGGTTGGACGCATCGAAGCGGGTGATCGGCCCCGCCCCGCTCTTGCCAGCAATGAGGTTTTCCCAAGTGGTTTCGACATCGCCCCCCAGCGGGGTGACGAGGCCAAGACCGGTAACAACGACGCGGCGCATATTCTTCTCCAAAAACAGCACAGGCCCGGCCCGCTAACCGGGTCGGGCCTGCAAATGGCGGCGGCGCGGGCCCCCGCAAGAACGCAATGGGCTCAGCCCTTGTGCTCTTCGATATACTTGGTGGCATCGCCCACGGTGCTGATCTTCTCAGCCGCATCGTCGGGGATTTCCACACCGAATTCTTCTTCGAAAGCCATCACCAGTTCGACGATGTCGAGGCTGTCCGCGCCCAGATCGTCGATGAAGCTCGCATCCTGCGTGACCTTGTCGGCTTCCACACCCAGGTGCTCGACGACAATCTTCTGTACGCGGTCGGCAGTATCGCTCATTACCTATGCCCTCTCGACATCTTGCTGTTGCTAATCACGAACGCCCTATCCAAGCGCTTGATCCTGCGCAAGGGGTGTAGGCCGCGCAGCATCACAAAGCCTGTCGACCACCGGGGCCAAACGCGCCACCACCCCCTGCCCGAGGCAGTGCGTGCCTACTGGGGCTCACGGCTTTCCAGTTGGCTTTCGGCAGCAAGGTACAAACCGATCCGCCGCAGACCGGCCTGCGCCTCGTCATCGGACGTCTTGTCTGCCAGAGCCTGCCCGTAATACTGCTCGGCAGTCGCGAAATCGCCGACCTGCTCCGCACACAGGCCGAGGTTGAACAGTAGCGAGGGGTGCGCGCCGATGGCCGGCTCCAGCGCAGCGAATGCTTCGCAAGCCCCGCGCTCGTCCTGCTTGGTCAGTCGGATCGCGTCGCGGAACGCCTTCGACGCGTCGCGCGGCATCCCCTTGCGGCGCTCCATGATCCGGATATCCTCGATCGCCTGGACTGGCGCGAGCGCACGCCTCACGTCGTCGGCCGCACCGGCCAGTGCCAGATCGACGGCGGGCGCGATAAGCGGCTCGTCATCGTAACCGGGGCAGTAACTCAACACCTCGCTGCGTGAGAGCCGTTCGGACCACAGAATATGGCCCTCGGCGGATCTCAGATTGGCGCGTGGCCGCACGTCAATAGCCAGCCGCACGCACGCGAGGTCCACCTTTTCGCGGCGGACGCAGTCTCCATCTTCGTCTTCTTCCACGCAAATCTTGCGCTGCTGGGAGAATTCGGTTTCGGTAACGCGCACCCGCGCCCCGCCACCGAGTATCGCATCGGCATTGCCTGCCTGGGAGCGGTGGAGCAGCGTAAAATAGGGCTGACCGTCGATCGCCGCATCCAGCAGCCGGTCTTCGATCCGATTGGCGAAGTCGCTGCCCTCGCGCCCCGCGAAGCGATCGATCGCGATGGTTCGCACGGCTGCGGCCTCATCGCTTGCGGCTGGATAGATGGTTTCGACCCTGAGTGTTTCGGCCTGCGCATTCGCGCCGCCCAACAGCATCGCGGCAATCGAACCCGTCAAGATCTGCTTCAGCATCGTCCTCGCTCCCTGTTGCTCGCACAGATCATGCACGGCGAACCTGTCACGAGGATGAGCGACCGCCGGGGCGGCCGTTCAGCAGTCCTTGGCGATCAGGCGTCGCCTGCTCGGTCGACGCGGGTCGCCTCGGGGCTATCCGGTTTCGGCTGCTCGACCGTGCGGATCGAAAGTTCGCGCAGCTGCTTGGGGCTGACGATGCTGGGAGCGCCCATCATCAGATCCTGCGCGCGCTGGTTCATCGGGAAAGCAATAACTTCGCGGATGTTGGGCTCGTCGGCGAGCAGCATCACGATCCGGTCGATCCCCGGTGCGGAGCCGCCATGCGGCGGTGCGCCAAGCTTGAACGCTTCGAGCATCCCGCCGAAATTCTCCTCGACGTCGGCCTTCGAATAGCCAGCAACTTCGAACGCCTTGTACATGATGTCCGGACGGTGGTTCCGGATCGCGCCTGAGCTGAGTTCGTAGCCGTTGCACACGATGTCGTACTGCCACGCCTTGATGTCGAGCGGGTCTTGGGTTTCCAGCGCCTCCATCTCGCCCTGCGGCATCGAGAAGGGGTTGTGGCTGAAATCGACGCGCTTCAGTTCCTCGTCATACTCGAACATCGGGAAGTCGACGATCCAGCAGAACTTGAAGCAGCCCTGCTCGATCAGCTCGAGCTGCTCGCCCACGCGCGTGCGTGCGGCACCGGCCAGCTTCTCGACTTCCTTCGGCTTGCCAGCCGCGAAGAACAGGCCGTCGTTTTCGCCAAGGCCCAGCTCGTCGTAGAGTTTGGCCATTTCCTCGGGCCCGTGGTTCTTGGCGATCGGCCCGCCGAACTCGCCACCCTTGCGGGTGACGTAGCCAAGGCCCGAATAGCCTTCGCGCCGCGCCCAGTCGTTCATCTCGTCGAAGAACTTGCGGCTCTTCTCGTTGGTGTTCGGCGCAGGGATCGCGCGCACGATGCCGCCACCGCCGACGATCTTCTCGAAAATGCCGAAGCCAGACTTTTCGAAATGGTGCGTGACGTCGGTGATGATGATCGGGTTGCGCAGGTCCGGCTTGTCGCTGCCGTACTTGAGCATTGCCTCAGCATAGGGAATGCGCGGGAATTCGCCCGCGGGCGTCACGCTCTTGCCGCCCGAGAATTCCTCGAACACGCCTGCCAGCACCGGCTCGATCGCCTGGAAGACGTCTTCCTGCGTTACGAAGCTCATTTCGAAGTCGAGCTGGTAGAACTCGGGGCTGCGATCGGCGCGCAGGTCTTCGTCGCGGAAGCACGGCGCGATCTGGAAGTAGCGGTCGAACCCGGCGACCATCAGCAGTTGCTTGAACATCTGCGGTGCCTGCGGGAGCGCGTAGAAGCGGCCCGGGTGCAGACGGCTGGGCACCAGATAGTCGCGCGCGCCTTCGGGCGAGGATGCGCCGAGGATCGGCGTCTGGAATTCGGAAAAACCCTGGTCGATCATGCGTTTGCGCAGCGAAGTTATCACGCGGTTGCGCAGCATGATGTTGGCGTGAACCCGTTCGCGCCGCAGATCGACGAAGCGGTACTTGAGGCGAATGTCCTCGGGATATTCCTGCTCGCCCGCGACCGGCAGCGGCAGTTCCTCGGCCATCGACTGCACGGTGGCGGACTTCGCGAAGACCTCGATATCGCCGGTCGGCAGGTTCGCGTTGCGGGTTTCCTGCGAGCGCGCCTTCACGACGCCGTCGATGGTGATGACGCTTTCGGACTTGAGCGAATCGAGCAGGCCCAAAGCCTCGCTATCCTCGTCCGCAACGATCTGGGTGATCCCGTAATGGTCGCGCAAGTCGATGAACAGGACGCCGCCATGATCGCGTTTGCGGTGGACCCAGCCAGACAGGCGAACGGTATCGCCGACATGGCTTTCGCGGAGCTGTGCGCAGTTATGAGTGCGATAGGCGTGCATCGTGGAACTTTCCGGTTCGGGGATTAGGCGCTAGGGGCATGGCCGAAGCTCGACGGCGAAAACCCTGAAAGCTTGCGCGCTAACAGGCGATAGGCCCGGTTTTGTCAAGCCGGGTGCACGCCTGACGGAGGGGTTTTGCGACCCCGAGGGCGGTACTCCGCCCGGCTGGAGAACGACTGAAATATGAAAATCCACGACCTGATTACCACCACCGATGCGCTGGCAGACCTGTGCGAAAGGTTGGGCCAGAACGACTTTGTGTGCGTGGATACCGAGTTCATGCGGGAAAACACCTACTGGCCCGAACTCTGCCTGATCCAGATCGGCGACGAGAACGAGGCTGCGGCAATCGACCCGCTGGCCGACGGGATCGACCTGAAACCGCTGCTCGACCTGCTGACCGAGAACGAGGACGTCCTGAAGATCTTTCACGCAGGCAGCCAGGATGTGGAGATCTTCTACAACCTCACCGGCAAGACCCCGCACCCGATCTTCGACACCCAGATCGCGATGATGGCGATCAGCCAGTCCGAACAGATCGGTTACGCCAATCTGGTGGAGCATTGGCTCGACAAGACGATCGACAAGGGTGCACGCTTCACCGATTGGAGCCGCCGCCCGCTGACCGACCGTCAACTGGAATACGCAATCGGCGACGTGACCTACCTCGCCAAGATATTCCCCCGAATACTGAAAAAGCTGATCAAGACCGATCGCGGCATGTGGCTCAATGCCGAGATGGACAAGCTGGCCGATCCGGAAAACTACGCGATCGAGCCCGACAAGGCGTGGAAGCGCATCCGTGCGCAGGGCCGCAATCCGCAGGTCCTCGGGCGGCTCAAGGCACTCGCAGCGTGGCGCGAGGGCGAAGCGCAGCACAAGAACATCCCGCGCGGGCGGATCATGCGTGACGAGACGCTGGCCGACGTAGCCTCCCATCCGCCGAAGAAACAGGCCGACCTCGCCAAGGTTCGCGGCCTCTCGAATGCCTGGAAGGATAACGAAATCGGCAATCGCCTGATGGGCGTCATCGAAAATGCCGATCCGCTACCCGCAGACGAAATGCCCGCACGCACCAGTCGCGGTGCGCCGCTGGGTAAGGAAGGCGCGCTGGTCGCCGACCTGCTCAAGCTGCTGCTCAAGATCCGCGCGAGAGAAATCGACGTTGCCCCGCGCCTGCTTACCCGCTCGGGCGAACTGGAACAGCTGGCCGCCGGAGTGCGAGACCTGCCGATTCTCGACGGCTGGCGCCGCGAAGTGTTTGGCAAGGATGCGCTCGATCTCGTCGAAGGCAAGCTCGCCTTTGCCGTCGAGAAGGGTAAACTCAAGATGACCCATATTGACGATGAGGTGGAAGGGTAGGCCCCGATGTCGACCTACCTACCCACGATCCGACAGCTGCAATATCTCGTCGCGCTGCACGAGCATGGCCATTTCGGACGCGCCGCGGAGGCGAGCTTCGTGTCGCAATCAACGCTTTCCGCGGGTATCCGCGAGCTTGAGACCCTGCTGGACGTGACTCTGGTGGAGCGCAGCCGCCGCGTTGTCCGCTTCACCCCGCTCGGCCAGCAGGTCGTGGAGAAGGCGCATGCCTTGCTACGGCAAGCCGAAGACCTGTCGGACCTCGTGCGCGCGGCGGGCCAGCCGCTGACGGGCAAGTTGCGGATGAGCGTAATCCCGACCATCGCGCCCTTCCTGCTACCGCGCATCCTCCCCCGCCTGCGCAAGGAGCGGCCCGAGCTCGAATTGTTCCTGCGCGAGGAAACCAGCAGCGACGCGGTGGAATCGCTCCATCACGGTCGGGTCGATTGCGTGCTGCTCGCCCTTCCCTTCCCCACGGGCGAAGTAGAGCAGGCGATCATCGGCAAGGACCGCTTCTTTGTCGCCTATCCAGGCGACGAACCGCGCGAACTGCCCGAGGAAATCCGCCCCGCGATGATCGAAGACGGCCGCCTGTTGCTCTTGGAAGACGGGCACTGCCTGAAGGAGCATGCGCTGGCCGCGTGCAACCGGCCCGAATTGCGCGGCGCCACCAGCATGATCGGCACTTCGCTCCATACGCTGGTACAGATGGTCGATAATGGCCTTGGCGTAACCATGCTGCCCGAAATGGCGCTCGACGCGGGAATTCTGAACGGCACCAGCGTGATCGCGCGGCCGCTCGACTCCCCCGCTGCGACCCGGGATATTGCATTGATCTGGCGGAAGAACTCGCCACGGGCGACCGACTTCGACCTCCTCGCGGACGAGTTACGCACAGGCTGATTGCCTCAACGGATCCATAGATCACTGTCGGTTTTTACGAGAAAACCCGAGACAAAGGGCGGGTTTCTGTGTCAAACCCCCATATGGCTGCGGTACGGACCGGTGGCCAGCTTGGTGCGAGATGCACATCGATCAGTAGATGATCGACCGTGCGAAACAAGCTTGGGGAATCGTTTTGACGGGGAACAGTCCGGATAATCGAGGGGGTGCGCGCTCGACCATTGCCCCCCGTGCCTTCGAAGATGAGGTGCCGCGCAACATCGTCACGGAAATCGTTTCTCGACCGCGCCTTCATCCCCACATCATCACTTTCGCGAACGAAAAGGGCGGCGTCGGCAAATCGACCCTGGCTTTTCACGTCACCGTAGCCCTCGCCCATGCAGGCAGGAAAGTCGTCGCAATCGATCTCGACCGACGCCAACGCACTCTCGAGCGTGGGTTGACCTATCGAGGAGGCACCGCAAGCAACCTCGGCATTGCGCTGCCCTGCGCGCAATACGCGGTTCTCGATCAGCCCAGCACGGCCTCGCTTTACCAGACAATCAATCGGCTCGGCGGCGATGCGGATTTCGTGGTCCTCGATGCGGCTGGCGCGGATTCGCCGATTTTCCGCCGGGTGGTTGCCCTGGCTGATACGCTCATCACGCCGATCAATGCTTCGTTTCTCGACCTGGAGTTGTTGGGCCGGCTCAACCCGGTCAGCGGTATTCCCGAGAGCGCTGGATGCTTCGGCCAGACCGTTTCGGACCTGCGCCGGGAAAAGCTCGCTCACCAGCTTGGGCGGACCGATTGGGTCGTGGTCAAGAACCGTGTGCGTTCGGCCGAAAAGCGGCATATCGGCAGGGTCGATCAAGCGCTCGAACGCCTCTCTGTCGCGCACGACTTTCGCATCGGACAAGGGTTGAGCGAGCGGGTGGCCTTCCGAGAGCTTTTCCAGTTCGGGCTGACCCATCTCGATCTCGATCTGATCCCGGGCATGACCCAGCCCCAGGCATCCAGCCGGAGCGAGATCGCGGCCTTGATCGCCGACCTCGGCTTGCAGGTGGAGCCGCGTGTGCGCGCGTCGGCAGCGCAGCGCCCGGCTGCGCGCGTGCTCAAGCAGACGCGGGAGAATTTCCGCGCCGCGCTCAACGCGTCGATTTAGATAGCGGGCGCTCGCAAGCGGAAGTCAGGCCGCCTGCGCATGATCTTCGGCAATCAGGATTCTGTTGCGGCCGCCTTCTTTTGCCCGATAAAGCGCTTCGTCCGCAGCCGCCAGCGCATCGCGCGGGTCGGCAAAGCTGGATACGTCGGCAATACCGCCCGAGAAGGTGACGATCCCGAACGGCTTGTCGGTCCGGCGATTGATCATGCGGCGCTGCGCTAGCTCCTCGCGCGCCGCATCGAGCCGCGCCAGCGCATCGGCAGGGCCGAGGCCGCGGAACAGCATGGCGAATTCTTCGCCGCCGTGACGGGCGATGTAGCAATCCTCGCGGCAAATGGTCGCAAGGGTCTGCGCGACGACCCGGATGATCCGGTCGCCCGCTTCATGTCCATGGGTATCGTTGATCGCCTTGAACCGGTCGATATCGCAAAATGCGACGCAGAGCGGCTCACCCGAAGTCCGCCCCTCACCATATTCGGCGTTCAGCACGGCTTCGAAGGCGCGGCGATTGGGCAGCCCGGTGAGATAATCGACCTCCGCATCGCGGCGCGCCCGGTCTAGGTTTTCGCGCAATCTCGCGGTTTCGAGTTCGCTCTTGCGCAATTCCTCTTCGGTTTGGCGCGATCGAGCGAGCATCGCCTTGGCAAAATCCGCGAGACCCGCGATCATCTGGTCCTGATCGAGCGGGCCCGAGAGATCGTCGACCCTGCGCTCAAGCTCGTCGCCGTATTCGGTCGTCGCAAGCCGCACGTTCTTCGTCGCCCGCGACAATTGCTCGATCCCGCTCTCCAGCTTCTTGGCGAGATCCTTCACCGCCCGATCGCCCCCTCCCGAAGAATCGGCCGAAACCTCTGCAAGCCATTGCGCCGTCAGCGGCATGCATTCCAGCTTGCGCTCATCGACCGCGCGATTGAGCGCCGGGTTGAGGCCCGAGCAGACCTCGTGGGCCGAGGCCAGACTGGCCGGGGTTATCTCGAGATCGTGATCGAGCAGAAAATTGCGAATATCGTTGGCGAGGCGTCGTCGCGCCCGGCGCTCTGCTTTCGTCGAAGCTGCAGGAGCGCTCTCGTGCGCTTCGGGTTCGCCGGCAGGTCGGTGTCCGAATAGGCCGATACGGTGCAGGATCGTGCCTGCGTTTGCTTGTTCGATATGAACCGGTTGCGTCGCCATGCCGCTCAATAGGCCGTGAATTCTTTATTCACTGCTAAAGGCGCGAAGAAAATTTACTTTCGCCTGCCTAAGCCTTTGGCGACATTATCGAAAGAAATCGACCCGGCGCTGCTTGGCCGTTAATCCATGTGGCGAAGGCCGACACGCAAGTAATCGTACCCTGTCACGCATGTCAGAATCGCGGCCACCCACAACGAGGCAAGCCCGAACCAGCGGATCGACTCTATCTCGGGCAGGGTCCCCGCAAGGATCAGCAGGCCCAGCGCGATCATCTGCAGCGTCGTCTTCCACTTGGCGAGCCGGCTGACGGGGACGGACACCTGGATGCCACCCAGGAATTCTCGCAGGCCCGAGACGATGATCTCGCGCATCAGAATGATCAGCCCTGCAACCACGTGCACGTCGCCCGCGATCGGCCCGGTGAGCCCGCCCTTGGCCGTCAGGATCAGGATCACCGCGGCGACCATGATCTTGTCCGCGATCGGGTCGAGAAACTGGCCCAGCTTGGAGACCGTGCCCGCCGAACGGGCCAGCATGCCGTCGAAATAGTCGGTAATCGCCGCCGCGCAGTACAGCACCAACGCGAGCGCATAGCCGAGCTGCCATTCGGGCCACCACAGGAACAGCACGAGCAGCGGAACCGCGAAGATGCGGGACAGGGTGAGGATGTTCGGAAGTGTCAGCATTCGGTCATCAATGCGCCTAGGCCATGCAAGGTCCGAGAAAAAGCCGCGCGACCCGTTTGCGAACAGGGTTTGCGCATGCGAAGTGCCTGTTCTAACGCAAAAGGCATCGGCGCCAAGCATGCGCACCGGAGTAAATCTATGACGACGCTGAGATTGCTGCGACGGCGGCGCTTCCTGCCGCTGTTTTGCACTCAGTTGCTCAACGCCTTCAACGACAATCTCTACAAGACCGCGATGGTGCTCTTCGTGGTCTACGCGATCTACAACGACCCGGAGGCGGAAACCCGGTTCAGCGCCATCGCATCCGCCCTGTTCATCGCGCCCTTCATCCTTGTTTCCGCCATCGCGGGCCAGCTGGCCGACATGCGCGACAAGGCCCGGATCATCCGCGCGGTAAAGCTGTGCGAGATCGGCTTGATGAGCCTGGGCGCTGTCGGCCTGTTCCTCGCGTGGCGGGGCTTGTTGGTACATACCGTCGCGATACCGCTGATGCTGTTCGCGCTCTTTCTCGCCGGCTTGCAGTCGACCTTTCTCGGCCCGATCAAATATTCGATCCTGCCCCAGCATCTGCCCAGGCACGAGGTGCTGGCCGGCACCGGCCTGGTCGAAGCGGGGACCTATGTCGCGATTCTCGTCGGCACGATCCTCGCCGGGTGGATCCCGGTGGAGGCGGCCATGGTGCTGATCCTCGTTACCGCCTTAGTCGGCTATGCCACCAGCCGCCGGATCCCGCCCGCACCCGCCATGGGCAAGGTGGAGCGGATCGACTGGAACATCGCCCGTTCGTCCCTCGCGCTCGTCCGCTTCGTGCGCAGGGACCGGGTGATCTACCTCGCGACCATCTCGATCAGCGTGTTCTGGACGATCGGCGCCATCCTGTTCATCCAGTTCCCGCCGCTGGCCAAGAACGTGATTTACGCCAGCAAGGAAGTCGCGACCTTGTTCATCGTGATGTTCTCAATCGGCATCGCAATCGGATCGGTCATCATCAACCATCTGCTCAAAGGCGAGGTTTCGGCCCGCTATGCCCCGGCGGCCGTGGTGACGATGGGATTCTTCGTCGTGCTGTTCTACTTTTTCGTGCGCCAGTGGCCGGACGATTTCACGGGCGACCTGCTGACCGTGCCGGAATTCCTCGCCTACCCGCTCGCATGGGTGCTGATGGGCATCTTGCTGCTCATCTCGATCGCCGGCGGGGTCTTCGTCGTCCCGCTCTACGCCTTTCTCACCACCCGCGTATCGGGGGACAAGGCATCGCGGACCATCGCAGCGACCAATATGATCAGTTCGCTCTGCATGGTCGGCGGGGCTGCACTGGCACTGACGATGACGTGGATCGGCATCACGATTGCCGAACAATTGCTGGCCGGGGTGGCCCTGTGCGTCGTCACCAGCCTGATCGCGCGGCGCCTGTACCGCGAAGAGCACCTTCCGAGCGTCTATCAAGCCTGACAGGCTGCTCCTAGAAGATGAAGGCGAGCGCCCCGACCAGGCAGACCACATAGGCACCGAGGAAGCCCATCCAGTCGTTCCTGGCCCACGACCAGCGCGTGTTGCGGAGCATCCGGTCGCGCCTGAGGTCGGGCCGAACCATCAGTGATGCGCGAAACGGGTGGCGGGCTGCTTCATCGGTAAGGACAAGGGATCGTCTCATGGGAAGCGAGGCTTAACGATTTGGTAGCGATTGACGAGCGCCGCTGACCGCGGCGTCCGCGGGTGGGACAGACCGGCCCGAACAGCCTTAACGTCGCCACCCGATTGCCCGGCAGTCACAGGCGCTATAGGGCCATCGCCATGTCACACAGCACCACTCCGCAGGCCGCGCGCCTGCTCGTCGATTGCCTTGCAGGCCAGGGCTGCGATCGCATCTTCACCGTTCCGGGAGAGAGTTTCCTGCCCGTGCTCGACGCGCTGGTGGACCGCGCGGACATTGATGTGGTCACCTGTCGGCAGGAAGGCGGTGCTGCGTTCATGGCCTGCGCCGATGGCGCCATGAGCGCTTCGGGCACACAGACGCCCGGAGTCGCCTTCGTCACGCGCGGCCCCGGTGCTACGAACGCCAGCATCGGCGTGCATGTCGCCCATCAGGACAGCCAGCCGATGATTCTGTTTATCGGCGATGTGGCGCGCGACATGCGCGACCGCGAAGGCTTTCAGGAGATCGACTTCCCCGCCTTCTTCGCACCCATTTGCAAGTGGGCGGCGCGGATCGACCGAGCGGATCGCATTCCCGAATATGTCGCGCGGGCCTATGCCACCGCGATCTCTGGCAGGCCCGGCCCGGTGGTTCTCGCGCTGCCCGAAGACATGCTCTACGACGAGACGAGCGCAGTGCCGCGCCCCGCCGTCGCGCGTCCGGCGCAGGCGCCCTGCCCCGATGCGATGCAGGCGATGATGGCACTGATCGAGGACTCGGCCGCGCCGCTCGCGATCATCGGCGGAGCGGGCTGGAATGCCAAGGCGCGCGAGTATTTCCAGCTCTTCGCCGAACGGCTTGGCCTGCCGGTGGCGACCGCGTTCCGGCGACAGGACGCGATATCACCCGCCTCGCCCGTCTATGCAGGCAATCTGGGCTACGGCCCCAACCCCAAGCTGGTCGAGCGGGTGAAGGCGGCGGACCTGCTGCTCGTGGTCGGTGCGCGATTGGGCGAGGCCACCACCGATGGCTACCGTGTACCGCCGCTGATCGAGAAGGATCGCACCCTGATCCACATCCACCCCGATCCGGAGGAACCGGGCAGCGTCTACCCCGCGGACCTCTCGATCTGTGCAAGCATGGACGAATTCGCTGAGAGCGCGGCGCTGTGGGCGGGCGAAGATCCAATCTCTTTCGACGCCGGTGCACAGGCGCACGACGAGTGGTCAGCATGGGCGACCGCGACGCCGAGCGACACCTACCCGCTCGATCTCGCGGCCTGTGTGCAATTCATGGGCGAGACGCTGCCCGCCGATACGATCATCTGCAACGGGGCGGGCAACTTTGCAGGATGGTGGCATCGTTACTGGCGCTATGCAGGCTACCCGAGTCAGCTGGCGCCGACCTGCGGGGCGATGGGCTATGGCATGCCCGCCGCGGTGGCCGCGGCAAAGCGGTATCCCGAGCGGATGGTGGTCGCGGTGGCGGGCGACGGCGACTTCCTGATGAACGGACAGGAACTGGCGAGCGCGGCGCAGGCCGGATGCGACCTGATCGCGATCGTGATCGACAATAGCGGTTACGGCACGATCCGCATGCATCAGGAGCGTGAATTTCCAACCCGCGTGTCCGCGACGAAGCTCGCCAACCCGGACTTTGCGGCATTGGGCGCTAGCTTCGGCGCCTGGACCGCGACGGCCGACACGACGCAGGAATTCAGGGATGCACTGGTCGCGGCGAAGGGTCGAACGGGGCTGCGGCTGATCCATACCCGGATCGATATCGAGCAGCTTGCGGCAAGCGGCGTGACGGTCAGCGGACTGCGCGCGAAGGCCTGATTCGGAACAAACCGCACAAAAGAAAAGGGCGGCGCCGAACCGGCACCGCCCCTTTCTTCTCGTTCTGCGGATCGATCAGACGTCGTCGCCGAGCGCGCCTTCGACTTCGCCCTTGGTCTGCTGGGCCTTGCCCTTGACTTCCTGACCACGGCCTTCGGCGCGCGTTTCGGGATCGTTCGACTTCTGCTTGGCTTCGCCGATCGCTTCGTTGACGTTGCCTTCGATCTTGCTCTTGAGTTCACCCATTTCGCTTCTCCATTTCATGCGTCGGCATCAGCGCCGATGTGTAAAAGAAACGACGATACAGGCATTTACGTTCCACTTGTTGCGCAACATTGCGCCAAGACGAGTGCCGCTTGCGACCAGCGATAGATCGCGGCCCCAGGGGGCTAGACCCCTGCCATCGCCATGATCACCGACCATTCCTGCGGCATCACTTCGCACACCGAGAGGCGCGACAGCTTGACCAGCTGCATCTCCGATAGCTGCGGCTCCGCCTTAATCTCTTTCAGAGTCACCACATTGGGAAGCTTGGTGCGCGGCTCGACCCGCACCGCAGCCCATTTGCCCGTTTCGTCGGTAGGATCGGTCATCCCGGCCTCGACGATCTCAACGATGCCGACGATCTCGCGCCCAATGTTCGAGTGATAGAAGAAGGCCTGATCGCCCACCTCCATCGCGGCGAGATTGTTCTTCGCCTGGTGGTTGCGCACGCCGTCCCACACGCCGCTGCCGTCTTTCTCCAGATCGTCCCACCCGTAAACGTCGGGTTCCGATTTCATCAGCCAATAGCGCAAGGCGTTGCTCTCCGTTCCAGAATGGGTTGCCTCGATCGAACGCGCGATGGCGCGAGGCGTGCCGGGTATGTGGCACGCCAGGGCATTAAATCGCGAACCCGATTGGTCTGATTTACCCTATTTTCAGTATCCGCTGGCAGACAGGGCGAAGAGTCGCATCCGGCAAGCTCAACGGGAAGACGATAGAAACGCCTCATGGGGGACAAGACAGAAAGACCGGCTCGCCTCGAAAAGGCGCAACGCGACGTCGTGATGCTGGGCATCGCGACCGCAGCGATCATCATGTTCGTCGGCATTGGCGGCACGGTGATGCCTCAGGTCGCGCGCAGTTTCCTCGACGCCAATGTCGCTCCGCCCGACACCGCGCTGGTCAACGCCCTCCTTCTCAACATCGCGCTCATCATCTTCGGCTGGCGCCGCTATGTCGATCTCAATCGGGAAATCGCCCAGCGACGCGCCGCCGAGGAAGCGGCCCGCCACCTTTCGCAGACCGATCCGCTGACCGGCTGCTACAATCGCCGCTGCGCGGTCGAGAGGCTGATGGAAGCGCTCGTCTCGACCGACGAGGGCCATTGCTCGGTCGGATTCGTGATGATCGACCTCGATGGGTTCAAAGCGATCAACGACAGCTACGGCCACCAGGCGGGCGACGAATTGCTGCTCGGCATTGCCGAACGTCTCAGGGACGTTGCGCCGGAAACGGCGAGCGTGGCCCGGCTGGGTGGAGACGAGTTCGCCATCGTCCTGCCGATCGATACAGAGGACATGGCTCCGGTCGAAGAGTGGGCAAACCGCATGGTGGCGCATGTCGCCCAGCCGATCGATACCGAGACCGGACCGATCGAGGTCACGATTTCAGCCGGAATCGCCTTCCAGGAGACCGATCCCGAGCTGGACAATACAGAAGGCGCGGCGCGCAAGCTGATGCACCGCGCTGACCTCGCCATGTACCAGGCGAAGAAGGAGGGGCGGAACCGCTATTGCTGGTTCGTAAAGGCGATGGAGGACGAGGCGCGGATACGCCGCGAAATGGAGGTCGCCATCCGCGGCGGGCTCGATCGCGGTGAGTTTTCGCCCCATTACGAACAGCAGATCGATCTCGAAACGGGCCAGTTGGTCGGCTTCGAGATGCTGGCCCGCTGGGAATCGGCAGAGCTGGGCACCGTCAGCCCGGAGATATTCATTCCGGTTGCGGAAAGCTGTGGCCTGATCGGCCCCTTGTCCGAAATGCTGATCCGTCGCGCCTTGAGCGATGCGCAAAGCTGGGACCCCAGCCTGTCGCTCTCGGTCAATATCTCGCCGATCCAGCTTCGCGATCCGTGGTTCCCGCAAAAACTGCTCAAGATGCTGATGGCCAGCCAGTTTCCAGCCCACCGCCTCGACGTGGAAATCTCGGAGAGCTGCCTGCAGGAAAACCTCGTCGCTGTTCAGGCGATGATCGTCAGCCTCAAGAATCTGGGCGTGCGCGTCAGCCTCGACGATTTCGGGACCGGCTTTTCCTCGCTGACCCAGCTGCGCAGCCTTCCCTTCGACCGGGTCAAGATCGACCGCAGCTTCGTCGGCGAACTGCGCAAGGTTGCCGAGGCTGCGCACGGCTCCGACGCGGAGCGCGAACAGCAGGATCATATCGTCAGCACGCTCGTCTCGCTCGGCCAGAACTTGCATATTCCCGTGACGGCCGAAGGGGTCGAGGACGAGTCGATCCTCGCCACCTTGCGCCAGATGGGCGAGATGAAAGGCCAGGGCTATCTCTACGGCAGGCCGGAAGATGCAGCCGCAGTGCTCAAGCGCCTGGGCGAGCTGAACATGCTGGCCGAAAACACCCAGCCAGCCGTAGTCCCGCCCGCGAACGAGCCCGAACAGCGTAAGTCCGCCTGAGGTCCCGCTTTACCTTTACGCGAGCCCGCCCCCACCATAAATGCAGCGGGCAATGCGGCTCTCCTTCATCAAGATGCATGGCCTCGGCAATGATTTCGTGATCCTCGACGGGCGCGAAGCCGAATTGCCGCGCCTTTCGGAAGCGCAGATACGCGCGCTGGCGGACCGCCATCGCGGGATCGGCTTCGACCAGCTGATCGTACTGGCCCCGTCCGACGCAGCCGATTTCGCGATGCGGATCCACAATGCCGATGGCGGCGAGGTGGGGGCCTGCGGCAATGCAAGCCGCGCGGTTGCGGTGCTGCATGGCAAGCCCGCGCAAGTCGAAACCGCCGGCGGCCTGATCGCCGTGCGACCGGGTGACGGGCAGGCCGAAGTCGCGATGGGCCAGCCCCGGTTCGAATGGCCAGACATCCCGCTCGCCTACGCGATGGACACGCGCGATATGCCGGTGGGCTGGGACATGCTCGAACGGCCCGGCGCGGTGAATGTCGGCAATCCGCATGTGGTATTCTTCGTCGACAACGATGTGGCGGACGTGCCGCTCGACCGGCTGGGGCCGGAGATCGAACATGACCCGATGTTTCCCGATCGGATCAATGTGAATGTCGCGCAAATCGTCTCGCGCGAGGCGATCGTCTTGCGCGTGTGGGAACGCGGTGCGGGCCTTACCCTCGCCTGTGGCACCGGCGCCTGCGCCACTGCCGCAGTCGCGTACCGGCGGGGGCTGGTCGATGCGCAGGTCTCGGTCACACTGCCCGGCGGCACATTGATCATCCGCCACGACGAAGGCGGCGGCCTCCACATGGCGGGCCCTGCGCAGGAAAGCTATCGCGGGACTTTCGATCTGGACGACTTCTCGTGAGCGACGCGCGCGTCATTTCGCTTGGCTGTCGTCTCAACCATGCTGAGAGCGAGCGGATCTCCGCGCTGGTCGAGGGCGAGTCCGGGCTGGTGGTGATCAATTCCTGCTCGGTCACGCGCGAGGCGGTGCGCCATACGCGCCAGGCGATCCGGCGCGCGCGCAAGGCGCATCCCGAGGCGCGGCTGCTGGTGACTGGCTGCGCGGCGGAGACCGAGCGCGAGGCGCTGGGTGCCATGGCGGAGGTGGACGGGTTCGTCGCCAACGAAGCCAAGCTCGATGCGCGCAGCTGGAACCTGCCCGAGCCTGCACAGCCGCGCACACGGCGCGGCACGCGCGCCTTTATCGGCGTCCAGAACGGCTGCGACCACGCCTGCACCTTCTGCATTATCCCGCAGGGGCGCGGCACCAGCCGCTCGGACCCCATCGCTGCCGTGCTGCGCACCATCGAACGCGAGCTCGCGGACGGCGCGCTGGAGGTGGTGCTGACCGGCGTCGATCTGACCAGCTGGGGCCACGACCTTCCGGGCGAGCCCGGCCTCGGCGTGCTGGTGGGCGCGATCCTCGATGCCTTTCCGCAATTGCCGCGCCTGCGGCTCTCCTCGGTCGACGGAATCGAGATCGACGAGCAACTGTTCGAGCTTGTCGCGCACGAGCCGCGCGTGATGCCGCACCTACACCTGTCGCTCCAGCATGGCAGCGACCTGATCCTCAAGCGGATGAAGCGGAGGCATCGGCGCGGCGATGCGGTGAAGCTGGTAACGCGGCTGAAGACGCACCGGCCCGAAATCGCCATCGGGGCCGACCTCATCGCGGGCTTCCCAACCGAAACGGCCTCGCACCACGCGGACAACCTTTCGATTGTCGCCGAATGCGGGATCGTGCACGGTCACATCTTCCCCTACTCGCCGCGCGAGGGCACGCCCGCCGCGCGCATGCCGCAGCTCGACCGGGCCACGATCAAGGCCCGCGCCGCAGAGCTACGCGCTGCAGTCCGTCAGACGCGCGACACATGGCTCGAAAGCCTGCTCGGCCACGAATACGAAGTGCTCGCGGAAAAGGACGGCAGCGGCTACACGCCGCACTTCGCTCGTGTCGCGCTGCCCGAGGGCACGCGGCCGGGCCAGATCGTCACCATCCGCCCCACCCGGATCATCGAAGGAATGCTCGCATGAGCGATGCGCCCTCCAGCTGGAGCGACCGCCTGCTCGGCGGCTTTCGCAAGACCTCGGACCGCCTGTCCGAAAACATCGCGCCGGTAGGCAACACCAGGCTCGACGATGCCACGCTCGACGAGATCGAGGATGCGCTGATCATGTCCGATCTCGGCCCCGAAGCGGCGGGCCGCGTGCGCGCGGCGCTGCGCGAACAGCGTTTCGGCAGCGAGATTACCGAGCGGCAGCTGCGCGAGGCGGTCGCGGAAGAAATCGCCGCGATCCTGCGCCCGGTCGCCAAGCCGCTGGAGGTCACCGCGTTCCCGCGCCCGCAGGTGATCCTTGTGATCGGCGTCAATGGCAGCGGCAAGACCACCACGATCGCCAAGCTCGCGCACCTGTTCATCGAGGACGATTACGAGGTGATGCTGGCGGCGGGCGACACCTTCCGCGCGGCGGCGATCGGCCAGTTGCAGACCTGGGCGGACCGCGTCGGCGTGCCGCTGGTGCGCGGGCCCGAGGGCGGCGATCCGGCGAGCATCGTGTTCGACGCGGTCAAGCGCGGCACCGACGAGGGCACCGACGCGCTGATCGTCGACACCGCAGGCCGGTTGCAGAACAAGCGCGAGCTGATGGACGAGCTGGCCAAGATCCGCAAAGTCCTCGGCCGGCTGAACCCCGAAGCGCCGCACGACGTCGTGCTGGTGCTTGATGCGACCAACGGCCAGAACGCGCTTTCGCAGATCGACGTGTTCAAGGAAGTCGCGGGCGTCACCGGGCTTATCATGACCAAGCTCGATGGCACGGCGCGCGGCGGCGTGCTGGTCGCGGCGGCGCAGAAATATGGCCTGCCGATCCACGCCATCGGGGTCGGCGAACAGATGGACGACCTGCGGCCTTTCGACCCCGATCTGGTGGCGCGGGTCATCGCGGGAGTAGCGTAAGCTCTTGCACTCTCCCTCCCGTTCGTGGTGAGCCTGTCGAACCGCGAACGTGGGCGTTTTGTTCGCCCTTCGACAGGCTCAGGACGAACGGAAGCATGGCTGTAGACCCCCCCCAACCCACCGAACCCACCAAGCCCAAATCCGGCTGGCTCAATGTCGCGATCGACTATGGCCCGCTGATCGTCTTCCTCGTGTCGTTCTACCTATTCCGCCCCGGTGGCGATGATTCGGTGGGCACGCTGTTGGCGATAATCAAGTCGACCGGCGCCTTCATCGTCGCCGCCATCGCGGCGGTCATCGCGAGCAAGCTGATCCTTGGCCACGTTTCCAAGATGCTGATGCTCTCGACCGTGCTGATCGTCGGCTTTGGGGGGATGACGATCCTGTTGCGCGATCCGTTCTACGTGCAGGTCAAGCCGACCGTGCTCTACGCTTTCTTTGGCGTCGTCCTGCTGATCGGCTGGCTGCGCGGGCAGGCGTTCCTGCGCTGGCTGCTGGAAGCCGCGTTCGAGGGGCTGAGCCAGGAAGGCTGGCTCAAGCTGTCGCGCAACTGGGGCTTCTTCTTCCTCTTCCTCGCCGTGCTGAACGAGGCGCTGCGCATGTCATTGAGCTTCGAATCCTGGCTGTGGGCCAAGCTATGGGTGTTCATGGGCCTCAGCCTCGCCTTCACCTTCACGCAGATTCCGATGCTGCTGAAGCACGGACTGGACCCGGAGAGGAACGAAGGCCTGCCCGACGAGGAGCCGCCGACGGGGGCCTAGGCCTCAGGTGCCGCGCCCGGCGGCACACCGCCCTCCTGGCCTGCATCGGCGACCAGCCCCAGCCGGTTCGCCACCCAGTTGATCGTTGGGCCCTGGATCACGCTCGACAACAGAACGACGAAGAACACGATGTTGAAGATCGTGAAGGCGCTGGGCACGCCTGCGACGATGGGGAAGGTCGCGAGCACGATCGGCACCGCGCCGCGCAAGCCCGCCCATGAAACGAACAGCTTGGCCCGCCAGCCGAACTGCCGGAAGGGCGCAAGGCATACGAACACGCTTACCGGGCGAGCGATGAACATCAGGATGAATGTGATGGCGAGGCCCGGAGCGATCACCCCGGCCAGATTCGACGGTGTGATCAGCAGGCCGAGCGTCAGGAACATGACCACCTGCGCGAGCCATGCCAGTCCGTCCTGAAACGTGGAGACGATCGTCCGCGCGCGGTACGCCCGGTTGCCCGCGGTCAGACCTGCAACATAGGCCGCGAGGAATCCGTTGCCGCCCAGCACCGACGCCAGCCCATAGGCGATCAGCGCGGCCGCAATCGAGATCACGAAGGCGAGGCCGCCGTGCCGGTACTGCGTGCGTTTGAGGATTTCGGGCAGCAGGTAGCCCGCCCCGAAGCCGATCGCCGCCCCCAACAGCATCTGGAGGAGGAACTGGGGCACCAGCGACACGGGCGAGAAGTCGGGTACGGTGATGAACATCAGCGCCGCCCCGACGAGGAAGATCGCCATCGGATCGTTCGAGCCTGACTCGACCTCGATCAGCGCGGGAACGTCGCCGTGCAGGTCGAGCCCGGTGGAACGCAGGATCGCGAACACCGCGGCTGCGTCGGTCGAGGCGACGATCGCCCCGAGCAGGAAGCCCTGAAGCGGGCTGAAGCCCAGCAGCAGGACCGCAGCGACCGCCATGATCCCGGCGCTGATCATGACGCCGCCGGTGGCGAGCACGAGCGCGGGCGTGGCAACGCGGCGCACGTCGCGCCAGTCGGTGTCGATGCCGCCCGAAAACAGGATGAAGATGAGGCACGCGATCCCCACGCCCTGGGTCAGGACGTAATCATCGAAGGCGATGCCGCCTGGCCCATCGACCCCGGCCAGCATGCCAAGGCACAGGAATCCGATCAGGGCGGGAAGCCCGAACCGGCTCGACAATGAACCCGCAAAGACTGTCGCGAGCAGAAGAATGCCCAGAACCAGAAGGGCGACTTCGGGGCTAACGCTCAGCATCAGCCCCTGTGATACGAGGACCGGCAAGGTGACAAGAGGAAACTGGTCTCAAGCTCGAGCGATCTCGGGCAGCGGGTCTAACCGGATGACGTACGGGCTACCCAGAGCCTGGCCTCGCCTTCACACCCAGGCAATTGCCACTATTGCTGCGGCACAGCCTTGATCCGGAGCGCAAGAAACGCAGCCACGGGGAAGAGCCCGCAGCGATCTAATCATCGCCGAGGCGATCAAGCGCGAAAAGAAGACGCGTCAACGGCGCAAACGGGATATTGCGTGCCGACGATCGCACGCGAGGATCATGTTTTCTTGCATAATCGTAGCTCATCCATGCGTCCGGCTCGGCGCCATTCTTTACCTGATCGCTGTAGATGACAATTCTGTCGCCTCGCTTCAGATTACCGGGACCCGGCGGCGGGCACATTCCGCTTCCGTCGTACGGCTGGAACGAAAAGACGAAGATTTCAGCAGGGTATTTGCCCTGAACGACACGCTCTATTTCGACGGTGATGTACCGCCGACCGCGCTCCGTTTCGGTTCCAACGACTGTACCCTGCAAGATCGTGCCCGATATGAAGTCGGAAGGTACGGGAGGCGCTTCCATGAACCCACATGCATTCGCGGGAATCGCCAGCAACACTCCAAGCGCCACCAGCGGCATGATGCAAGATTGGCGCATTCTCATGCGCCCAGTCTAAAGCCCAGGTCTTGCGCGACCGTTACCCTAGATCCGCACCTGGCTGCCCAGCTCCACCACGCGGTTGGTCGGCAGGCGGAAGAACTGCATGGCGCTCGCCGAATTGCGCAGCATCCAGGCGAAGATCTTCTCGCGCCAGATCGGCATGCCGGGCTTGTCGCTCGGCAGCAGGGTCTGGCGGCTGAGGAAGAAGCTCGTTTCCATCATGTCGAACTTGCCGCCGCAGCGGCTCATGCTCTTGAGGCCTTCAGGCACGTTGGTCTCGTCCATGAAGCCGTAGTGGAGCACCGCGCGATAGAAGCCGCTGCCGACCTCCCTGAACTCGCAACGCTGCTCTGGGTCCACGTAGGGCACATCCTGAATCTCGACCGTCAGGATCACCACGCGTTCGTGCAGCACCTTGTTGTGCTTGATATTGTGGAGCAGCGCACTGGGCACGCCCGCCGTACTCGACGCCATGAAGATCGCGGTGCCCGGCACCCTCGTGGCGCTATTCTGAGCGGACTTTGCGAAAATCTCGATCGGCAGGGCGACCTCGCCCATCCTGTCGCGCATCAGCTTGCGCCCGCGGGCCCATGTGGTGAGCAGGGTGAAGGCGAACAGACCGACCACCAGCGGGAACCAGCCGCCATCGCCCACCTTGGTCAGGTTCGCGGCGAAATAGGCTCCGTCCACGATCAGGAACAGCAGCACGATCGGCGCGGCGTACCACCATTTCCACTTCCACACGCCGATGAACAGCACGCCCATCAGCACCGTGTCGATGGTGACCGCGCCGGTCACCGCAATGCCATAGGCATTGGCGAGGTTGGACGAGGTCTGGAAGGTGAGCACCAGAATGATGACGGCCACCATCAGCGCCCAGTTGACCGCCGGAATGTAAATCTGCCCGCCCTCGGTTTCCGAGGTGTGGCGGATGTTGAGGCGCGGGATGTAGCCCATCTGGATCGCCTGATGGGTGATCGAGAACGCACCCGAAATCACCGCCTGGCTCGCGATGAAGGTCGCCATCGTGGCGAGGAAGACGAGCGGCAGGCGCCATTCCTCGCTCGCGAGCAGGAAGAAGGGATTGCGGACGACCTCTGCTGCCTGCTCTGGCGGAAGGCCTGCGATCATCGCGCCCTGCCCGAAATAGTTGAGCAGCAGGCACGGCATGACGAAGCCGAACCAGCTCAGCCGCATCGGGCCGCGTCCGAAATGCCCCATGTCCGAATAGAGTGCCTCGGCCCCCGTCACCGCCAGCACCACCGCGCCCAGCGCGAGGAATGCGACCAGCCCGTCGGTGACGAAGAACATGACTGCATAATACGGGTTCAGAGCCCACAGAATGTCGGGATTGCTGAAGATTTGCCAGCTTCCCAGCAAGGCGATGACCGTGAAATAGACGATCATGACCGGCGCGAAGAGCGCGCCGACCTTGGCTGTGCCGCGCGCCTGAAGGACGAACAGGAATACCAATAGGGCAAGCGCGATCGGGATGACGAAATCCTGCAGGCCTTCGTCCACGACGGTCAGCCCCTCGACCGCCGAAAGCACCGAAATGGCGGGCGTGATCATGCTGTCGCCGTAGAACAGCGAGGTGGCGAAGACGCCCAGCAGCGCCACCAGCCAGCCATAGCTCGTCTTGCCGATATGGCGGGAAATCAGGGCGACCAGCGCCAGCGAACCGCCCTGCCCCTTGTTGTCCGCACGCATCAGGATGGTGACGTACTGGATCGCCACGATCAGCGTCATCGACCAGAAAATCAGGCTGACGACGCCCAGCACGTGCATCCGGTCGATCGCGATACTCGCGGTTCCGGCAAAGGTCTCGCGGAAGGCGTAGAGCGGGCTCGTGCCGATATCGCCGAAGACGATGCCGACCGCCCCGAAGGCGAGCGTCGCGGTGGACGCCTGGTGTCCGGTCGTGCCTCTGACGGGCAGCGCGGCGCCCGGGTCGCTGCTACTTCCTTGCGCTGGTGCGGAATCGCTCATGCAATGAATGCCATTCTCAAGCCTGCGAGCCTCCGGCAGGCGCGGTCTCTACCCTCGCAGGGGAGACGCGCGCGGTTAGCAGTGCTCGTGTGCACATGCAACATGGCGTGCGCAAGCGGCGCCTACTGCGGCGTCGCGGGTGCCTGCATCATCGGCGCGCGCGGGGCCCGGGGATTTTCCCCCAGCACGTTGATCACGCCTTCGAGCCGCTCCAGCTGCGCCGCGACATATTCGCGGCCGCGCGCATCCTCCGATGCATCCTCGACCGCCTGGCGCCAGAAATCGCGCGCCCCGCCAAGGTCGCCCATCCGCATTCGCATCAGCCCCTGGAAATAGGCCGGTGCCGGGCTGCCCTGCGAGGCTGCGCGGGCGCGTTCGAATGCATAGGCGACCGGCGGCGTCACCCGGCCCCTGGTATGGTCGGACAGCGCCAGCGCCAGCGCCAGCCACGCCTCGCCATCTTCGGGATTCTCGCTCACGCCATTGCGCAGAAGCCCGGCGGCATCGATGTGCTGACCCTTGCGGGAGAATCCGTCCGCGATCACGACATAGCGCGAGGGCTGGATCCCCTCGACATTGTAGAAACCGCGCCGAACATCGATCAGCGCCTCGGATGCGGGCATCACCGTCTCGACCGCCTGTCGCGGCGCTGCGGGCACATCGGGTGCGCCCTGCCACGCATAACCCGCAAGCGCGAAGATCATCGCCGAGGCGAGCAGGGTCCACACCTGCCGCCCCTCGCGCGCGATCAACATTCCGATGCCGAAAGTGACGAGGGCGAGCACTGCGATAGCGATCCAGACACCGATCATTCGCCGCGCCCCCCCAGCCGCCGGGCCAGCATCGCACCCGCCACGAGGATGAACAGGATCGGCAGGGCGAACAGCGGCCAGGTCGCCCAGTCGAACCCGGGCCGGTAGGTCACGTAGTCGCCATAGCGCTCGACCAGCCACGCGCGCACTTCCTCGGGACTCTCGCCTGCCGCGATCCGGCTGCGCACCTGGTGGCGCATGTCGCCTGCCATCGGCGCGTTGCTATCTGCGATCGACTGCGACTGGCAGGTGAGGCAGCGCAGCTCTTCCATCAATTCCTGCGCACGCGTCTCCTGCGCCGGGTCCGCCAGCTGGACGTTGGCAAGCGGCGCTGACGAGGTCGTCTGCCCGGCGGGTGGCGCACCCAGCGCAAGGATGGAGGCCGCCAGAAGCATGGATGGCATCATTTCGCGTCTTCCCACGCTGCGTAGAGCGTATCCACGTCGCTTTCGCGAATATCGCCGATATGCTGGTAGCGGATGATCCCGTCGCCATCGATCACGAAGGTTTCGGGCAGGCCGCCCGATCCCAGCGCCAGCTGCAGCTCGGCAATATCGTCGCGCGCGATGGCGGCATAGGGATTGCCGTAGTTCTCGAGGAATTGTGCAATAGCCTCCGGCTCGTCGCGGATCGCGATGCCGACAATGGGCACCCCGCGCTCGGCTAGCGCCTCAAGCTGCGGCGCCTCGGCAATACACGGCAGGCACCAGGTGGCCCACAGGTTGAGCAGCACCGGCTCCCCCTTGGCGAAGGTAGCGGACGTGACGCGCGCGGCCTCGTCGGTTTCACCGGGCAGGTCGAAGGCGGGCAGCGGCTTGCCGATCATCGCGCTACGCACGAATTCGTCCTTGGGCTGCGTCAGCTGATAGGCCGCGACGCCGACGAACAGCGCGAACAGCGCCAGCGGAAGGATGAGCCAGAGTTTCCTCATGCCGCCGCATCCTTCATCCGGACATTCTCGGCCCGGCGCCGGGCCACCCCTTCACGGATCTTGCGCGCCCGCGCACTTGCACGCACGTGGCCGAAGATCGCGAGCAACCCACCCAGCGCGATCAAAAGCGCGCCGTACCAGATCAGCGGCACGAAGGGTTTCCACCACAGGCGCATCTGCCAGCGGTCTTCGCCGCTCTCCGCCGGGCCAACCGCGTCGCCGAGGATGGCGTAGAGCTGCCCGTTCCAGCGCGTCATCAGCGCCGATTCGCTGGTATTCTGCACCGGCTCGGTGAAATAGCGCGCTTGCGGACGCAGCAGCGTCTCACCGTTGCTGCCCGATACCGCGAGACGCGCCTGCAGCGCGGTCCAGTTCGGCCCGGCAACCGGCTCGACCGATTGCAACGTCGCCTCGAACGGGCCGACCGACACGCTGTCGCCCGCGCTCATCGCCACCAGCCGCTCGGTCGAAAAGGCACTCTCGCTCGCCATTCCGGCGAGGCTGACCGCGACCCCGAAATGCGCGAGCATCGATCCCCACAGGGCGAGCGGCACGAACCGCAGCTTGCGCCCGCGCAGCGGCAGCCAGCTCGCCAGCGCCAGCGCGGCGGCCAGCGCGAGGCCGATGGTCGGCAGCACACCCGCGCCGGAGAAAATCACGATCACCGTCACCGACGCGGCGAGGACCGCGCCGATCAGGACGACCGGCACCGCGACGCGCGCCAGGCTATCGCGCTTCCAGCGGAGCAGCGGGCCGACCAGCAGCGCCAGCAGCATCGGCACGGCAAAGATTGCGGTGACCGGATTATAGTAGGGCGGGCCGATCGAGACGCGCGTGTCGAAGGCCTCGGTCAGAATCGGGTAGAGCGTGCCCAGCAGCACCACCGCCAGGATCGCGCTGAGCATCACATTGTTGAACACCAGCGCACCTTCGCGGCTGAGCGCGGCGAAGCGCTTGCCTTCCGCCAGCACCCCCGCCCTCAGCGCGAACAGTCCGAAAGCGCCGCCGACATAGATCATCAGCAGGGCGAGGATGAAGGCCCCGCGCGCCGGATCGACCGCGAACACGTGGACGCTGGTGAGGATGCCGGACCGCACGAGGAAGGTGCCGACCATGCTCATCGAGAATGCGACCACGCCCAGCATGATCGTCCAGGTGCGCAAGGCGTCGCGGGCGGCCAGGACGCTGACCGAATGGAGCAGCGCGGTCGCCGCCAGCCATGGCATCAGCGATGCGTTCTCGACCGGGTCCCAGAACCACCAGCCGCCCCACCCCAGCTCGTAATAGGCCCAATAGCTTCCGGCAGCGATGCCCAGCGTCAGCGAAACCCATGCCGCCAGCACCCACGGCCGCATCACGCGCGCCAGCTCCGGCCCCGCCTGCCGCGTCACCAGTCCGGCAACGACAAAGCAGAACGCCACCGAAAGACCGACATAGCCGAGGTAGAGAATGGGCGGATGGTAAGCGAGTCCGATATCCTGCAGCAGCGGGTTGAGCCCCGCGCCGAATTCCGCAGGCGGGCTCAGCCGGGTGAACGGGTTGGAACTGAACAGCAGGAACGCGAGGAAGCCCAGCGCGACGAAAGCCTGCGCACCGAGCACTGACTTCATGAAGCGGTCGTCCATGCGGCGCTCGAAGGCAGCGACCAGCGCACCCGAAATCCCGAGGATGGTGACCCACAGCAGCATCGAGCCCTCGTGGTTTCCCCAGGCCCCCGAAAGGCGGAAAATGAAGGGCTTGTCAGAGTGGCTGTTGGCCGCGACCAGCGCGACCGACAGGTCGGTCACCACGAACAGCCTCAGCAGGCAGGCAAAGGCGAAGACCAGCAGCAGGCCCTGCAAGATGGCGGCAGGCCGGGCTAGCGCGCCGACCGCACCGGGCTCGGCGCTGCGCACACCCACCACGCCGGCAGCGAGTTGCAGCACGCATAGCCCTGCGGCAAGCCACAGGGCGGCAAGGCCGAGTTCGGCAATCATGGCGTGCCCGAAGACCTCACTGTGCGGCGCTTTCTTCCAGCGCGTTGTGGACCGCCTCGTCGCTCAGACCTTCAAGCTCGCGCGGGGTGTAGTTCTCGTCGTGCTTGGCCAGCAAGGTTTCGGCCTCGAAGGTGCCGCCCTGCCCGAAGCTGCCGTTGGCGATCACGCCGGAACCTTCGACGAAGAGGTCGGGCACGATCCCGCGATAGGTCACGGGGACGGTGTCGCCCTCTCGCCCACCCACCACGAACGCGATGGTGACGCCATCGGGCAGCGTGCGGATCGATCCCTGCTGAACCATGCCGCCAAGGCGGATCGCCCGGCCCGGCTCGGGGGGATTTTCCGCCACATCCTCGGGCAGGTAGAAATAGTCGGCCTGCGCACGCAGACCCCATGCGGCCAGCAGCCCGGCGGCGACCAGCACTGCGAGTGCCAGCACCAGCAGCACCAGCCGCTGATGCTTGGGGGCGAGTGTCGTCATTTCCGGCGCGCCTCCTCACGGGCTTTCTCGGCCTTGCGCATCCGCAGCCAGCTGAGGATCAGCAGCGCGCCGATCGCGGGAATGGCGAGCGCATAGGCCGCGATCACATAGTCCCATTGCGAGAGCGATTCACGGATCATTCGGCAGGCTCCGCTTCCAGTGCACGGCGACGAAGCCGTGCTTCGGCCTGCGCCTCGGCCAGCAGCGCGCGCATGTTCATCAGCGTGCAGACGGCGAACAGGCAGGTGAAGCCGAGCAGCGCGATCAGCATCGGCCACAGGAACACGCCGTCGATCGAACTGCCGCTCAGCGTTGTGCTGGGCGGCTGGTGGAGCGAATTCCACCACACGACCGAGCGGTTGATGATCGGAATGTTGACCGCGCCGACCAGCCCGAAAATCGCAGGCAGGCGTGCCGACGCGCCCTCGCGGTCGACCGCCTGGCTCAGTGCGATATAGGCAAGGTAAAGGAACAGCAGGATCAGCATGCTGGTCAGCCGCCCATCCCACACCCACCAGGTGCCCCAGGTCGGCCGCCCCCAGATCGAGCCGGTGGCGAGGCACAGCGCCGTGAACACGAGGCCCGGGATCGCCGCAGCGCGCGCGGCCAGCGCGGCCAGCGGGTGCCGCCAGACGAGGAACGCCAGGCTCGATCCGGCAATCGTCATCCAGCCCGCCATGCCAAGCCACGCGGAAGGCACGTGGATGAAGATGATGCGGACGGTTTCGCCCATCAGCCGGTCGGGCGGGACCATCAGCAAACCCCACAGCACAGCACCCAGCGAGACCACCACGCCGATGACGAGGAGGATCGGGGTCAGCCTGCGTGCGAGGCCGAGAAACTTACGGGGATTGGCGAAACCGTGCATGATTTTCTCGCCGCGCTCTATGCCGTCCACGCAGGCTCGGCGCAAGCTCGACGAAGGGCTATCTGCTCCGACTCCGCCCGGCGGATACGGGGCGCCTTCGACCGACAGCGCGCGACCGCCGAGTCGCCCTTAGCCGCGTCCGATCAGCTTTTGCGCCATGGCGTCGGCGACACGGTCGGGCGAGGAGCCGCTCGCTTCGCTGTCCTGCCAGATCTGCGTCAGTCGTTCGGGGATCAGGGCGATCCGCTTGCGCACTTCGTTGATGTCGCAAGGCGCATCTTCGCGGCGGCAGAGATATTCCATCGTCACGCTGATGATGCCGCCCGCGTTGATGACGTAGTCGGGCGCGTAGAGGATCCCGCGCTGCGCCAGCATCGCGCCATTGCCTTCGCGGGCCAGCTGGTTGTTGGCCCCGCCCGCCACGATCTTGCAGTCGAGCCGGGCAATGCCTTCCTCGTCGAGGATCGCGCCCAGCGCATTGGGACTGAAAACATCGCAGCCGACCGACATGATCGCATCGGGGCCCACCACGTCGGCACCCAGTTCCTTGGCCAGCGCCTGCGCGCCATCGGTGTCGATATCGGCGAGCGTCAGCTTGGCACCGTCCTTGGCGAGCAGCCGGGCCACTCCGCCGCCGACGCTGCCGACGCCCTGCAAGGCAACGTGGACACCCTCGACACTGTCACGCCCCAGCTTGTGCCGAACCGCGGCCTTGATGCCGAGATAGATGCCGAGCGCGGTGAACGGGCCGGGATTTCCGCCCGCCTCGCCCTCTTCGACCGGCAGACCCGAAACGAAATCGGTGCGGCTGTTGACTGCGACCATGTCTTCCACGGTGATGCCGACATCTTCGGCGGTCACGTATTTGCCACCGAGGCCATCGACTGCATCGCCGAACGCGGCGAGCATTTCGGATGTCTTGTTGCCGTTTTCGTCGGCGAGGATCACGGCCTTGCCACCGCCCATGGGCAGGCCCGCCATCGCGTTCTTGTAGCTCATCCCGCGCGAGAGGCGCAGGGCGTCGCGCATGGCGGCCGACGGTTCGGCATAATGCCAGAAGCGCGTGCCGCCCGCTGCCGGGCCGAGGTGGGTGGAATGCAGCGCGATGATCGCGGTCAGGCCGCGCTTTGCGTCACGGACGAAGTGAACGACCTCGTGGTCGTCGAAATCGGCTTGAGTCCAGAAAGCATCCATCGCGATTGCGCATCATCCCCGGGGAAGTGTGATCGGTCGTGCCGAGGCTTCGCGGGGGCGAATGGGGCGATCGAGGGGTCTCGAACCCCCGACCTCCGGTACCACAAACCGGCGCTCTAACCAACTGAGCTACGATCGCCATATGCCCCGGCGCAGCCACGCCAAGGGACGTGCCAGTTACGCGCACGAATCGTTCCGTCAAGGGCGGAACCGCAATTCGCACGTCGCTTGCATGCATAACCCCAAATGGGAAGGGAAAAATTGCCAAACGAGGCCAAAAACGCACGATTGTTACGCGGCTTGCAAAGCGCCCGGCGAGTGTCGCATGAGGTTGGCATGGACGGACCGGGCGAATCCAACGCGAAGCAACTCGCTGCGAAGGGCATGCAGCGGCTACCGTTCGACAAGCTGGAGCTGCTACAGAAGCGCGGCTTTCTGGATGAAGCGTTCTGTGCGGAGCTGATCACGATGATCGACGCCAAACGACGCCCTTCGACACTCGCCGATTTCGATGGCGACATGTATTTCCGCACCAGCGAGACTTGCGACCTGCCACTCGACGATCCGCGCACCCAGCGACTCGATGCCCTGCTAAACGAGCTTTCCGGCATCGACCCCGCACACGGGGAGCCACTGCAAGGCCAGCGCTACGCAGTGGGGCAGGAGTTCAAGGCCCATTGCGACTATTTCAATCCCGGCGGGCAGGATTGGGACAAATACTGCTCGGTCGCGGGCCAGCGCACGTGGACCTTCATGATCTACCTCAACGAGCCCGAGGCGGGAGGCGCGACCCGCTTCAAGGTCGTGAAGAAGAGTTTCCAGCCCGAAACGGGCAAGCTGGTGTGCTGGAACAACCGGCGACCCGACCAGACGGTGAACCCGAATACGATCCACCACGGGATGAAGGTGCGCAAAGGCACCAAATACGTGATCACCAAGTGGTATCGCGAGAAGCCGTGGGGGTGAGGGACTTCAGCAATGGGAAGAGCAGCGCCCCTTGTTCCGCCTCACCTTCCCTGGCTTGATAAGCCGAAACGAAAAAGGGCGGCCCCGTCGGACCGCCCTTCCCTCGCGGCACGAGGCCGCAAAGCGCGTAATGTCGCGTTATTTCTTGAGGCTGAGCCCGCCGAAGCGCTTGTTGAACTGGGCAACGCGGCCGCCTTCCTGAAGCTGCTGCTTGCCGCCGGTCCATGCCGGGTGGCTGGTCGGGTCGATTTCCAGCGTCAGCGTGTCGCCTTCCTTGCCCCAGGTGGAGCGGGTCTGGAATTCGGTACCATCGGTCATCTTGACGTTGATGGTGTGGTAATCGGGGTGACCTTCGGCCTTCATGTCATGTCTCCATAGCCTCGGAACGGTTCCGACCGGTCCAGCTGTTGGGTGGGAAAGGCGCGCGGATAGTCCCAACGCGCCCGATTGGCAAGCCTGCTTCGCGTCGGCCCTTATTCCGGCGGGTCGGCGATCATCGCGGTGAACTCGCACTCGCAGGTCGTCTTGCCGTCGACGCTGGCCTTGCCCGCGAACTTGTAGACCCGGCTGCGCTTCTGCAGGAACGAAACATTGAGGTCGAGCAGGCAGCCCGGCGTCACGGGCGCCCGGAACTTGGCTCCGTCGATCCCCATAAAATAAACGAGCTTACCACTGCCAGCCAGGTCCAGCGTCTCGATCCCAAGGATCGCCGCGGCCTGCGCCAGCGCCTCGACCTGCAAGACGCCGGGCATAATCGGTGCACCCGGGAAGTGGCCCTGGAAGAAATCCTCGTTGAAGGTCACCGCCTTCACCGCGTGGATTTCCTCGCCCTTGGTCAGGCTCGCCACCCGATCGACGAGCAGCATCGGATAGCGGTGCGGCAGGGCCTTCAAGACCTGCCGCACGTCCATCTGCCGTGTCTCGGGCATGCTCAGCGGTTCGCCCGCGTCGTTGTTCTCTGCGTCCGCGATGATCTTAACGCCCCGTCGGCTGGGCCGGAGCCGGAGCCTGCTGCTGCGGCTGCTGACCCTGCCGTGCCTGCGCCGCGGCGGCTGCCTGCTGCTGCATCGCGGAGTACATGATCAGCTGCTGGATCTCTTGATAGAGCTGCACGCCGCCCTGCGAGGGCTGCCAGTCGGCGGGAGGCGAGATCTGCGCACTCGTCGCGCGGGCGTTCATCGCGGCGGTGATCGCGCTGGTCACATCGGCGCTTTCGGGCGCGTAGATCAATGCATCAGGAGCGAGCATGATCTGGATCGAGCGGTCTGCAATCACCTGCTGTACGGCCGGTGCATATTGCTGGCCGATCTGGCTGACGACGTAGACGCGCGCGCGCTGGATCGGCACCTCGATCGCTCTGATCTGCTGGTTCAGCGTACCGAGCTGTTGCCGCGTGGCTTCGGGTACGGCAGCCTGTTCGGCTTCCGAAAGCTGGCCGTCGCCGTCGGTGTCGAGCCCGCGAACGATGGTCTGCTGCTGCTGCTGCAACTGGCCGAGGCTGGTCAGCTGGGCCTGGTTCTGGGTGGCGATCTGCTCGAAGCCGGTTTGCAGCGCCTGCGTGTTGGCGACGGCCAGGGCACGATCGGCGGTCGCGATGCCGTTGACCTGCGCGCTGGCAGGCGCGGCGAGCGCGAGGCTTGCGATCGCGACGGCGCTCGCGGTGGCGAGATTGCGGTAGTTCATCAGAATTGCGTCCCTACGTTAAATGAGAGTGTCTTGGTGTCGTCGCCATCCTGCTTGAGGAGGACGTGCGAAAGGTCGATCCGGAACGGGCCGAACGGCGAGTTCCAGTTCACGCCGATCCCGATCGAGACCCTCGGCGAAGCGCTGTTGCCGAGGAATGTCTCGCGGAAGGCGGGAATGGTCGATCCGCGCGCAATAAGATCGTCCCCAACCGGATCGCCATCCGGAATTGCGACAATCACGTCGTCGTCGAAATCATCCGGGGTCCCGTTGGTGTCGACATAGGTGGGGATCCCGTCCGCGTTCGTAATCGGAACGAAGAATTCATCGCCCAGCGGATTCTGCGTCAGCTGCGGCTCGTCGATATTGAACAGCGCGCCGACGTCGAGGAAGATCGAGGGGCGCAGGCCAAGCTCGCGCGCGCCCGTTCCCAGCGGAATTTCAAGCTCCGCACGACCGAGGTAATAGGTGTTGCCGCCCAGCGCGTCGTCGGCCAGCAGCTGGTCGCGATCGGTGACGAGAACCGGATTGCCATCGCCGTCGTCCAATTCGCGCTGGCGCAGGACGCGAGGGCCGACCCCGCGAATGTCGAACCCGCGGAACTGCGGCTCGCCGAGGAAGAACCGGTCGGTCAGACGGACATCGTCGAAACCGGGGCCACGATCCTCGAGGCCCTTGATGTAGCCACCTTCGACCGAGAGCGAGAAGATGAAGTCGCCGAACACCTGCCAGTACTTGGAGGCCTGCCCGCGCAGCTTCACATACTTCACATCGCCGCCCAGCCCGGCGAAATCGACACCGAGCGTGGCGCGTTCGCCCCGGGTCGGACGATAATAGCTGTTCAGCGTATTATAAACGAGGTTGAGGCCGAGGATCGAGCTGGTCCGGTCGCCCAGAACATCGCAAAGGTAGCGGCCGGCCCGGATCGGCTCGCATGTGCGCACGCCATCGCGGTCGAAATCCGAGAAATAGATATCTTCGTCCAGGCTGACCTGATCGAAATTGAGCGTGTAGCTGCCGATGAGCGATGCATATTCGGTCAGCGGCACGCCCAGCCTCAGCGATCCACCAGTCGTGGTCTGCTCGAACGTCGTATTGCGACTGCCGCCGATGAAGTTGAAGCTGTTGACGTCGCGACGATAGATATCCGCGCCGAACGAGATGTTGCGGTCGAACACGTAAGGCTCGGCGAAGCTCAGGTTGATCGAGTTAGAGAACCGCGAAACCTGCGCCGAGGCGCCGATCGTCTGACCGCGACCGCGGAAGTTGCGCTGGCGGATCGAACCCGAGAACAGGAAGCTCTCGAGCGAGGAGAACCCGGCCGAAAGCTGCAACTCGCCGGTCGGCTGCTCTTCGACATTGGCTTCCAAAATGATCCGGTCGGGACTGGCGGTTTCCACCTGCTGGACCTCGAAGCCTTCCTGGAAGAAGCCGAGCGAGTTGATCCGGGCGGTGGTGCGGTTGACCGCGAGGGTGTTGAACGCATCGCCTTCGGCCGCGCGGAACTCGCGCCGGATGACCTTGTCCTGCGTCAGCGTGTTGCCGTTAACGTCGACCCGTTCGATGTAGACGCGCGGCGCCTCGTTGATGACCATCGTCACGTTCATCGTGAGATTTTCGGGATCGCGGCGGAACTGCGGGCGCACGTCGGCGAAGGCATAACCGAAGCGACCGGCCAGCTCGCTCAGCGATTCGACCGTGTCCTCGATCCGCTGGGCATCATACCACTCGCCGTCAGTGATCGAGAGGCTGCGGGTCAGCGCTTCGCCATCGAGGTCGCGGATTTCGCTCTTGATGTCGACGTCGCCGAATTTGTAGCGCTCGCCCTCTTCCACCACGTAGGTGATGATGAAGTCGCGCTTGTCAGGGGTCAGCTCGGCGACCGCGGAAACAACGCGGAAATCGACGTACCCTTGCGTCAGGTAGAATTCGCGCAGCTTCTGCTGGTCGAACGCAAGCTTGTCGGGGTCGTAACTCGTATTGCCGCTAAGGAAGCTGAAGAGGCCGGTCTCCTTGGTGACCATCTCGCCCTTCAGATTGCCGTCCGAAAATTCTTCGTTGCCGATGATGTTGATCCGGCGGACCTTGGACTTGGGCCCCTCGGTGATCTCGAACACCAGGTCGACGCGGTTCTGGCTGAGCTGAACTGTCTTCGGCTCTACCGTAGCTGCGAAACGGCCTTGCCGCTTATAGAGCTCGATAATGCGCGCAACGTCGGCACGCACCTTCGACCGGGTGAAGATCTGGCGCGGGGCAAGCTTGACCTCGGGCACGATCTTGTCGGTCTTGAGACGGTCGTTACCTTCGAGGATGATCCGGTTGATGACCGGGTTTTCCTCGACCTCGATCACCACGTCGCCATTGTCGTTACGGATCGCATAGCTTGCGAACAGGTCGGTCGCGGCGAGATCCTTCAGCGCCTGGTCGGCTGCGGCGTTGGTATATTCGTCGCCCGGACGAAGGCGCACATAGCTGAGGATCGTATTGGGCTCGAGGCGCTGGACACCCGTCACCGAGATCGTGCGGATGATGTCGCCCTGTCGCGCGGCAGCGGGCGCAGGCTGCTGCTCGGCGGTATCGGTCGACGTGGCTGCCGGTTGCGCGGCCGCTTCGTCGGTCTGCTGCGCTAGAGCCGCCTGCGGCAACCCGGCCAGCGTAGTGCACCCAAGCAGGGCGAGTGCATAATTGCGGATATTGCGCGAGCGGCGTGTTGCGCCGGTTTCGATGGCCGTCATTGGCGAAGATGTCCCGTCAAATTGTTTCGACCCCGGATCGCAACTAGCTTTTTGCCGTATCGACCTTCCGGATCAAACGATCCGGCGCCCTGTGCCCGATACGTGCGCCCCTTTCAAGCAGGTGCGATTAGCTGGTGGGGCCGCCTCTCATTGTCTCTGCCCGGAATTGCGTCAGCCGAAGAGCGTCAGCGAAGCCAGGTCGTTGATCGTCACGAATAGCATCAATGCGAGCACGAGAGCCACACCGGTGCGATACGCCATTTCCATCGCGCGAGGGCCTACCGGTTTACGGCGGATCGCTTCCGCCGCGTAGAATGCCAGGTGACCACCGTCGAGCGCAGGGATTGGCAGCAAGTTAATGAATGCCAAATTAAGTGATATCAGCGCGACGAAGTTGATGAAGGCGACCCAGCCCAAGCTCAGCTGCTCTCCGGAGAACTTGGCGATCTTCACCGGCCCACCCAGCTCCTGGACCGAGCGTTGCCCGGTCACGATCTGCTTGAGCCCGGTAATCATCATGGAGAACGTGTCGATCGATTGTTCCACACCGCCAGACAGTGCCTCAATCGGGCCCTGCGGCACGAAATCATATTCGACACCCGCCGACTCGACGCCCAGAAGCCCGATCCTCGAGACATTGCCGAAGCGATCCTCGACCTCGTGGCTCATGGTGGTGACCGCGAAGCTCATAGCCTCGCCGTTGCGCTCCACCCCCAGATCCATCCGCTGTTCGGGATGCAGCATAACTTCCTGCTGCAAATCCCGGAAGCTCTCCAGCGCGTCGCCGTCGAGCGTAACGATCCTGTCGCCAACCTCGATCCCGGCGGCCTGCGCGGGCGATCCTTCGCTGAAGCCGGCCACGGTCAGCTGCTGCTCCGCATCGACCGGCACCGGACGCCCTATGATCATGAAGAACGCCGCAAAAATGCCCAGTGCAATCAGGATATTGGTGACCGGGCCTGCCGCCACGATCAGCGCGCGTCGCCACAGCGATGCATTCTGGAACGCGCCTTCCTCTGCCGGAGCATCGGGATCGGGAATGCTCGCCGGGTTCATATCGCCCCGGAACTGGACATAGCCGCCAAGCGGCAGCGCGGAGATGCGCCAGCGGGTGCCGTGCCTGTCGTCGAAGCCGACCAGTTCCTTGCCGAAGCCGACCGAGAAGGCATCAGCCTGCACGCCCAGCAGGCGGCCCACCAGCAGGTGACCCAGCTCATGCAGGGTGACCAGCGGCCCCAGCACCAGCAGGAAGCCGACTATCCACATCCAAAAGGGCACGTTTTCGATCATGCAGTCTCCAGAATTGCCCGGGCCTGACTTCGCGCAGCGGCGTCGATCGCCAGCACGTCGTCGAGCGTGGCGGGCCGGGGCGTGTGGTTCGATTGTCCCAGAACGTCCTCGACCACTGCCGCAATGCGGGTGAACGGTATCTGACCGGCGAGGAAGGCGGCGACCGCCATCTCGTTGGCAGCATTGAGGATTGCGGGGGTCGCCCCGCCCTCTTCGCAGGCCGCGCGCGCCAGCCGGGTGGCGGGGAAGCGGTCCTCGTCCGGCTGGAAGAACGTCAATTCGCCGATCTTCGCGAGATCCAGCGGTTCGCACGGTGTTTCCATGCGCTTGGGCCACGCAAGGCACGAGGCAATCGGCACCATCATCTCCGACGGGCCCAGCTGCGCCAGCGTCGAGTGGTCGCGGTATTCGACCATCGAATGAATCACGCTTTGCGGGTGGACGAGGATGCGAATCCTGTCGAGGCCAACGGGGAAGAGGTGATGCGCCTCGATCAGTTCCAGCCCCTTGTTGAACATGGTGGCGGAATCGACGCTGATCTTCGCACCCATATCCCAGTTGGGATGCGCGACCGCCTGATCGGGCGTGACGCGCTGCAACTCGTCGGTGGAGAGCAGCCGCAGCGGGCCTCCGCTGGCGGTCAGCGTGATCATCCGCACTTCGGCCAGATCATTGCCGTTGAGGCACTGGAAGATCGCGTTGTGCTCCGAATCGACAGGCAGCAGCGTGGCACCATGCCGTGCGACTGCCTCGGTCATCACTTCGCCTGCGGAAACCAGCGCTTCCTTGTTGGCGAGCGCGATGGTGCCGCCCTGCTCTATCGCCGCCATGACCGGGGCCAGCCCGGCACAACCGACGATCGCGGCCATGGTGATATCGACCGGACGCGCCGCCGCCTCGATCAGCGCGGCGCGGCCTCCCGCCGCCTCGATCCCGCTGCCGGCCAGCGCCTCGCGCAGTTCGGGCAGGCAGGCCTCGTCACCGACTATTGCTATCCGAGCGTCGAATTCCTTCGCCAACTCGGCCAGTTTGGTCGCGCTGCAATGGGCGGTCAGTGCCTCTACCCGCCAGTCCGCGCGATGTTTGCGCAGCAAGCGGAAGGTGGAGTCGCCGACCGAGCCCGTCGCCCCGAGAATGGATATCAAGCGCATCAGATCATCAAGCCAGCGACGTGATCACGCCGATGACGATGGCAACGGGGATGACGCCGTCGAAGCGGTCGAAAAAGCCTCCATGCCCCGGGATGAGACGGCTCGAATCCTTGACCCCCGCCTTGCGCTTCAGCCAGCTCTCGAACAGGTCGCCTGCCAGCGCGACAGCCGCGAGGACCGGCCCCGCGATCGCCGCGACGATCAGCGCCTGCATGTCGAGCACACCCATGATCCGCGACGAAAGATAGATCAGCGGAGTCAGTGCGAGGAAGCCACCGAACATCCCGCCGAGCAAGCCAGCCCAGGTCTTGTTCGGGCTGACCCGGGGCAGAATGCGCGGTCCGCCGATCAATGTGCCGAAGACGTAAGCGAAGGTATCTGCGAGGACCACTACCGCGATCGTCATGTAGAAATACTGGATGTCGAACGCGATCAGGATCACCGCGCCGAGCCCGATGTAACATGCCCCCGCAAGGATCGCGGCAAGGCGATAGGGAACATTGTTGGTAATCTTGATGATCAGGAAAATGAGCTCGAGAAAGCACAGTGCGGCAACCGCGCCGACCAGCAGATCCAGCCCCCGGTCGCCGAGGAAGTAGTAGATCGCGACTGCGAACCCGAGGAGCACGGTCGCCGATGCGGCCCTAATGCCCAGCGTCTTTCGCCGCGAATGTTCCTTGATCTCGCGCAGCTCGGCGTCGGTCGCGAGCGTGTCTTCGCCCGCGTCGGAACGCTGCATCTCGGCGCCACTGGTGGCGGTGGCCGGCGTTTCTTGTGCCGGTGCATCGTCATCGGCCGCCATAGCGCCTCTCTCTCCTCGCAAACTCTTCCAGCGCCTCGCTCAAGTGCTGCGGCGTGAAGTCCGGCCACAGCGTCTCGACGAAGATCATCTCCGCATAAGCCATTTGCCATAACAGAAAATTAGAAAGGCGCACCTCGCCACTGGTCCGTATCAGCAGATCGACTGGCGGAAGGTCCGCCGTAAACAGGTGCCGCTCGATCGCTTCGGGGGTGATTTCGCCTTCCTGCGCCGCTGCGTGGGCCGCTGCCGCGATCTCCTGCTGCGAACCGTAATTGAGCGCCACAGCCACGGTATGCGTGCCGTGGGCAGTCCGCTCCAGCGCGTCCTCCAGCATCGCGACGATATCCGGATCGAGCGCGCGCCAGTCGCCCACGATCTTCAGCTTCACGCCATTCGCGACGAATTCCTCGAGATCGGAACGGATAAAGCTGCGCATCAGGTTCATAAGGTCCGAAACCTCGTCTTCCGGACGCTTCCAGTTCTCGGAGCTGAAGGCATAGAGCGTCAGGCACTCGACCCCGGTGCCTTCGAGGCTGCGGACCAGCGTACGCACCGCCTCCACCCCGCGCTTGTGGCCCATGGCGCGCGGCAGGGCGCGGCGCTTCGCCCAGCGTCCATTGCCATCCATGATGATGGCGACATGTTTGGCCACGCTCACTCCCCCTCTCCTTCGGGTGAGGGGGTGGGGGGGTGGGGGACGCGAAGCGCGGCAGCACCAGTCGTGCCCCACCCCGCTGCGACTGGGCTCACCTGCGGTTCGCCAAGTCTCGCTGCCCCTGCCCAGAAGAGAAGGGGGAAAGCTTGGCCCGAACCGTTCACTGCGCGAGGATTTCCTTCTTCTTCTGCTCGACCGCCGTGTCCGTTTCCGCGACATGCTTGTCGGTCAGCTTCTGGACCTCGTCCTCGGACCGCTTGCGATCGTCTTCGGAAATGTCCTTCTTCTTTTCGTCTTCCTTGAGCGCTTCCATCCCGTCGCGGCGCACGTTGCGGATCGCGATCTTGGCGTTCTCGCCGTACTTGTCGGCGACCTTGGCGAGTTCCTTGCGGCGCTCTTCGGTCAGGTCGGGCATCGGAATGCGCAGCGTCTGGCCGTCCTGCATCGGGTTGAGACCCAGGTTGGCGTGCGCAATGCCCTTTTCGACCGCGCTTACATTGCCCTTGTCCCACACCTGGACGCTGAGCATGCGCGATTCGGGCGCGGAAACGGTCGCCACCTGGTTGAGCGGCATCATCGATCCGTAGACTTCGACCACCACGGGATCGAGCAGGCTGGTGTTCGCACGGCCCGTGCGCAGACCCGCCAGATCGCCCTTGAGGCTTTCCACCGCGCCCTGCATCCGGCGCTCGATATCGTTCTTGTCGTACTTGGCCATATCTGGGCTTTCCTCGTCTATTGTTCTGCCTGGACGATCGTCTGCGTGCCCTGCCCGGCGAGAACGCGGGCGAGATTGCCCTTCTCGCGGATCGAGAATACGACAATCGGAATATTGTTGTCGCGGCACAATGCCACCGCGCTGGCGTCCATCACCTTCAGGTTGTCCGCCAGCACCTTGTCATAAGTCACTGAATCGTAGCGCTTGGCATTCGCGTTTTTCTTCGGGTCGGAATCATACACCCCGTCCACGCTGGTGCCCTTGAACAGCGCATCGCAGTTCATCTCCGCTGCGCGCAGCGCCGCCCCGCTGTCGGTGGTGAAATAGGGCGCGCCGACACCGGCGGCGAAGATCACGATCCGGCCCTTTTCCAGATGACGTTCCGCGCGTCGGCGGATCACCGGCTCGCACACCTGGTCCATCTGCACCGCGCTCTGGACGCGCGTCGGCACGCCCAGCTGCTCGAGCGCGCTCTGCATCGCCAGTGCATTCATGACGGTGGCGAGCATGCCCATGTAATCGGCCTGCGCGCGGTCCATCCCCTGCGCCGCGCCCGCCATTCCTCGGAAGATGTTCCCGCCGCCGATGACGAGGCAGATTTCCCAACCCTCGTCCTTGGCCTGTTTCACCTCTTTGGCCAGCTCGGTCACGAAACCCGGGTCGATCCCGAATTCCTGTTCCCCCATCAGCACTTCGCCCGAGAGTTTCAGGAGGATACGCTTGGCGTTTTTGATCGGCATGGAGGCAGTCTCGAAATAGCGGGCAGGCGTCTGGCCCTAACGCGGGGGCGCGCGGGTGGCAACGTCTGGCGAAAGCGCACGACGCGGGGGCAAGGTTCCGCTTGCCCGGCTGGCCTCCCGCACGCAAGAATGCGCCATGGCCGCATTCTCCTTCCCTGCGGGTAAAGCTCGCAAGCTCGCCCTCGCAATTCTTACGCTGATCCTGCTGATCGGCGCATTGATCGCTTGGAAAACGTGGCAAGACACGATGGGCGATCCTGAGGTGATGCGCACCACCGTGGTTCTGGACGACATGGCACCCGACGCAGCGCCGGTCACCGTTGCGCTGATTTCCGACATCCACATTGCCGGGCCGGACATGCCGCCCGAACGGCTGCGGCGCATCGTGGCACAGATCAACGCGCTAAAGCCCGACGCGGCGATGATCGCAGGCGATCTGGTGAGCGAGAAATCGCTGGCAACGAATGTCTACGAGCCGAAAGAAATCGTCGCCCCGCTGGGCGAGCTCGAATCACCGCTCGGCACCTTCTTCGTGCCCGGCAACCACGACCACTGGTTCGATCTGGAGGGGCTTACCTCGCAACTGACCCGGCGCGGCGTGACCATCCTCACCAACGAGGCGGTCGAGGCCGGACCACTGGTGATCGGCGGGCTGGACGACGACTATACCGGGCGCGACGATATTCCGAAGACGCTGGCGGCGATGGACGAGCTCGAAGGCGCGCGCATCTTCCTTGGCCACAGCCCCGATTCTCTGCCCGACCTGCCCCAAGGATCGCTGATCCTCGCCGGGCATACACATTGCGGGCAAATCAGGCTCCCGCTGGTCGGCGCGATCGCGACCCAGTCGCGTTATGGCACGCGGTTCGCCTGCGGGCGGACCGACGACCCGAACGGCACTGCCATCGTCGGCGCAGGACTCGGCACGGGCGTTCTGCCCATCCGCTTCGGCACCCGGCCCGAGATATGGCTGATACGACTGCGGCCGCCGGGCAGGAACCCGACGGCCGCGAATTGACCCTGCGATGAGGAAGCGGCGTCAGCCCTTCACGGCTGCCGCGACTTCCGCCGCGAAGTCGCTTTCTTCCTTCTCGATGCCTTCGCCCAGCTGGAAGCGGACGTAGTCCTTGAGCACGATCGGCTTGCCGGCTTCCTTGCCGGCCTGCGCCACGACCTGCTCGATCGGGGTTTTGTTGTCGTGCACCAAGATCTGGCTCATCAGCGCGTTTTCCTTGGCGAACTTGCCGATCGCGCCTTCGACCATCTTTTCCTGCACGTTTTCGGGCTTGCCGCTTTCGGCAGCCTTCTCGGCCGCAACCTTGCGCTCACGCTCGATCAGTTCGGGGTCGAGATCGTCGGCGGTCAGCGCCTGCGGGAACGCGGCGGCGATGTGCTGCGCGAGCTTGGTGCCGAGCGTTTCGAGAGTGGCGGCATCCGCCTCGCTCTCGAGCGCGACGAGCACGCCGATCTTGCCGAGGTTCGGTGCAACCGCATTGTGCACGTAGGGCACGACCATGCCCTGATCGACCGAGACGGTCTTCATCCGGCGGACCTGCTGGTTCTCACCGATGGTCGCGACATTGTCGGTCAGCTTGTCGGCGATGGTCCCGCCATCGGGATGGGCCATGCCCTTCAATGTTTCGACATCGTCGCTATCGGCCGAGAGCGCAGCCTGCGTGGTCTTGCGCACGAAATCCTGGAACTGGTCGTTCTTGGCGACGAAGTCGGTTTCCGAGTTGACCTCGACCGCGACACCCTTGGTGCCGTCCACGGCAACGCCGATCAGGCCCTCGGCCGCGGTGCGGCTGGACTTCTTCTGTGCGGTGGCGAGGCCCTTGGCGCGCAGCGCGTCGACCGCGGCTTCGACGTCGCCGTCGGCCGCTTCGAGTGCCTTCTTCGCATCCATCATGCCCGCGCCGGTCTTCTCGCGGAGTTTCTTCACGTCAGCGGCGGTAAAAGCGGCCATCGTTCGTATCCTTGGTTTTGAAATGTGGTTGACGCCCCAGGGCGGGTCGATCCGCTCCGGGGCGCTAGTCAGCGATTGTGAAGCCGCGGTTACGCGGTGGCTTCAGCGGTCTGTTCGCCAGCGGTCTCGGCGGGCGGATTTTCCATCTCGCCGACGCCCGGATCGCTCGCGCCGTCGCGGCGCGCGGCTTCACCGAAGGCGTCGCAATACAGGCGCACGGCGCGCGCCGCATCGTCGTTGCCGGGAACGGGGAAGGCGATGCCGGTCGGATCGGTGTTCGAATCGAGCACCGCGACGACGGGAATGCCAAGCACGTTGGCTTCCTTGATCGCGAGATCTTCCTTGTTCGCGTCGATCACGATCATCACGTCGGGAATGCCGCCCATGTCGCGGATGCCGCCGAGCGAAAGCTCGAGCTTGTCGCGCTCACGCGTCAGGTTGAGCACTTCCTTCTTGGTCAGGCCGCTGGTGTCGCCCGAAAGCTGTTCTTCAAGCGTCTTGAGGCGCTTGATCGAACCGGAAATGGTCTTCCAGTTGGTCAGCATGCCGCCCAGCCAGCGGTGGTTGACGAAGTGCTGCCCGCTCATGCGGGCCGCTTCCGCCACCGGTTCCTGCGCCTGGCGCTTGGTGCCGACGAACAGCACCTTGCCCTTGCCCTGCGCGGTCGCCGCGACGAAATCGAGCGCACGCGCCATCAGCGGCACGGTCTGCGAGAGGTCGATGATGTGGACACCGTTGCGCGCGCCGAAAATGTACGGCTTCATGCGCGGGTTCCAGCGGTGGGTCTGGTGGCCGAAGTGTGCGCCGGCCTCGATCAATTGCTGCATCGTGACGGTGGGAGCCGCCATAGGGAATTCCTTTCCGGTTATGCCTCTGGAAAGCGAGTGACCTGCGGCGGATTGCCCGCCTCGGCACCGGTATGATGCGCTTTCCATGTGGATTTTCCCGCGCGTTATCACGCGGAAGCGGCGCCCTTAGCGCCAGTCCGCTGAAAAATCCACCCGTAAATTATCGCTGAATGGATCCCGCGCAGCGAGATTCCGCTTGACCAATCAGAACAAATGGAGAACAAAGGCCTCCATCAGCGGAACACCGTGAGTCGCTGACAAGATATCAGCATGTTTTCCACAGCCGGTCCAATGGTTTTGCACCGACCCTTGCGGAGAACGAAAGGCCGGAGAAAGACCATGATTGCACTTGCCATCACGTTCCTGCTCGCACTGACCGCGATCGCCGCGCTGGTTTCCGTGGCCGACAGCGCTCTGCGCGGCTGGCATTCCTACCGCGCGCTCGCTTCCGAACTGCGCGCGATGCGCACGCCCGAGGGCGCACCTGCCGACATCTGCAACCTGCGCAGGGCGAGCGCCCGCCCGGCCCCGCGTTCGGCCATCCGCCGTCACCGCGAAACCAGCAGCCTTCGTGCCGCCGCCTGATTTTTTGAAAATTACTGCTTGAGGCCTTCCAGCTCGGTCGTGACGCCCAGCCGGCCGATCACGGTTTCGCCCGCGATAACCCGCTGGCCCATCAGCACCTGGGGCGAGGTGCCTTCCGGCAGATAGAGATCGACCCGGCTGCCGAAACGGATCAGCCCCACGCGCTGTCCAGCCGCCACGATGTCCCCCGGCTTCACGAAAGGCACGATGCGCCGCGCGAGCAATCCGGCGATCTGCGTCATTCCCACGACTACGCCATCGCTGCGCGTGATGACGATATGCTGCCGCTCGTTTTCCTCGCTCGACTTGTCGAGCTCCGCATTGACGAACTTGCCCGGCACGTAGGCCATATCGCCGATCGTCCCCCCGCATGGGCTGCGGTTGATATGGACATCGAAAATGCTGAGGTAGACCGAGACGCGGGTGACCGGCCCCGCCCCCATGCCCTTGAAGCGTCCCTCCGCCTCGCCCTGCAACTCGCGCGGCACCTCGACCTCCGCGATCTGGGTGACCGTTCCATCGGCGGGAGAGAGGATCAGCGAATCGTCGCGCGGCACGATACGCTCGGGATCGCGGAAGAACGCGAGGATGCACAGCGACAGGAAGGCGAGTGGCCAGGCGATCGTCTCCCACGCCAGCAACGCCGCGATCAGCGACACGCCGAGGCAGATCAGCGCATATTTCCGGCCTTCGGGATGAACCGAGGGGAGCCCGGGCTTCGCCTCGCCCCGACCGCGATTATCCATGACCTCACCCGCCAAGGATCGGACCCTTCGCACTGCACGCCGATTGCACCCGGAATCCCGTCATGCGCACTTGCGCACGAATACGGCGCCTGCCGAATAGCCCGCGCCAAAGCTGCAGATGAGTCCGGTGTCGCCCTCGACCAGATCTTCGTTGTTGAGGTGGAAGGCGATGATCGATCCTGCGCTGGAAGTGTTGCCGTAGGTGTCGAGCACGGTCGGGCTCTCGTCCTCGCTCGCTTCGTGCCCCAGCACGCGCTGGGCGATCAGGCGGTTCATCCCGGCATTGGCCTGATGCAGCCACAACCGTCGCAGCCCTGCCGGATCGATCTGCAGACGCTCCGCCTCGGTCACGATCATCTCGGCGACCATCGGCACGACTTCCTTGAAGACCTTGCGCCCTTCCTGGACGAACAGCTTGTCGTCGCTGCCGATGCTCTCGGGCTCGGCGCGGTTGAGGAAGCCGAAATTGTTGCGGATATTGTTGGAGAACACGGTCTTGAGCCGCGTGCCGAGAATGTCCCAATGCCCGGCAGGCGCGATGTCCGCATCCTCGACCAGCACGGCGGTCGCGACATCGCCGAAGATGAAGTGGCTGTCGCGGTCGCGCCAGTTGAGGTGGCCACTCGTAATCTCGGGGCTGACGACCAGCACGCTCTTCGCATTGCCCGAGCGGATATAGTCCGCGGCGGTCTGGATGCCGAAAGTGGCGGACGAGCACGCGACGTTCATGTCGAAGCCGAAGCCGTCGATCCCCAGCGCCCGCTGGATCTCGATCGCCATCGCCGGATAGGGGCGCTGCATGTTCGATGCGGCGCACAGCACCGCGTCGACATCGCTCGCCTCGCGCCCTGCCCGCGCCAGCGCATCGCGCGCAGCAGCCACGCCGATCTCGGCCATGATCGACAGCTCGTCATTGCCGCGCGGCTCGTGGCGCGGTTCCATGATTGCCGGATCTATCAGCGGCGCCTTGTTGATGACGTGGCGCGCCTTGATCCCGCTCGCCTTCTCGATGAATTCTACCGAGCTGTGCGTCAGCGCCTCCGCCTCGCCCGCCGCAATCGCGTCTGCGTGCGCGGCGTTGTGCCGGTCGACGAAAGCGTTGAAACTCTCGACCAGTTCTTCGTTGCTGATGCTGTCCTCGGGCGTAAACAGCCCGGTAGCGGAGATGACGGGCCGTACGGCCCCGGAATTCGAATGCGCTGTCATGGGGGGCTGAGGATTAGCCGCAGGTGGCCGATGCGGCAAGCCGTAGAGGCAGATCGTGCCTCTCGCGCGCTCAGAACCGCTTCATCGTCGCCAGTAACACGCAGGCCAGCCCGGCGAACCCGGCGAGCAGCAGAAACAGCGCGCTGAAACCAAAGTTCGGGATGATCGCCAGCACCAGCCAAGGCATAATCAGCGAAGGCACGGTGTTGGTGAGGTTGAAAATGCCGAGATCGCGGCCCCGCGTGCCCGGCCTCGGCAGCACCCGCAGGGTCTGGCTCGAATGCAAGGCAAGGAACACGCCCGCCAGCACGCCGAAGATCAGGTAGCCCGCAATGCCGATCGACACGTTCGGCGCGGCGGCCATCACCAGCAGGCCGATGGTCGCAGCGCCCGCGGTTACGGTCAGCGGCACACGCGGACGCCCCGTACGGTCCGACCAGCGCCCGGCGAGAAATGCCAGCGGTACGCACACGAGCAAAACGCCGGTAAAAATGCGTGCGGTGTCGTTATCGGTCACCCGACCGTCGAGGATGCGTAGCCAGATCAACAGGAAGGCGAACAGCGCCGCTTCGGCAATCTGGATCAGCAGGCGCGCAAGCCACATGCGCGCGACCTGCCGCCCTTGGCCGCCGATATGCTCGATCGGCATCGCTTCGGCCGGGGGTAGCGCATCGCTGGGCGCAGACGGCGCCATCAGTTGCGGCATGGGCACGGGTTTACCGAAAATGACGATCGGCAGGACCATCGCAAGGACGATCCCTGCGTTGAGGATCAACCGGGCATCGGGATCGGCAAGGCCCGGAATGGTGATCAGCGCACCGATCAACGCGCCCATCGCCGGTGCAAGCGAGAGCACGCCCCCCAGCGTGCCTTTCTGCGCGTCGGGGATCGAATCGCCGGCCCAGGCGAGCAGCGGGCACAGCATCATGTTGAGAGCGATCTGCCACGCCACGATCAGCGCCAACAGCATCGGCACGGTAACCGCAAAGCGCATGGCGACCAGCAAGAGGCTGGAAAGCAGCACCCCGGCGAGCACCCAGCCCCGCCGATGCCCCGATTTGTCGCTCGCCCAACCGAACGCGATGCTCCCCGCACTGGCAGCCAGTGCGCCGACGAAGGCGGTATAGGACAGAACCTCGATCCCGTTCTCGCCGAAGGTCTGCGTGGCGCGCATCGGCAGCAGTAGCGACAGGAACGGGGCATAGGCCGCCGATCCGCCAGCCGCAGCGAGCGCATACAGCATCAGGAAACGATGCGTCTGGAGGCGCGAGGTCGAACCCCGCGAAGGCGAACTGGTCATGCGCCTCCCTCACTAGGCGGCTTTGCGCGCGCGACCAAGTGCCCGGCCGGAAACTGCGCAAGCCTATGCCCGACCTTTAGGTCAGCGCTTCGGCGACGGTCCGCAGGTTGGTGGCGTCGGTCCAGTCGCCTTCGACTACGGAGATCGTCTGCCGCGTGCCAAGGATGCCGCCGCCACGTATCGCGCAACATCAGCCGACCAGCCGCTCGAGCTTGGCGAGCGAGGCATCCGGGCTTTCGTGATAGTCGATGATGGACTGGAGCTTGCCTTCGCGGTCCATGAGGTAAACGGCGGCGGTATGGTCGATCGTGTAGTCGCCGCCATCGACCGGCACCTTCTGGTAGTAGGCATGGTAGGCGGCTACGACTTCGGCGATGGCCTCGTCCGATCCGGTCAGGCCGATGATCGGCGTGCCGAACAGGTCGACGTAGCGGCCGACATCCTCCGGGCTATCGTAGCCGGGATCGACCGAAACGAAGACGATCTCGAACTTGTCGCCATCCTCGCCCATCTGCTTGCGCAACCTGGCGAGGCTGGCCAGCGTGGTCGGGCACACATCCGGACAACGGGTAAAGCCGAAGAAGATCGCGAACGGCTTTCCGCGCAGCGTCTGGTCGGTGACCGTGGAGCCGTCCGGCGCGGTCAGCGAAAACGTGCCACCGACGCTGTCACCATAATCAGCCGGCTGATCCGCGTGCCGAGCCGGGCCGAAAAGTGCGAACAATGCGAGCCCCGCGGCGAGCGTAACGAGCGTCCAGACAATCATCCGAAAGGTTTTCTGGCCCGCTTCGCGTTCCTCGGGCGTCTGCTCTTCTTCGAGTTCCGGAAACGGGTCAGTCATCCTTGCCTCCCGCACCCTGAGCAGTCGGCCCCTGCGAGCCGACTGGCTGGATCGCGAGTTCGATCTCGACCGGACCGGCCTTCTCGAACGTGAGCGTGACGGGCACGGTCTCGCCTTGCTGCAGCGGCTGATCGAGCTGCATCAGCATGATGTGGAAGCTGCCCGGCCTGAGCGTGACGGAGCCGCCTGCGGGCACATCCAGCCCATCCTCCAGCTCGCGCATGCGCATCACCCCATCGGCCATGTCGACGGTGTGAATCTGCACGTCGCCAGCCACCGAGGTCGACCCACCCGTCAGGCGGTCGTCAGCGCTGCCGCTGTTGGCAATCGTCATGAATGCGCCGCCTGCGTTCTGGCCCTCGGCGGTCTCGCGCGACCATGCTCCGGTGATGGCGATCTCGCTCATGGCAGCTTCCGCCTCGCTCGGCGCTTCGGGTCCGGGTTCGAAATTGCAGGCCGTCAGCAGGATGGCACCGGCAAGGGCTGAGGCGGCCAGAATATTGCGAATGGTCATCAGATAATCTCCGGATTGTGGCTGCAGCCGCAGGATGCGTCGCTAGGGGCAGCGTCCTGTTCGAACAGCTGGATGGGCGGTTGCGCCGGTGGTGTGAGAGCAACCGCGACGTGCGCAGTGACCAGAATCGCGATCGCTCCCCAGGTCAGCCAGCGGATGCGCAGCAGCAGCCGTGCCTTGCGATCATCGAGGGTGGCAGGGATCATGCGCAGACCTCCCCCAGCTGGCGGGCGATCAGCGGGGCGACCGCGCGCTTTTCTTCGAGACTGAGGCAGCGACCGATCTCGATCCGTTGCCAGTGGTTTTCGAGGAAGAGGCGCAGGCAGGCCGGGCTGGCATCGTCCTGAACCAAACGTGTTGCTCGGGTAGGAAGGTCGACAGGATCGCAACGATTGCTGCGCCAGCGCAACCGGTCATCCCCGATCGCCAGCCATTCGTCGTCGGGCTGCGAACGGCTGTGCCATTCGAGCGCACCGACCAGCAACGCCATGGTGCCGAGGGCGAAGATTGGCACCAGCATATCGCCCTTTATCGCGGGCAGGATCGCCATCGCCATCGCCATGAACAGACCGATGAGGACGGTGAAGGTTGCTCGCGCTTCCAGAGAGAGCTGCGATCGGTTCTCTCGCAAATGCAGGATCAGGTCTGCATCGTGCGTGAACCGGACGGATTCCTCCGCCAGGGGCTGCCCGCCGGGGCAGCTATGGATCGAAAACATTATTTTGAAACTCCGACAGACCGGCACGCGCAAATCGGGCGCGAACCGGTTGGGCCGACAAATCAGGCGTGGATTGTCAGGCTACTGCCGGGGGCCCGCGCAGCGGCGGGCGCAGGTGGGAGAACTGCCGGAACGGCAGGCGCTGCACCGGCCCGAGGCCGAGCACGAGGATGAAGGCAAGAGCCAGCGCCGATAGGGCAACATCCACACCGCCCACGGCAAGCTGGTTGAGCCCCGAAAAGGCGCAGTGCTCGCCCTGCTCTGCATCATTCAAGTGTCCGCTGCCCCGTTCCTTGCCGGGGATCACCATCTGCACCTGTTCGAGCCCAGCGGAAGCGTCGGAACAGATCGTCACCGTCAGCACGGTGCCGCCGGATGAAGACACCATGTAGCCCGACGGGACGACCGCCTTGATGCAGAACGCCAGCACGAGCAGCACCAGCGCGAGGTGGCGGTGGTTTCGAATCAAGGCGCGCAAGGGTTGCATTTCCGCAAGTCCCTTAGACACGGGCCTCGCATTTGTCAGCCGATTACGCCCGCGCGTCACCCAGAAGAGAGCCTGGGAGATAACGCCCGCCCTTGCGAGAAAGTGCGGAGTGTCATGATCTGTAAGGAAAGGTGGTGGACAGGGCTGGATTCGAACCAGCGTACGCTTGCGCGGGCAGATTTACAGTCTGCTGCCTTTAACCACTCGGCCACCTGTCCACAGGTCTGGTCTGCAAGAAGCAATGCAAGAAACGGTGCGCCTGTCGGGGCGACCGTTCGCCGAGGAGCGCCCATTTGGAGAAGCCGTGCTTGCCTGTCAATGGCCGTGCTGGCAGGGCGTGGATCTATGGCAAAACCGGAACGGAAAAGAGCACTGCGCGGGCGCGCAGGCAGGATGCAGGGCGGACGCGGGAGCGGGCGCGCCAGTACGGGCCAGGTGCGCTTGTGGGGGCGCCATGCGGTGGAAGCCGCGCTGCTCAACCCGGAACGCAAGCATCGCAAGCTGTGGGCGACGCGCGATGGCATCGATTCGCTCGACGGCGAACTGCCCGCAGATTTTCCGATCGAATATGCCGAAGGACCCGATCTCGACCGGTTGGTGGCGCGCGACGCCCCGCACCAGGGCCTGGTGCTCGAATGTGCGGCGCTGGAAGATCGCGACCTGTCTGAGGTCATCGACGATAACGACCCGGATCGGCCGATCGTCGTGCTCGATCAAGTGACCGACCCGCATAATGTCGGCGCGATTCTGCGCTCGGCCGCCGCTTTCAATGCAGCGGCCATCGTCACGCAGGATCGGCACGCACCGCCCGAAAACGGTGTGGTCGCGAAGTCTGCCTCCGGCGCGTTGGAGACAGTGCCGTGGGTGCGGGTGGTCAATCTGTCGCGCGCGCTCGACGATCTGACCGCGCGCGGATTCTGGCGGATCGGGCTAGCGGGCGAGGCGGAGATGACGCTGGCCGAGGCAATGCCGACCGGGCCGGTTGCGATCGTGCTGGGCGCCGAAGGAGCCGGCCTGCGACACAATATCGCGGGCCATTGCGATGCGCTGGCAAAACTGCCGATCTCGGATGCGATCGAGAGCCTTAATGTCTCGAACGCTGCGGCGATCGCGCTTTACGCGCTGGCTACGCGCACTGGCTGATCGCAGCCACGCGTTCCCACCGCTGGATACCAGACGCAGAAAACCCCGCCGATCACCAGACGGCGGGGTTTTCGCGTTCAACGCCCGATGACGGGCGCCAATCCTGGATTGCTTAGTTTACAGCATCCTTGAGGCCCTTGCCGGCCTTGAATTTCGGCTGGTTCGAAGCCTTGATTTCCATCGGTTCGCCAGTGCGCGGGTTACGGCCCGTAGAGGCCTTGCGCTTGGCGACCGAGAAGGTCCCGAATCCCACGAGCCGAACCTCATCGCCATCGGCGAGGGCCTTCTGGATCGAATCGAAAACACCTTCGACGGCGTTCGATGCGTCGCTCTTGGAAAGGCCGCAGGATTCAGCAACGGCGCCGATCAGCTCATTCTTGTTCATAAGGTAAAACCCCTCAGTCCCAGACATTCATAGTGGTGATCCGCTTCATGCGAATGACGCCACCTGAAACCTTCGCAACGAGTCTGTCAAAGCCATTTTGCGAAAAAAGCGCGGAAATGTGCGATTCTTTGGTTTATGAATCGGGAACTTGTTGAAAATGTCGGTCGCTAGGCCACGAAATTAGCCGAACCTAATATTAATCAATGGGTCGTCTGCCCGCTCTCGGCGAAAGGCGGGTCGCTCTTGGGCTGACTCGCCAGATCGTCCGCCTCGGTCCATTCGATCGCCTCGGGCTCGCGCACCAGAGCGAGGGCCAGCACTTCGTCGACATGCGACACGGGCACGATCTCGACCCCGTCGGTGATCCGGTCGGGAATTTCGGCCAGATCCTTCACATTGTCTTCGGGGATCAGCACCGTCGGGATGCCTCCCCGCCGCGCGGCGAGTAGTTTCTCCTTCAGGCCGCCAATGGCAAGCACGCGACCGCGCAAGGTCACCTCCCCGGTCATCGCGATATCGGGACGCACCGGAATCCCGGCGAGCGTGGAGACAATCGAAGTGACCATCCCGATCCCCGCGCTCGGCCCATCCTTGGGCACCGCGCCTTCGGGCAGGTGGATATGGATGTTCTTGCGGCGGAAAATCGACGGTCGAATGCCATAAGCAGGCGAGCGTGCCTTCACGAAGCTGAAAGCGGCGGAAACACTTTCGTTCATCACCTCGCCCAGCTTGCCGGTCGTCTTGATCTCGCCCTTGCCCGGCGTGGTGACGCTTTCGATGGTCAGCAACTCGCCGCCGACTTCCGTCCAGGCGAGGCCGGTGACCGCGCCGATCTGCGCTTCTTTCTCGCCCAGCCCGTGCTTGAACTTGCGCACGCCTGCGAACTCGCCGAGATTTTCCGGCGTGATCTCGACCTTGTCGACCTGCTTCTCGAGGATCTTGCGCAAGGACTTGCGCGCCAGCCGCGCGATCTCGCGCTCCAGCGTACGCACGCCCGCCTCGCGGGTGTGGTAGCGGATGAGGTCGCGCAGCGCATCCTCGGTCAGTGTGAACTCGCCGTCTTCCAGCCCATGATCGGCGATCTGCTTGGGCAGCAAATGGCGCAGCGCGATCTCGACCTTTTCGTCTTCGGTATAACCTTCGAGCCGGATGATCTCCATCCGGTCGAGCAGTGGTTGCGGCAGGTCGAGGGTGTTGGCAGTGCACACGAACATGATATCCGACAGGTCGAAATCGACCTCCAGATAATGGTCCTGGAAATGCGCGTTCTGTTCGGGGTCGAGCACCTCGAGCAGGGCCGAGGCCGGATCGCCGCGGAAATCCTGCCCAAGCTTGTCGATCTCGTCGAGCAGGAACAGCGGGTTATTGGTGCCCGCCTTGGTCAGGTTCTTGACGATCTTGCCCGGCAGCGACCCGATATAGGTGCGGCGGTGACCGCGAATCTCGGCCTCGTCGCGCACACCGCCCAGAGACTGGCGGACGAATTCGCGGCCCGTGGCACGCGCAATCGACTTGCCGAGGCTGGTCTTGCCGACACCCGGAGGGCCGACGAGGCAAAGGATCGGGCCCTTCAGTTTGTTGGTGCGTGCCTGGACCGCGAGATATTCGACGATCCGGTCCTTGACCTTTTCAAGCCCGTAGTGGTCGTCGTCGAGGACCTGCTGGGCTTCCTCGATATCGCGATTGAGGTCGCTCTTCTCGCCCCATGGCAGGTCGAGCAGCACATCGAGATAGTTGCGAATAACGGTTGCTTCGGCGCTCATCGGCTGCATCGAACGCAGCTTCTTCAGCTCGCTTTCGGCCTTGGCGCGTGCCTCGTCCGACATCTCGAGCTTTTCGATCTTTTCCTGAAGTTCGGCAAAGTCGTCCCCCTCGCCGCCTTCGCCCGATCCGCCCAGCTCGCTCTGGATCGCCTTCATCTGTTCGTTGAGGTAATATTCGCGCTGCGTCTTTTCCATCTGCCGCTTCACACGGCCCCGGATGCGGCGTTCCACCTGCAACACAGACAACTCGCCTTCCATGAAGCCGAGCAGCATTTCGAGCCGCTTGAGCGGATCGGCCTCGGTCAGCAGTGCCTGCTTATCGGACACTTTGATGGACAGCGCGGCGGAGATCGCATCGGCCAGCGCGCCAGCATCATCGATGTCGCCCAGTTCTTCGGCGACGCCTTCGTTCTTTTTGGAAAGCTTGGAATATTCGTCGAACTGCTCGATCGTCTGGCGCATCAGCGCGATGACCTCGTTGCCCGAGACGGTGGTTTGCTCGATGGGGCGGACTTCGGCGAGAGTCAGGCTCGCCTCATCATGCAATTGCGAGAGATGCGCGCGGCGCTGCCCTTCGACCAGCACGCGAACCGTGCCGTCGGGCATCTTGAGCATCTGCAGCACCTGCGCGACCACGCCCACGTCATAGAGGTCGGAGCCGCCCGGCTCATCGCATGAAGGGTCTATCTGGGCGAGCAGGAAGACATCTTTTTCGCCTTCCATTGCCGCTTCCAGCGCGGCCACGGAGCGCTCGCGCCCCACGAAGATCGGCACCACCATGCCGGGAAAAACAACAATGTCACGAAGCGGGAGAAGCGGAAAACGCTGAGTCATATGTATCTTTTAGCACGCGGATTGGTCGCGCGCCCGTCCTTGGGAAGGAATATGGGTCGCAAGTCCATGCCTCGCAATGCCTGCCCGGCAGATGCCGACAGAATCCGCTCGTGCGTAGGATTGCGAATGCTGAAGGCCGACCACCTACCAGGGCGGCCTGAGTTCAGCCCCCCGTGACAGCCGTCCGAACGCGGTAAACGCCTTCCACCTTCAAGCTCTTTATCGGCTTGCCTTCGGCAGCTTTGGCCGGAGTGAATTTGGTATATTTGCTCAGAGCGCCGCATAATGACGCAATCTCGGCGTCCGTCCCCAGCGGCATCAGTCGCCTGCACCCCGTGACCCCGCCGGTCTCGTCGAGGAAGACCAGCACTGGAAGCAAGCCGGCGTTGTATTTTGCATAGACTTCCTTTGGTAGCTCCCGACGAAGGCTTCTCCAGCTCTGGCTTAAGTTGGCGATCTCTGCCCGTTGGCTCAACGTGCGATGCGCCTCTCCATCGAGGCCAAAATGGGACATCAGGTCGATCATGCAGTCCCGCATCGCCGACAAGGGTGCATGCATCGATTCAACCTTCAAGATGTAATCATCGGCAAACGCTCCAGCGATCGAAAGCTCTTCAATCGAATGCTCATAAGCGTCACGCTCCGCATCTTCCGATGCGAGTCTTGTTCCATTCCCCGGGCCGCCGATATAGACTTTCATGCTTACGCCGTGACCGCCGCCGGGCGACTCGAAACTCCACGATGCGCCTCGACTGCTGCCCGCATTGGTGCTTAGGAAACGGAAATGCGCCTTAAGCTCTTCGGCAGGCTGGCGTTGGCTCGAGACCGTACCGAGAAACGGCGTTCCGGGCGCGTACTGTCGCAGTTCCAGCCGTTCAGGTTTTTCAGCATCGCCGAAGTTGCGCGACAAGGCGCACGACGTGTCATCGTATTCGAGAGCCCAGGGTCCGACGGGCGAAAGGGTTGGGGGCGCTGGATCTTGCGCCAGCGTCGGCACCGAAATCGCCGCTACCAAACCTGCAACAACGCACGCCCTGATCATCTTCCGCCCCCCCAAATGCAACGTTCGGAAATTAGCCCATGCCGGGCAGGTTGAACCCCGGCGGCAGGCCCATGCTGCCTTGCATCTTCTGCATTTCCTCGTTCGAAACACGGTCCGCCTTGCCGCGCGCATCGTTGAACGCGGCGGCAACCAGGTCTTCGACCATGTGCTTCTCTTCGGGTTTCATCAGGCTGTCGTCGATATTGACGCCCATGATCCGGCCGCGTGCAGTGCATTTGACGGTCACCAGACCGCCCCCGGCAGAGCCCTCTACCTCGATTGAGTCGAGCTTTGCCTGGACATCGCCCATCTGGCTCTGAATCGTCTCGGCGGCCTTCTGCGCGGCGGCCATCATTTCTTCCATCGATTTCATGCTTGCTTGCTCCATTGGCGGGAGTTGGCGGCGGTGCCCTGCTCTTTCTCGTCGAGCAGTTCCGCCTGGGGGAAGGCCGCACGCGCGGCCTGCATAAGGGGGTGGGCTTCCATCGCATCGCGCAGTGCCGCGGCCTCGGCCTGTGCGGCTTCCGCAAGGCTTGGCGGTGCGGCGGGATCGCTGACTTCGGTCAGGACCCAGCTGCGCCCCGTGGCCCGCGCAAGCGCGGTCCGCAACTCGGCCTCGATCTTGTCCTTGTACTCGGGCGCGCGGGCAAAGGTGATCGCACCATCTTCCAGCGACACCACCCGCAATTGCAGCCGCATGATGCTGGCCGCGATATATTCGCCAGCATCCTCGACCTTCGAGACAAGCGCCGCGAAGTCGGGGGAAGCGGGGGCCAACTGCAGCGTTGCGCCGCCGTTTGCATGAGCGCTCGGCGCAGCGGCGGAAGCGGCTGGAGCGCCATCGGCGGCAGGCGCCGGAAGGCCCTTCGCCAGCTCTTCCATCTTTCGGACCAGCGAACCCGGATCGGGCGCATTGGCGGCATGGATCAGCCGCAGCAGCGCCATCTGCGCCGAAACCAGCGGATCGGGCGCGGTCTTGACCTCGTCATAGCCCTTCAGGAGCAGCTGCCACAGGCGGTGGAGCTGACCAGGCGTCAGCCGCTCCGCCCAGTCGGAAAGCTGGCCGCGCTCTTCCTCGCCCGCCAGATCGGGCATCGCGCCGCCCACCTGCATCACGGTGATGCGGTGGACGATCTCCATCAGCGATCGCATCAGCGCCAGCGGCTCGACACCCAGTGCATACTGGTCCGCCACCGCGTCCAGCATGGGCCTGGCCTCGCCTGCGAGGATGCAGCCGAGCAGGCGCCGCTGCGCGCCTGCATCGGCAAGGCCCAGCATGTCGCGTACGCGCGCGGCGGTGACCTTGCTCGAATTGCCCTCCCCTTCTTCGAGATCGGCATGCGCGATCGCCTGATCGAGGATCGAGAGCCCGTCGCGGACCGACCCTTCGGCCGCTGCCGCGACCAGCGCCAGCGCCTCGGGCTCGGCCTCGACACCCTCCTGCGAACAGACCCATGCGAAATGCTCGGCCAGCCGCTCGGTCGAGATACGACGCAGGTCGAAGCGCTGCGTGCGGCTGAGCACGGTGACCGGCAGCTTGTCGACTTCGGTGGTGGCGAAAAGGAATTTCACATGGCTCGGCGGCTCCTCAAGAGTCTTGAGCAAGGCGTTGAAAGCATTGCGCGACAGCATGTGGACTTCGTCGATGATGTAGATCTTGTAACGCGCGCTGACCGCGGCATACCGGACCGCCTCGATGATCTCGCGCACGTCGTCGACCCCGGTATGGCTGGCCGCGTCCATCTCGATCACGTCGATATGGCGGCCCTCCGCGATCGCGCGGCACGGCTCGCATACACCGCACGGATCGATGGTCGGCCCGCCCTCGCCGTCCGGCCCGATGCAGTTCAATGCCTTGGCGATCAGCCGCGCGGTGGAGGTCTTCCCCACCCCTCGCACCCCGGTCATGAGGAAGGCATGCGCCAGCCGGTCGCGCCGGATCGCGTTGGCCAGCGTCTGGACCATCGGCTCCTGCCCGATGAGCTGGCTGAAGGTCTGCGGGCGGTATTTGCGGGCCAGCACGCGGTAAGGCTGCGCGGGATCGGCGGCGGGAGCCGATGCGGAGACCGGATCGGGCTCTGTGGCAGACTCGGGCTTCGGTCCCGATGCCCCGAACATCGAATTCTGCCCCGCGGCTTCGAGTTCGGCAGCGGTCGGAGCAGTCTCTTCCAGGTCGTGAAGTTCGCTATCGGGATCGGTCATCATGAAGCAATGTATGACGTGCAATCGCGTTTGTCGAAGGGCCGCGACAAATAAGGGCGTGGCCAGTCGAAATTGGAGCCTTGCCCTTGTTTGCGCCCGCTATCTCCCTCGCCCTCTCGCTCGCCATGCCGGGCCCACTCGCCGACCTGGGACAGCCACAGATCGATGCCATGTGTTCGCCTGCAGGAGGGCTGGCGGGGCCCTTCGGCGAGGGGGAAATCGACCGGCCGATCGTGCGGCAATCCGACTGGTCTTCTCCGGCCTATGCGCTCGAGACGAATATCGGGCCGTTCACCGTCTTCGAACGATGGGTATCGCCGCAGAGCCGGGCGGTTCACACCCTGCGCTACAAGGCGATCACCACGGATAACGTCGACGTCGCCGCGCTCGCCCGGCACTTGCTGACGGTGGCACCGCAGGCGGGCTGGTCCGCTTATAGCGACGCCCCGCCGATGCGCACGGGGCCGCGCCATTTCTACAAGGACATATTGGTCGATGGGCGTTCCACGCGACTCTGGCTGATCGCGGACGGCGGCCTGTGGACGACCTCGCTTTTCTGCGTACGGGACGATCTGCGTCCCGAGCCGATGCTCATCATGCTGGAGCGCGCGGCGAACGCGCACGCGGCACGCCAGCGCGAGGACTAAAGCGAATCGGAAGAAAAAAGGAGCCGAGCGACCCGCCGCAATTCACCTGGGCTGCTTCCTTCCGGACCTGACCCGGTGAGCGAACGCAAACGTCCACCCGACTCCCGCCCGCCACATGGCGAAACAGAGGGAAGATTTCAAGCGCCGCCTGCGCGAATCCACTCGGCAATCGCATGCGCGGCATCGGCCAGCCCAGCTTCGGCCTCCGCAGTGCTCCCGGTCGGACGATCGAGAAATGCGGTCAAAACATAGCGCGTTCCGTCGGGCGTCTCGAAGACTGCGATATCATTGACCTCGGCCCTCGCTTCACCACCACAGGTCCCGGTCTTGTCGCCCGGGTTCCAGTTTTTTGGCAGCCCGGCCCGCAGGCGCGCCATGCCGGTGGGCGTTTCGACCAGCCACCCACGCAGGATGGCTCTGTCTGCCGCGGGAAGCCGATCACTCCACAGCAAACTGCCGACCAGCCCGGCCATGGCATCGGGCGTAGTCGTATCGCGCGGATCGCCCGGGGCATTCTCGTTCAAGGCGGGTTCGTTGCGGTCGAGCCGGGTCACCTCGTCGCCGATCTCGCGCAGCCAGGCGGTAAAGGCGTCCGGCCCGCCAAGCTTGGCGAGCAGCAGGTTGGCGGCGGTATTGTCGCTCAGCGTCACCGCATGATGCGCAGCCTCCATGCCCGACATCCAGCCGATGGCTGCACGTTTCTGCGCGTAGGGGGCGTAGGAGAGGAGATCGTCCTCTCCAAAGTCGAGCCGCGCATCGCGCAAGCCCGGCGTATCGAGCGCCATTGCCGCAAGCGCGAGCTTGAAGGTCGAGCACATGGCAAAGCGCTCCGCCCCGCGATGGGAGAAAACGAGGCCGTCATCCCGGGAATACAGCGCGACCCCCAGCCGCCCACCCGAAGCGGTCTCCACCTCGGTAATTCGCGCGGCGAGCTGTTCGCTCGAAGCGGATGCCTGCGCGGCCGGCGCCGGGTGGCCCGCGCAACCGGTCAGCGCCAACGCAATCGCCGCTGCCAGGGCTTTCACAATCCGTTCAGCGGAAATTGTCCGCGTAGGCCTGCAGCTTGAGCTTCTTGGGCGGGGTCGCATGGACCCGCGCCGGAATGCCGTATTTCTCGGCATAAGCCTTCGCATCGTCCTTGCTCGGGAACGTCAGTTGCACCTGCACCTGCGTGTCGCCCGATCCGGTCCAGCCCATCAACGGGTCCGCGCGCCGTGCCTCGGATTGCTCGAATTCGAGCACCCATTCATCGATCCGGGCCTTGCCGGACTGCATCGCACTCTTGGGTCGCTGGTAAATACGTGCTGGCATTTCTGTTCTGTCCCTCAATCGCCGGACGGCGGACATGAGTCCGCCCTGGCTTCCTCGCAAAAGCTCGGGCGGGCAGTCGCCCTTGCCTCGCCTAAGGCTCGGAAGTCAACTAACCCGACCTGTCGAATGCATTCTTCGTCTTCAAGCTCGCGACCTCGGCCCAGGGTTTCTCGGGCCAGCGATGCTTGGGGTAACGGCCCTTCATGTCCTTGCGGACATCCGCCCAGCTTCCGCGCCAGAAGGCAGGCAGGTCCCGCGTCGCCTGGACGGGCCGCCCGGCCGGGCTGGTGAGCTTCAGAAGCAGGGGTGTGCGGCCGATCATCGGATGCGAATCGAGGCCGTAAAGCGCCTGTACGCGGACTTCTACGGCGGGCGCGTCTTGGCCGGTATAGTCGATCGCGTGGTGCGTACCGGCGGGGCTGGCGAATTCGCGCGGGGCAGCCTCGTCCAGCCGCTGGCGCTCGTTCCAGTCGAGCATGCCGAGCAGCGCATCGACCAGCTTGCCCTTGCCCACGCCGAGATCCCGGCGACCGGCCAGCAGCGGGGCGAGCCACAGGTCTGCGCTTTGCCGCAGGGCTTCGGGCGACAGGCCGCCTATCCCGGCAAAGCGCGCCCGCGCGAGGAGGTCGGGCGGGAGGAGTTCTCCTCGCCCTTCCCCCAGCTTTTCCAGAGCCTTTTCCACAAGCAGCGCCTGCACCGCATCAATGTCGGGCGCCGGGTCAGGCCCGCGCGAAAGGACCAGCGCCCCCAGCCGCTCCTCGCGGCGTGCTTCGACCCGATCGCCGGTCCAGCGCAAGGTGCGGTGAAACTCGATCCGGTCGCCGAGCCACTCGCGCAGGTCGCTTTCCTCGAAAGGCGCCGCAGCCGTGATCCGCGCGCCTTGTGCGCTGCCCTGTGCGTCGCCGATGACGCAATACTGCGCCCGCGCCACCGGTGAGGTGGGATCGAGCCGATATCCGCGCCCGTTCGCCGCGAGCCATTCCTCGCCCGATCCGTCGCGGCATTTCGCCACGAAACCGGGGCGTCCTGCGGCGAGGATCACGGCGAGAGGTGGGACGGATCGTCTCGCACCTTCCGTCAGCTTTTCAGCTGCCTTCGCCCACCGCGCTGCCAGCTTGCGGCTCGCCTCGGCGCGGCCTCCCCGTTCTGCCTTCCAGCGAGACAGCCGCGCCTCCAGATCCTCTCCACGGCCACCAAGCCCGCGCTCTTGCAACAGCAGCACCAGCCGCGCTGCGCGCTCGCCCTCCCCATGCATTGCACCGAACAGCACCATCGCCGCACTCGCCGGATCGAGCGGGAGCGCCGCCATCGCCTCGCCGCGAGGCGTGATCCTGCCATCATCGTCGAGCGCGCCGAGCGCCCGCAACTCGTCCCGCGCGGTCGAGAGCGAGGCAGCTGGCGGCGGATCGAGCCACTGCAGATTGGCAGCATCACTCTCGCCCCATTTCGCCAGCGTCAGCACCAGTGGCGCAAGATCGCTGGTTGCGATTTCGGACGGCTCGAACGCCGGGCGCCCGAGATGCGCGGCCTCGGCCCAAAGCCGGTAAGCCACCCCCGGTGCCTGCCGTGCCGCCCGCCCAGCGCGCTGTGTGGCCGAGGCTTGCGACGCCTGCACCGTCACCAGCCGATTGCCGCCCGCTGCGCGGTCATATTCCGCCCGGCGCGAGAGACCACCGTCGACCACTACGGTAACGCCGTCCAGCGTCAGCGAAGTCTCGGCTATCGCGGTGGCGAGCACGATGCGGCGGCGGCCCTCCGGATCGCGGCGGATCGCGGCGCGCTGGCCTGCCGGATCGACTTGCCCGTGCAGCGGCAGGATCAGCGCGCCGCGCAGCCGATCCGCCAGCCGCTCGCGCACCCGCTGGATCTCGCGCACGCCGGGGAGGAAGGCGAGGATATCGCCCGTCTCGGCCCGCCACGCGGTTACGACTGCGTCCGCCATAGAATCCTCGAACCGGTCTACGCCGCTCGATCCAAGCCATTCGATTCGCAGAGGAAAGCTGCGCCCCTCGCTCTCGATCACCGGTGTCCGAAGACGATCGCCGCGCATCAGCCCCGCAAACCGCTCTCCGTCGAGCGTCGCCGACATCACCAGCAACCGCAGATCCTCGCGCAGCACGCCTTGCGTCTCCAGCGCCAGCGCGAGGCCGAAATCGCTGTCGAGATGGCGCTCGTGCGCTTCGTCGAACAACACCGCCGAGACGCCCGGCAGTTCGGGATCGGCGACGATACGATTGAGGAAGATCGCCTCGGTCAGCACGGTGATGCGCGTCTTTGCCGATCGCTTGGAGTCGAGCCGCGTCAGGTAGCCTACCGTTTCGCCCGGCTTCTCGCCCAGCATCGACGCCATCCGCTCCGCCGCGGCGCGCGCGGCGACCCGGCGGGGAGAGAGCAGCAGGATCTCGCCGCTGCACCAGTCATCCTCAAGCAGCGCGGGCGCAACCGCCGTGGTCTTGCCCGCCCCCGGCGGCGCGATCAGCACCGCGTTGGGCCCGTCACGCATCGCAGCCTTCAGCTCCGGCAATACGGCGTGGATGGGGAGGTTCGATCCTTCGGACACGGCACCGCCCCTAACCCAAGCGTACGCTCCTGCGAAGGCTCGCGGTGATCGCAGGCCCCTGGATCACTCACCTTCCCAGCCGAACACGTCTTCCACGCCCACGCCGAATAGTCGCGCGATACGAAACGCGGTTTCGAGGCTGGGGGAATAGCGCCCCTGCTCGATCGCAATGATCGTGTGGCGGGTAACCCCCACCGCCTCGCCCAGCGCGGCCTGGCTGAGCTTGCCGTGTTCCTCGCGCAGATCGCGCACACGGTTGGTAATCGGCGGACGTTTGCTCATCGACCTTCGTCCATCATATCGCGCGGCGGAAGAAGTAAATCTGGAAGATATACTCGGTCAGCTGCGCCACGATCAGCGCGCCGATGACGTGATGGAACAGCATCGTGCCAGAGGGCAGCACGACGAAGGTGACGCAAGCGGAAATTGCCAGCACGCCGAGCACGATGCCCGACCATTTGCCTGCGAGAGCAATCGCGGCCCGCTCCCGCTCGTCGGCGGGCGCATTCGCCTCCTTGGGAGACGCGATGGCGAGTACGGTCTGCGCGACGATCGACAGCACGATCACCGCGAGCACGTAGGGAATCAGCGGACCGATCACCGGGGCGTGCGGCGCGTGCGCGACCAAAGTGGCATACCAGAGCCCGGTGGCGAGCATGATCGCTCCCATGACCCATGCGGATTTTTCCCTGAACGACATGTGCGAATCTCCTCCGTTATGTAGAATATCTTCTACATAGGAGACTCCTTACAGAATGTCGAATATTTTCGACATCATCTCCGGCCAGGCAGGTATCAATGCCCCCGCGCCACCGCGAAGTGTGCGGCTTCGACCATTGCCTCGCGCGCTTTGCCGTCGGGGAAGATCGACAGCGCATCTGCCGCCATCTGCGCGAAGTGGCGGGCGCGGTCGCGGGTGGCGGTCACGCAGTCGTGGCGTTCCACCAGCGATACCGCGTGGGCCAGGTCTTCGTCGGAGGTGCGGTGGCCGAGGATGGCGGCCTCCCAGAACTTCCGCTCCTCCGCGTCGCCGCGCGCATAGGCGAGGATCACGGGCAGGGTCATCTTGCCCTCGCGGAAATCGTCGCCCCGGTCCTTGCCCATCTCCGCCGCGTCGGACGAATAATCCAGCGCATCGTCGACCAGCTGGAATGCGATGCCGAGGTTGCGGCCATAATCGTCGAGCGCCTGCTCCTCCGCTTCGCTGCATTCGGCAACCACTGCCGCAATGCGGCTGGCGGCCGCGAAGAGCGCGGCGGTCTTGGAGCCGATAATGTCGAGATAGCGCTGTTCGCTGGTGGCGACCTTGCGCTGCGCGGTCAGCTGGGCGACCTCGCCCTCGGCGATGATCGCGCTGGCGGAAGAGAGAATTTTCAGCACCCGCAGGCTGCCGTCCTCGGTCATCAGTTCGAACGCGCGGCTGAAAAGGAAATCGCCGACCAGCACGGTCGCCGGATTGCCGAAGATGATATTCGCGGCGGCCTTGCCCCGGCGCATCTCGCTGCCGTCGACCACATCGTCGTGCAGCAGCGTGGCGGTGTGGATGAACTCGACCGCGGCGGCGAGCTTGTGATGTCGCGTGCCCTGGTAGCCGACCAGCTCTGCCCCCGCGAGCGTGAGCATGGGCCGCAACCGCTTGCCGCCACCCGAGATCAGGTGCCCGGCGAGGCGCGGAATCAGAGGGATTTCGCTCTGCATCCGGTCGAGGATCACGGTGTTCACGGCGTTGAGCCCTGGCGCGGTCAGCGACAGCATCGCATCGATCGAGGCCTGGGTGGCGCCGGACGCGCGGGCGAGAGGGACGATCTCGGCAGTCATCCGGCAGCGCAATGGCCAAGCTGACCGATCATTTCAAGCGCATAACGGACATGCGGAGTTGCGTAGAGTCGAATCGGGCGGTGCATCGGGGCACTCGCACAGCGCTTCCCCATCAGGCACGCGGCAGAGCGAGCCGGACGAGCAACCCGCCCAGGTCCTCGCTTTCCGCCAATTCCACCGCCCCGCCGTAGATCTCGCCGACATCGCGCACGATGGCGAGGCCGAGGCCGGTGCCCGGCTTGCCGGTATCGAGCCGCGCGCCGCGATCGAAAATCTCGATCCGCTTTTCTTCGGGGATACCCATCCCGTCATCTTCGATCCAGATGACGCAGCGGCTATCCTCGGGCTCGGCATCGATCGTCACGAACACGCTGCCGCCGCCGTATTTCGCCGCGTTCTCGATCAGGTTGCCGAGGATCTCGTCGAGGTCCTGTCGCTCGATCGCGACCTTGGCTTCGTGCGATCCGTCGATGTCGAAGCGCACATCGGGATAGAGCCGCTCGACCGCGCGGCGCACGGCTTCCGCACTGTCGCGCACCGGGGTCTGCGCATGGCCTACCGCGCGGCGGCCGACCGCGCGGGCACGGGCAAGGTGGTGGTCGACATGGCGGCGCATCGTGCGCGCCTCGCGGATCACGGTATCGGCCAGATCGGGCGCGTGTGCGGTCGCGGCGTTGTTGACCACGGTCAGCGGGGTCTTGAGCGCGTGCGCGAGGTTGCCGGCATGGGTCCGCGCCTCTTCCGCCTGCCGCTCCGAATGTTCGAGCAGCATGTTCAATTCCTGCACCAGCGGCTGGACTTCGAGCGGCAGGGGAGCGGTCACCCGGTTGCTGCCCGCGGTGCGGATGTTCTGGATCGCGGTCCGGATGCGGCGCAGCGGGCGCAGGCCGACATAGCTTTGCAACAGCACCAGCACCATCAGGCCCAGCCCGAGGATCACGAAACTGATGACGAGGATCCGGCGGATCCGGTCGATCTGTTCGTCGATATCCTCGCGGGAGGACGCTATCACGAAGGTCCACAAGGTGTCACTCCTTGGGAGAACCGCATCACGCTGCGCAATTCGCAGCGGCTCTTCTTTGAACTGCATGCTGTCGTAATTGACGACTTCGTCTTTAGCTGAGGGACGCAGGTCTAGCGCCTGAACCCAAAGCGACCGTGACGGATTCACTGAATCGCTATCCAGCGTTACAGGCTCGCCGGAAGGGCTGATCTGGTAATAAAGGCCTGAATTGGGTTCGAGAAACCGCTGGTCGCCCATGGGCCGCATCAGCCAAACCTGTCCGCCCGGCTGAACCTCGGCGGATGCAATTAGCGCGTTCAGGTTGTTGTTCAGCTGGGTGTCGAAATTGCTTTCAACCAGATTGGTGAGCGTGCGGTCGAGCGCGAGGCCACCCCCCAAGAGCAGAACGACAATCCAAATCGCGGAAATCGCCATCACGCGCCATGTCAGGCTGCCGGTGTGCGGCGCCACGAAATCACGCGGCCGTTCCTCGAAAGCCTCGCCCGCGACCCGGTCGGGCGCACGCGGGTCGCGCCTGCCGGGCCGGGGCGCAGACCTGCCGTCGCCGCTTGGCGCAGGCCGAGCCTCGGCCGCGTCCTCAGGCGCGCCGTCAGGCCCGGGGCGCGTCGGCGGGGTCGTCGAGGCTGTAGCCAAGGCCACGTATCGTTGTAATGACTTCCGCGCCCAGCTTCTTGCGGATGCGGGTGACGAAGACCTCGATCGTATTCGAATCGCGGTCGAAATCCTGATCGTAGATATGCTCGATCAGCTCGGTGCGGCTGACGACCTTGCCCTTGTGGTGCATCAGGTAGCTCAACAGCTTGTATTCCTGCGCGGTCAGCTTCACCGGATCGCCGCCGCGCGTGACGCGGCCCGAACGCGTGTCGAGCCGCACGTCGCCGGCGGTCAGTTCGCTGCTGGTATTGCCCGAAGCACGGCGGATCAGCGCGCGCAGGCGGGCGATCAGTTCCTCGGTCTGGAACGGCTTGGCGAGATAATCGTCCGCGCCTGCATCGAGCCCGGCGACCTTGTCGCTCCAGCTGTCGCGCGCGGTCAGCACCAGCACGGGGAACCTGCGGCCTTCCTTGCGCCACATGCCGAGCACGGTCAGCCCATCGATCTCGGGCAGGCCGAGGTCGAGGATCACGGCATCGTAATCCTCGGTCGAGCCGAGATAATGCCCGTCTTCCCCGTCGGTCGACAGGTCGACGGCATAGCCGTTCTGTTCGAGCGTCGATTTGAGCTGTTCGCCCAGCGTGGGCTCGTCTTCCACGATCAGGATGCGCATCGGCGTCTTGTCCTTGTCATTTGGCCAGCGTCATTTGCCCAGCGTCATTAACACGCTCGCTCCTTGGAGCGGATGGCGCATCATCGTCAACAACAAGCCCTTCCTTACCGCCAGAAACCTCAGCGCGAACGTCCGATCACGCGGCCGGTGCGGGCGTCCACGTCGATATCGATCACCACGCTCTTGCGGATGAAGCGGAAGCGGTAGGCCATGGCGACCGGGTCATAGGCAAAGCCCAGATATTCGTAGCAATTCCCGTCGTTCCGTGAATTGGAGCACAGCGGCCCGCCCAATGCGCGGAAGGCGATCTGTTCAAGCTGGCGCAGCGGAAGCGCCTTGCCCGACTGCGTATCGCGCCGCGCGGCGTCCTGCGCCGGATTGCTCTGGGCAAGCGCGGGAGCAGGCGCTGCGACGACGGCACAACCAAGGAGGATCGAGGCGATGATCGGTTTCATATGTTTACCTCAGATGCCCGGAAGCCATTGAATGACCTCTGAATGCTAGCCAGCACCAATCGTTCAGCTTTCCGCCTTATTTCATGAACGCTCGCCATAATCGGCGCCTCAGTTCACTGCCTCGTAGGTCACCGACACCGTCACCCCGGTTTCGACCATTCCGGGCTGCACTGGCGGAGCGCCACCGACGCGCGAACCGGTCACCATGATGCTGTCGGCGGAGTACATCTCGCGCGCCTGCCCCTGGACGCTTTCCGAAATCTGGAGCACGCGAACGTTCGAATAGCCCGCAACCCGCGCGTAATCCAACGCCATCATCCGCGCGCGCTCCATCGCTCGGCGACGCGCCTCGGCCTTGGGCTCGGTATCGTCGGAGATCGAGAAGCTCGGCCCGTTGATGTTGTTTGCCCCCGCCTGCACCAGCGCATCGAGCACTTCGCCCACACTCTCCGTATCGCTCAGCTTCACGCTGACCTGGTTGGACGCTTCGTAGCCACGGAAGACCTGCCGGCGCGTCTGCTGATCGTAATCGAAGCGCGCGCCCAGATTGATCCGGGTGGTCTGAATGTCGCGCTCGGGGATGCCGAGCGACTTCAGCCGGTCGATCACGCGCTGCATCTGCGTCGAGTTCTGCGACAGCGCCTCTTGCGCGGTCATCGCCTCGGTCTGGACGCCCGCGCTGATCGTCACCTCGTCCGGCTCGACCTCCACCCGCTCGCTGACGACAAGCTCGATCACCGGGCCGGTGGCCTGGATCTGGACGTCCGCCGCAACCGATGGCGTGGCGGCCAGCGCGGCGATGGCGATCGAGGCGGGCATGATGGCTTGGCGGATCATCGAGGTTCTCCAACAGGATACGTGTGCATCCACCCCTAATCGGTGCGGAGCGGACGCGGAAGGCTTGTTCGATAGGCGCTGCCGCCTTAACTCGCGGCAACCATGGCGCAACCTCCGATCCTTTCCTTGGAAAACCTCGGCCTTCAGCAGGGCGGGCGCTGGCTGTTCGGCGGCCCGAACCAGGACAATATCGACCTGCACGTGGCCCCGCGCGACCGGCTGGCGCTGATCGGCCGCAACGGGGCGGGCAAGACCACGCTGTTCCGGCTGATCGACGACCGGCTTGAAGGCGATCAGGGCCAGCGCAAGGTGAAGCCCGGCACTCGGATCGTGGTGCTGGAGCAGGACCCCGATGTCTCCGAGTACGAAACGCTGATGGATTTCGCCCTCGGTGGGGAGAACCCGCCTGCCGAGCATGAGGTGGAAGCCATCGCAGGCCAGCTCGGCATCGACATGAGCCGCGAGGCAAAGGGCGCGAGCGGGGGCGAGCGGCGCCGCGCGCAGATTGCCCGCGCGCTGGCGCAGGACCCCGATCTGCTGCTGATGGACGAGCCGACCAACCACCTCGATCTCGCCGCGATCGACTGGCTGGAGAGCTGGCTCGACCGCTATAATGGAGCCTTCATCGTCATCAGCCACGACCGCACCTTCCTCAAGCGCCTGACCCGCGCGACCCTGTGGCTCGACCGGGGGACCATCCGCCGCAAGGAAGTCGGCTTCGGCGGTTACGAAGCGTGGGAAGAGCAGGTCTATGCCGAGGAAGCGCGCGCGGCGGAAAAGCTCGACGCCAAGCTGAAGCTGGAGGCGCACTGGCTGGAGCGCGGCGTGACCGCGCGGCGCAAGCGCAACCAGGGGCGCTTGGAAGCGCTCTACAAGATGCGCGAACAGCGCGCCGCGATGATCGACACCAGCGGCACCGCCAAGCTCAAGCTCGCCACCGCAGAGGACTTCAAGAGCAAGTCGGTGATCGTCGCGGACCAGATCAGCAAATCTTATCCGACACCTGAAGGCGACGAGCGCACCATCATCCGCGACTTCTCGCTGCGCATCCAGCGCGGGGATCGGATCGGGATTGTCGGCGCGAACGGCGCGGGCAAGACGACGCTGCTCAAGATGCTGACCGGCGAGCTTGAGCCGGACAGCGGCAGCGTCGAAATCGCCAAGACGCTGACGGGCGTGATGATCGACCAGCAGCGCAGCCTGCTCGGCGAAGGCAAGACCGTGCGCCAGGTGCTGGCCGAAGGCGGCGACTGGATCGACGTGCGGGGAACGCGCAAGCATGTGCAGGGCTACCTCAAGGAATTCCTGTTCGACCCGGGCATCGTCGACACCAAGATCGACATCCTGTCTGGCGGCGAGAAGTCGCGCCTGCTGCTGGCGCGCGAGTTCGCGCGAGCGTCCAACCTTCTCGTGCTCGACGAACCGACCAACGATCTCGACCTCGAAACGCTCGACCTGCTGCAGGAGGTCATCGCGGACTACGAGGGCACCGTGCTGATCGTCAGTCACGACCGCGACTTCCTCGACCGTACCGTGACGGTGACGCTCGGCCTCGACGGGTCGGGCAAGGTCGATGTGGTCGCAGGCGGGTACGAGGATTGGGTCGCCAAGCGCAGCACGCCCATCATCGGCAAGGCGAAGGCTCCGGCGAAGGACAAACCTGCTCCTGCCGCGCCCCCTCCCCCGCCGCGTGCGGACAAGCTCAGCTTCAAGGACCAGCGCGATTACGATACGCTGCCGGAGCGTATCGAGGAGCTGGAGCTGGCCATCGCGAGGGGCGAGGAAATCCTTTCCGATCCCGAGCTCTATTCCAAGGACCCGCAGCGCTTCGCCACCATCTCGAAGGGCGTCGAGAATGCCCGAAGCGAGAAGGATGCGGCGGAAGAGCGCTGGCTGATGCTCGCGGAGCGGGTCGAGGGTTGAGCACCCGGGAACTCCACCGCCAGATCGCCGCATGCCGGGTCTGCGAGGCCGCACTCGGCTTCGAGCCCCGCCCCGTCGCCCAGTTCTCCGCCACCAGCCGCATCCTGATCGTCGGGCAGGCGCCGGGCAGCAAGGTCCACGCCAGCGGCATCCCGTGGGACGACGCGAGCGGCGAGCGGTTGTGCGAGTGGACCGGGCTGACCCGCGACCAGCTGCACGACCCGGCGATCGTGGCGATCGTCCCGATGGGCTTCTGCTACCCCGGCAAGGCCAGCGGGGGCGACAAGCCACCCCGCCCCGAATGCGCGCCGCTGTGGCACGAGCGCGTGCTCGCCACCTTGCCTCAGGACCGGCTGACGCTGCTGGTCGGCACATACGCCCAGAAACGCTACCTGCCCGAGACGCGCAACGCGCGCATGGCGGACCGGGTCGCCGACTGGCGCAGCTTCGGCGACACGATCCCGCTGCCGCACCCTTCGTGGCGCTCCACCATGTTCATGCGCAAGCATCCGTGGTTCGAAGCGGAACTCGTCCCCGAAGTGCGGCGGCGCGTGCGCGAGGCGCTGGCTTAACCCAGCCCTTCGTCGGCCATCGCTTTCTTGACCGCGTCGCGGCCCAGATTGCGCTCGCGGTAGTCGACCAGCGACTGCGGCACGTCGATCCCGAACTTGTTCGCCCACAGCAGCGTCACGAACAGGTAGTTGTCCGCCACCGTCGGACCATCCGTCACCAACCACTTACGGCCATCCATCAGCGTTTCGGCGAGCTGGTATTTCTTCGCCACCGTATCTTTCGCCTTGTCCTTGGCATCCCCCTCGGCCCCGCCGAACAGCGGGCCGTAGGCGTTGTGGATCTCGGTCCCGATGAAACCGATCCACTCGTGCAGCCGGAAGTGCGCTTCGCCATCGGGAAACGTGCCCGTGGCTTGCGCAAGGTATGGCAGCACCGCTGCATTCTCGGTCAGCAGGCCGAAGTCGTCGGTGACGATCGCGGGGACGTAGCCGCGCGGGCTGATCGCGTAGAAATCCTCGCCATTCTCGGTCTTGTGCTGCGAGAGATCGACCTTGGTCGCCTCGAATGACTGCCCACTCTCGATCAGGGCGATGTGGCTGGCGAGGCTGCAGGCGCCGGGCGAAAAATAGAGCTTCATGGTCGGGTCTCCTCGGGTTGCGTGTCCTGCACCAACAACGGCGCAGACGCCCACGCGATCCGCGCAAGACCGCGATGGGCGCCGACGGCCTGACACACCTGACACAGTGTCCTGAAGCAAAAAAACCGCCTCACCTTATGCGGTAGAAATCGGCCACCCGTTCGAGCGCAAGTTTGAGCACCAGCTTGCCCGACCGCGCGGGCCATTGCAGCGCGCGTTCGGCTGCGGGCAGGCTCTCGCACGCGCACACCACGCGCCACAATACGTCGGACAGCCCGCTGCCCGCAGCGGCCAGCGCGCCGTCGAAACGCGCTTTGGCGGCCAGCTGCCGTTCGGTCGGTGAAAGCCCGGCATCGGGCCCGCCCTTGATCCGTACCGGATCCCACCGCATCGTAACCGACGGGCTGAGTTGCGCCTTCTCGTAGTCGGCGCGCAGCCGCTCGCCCGCGTCGAACAGCCGGTCGCTCAGGTGGCCGCGCGCGTGCAGCCACGACAAGGGGCTTTCGGCGAGGTTCACCGTGACCGACCGGCGCCGCGCACGCACGCCGCCCTCGCCCGTGCGTTTCGGCCCCTCGCTCGTCAATTCGCGTTCTGCAAGTTCGCGTGCCATGCGCCGTTTCTCCCATCTTTTAAAAGAGCCGCGCGCTTGCCAAAAGCGGATGTCTGTAGGAAAGACATTTCACCATATCGGTGAAAGAGAGCCACCCGACGATGATCAACCGCATCCGCGATATTCGCCGCCAAAAGGGCTGGACGCTCGCCGATCTCGCCGCCGCCTGCGACCCGCCCACGAGTGCGCAGACGATCGGCCGGCTGGAGACGGGAACGCGTAACCTCTCGCTCAAATGGATGGAGCGGATCGGGACCGCGCTCGGCATCGACCCGGAACAGCTCGTGCGATCGGAACAGGCCGGGCGAACCGCGATCGTCGCGACACTCGACGATGATGGCCCGCACGCGCTCCAGAAATCCCGCGACGCAGTACCGCCCGACGAGATGGGCACCGCCGGTACGCGGCTGGTGATGGAGGTGATCGCCAGCACCGGTGCCTTTCGCAAGGGCGACCAGCTGTGGCTGCGCCAGCTTGCGCTAGAAGAGGCGGGGCGCGCGATCAACCGCGACGTGCTGGTGCCGCGCCGCGCGGGTCGCTTCGCCTTCGGGCGGCTGGTCGATAGCGAACCGGGCCGCCTCGCGCTGCTGCCCCCCGAACCGGGCCGAAAGCAGGTGATCGTCGAAGATCCCGCCTGGCTTGCGGTGGCCGAAACGCTGGTCCGCCCGCTGTGACCATGAAACCCGCGCGTCGCCTGCTCTCGCTCGCCACCCTCTATCCCAATGCTGCCCGCCCGCGCTTCGGCACCTTCGTGTCGCATTCGCTCGAGGCGCTGGCCGCGCGCGATGGCTGGGAGGTTACGGTCATCAATCCGATCGGCCTGCCGCCGATCCTCGCGGGCGAGTATCGTGCGCTGGCCGACGCGACGGTGGACGAGGAACGCGGCGCGGTGTCAGTTCATCGCCCGCGCTTCACGCTGATCCCCAAGGTTGGCGGGCGGTTCAATCCGCGCCTGATCGCCCGCGCCGTGCTGCCGCTGGCGCGCAGGCTGCACGCCGCGCAAGCCTTCGACATGGTCGATGCGCAGTTCTTCTATCCCGATGGGCCCGCCGCGGCCGCGATTGCGCGCGATCTGGACCTGCCGCTGGCGATCAAGGCGCGCGGCGCGGATATTCATTACTGGGGCGGCAAAGGCTACGCGAAGACCGCGATGCTTGCAGCCGCCAAGAATGCCAGCCAGCTGCTCGCGGTCAGCCATGCGCTGGCGGACGACATGACCGCGTTGGGCATGGCGCGCGAGAAAATCGCGATCCATTACACCGGGCTGGATCGCGACCGCTTTCGCCCCCTCCAGAACGAGAGTCTGCGGCGGATGCTGGGCGAAAAGCTAGGTCTGCCGCTGGGCGAGAAGGAACCGATCCTCGCGAGCGTCGGCGCGCTGATCCCGCGCAAGGGGCAAGAGCTGGTGCTGCGCGCGCTGGTGGGCCTGCCGGATGCGAGGCTGCTGCTGGTGGGCAAGGGACCGGACGAGGCGAGGCTGCGCACACTGTCGGACGAGCTTGGGATTGGAGCCCGTGTCCACCTGCTCGGCTCGCTCGATCACGATCTGCTTCCGCTGGTGCTCAGCGCCGCCAATGCGATGGTGCTGCCCTCGGCGAGCGAGGGGCTGGCCAACGCCTGGGTCGAGGCGCTGGCGTGTGGGACACCGATCGTCATCGCCGATGCGGGCGGTGCGCGCGAGCTGGTGCGCGGGCCTGCGGCGGGGCTGATCGTGGCGCGCGAACCCGAAGCGATTGCGCGCGGCGTGCGGATGGTGCTCGGACAATCTGCCACGCGCGCCGAGACAGCGCAGGTGGTCGAAGGCTTCGGCTGGGCGCAACACGCCGAGGCGCTCGCCCGGCTCTATGCCAAAGTAATCGGCTGAACCGCCGGGCGTGCTGCCAGACTGCCCGTGGCGACAGTCTGGCAAGAAGCCCTAGGCCTCGCCCCGGGCGACCTTTGCCTGCTGATCCGCCTTGTCTTCCTGCGGCACGAAGCTGGTGCTCGACACGCCGAGCCAGATCAGCAGCGGAGCGGCCATGTAGACCGAGCTGTAGGTGCCCACGAAGATGCCCAGCGTGATCGCCGCGACCATGCCCCACAGGCTCGCCGGGCCGATCAGCAGCAGCGGGATCAGCGCGACCAGCAGCGTCAGCGAGGTCATGATGGTGCGTGCCAGCGTCTCGTTGACCGACAGGTCGAGCAGTTCGGGCACCGGCATCTTGCGGAACTTCTTCAGGTTCTCGCGGATGCGGTCGTAGACGACGATGGTGTCGTTCAACGAATAGCCGATAATGGCGAGGATCGCGGCGATGATCTGCAGGCTGAATTCCAGCTGCGTCACCGCAAAGAAGCCCATCGTCAGCGACACGTCGTGGAACAATGCGAACAGCCCGCCCACGCCGAACTGCCATTCGAAACGGACCCAGATATAGATCGCGATGGCGGCCATCGCGGCCAGCAGGGCGTAGAGTGCGGCCGTGCGGAATTCGCCCGAAACCTTGCCCGACACGCTGTCGACACCGTCGATGCGGATGTTGGGATATTCACTGTCGAGCGCGTCGGTAATCTCGCGGGTCAGCCGGTCGGCGAACTCCTTGTCGCCTTCCGCTTCGGGCGGCAGCTTGACGCGGATCGAGACCTCGTTCTCGGCGCCGAAGCGCTGGACAACCGGATCGCCCGTGTCGGGCAACCCCGCCACCGTGTCACGAATTTCGGGGATCGGCGCTTCCTGCTGGCCCACGAAGGTGGCGCGGATTTCCTGACCGCCGGCGAAGTCGACGCCGTAGTTCAGGCCCATGGTGAACACGGCGACCCAGCTGAGCGTCATCAGGATCAGGCTGACGATGTAGAACGGTACCCGCCATCTCAGGAACTTGATGTTGGTATCGTCGGGGACGAGTTTCAGAAGTTTCATGATGTATCCCGTTCCCCGTCAGATGTTGATGTCGCGCGGACGCGCGGACTTGAGCCAGTCGGCGACCCACATGCGGGTCAACATGACGGCGGTGAACACGCTGGTGACCAGGCCGATCAGCAGCACGATGGCGAAGCCGCGGACGGGCCCCGAGCCGAAGGCGAACAGCAGCGCACCCGCGATGGCGTTGGTGATGTTGGCGTCGTAGATCGCACGGCTCGCCTCGCGATAGCCGTTCTCCACCGCGGTCACGACCTTGCGCCCGCGCTTCCGCTCTTCCCGGATGCGTTCGTTGATCAGCACGTTGGCGTCCACCGCCGCGCCGATGGTCAGCACGAAGCCCGCGATGCCCGGCAGCGTCAGCGTGGTGTTGAGGATCGCCATGATGCCGAGGATCATGGTGACGTTGATGACCAGTGCAGCGGTCGCATAGACGCCGAAACGCCCGTAGGTCGCGATCATCAGCAGGACCACGAGCAGCGAACCGACGCCCATGGCGATCAGGCCCGCACGGATCGAGTCCGCGCCAAGATCCGGCCCGACAGTGCGTTCCTCGACGATCGCGAGATCGACGGGCAGCGCGCCCGAGCGCAGTGAGATCGACAGGGCATTGGCGCTGTCGGCAGTGAAGCTGCCCGAAATCTGCGCCCCACCGCCCCGGATAGGCTCGTTGATGTTGGGCGCGGAGAGCACCTCGCCGTCGAGGATGATGGCAAATGGCTTGCCGACATTCTGCGTCGTCAGCTGGGCGAAGCGCTGGCCGCCCTGCTGGTCGAACTGGATGTTGACCACGTTTTCATTGGTCTGCGGATCGACGCCCGGCTGCGCGCCGGTAAGGCTGTCGCCCTGGATCCCGCCGAGGCGCCGCACCGCGATATTGGTGCCCTCACCCGGAGTACCCTCCGCATAAGGGAAAATCTGGCTGCCCGGAGGGGCAATGCCCTGCGCCACGTCATTGGGCAGCGCATCCAGATCGACGAGCTTGAATTCGAGCCGCGCGGTCTGGCCGAGGAGTTCCTTGAGCTGTTCGGGGTCCTGCAGGCCGGGCACCTGGACCACGATCCGGGTATCGCCCTGGCGGATGATCGTCGGCTCGCGCGTGCCCAGTTCGTCGATCCGGCGGCGGACTACGTCGGTCGCGCTGTCCATCGCCTGCGTCACGGCGGTATCGATCGCCTGCTGGCTGGGAGTGAGCACCACGCGGCTGGTGTCGACCACGGTCAGTTCCCATTCGCGGGTCAGCCCCTGGCCGTTCATCAGCGGCGTGAGGATTTCGCGCGTCCGGTCGATCTCGCTCGTATCCTCGAGCATGAAAGACAGGCGGCCATTCGCGGTCGAGACATCGCCGATGCGGATTTCGGGGTCGGCGTCGCGCAGCGCGGTGCGCACGCTCTCTTCCATGTTCTGAAGGCGCTGGGCCGCGACCTGTTCGGGCTCCGCCTCGAGCAGGATGTGGCTCCCGCCGGCGAGGTCGAGGCCGAGATTGACGGTCGGCTCGGGCAGTTCGTCGGGGTAGGCGACGCCGAGGGCGGCAAAGAACGAAGGGATGGCGCACAGCACCACCACGAACGTCAGGCCCCACAACCAAATCTTACGCCAGCGAGGAAAATCCAGCATCTCTCAGGTCTTCCCGGCTCAGTCGTTGCTGGCTTTGGGCAGGATCACGTCGCCGATCGTGCTCTTCACCGCCGTTACCCGCATGTCGCGCGCCAGTTCCACATCGACTTCATCGTCGCGCACGGCGACGATCTTGCCGATCAGTCCGCCGGCGGTGACCACGCGGTCGCCCTTCTTGAGGCCGCCGATCTTTTCCTGATGATCCTTCTGCCGCTTCATCTGCGGACGGATGATGAGGAACCAGAAAATCAGGATCATGCCCACGAAGGGCAGGAACTGAAGCCAGGCCGGGGGCGCATCGCCGCTAGCTGCTGCGGCGGTCATAAGATCGAGCATGGAAATCCGGGTGCCTGTTACGTTGGAATGGTCGAGATGGAGAGCTGGGATGACGAGTGCAAGTTTCGCTGCGAAACGAATTGCCACCGCCCCTCCCGGGCCGTCTTGACCCGCGCGACTAGCAGTGTTGGTGGGCGAGAGCAATCTTGCTCGCACGGTTGCCGGACGATGCATTGCAAAGCGCGCAAAGGGGGCATTGCCAGCAGCGCTTCGCGCGCCTATAGGCCCCGCTCCACTGCTCGGGAAGTAGCGCAGCCTGGTAGCGCATCACACTGGGGGTGTGGGGGTCGCAGGTTCGAATCCTGTCTTCCCGACCAGTGGAATTCTCCCCCTTTTCCGCACCTCGCATCCTCCACCCGCAGGCTATCGAACCTGCTTGGCCGGACGTGGAGTTGCGAGTTCGGAGTCGCAGACGGCGCAGGTTGAGCCTGCCTTCTCTGGCTCGGCGGATACCCTCCTCTTGCAGCCCCGCCTTGCGCTGTCGCCCCGATCGGGTAAGCGCCGCCGACATGGCAGCAATCACGATCAACCGCGTCGGCAACGATACCAAGGGGCTTTACGTCGCGCAGGTAGAGGGATTCGACGAGGTCGGCGAGCTGACCTTTTCGCGTGCCAGCCCCACCCTCGTCATCGTCGATCATACCGGCGTGCCCGACAGCCTGCGCGGCAGGGGAGTCGGCGCAGCGCTGGCAGAGCGGGTGGTTGCCGATGCGCGGGCAGAGGGTTTCCGTATCGTGCCGCTATGCCCCTTCTTCAAGGCGCAGGCGCAGCGCCACCCCGACTGGGCGGACGTGGTCGACTGATCCGGTTGCGGCACGCTCTCGCGCGGCCGCACCTACCGCCGGATTCGGAACCAAACAAAAAACGGCGCGGGAGTTGCCCCCCGCGCCGTTCTTCGATTGGTCAGGTGTTCGCGATCAGAAGCCCGCGCGCACCGTGACGCCGTAGGTCCGCGGCTCGGCGAGGTAGGCAGAGTAGGTCTGCTGCTCGGCCACGAAAGACGTGTTGAAGGCAACCTGGGTGTAGTCCTGGTCGAACAGGTTCTGGGCCCACACTTCGATCGCCCACTTCTCGTCCGGGCCACGCACGCCGATGCGGCCATTGACCAGAATGAAGCCGTCCTGTTCCTTGCCGTACAGCAGGTCCGAGCCGGTGTTGTAGTCGCTGGTCATGCGGGTGTTCAGGTAGAACAGGCCGCTCAGCCCACTGTCACCCAGCGGCGGAGTGTACGAGACCGATGCGGTCGCGGTGATCTCCGGCGCGTTCGACAGATTGTCGCCCGGCAGCAGACGCAGCGCCGGATCGAGCGGAGCGCCCGAATCGTCGCCGATCAGATTGTCCTCATACTTGGTATCGGCATAGGTCAGGCCGAAATTGGTGGTGAGGTAGCGTGCCGGGCGCAAGCTGAGCTCGGCCTCGACGCCCTTGGCGACGACGCCCGGCTGGATATCGTCCGGGTTGCACGAACCGGTCGCCGCGCTGGCGTCCTGATCGGCGCCGCTCAGATCGGTGCCGCAGGAATTGACGTTCTGAACCACGAAGACCGAACCGTTGAAGGTGTTCAGCTGGAAGTTCGAGAACTCCTGGTAGAAGCCAGCAAGGCTCAGCGTGAAGTTGCGTCCATCGTATTTGGCACCGATTTCGAATGCATCGACCGTTTCCTGACCGAACTGCAGGTTCGCCGTATCGCCGGTGATTGCCGGGTTGCCGACCACCGGGCTCGTCTGGAGTGCCGAACGGTCGAGGTTGAAACCACCCGCCTTGTAGCCACGCGAATAGCTGGCGTAGGTCAGCAGGCGATCGGTCGGCTTGTAAGAGATCACCGCGGTTCCGGTGAACTCGTCCTCGTCCCGGCTGTCCGACAGCGTCACGCCGTCCAGTTCGGAGGTGCTGTTGCCCTGGCACGACAGCGAGATGATACCGCTCGCCAGCGCGTCGGCTGCCGTACCGAGCAGCGGCGAAAGCAGCGCGCGGTTGGTGGGGCACACCGTGTTGTCGTTGCCGAAGGCCGCGTCGAAGTCCTTGGTCTCGCTGGTGTAGCGAACGCCGAGGGTCAGGTTCAACGCATCGGTGATGTTGATGATGTTGTGCGTGAAGACCGCGAAGTTGTTGCTTTCCTGATTATAGACATCGGTCGTCGAACCAAGATCGTTGATCGTCGCGAGATTATCGAGCCCGGCGAAGATCAGCGGCGATGCCGGGCCGAGCAGCGGAGCGACCACTGCGCGACCACCTGCGGAGATACAGCCCGAAGACGAAGGGCTGGCCAGCGCGGTATTGATCGCATTGACCACGCGGCAGGGCGCGAAGGCGCCGTACTGCGTACCGAAACGAAGGTTGTCGCGCGTTTCGAGCTTTTCGTTGGCGAAGTAGCCGCCGATCAGCCAGTCGAGCGTGCCGCCGAAGGCTTCGCCCTGCAGGCGCAGTTCCTGGCTGAAGGTCCTGAACTCGCGGGCACCGGCGTTTTCGCCCGGCGCACGATAGAGGATATCGACCTGGGTGTAGTCGGTGTCCGACGCCTGGAAGTTCGAATATTCGCGATAGCCGGTGATCGAGGTCAGCTCCGCGCCGCCCAGATCCCAGTTCAGTTCGAGCCCGACGCCATAGTCTTCGGTCTCGCCCGCATAGCTGCGGCCGGCGCTGACATAGATGTCGCGGTTGAAGGTGTCCTGCGTCAGCGCAAGCGGGTTCTGGCCGAGAGCCAGCAGGATCGGCACGATCGGGTTCGACGTGCTGGTCAGCGGGTCCGTGTTCGAGCCGGGATAGTCGAACTTCGCTTCGGCCGAGACCGGCGGCACATCGTCTGCCAGGCGAGCGAGCGGTGCGAAGGACGGCTGCACGAAGGTCGCGGCGCAGCACGCCTCGTCCTTCTTCGAATAGTCGGCCGTCAGGCGGGCCGAGATCGTGTCCGACGGTTCGAACAGCAGCTGGCCGCGCACGAGGTAACGATCGCGGTTGTTCACCTTCACGTCGTTGACGACGTCGTTGTAGAAGCCCTCACGCTCGAAATAGACACCGTCGACGCGCGCTGCGAGGGTTTCGCCGAGCGGCAGGTTGACGCCGCCCTCGACCTTGATCGCATCGTAGTTGCCGTAAGTGAAAGCGCCGTACCCGCCGAATTCGAATTCGGGCGGCGCGGTGTAGATGTTGATGAGGCCGGCGGAGCTGTTGCGCCCGCCCAGCGTACCCTGCGGGCCGCGCAGCACTTCGACCCGGTCGATCGGGCCGAGCTCGCTCAACGCATTGCCCGAGCGCGAGCGATAGACGCCATCGACGAACACCGCGACCGAGCTTTCGAGGCCGGGGTTGTCGCCCACGGTGCCGATGCCGCGGATACGGGCCGAACCGTTCGATTCATTACCGGTCGAGGAAACGAGCAGCGACGGCGCGACCTGGTTGAGTTCGCGAATGTCGGCGGCGCCCGAATTGCGCAGTTCTTCTGCCGAAACGACGTTCACGGCGACGGGCACGTCGGTCAATTCCTGCGTCCGGCCCTGGGCGGTCACGACGATGGTCGGACCTTCGTTCAGCTGATCAGCGACGTCTTCGGTGGCCGTCTGCGGCTCCGCGCTATCCTGCGCGAGGGCGGCGGCATGCGGCATCGCCAGGCTTCCGGCGAGCGCGCCGAGCGCGATCGAGCGAGTGAGTTTGGCTTTCATGGTATCTCCCGTTCACTTTTATTCGTCTCGCAACGGGAGTCAGGCTGTCCGCACGGCAGGCGCAAACATGCCTTCCGTGTCGTTCATCCGAAGCAGCGCGCCCGTTCGTTTCGGGACATCACCGCGTTGAATTGCCTTCTCCCAAGCACGCGCATTTTGCGCCTTTCGACGCAGGATTACAAGCTACCGCATCATTCGAAGACCGCCTGTGGCAGTTGCGTTACACATTATCGCGAAGCCCGCAATTTCGTAGCGTCAATACGACTTCAGCGTGGCATAGAGGTCACGCAGGTGACCGCTGGAGCCCCACGACGCCTCCAGGACACGGGCGCGTTTCAGGTAAAAACCGACATCGTATTCGTCGGTCATCCCCATCCCGCCGTGCAGCTGTACGCCTTCGCGGCTGATCAGGTGCAGCGCCTCGTTCGCCCGCGTTTTGGCGAGCGCCGCAGCCTCGGTTACCGCGAAGCCGCTGTCGATCGCCTGCAACCCGCCCTCGACCGCCGAGCGGGTCATCTCCAGCTCGGTATAGAGGTCCGCCATCCGGTGCTGGAGCGCCTGAAAGGTGCTGAGCACCTGATTGAACTGCACACGCTGCTTCAGGTAATCGAGCGTGGTGTCGAACACCGCCTGGCACATGCCGAGCATTTCGGCTGCGGTCAGCACGCGGGCACGGTCGAGGATCCTCTGCGCCAGATCGCTGCCGCCACCGGCCAGTTTGTGTGCCGGGGCATCGTTGAAGTCCACTTCCGCATGGTCGCGCATATCGGCCATGGAGCGCTTCGAGAGCGTGACCCCCTTGCCCTTCTCGACCAGATAGACGCCGTCCTGCGCGAGCACGACGAACAAGTCCGCCCGGCTTGCCTCGTGAACGAAGGCCTTGGTTCCGGTCAGCCGCCCGTCGTGAACGCTCGTGCCGACGCTCAGGCCGGTGTGGCGTGGGCCTTCGTCGAAGGCGAGCGTGCCGATCAGGTCGCCGGTCGCGAAGCGCGGCAGGTATTCGCTCTTCTGCTCGTCGCTGCCGCCCAATACGATCGCCGACGCCGCGAGCGCGGAGGCGATCAGGGGGCTCGCGGCGAGCGACTTGCCCAGTTCCTCGATCACCAGGCCCAGGCTCAGCCAGCCGAAATCGGTGCCGCCGTGCTCTTCGGGGATGATGATCCCCGCCCAGCCCATTTCGCCCATGTCGCCCCACGCCTCGGCGTCGAACGGCTCGCCCGCATCGCGCACCTTGCGCCAGGCCCCCACCGGATGTTCGTTCTTCGTCCACTCGCGCGCCATGTCGCGGAGCATTTCCTGCTCTTCGTTGAGTACTGCCATGAGTCCCGCTCCCCTTACTGGTGGTCCAGCATGCCAAGGATGCGCTTGGCGATGATGTTGTTCTGAATTTCGGTCGATCCGCCGTAGATCGTGGTCGCCTTGCCGAACAGCCACGCGCGGGTGCCGTCCAGCTCCTTCTGCTCGAAGCCCTCGCCTTCCCAGCCGAGCCCGCGCATCCCCATGATCTCGATCATCAGCTCGGCGCGTTCCTGACCCAGCTTGGTGCCCGACTTCTTGAGGATCGAGCTGATATCGGACACGCCGCCGGTGGCCTTGCTTTCCTCCATCGCGCGTCGCGCGGTCAGCAGGAAGGCGTTCCAGCGCATCTCGAAATCGACGATCTTCGTGCGCAGCTCCGCATCGGCGAGCTTACCGTCGGGGCCCAGCCCGATGTAGCGTTCGGCAACCTTGTGCAACGGCTGGGCATTGAGCGCGGCGAGCGCGCCCCCGCCCGAAAGATTGGTCCGTTCGTGCTGCAGCAGGCGCTTGCCGATGGTCCAGCCCTGCCCCTCCTCGCCGACGAGGTTCTCTTTGGGAACCTGCACATCGGTGAAGAAGGTTTCGCAAAACGGGCTCATGCCCGAAATCATCTTGATCGGCTTCACCTCGACGCCGGGCGCATGCATGTCGATCAGCAGGAAGGAAATGCCCTTGTGCTTGTCCGCACGGCTGGTGCGCACGAGGCAGAAGCACTTGTCCGCCCACTGGCCGCCGCTGGTCCACGTCTTCTGGCCGTTGACCACGTAGTGATCGCCTTCGAGCACCGCCATCGTCTGGAGATTGGCGAGGTCGGACCCGGCGTTGGGCTCCGAATAGCCCTGGCACCAGCGCACTTCGCCCTTGCAGATCGGGGGGATATGCTCGTGCTTTTGTTCCTCGCTCGCGAATTCGAGCAGCGTGGGGCCGAGCATCATCACGCCCATCCCGCCGATCGGGTTCCACGCCCCGACCTTGGCCATTTCTTCTTCGAGCGCGCGCGCCTGCTTGCGGGTCAGCCCGCCGCCGCCATACTCCTTGGGCCAGGTAGGCGTGCCCCACCCTTTCTCGCCCATGGCAATACGCCAGGCCTTTTCCGCCGGGCTCTCTTCCCCCGCTTCCTCGACCGAACTGAGGATATTGTTCTTCCCGCGCAGCTCGGGCGGGAATTTCTCGGCAAGAAACGCGCGCGCTTCTTCGCGAAAAGCATCCAGATCGCTTTTGGCATCGGGTGCGGCCGCACTGGCCATAACATCTCTCCCATTCAGTCGGTTATGCGCGCCACACTAGGCTTACCCTTACGCTCGCGTAAAGGGCTTTGTCGGGAGAACGTTAACGCCCGGCCGCAATCAGCCGGTCGGCGCGGATGCTTCTGCGTTGAGCAGCGCATCCTCGTAGTACATCCGCAGCGCTTGGGTGGAGCAATCCGCGCCCAACTTGGACAGCATGTTGGCTCGATGGATCTCGACCGTGCGCGGGCTGATCCCCAGCTCGATCCCGATCATCTTGTTCGATCGTCCTTGCGCCATATGGCCCAGTACCTCGGCCTCGCGCGGCGAAAGACCGTCCAGCTTCAGCCGCGCGGCGGCAGCGCGGCATCGCGCGACGCAATAGGGGGTGCGCCCCTGATCAAGCAGCGAGAGACTGCGCCCGAGCACGCCCATGTCGAACGGTTCTGCCAGATAGTCATATCCGCCGCCGCGCAGGAATTCGACGATCCGCGCTGGCGAAGGCTCCCTCGAAAACGCAATGACCGCCTGCCACTCGCCGTGGCGGGCGAGTTCGCGCCGGATGGACAAGGCGTCGACCCGATCGTCGGCAGCAAGCACGGGGTATCCGCCCCCGCGGCGATAGAGCACGAACTGCGCCACGCCTTCGAAAGCTTCGGCATGGATCCCGGCCCCGGCCAGCTCGCGCAAGATCCGCGATCGCATGTCCCTGTCCGGCTCGATCAATCCCAGCTGCTCGTGCATCTCCTCACTCTCCCCTGCCCCGGGCCACCACCGACCCTTGCGGCTGAGCATCCGCGTTTATGCGTTCCGCAGAAATACGAGGAACTGCGGATGTGGAGCATTCTCGGGCACGCGGATTCGCGTCACCAGGGTTTCCCCCTTAGGTAACCGCGCGGAACCGGCTTGCTCCATTACGGACGAAGATCGACCCTACCGCGCCCGCGATTTAACCCTGATGGACGCCGTGGCGTGCTGCGCCGCAAGGTGACCAAATGTTACGAATTGCGCCCTATAAAACCCCCTCGCAGCGCCGTTCTGGTGTGCGATACAGGGGGAAACGATCATGCCGCACGGGCTCGGGATGGCTCAGCAGTTTAACCACGACGTTCACGGCGAGCAGCCCATGGACGTCGGGCCGGTTCTGGCGAGCGAAGTGCGCGAGGCGATGGACCGCATCGCCGACGTCATCGTCCAGTCCGGCGAGGGATTGACGCTCGAAAGCCTCATCAAGGCGTTTTGGCGCACCTATTCCACCCCCGAAGGCAATATCGTCTCTATCCATGAAGGCCGCAGCGGTGCCGTCGGCACGCCGGGTCAAACGCCCGCCCCGCTGGTAGCCGAGGATGCCTTTGCCCGCCTGACCGGGCGGATGGACCAGCTCGCCCAGAACCTCGGCTTCCTGTCCGACAAGATCGGCAGCGAGGAAGAACGCATGGTGCGCGACGTCGCCCGCGCGGCGCGCGCCTATCGCGAGGATCTCGACCAGGCCGAAGCCGAAACGAAATCGCGCCGTCGGCACGACGATGGCGAAGCGGCCCCGCAGTCCGATACGCCCGCGATCCGGACCAACTTACCCGACCGCGCGCAGTTCGAGGTCGCGCTGAACGAGAATTTCCGGATCGCCCGCAACGAGGTGGAGCCGCTTTCCGTCGCGATCTGCTCGGTCAGCCGGATCGAACGGATCGTGCAGGACCACGGGCTGCATACCGCGACGCGCCTGATGGAACGCGTTGCCAGCACGCTGTCGCACGCGACGCGCGGCGAGTGCTATAGCGCGCGCAAGTCGGCGTCCGAATTCATCATGCTTGCGCGCGGGATCACGATCTCGCAGTTCCAGGAGGTGCTCGAACAGAGCATCATCGACCTGTCGCTGCGCCGCTGGCACGACAAGTTCTCCAATAAGACGCTGGGCATGATCGAGATGCATGTCGGCATCGCCCATGTGTTCGACTTCGCCAACCCGTCCGAAGCGATGCGCGCGGCCGATCTGGCGCACGAACGCGCGATGCTGGAACACAACAGCACCGTCGTGCTCGCCGATGCGCGCGATCTGGACGACGACTGAGGCGCGAAAAAGCGCGAAATTGCGCGCACCGGTTTAAACACTTGGAAAGAGGTGGTGGCCTAAACCGGCTGCCATGAATGGCGAGCGACCCTCTCCGACCGGCCAGCCGCAGCACGCTGCGCAGATGCGTATCGCGCGGATCGGTGGCGGCGGAGCCGTGCCCGTCCTCGTCACCGGCGGGGCAGGCTATATCGGCAGCCATGCCGTGCATGCCCTGCGCGATGCGGGCCGTCCGGTCGCGGTGATCGACAACCTTTCGACCGGCTTTCGCTTCGCAGTACCCGACGATGTTCCCTTCTACGAAGGCGACATCGCCGATACCGCGCTGCTCGCGCGAATCTTCGCAGAGCAGAATACGGGCGCGATCATGCACTTCGCCGGTTCGATCATCGTCCCGGAATCGGTTGCGAAGCCGCTGTATTATTACGAGAACAACACCGGCAAGAGCCGCGGTCTGATCGAGGCGGCGGTGAACGCGGGCGTGCCGCATATCCTGTTCAGCTCGACTGCCGCGACCTATGGCGTGCCCGAGGTGTCTCCGGTTACCGAGCAGACGCCGACCGTGCCGATCAATCCATACGGCTCGTCGAAGCTGATGACCGAGCAGATGCTCGCCGATGCGGCAGCCGCGCACGCCATCAACTTCTGCGCTTTGCGCTATTTCAACGTTGCGGGCGCCGATCCGCAGGGCCGCACCGGCCAGTCCACCGCCGGGGCGACGCACCTGATCAAGGTCGCAGTCGAGGCGGCGCTGGGCAAGCGCGACGCGGTGAGCGTGTTCGGAACCGATTACGACACGCCCGATGGCACCGGCGTGCGCGATTATATCCATGTCAGCGATCTGGCGGCGGCCCATGTGCTGGCGCTCGACGCGCTGATCGCCGATCCGCGGAGCTCGATGACGATGAACTGCGGCTACGGGCGCGGTTTCTCGGTGCTCGAAGTGCTGGACGCGGTCGATAAGGTGACCGGCGGCAAGATCGAGCGCATTTTCGGAGGCCGCCGGGCAGGCGACCCCGCAATGCTGATCGCCGACAGCTCGCGGCTGCGCGCGAGCCTGCCGTGGGCCCCGCGTTTCGATCAGCTGGAAACGATCATCGAGCACGCGCTGGCGTGGGAAGACAAGCTTCCCGCGATCCGCCGCTCGGCTGCCTGAGCACTTGGGTTAGCGGGCGAAGGCCCCGCGCAGCTGGAACCCCAGAACCGTTGCCAGAGCGCAGGCATATCCCGCAATCCGATTGAGCGCGAGGGCGGCGAACGCCATCGCAGGCGATGCGCTGGCAAGCAGCGCGAGGGCGGCTCCGATCGCTTCGGATACTCCCAGCCCGCCCGGCACGATACCGACCGCCGAGCCGACGACCGGCGCAATCGCGTGGAGCGCGGCGTCAGCCAGCCCGGCATCCGCGCCCAGCGCCCGGAAACACAGCAGCAGCTGGACCGCGACGATTCCCAGCATGCCGATCCGCAGTGCAAGCAGCCCGGCAGCGCAAGCGAGGCCGCCGGTGCGAATCAGCAAGGCCACCAGCGCTGCGCTGGCCAGCATGCTCACCGCCAAGACCGGCAGGCCCAGCGGCCCGCCAAGCAGCGCCGCGCCGGTAATCGCCCCGGCAACCGCCAGCCGCAGGAGTCCGACATACAGAAGAATGCGCCCGCTCTGCGCGAGGGTCGCGCCCCGCGCCACCAGCGCCGCGCCGCGCACCAGCGCGCTGGCGGGAACGGGCAGGAGATTGGACAGGATGCCCACACTCGAAAGATGGATCGCCTCGCCCGCAGGGAAACGGCGCCCGATGGCCTTGGCCGACACGCTCAGTTCGAGCCCGTTGAGAACGACCCCCGCGAAACCCAGCGCAATCGCGCCGCCCACCCAGTTCCACGCGATGGTCGAGAAAGCGATGTCCGCACTGGCGAGCGCCCAGGCGAATCCGCCGACGAACAGCACGCCGGCAAGCGCAAGCATGATCCGCCGATGCCGCGCGAGGAAACCCCGCATCCAGCCGATGGAAGGCAGGAAACGGGTCGCAAGCGACGCAGGCGAGGTCTCGCCGCCGAAAAACTGCGAAGGGTCGAGCGGCCGCATGCTAATATTCGGACATCATCATGCCGAGCGGCGGAGCAATGCCGGGCTGCGGGAGGTGATCGCCCCAACGCAGCGTTGCCGGATCCTTCGCCACGACCGGGTATTGTCCGCGCGGCAGCACGATCGTGCGGCCCGCTTCGTATCGTCGCCCGGCGATCGTCACCGGCGCATCCTCAATCGTGTATGCTCCGGGCACTTCGATCCGGATGGTCGCTGCATCGGCCGCGATTCGCTTGCCCGCAACATACATCGGGCCCCAGTGGCGCACGTAGTTCTCGCGAATGAAGCGTGCGTCTTCGGGCAGCAGCTCCTCGGGCGCGCGCTCGCCGGTGACGGCGGCGTGCAGAACCCAGTGATTGTCGATGAACAGCGGGATCGGCTCACGCTGCGCCCGCTCGCTAATTTCCGGCACACCGCGCGCACGATAGTTCTTCAGCCCCCAGCCGGAGGTCATGAAATCGACCGCGCGCGGATAGTCGCCGATATGCCCGCTGAAATCGACATAGGTCACCGGTTCGGGAAAGACTTCGCGCACGCCCTCCTGCACGATCCGCTGGTTGGGCAGCGGATCGGCGGGGTCGAGCATGAAGAGGATCGCGGCATTGGCGGCAAAGATCAGCGCATAGAGCGGCGCGCGCCCCCGTGCGGTCATCTTGTCGAGCAGCGGCGCCAGCGCGATCGCGACCGGCGGCAACAGGAATACGAAGTAATAGGGGTAGGCATTGCGATAGACCGCCAGAGTCAGCAGCATGCCGTAAAGCCCTGCGAGCAGCACGAGAGTACGCGCGGAACCGTCTTGCTTGCGCCACTCGGCCACGGCCAGCAACGCCAGCGCCGCAAAGGGCAAGCCCATGCCGATCTGGCGCAGCAGGAAGTGCCCCTGCGGGAAGAGCCCTTCGGAAAACACGACCGAGCCTGCGGAATTGAGGCTCTTGGCCGATGCCTCCGCCGTGTCGCTTGGCAGTCCTGCCCCATGCAGTGCCAGAGCGATCGCGAACAGCGCCGCGCCGCCACCTGCAAGAACCGCCAGCCTGGCGACCCGCGCGAGCTGTTCCTGCCGGGGGATCGGCCAGAGCGCCCACAGCGCGTAGCCGCCGATGGGCACGATCCAGAAAGCGCTTTTCACCGTGAACAGGCCTGCCAGCGCGGTCAGCCCGGCGCCCAGTGCGACCTTGTTCCAGGACAGTCGCTCCGCCCCGACGATCCATAGCACCCACACGAGGCATGCAGCGGCGAGCGGATCGGCGCGATAGGCAAAGGCCTGCGTGAAGACATAGCCGGCGGAAAGATACGCCGAGGCGCACAGCAGCGCGGCCGTCGGCCCGGCGAAACGGCGTGCCACCGCGAAGATCCCGGCAGCAGTGGCCAGCGCGGCGGCCTGCATGAAGGCCCGGATCAGGACGATGTGATCGACCGAAGTCCCCTCCACATCCATCACCCAGGCCAGCGGACGCACCCAGAAGGTCTGCATCGGATGGTCCAGCGTGCCTTGCCGGAACCGGTAGATTTCGGTGAGGTGGAAGAATTCGTCCCAGTTGATGCCCTTCTGCGTCAACAGGACGATCTGGAGCAGCGCCACGAATGCGAGCGCGGCGAAGGCGTAGACCGATTGCCGCACGGCGGGCAGCCGCTTGGGCGAAGCATGCACCGCGGGATCGGCCGTTGCGGCTCCCATCGCTCAGCCCTGCGCGCGCAGCGAGGCGGGTTCGATCACGGTGGTGTCTGGTTCTTCCGTCGACGCCGGAACGGATTCGCCCTGCGCCAGCTCCAGCCGCCGGACCTTCTCCAGCGTTAGCTCCAGCAATTGCCGGTTGCGGCTGACCACGTCTGCCAGCAGCCCGGCGGTAAACGCGATGAAGGCCATCACGCACAGCACCCCGCCCAGCACCAGCGATTGCAGGTGGCCCGTGCCGTCGCCGCTGAAATAGAACCACATGAAGCGCAGGATCGGCGCGAGGCCGACCGCCGCGAGGACGAGCCCCAGCGTACAGAAGGCGCGCAGCGGCGAATACATCACGTACATCTGCAGCAGCGTCTTGAGCTGGCGGGTGACGAAATTCGGAATGTTGGTGAACAGGCGACTCTCGCGCGTCTTCGCATTGGTGCCGACCGGGACCGAGACAATCTTCATGTTCTTGCGACCGGCCTGCAGGACGGTCTCGATCGTGTAGCTGAAGGGCGAGACGATATTGGTCTTGAGCGCGGCCTCGCGGCTGATCGCGCGAAAGCCCGATACCGCATCGGGCACCCGCGTGCCCGCCAGTGTCGAGACGGCCGTGCTGCCGAGCCGCTGAAGGAGCTTCTTGAAGGGCGAGAAATGCGCAATCTTGCGCGTCTGCCGGTCGCCGATCACCACGTCGGCCTGCCGCGCGACGATCGGCGCGACCAGCTTGGCAATGTCCGCCCCGCAATACTGGTTGTCGCCATCGGTGTTGACGATGATGTCCGCGCCCTGGCGCAGCGCCTCTTCGATCCCGCGCGAGAAACTGCGCGCGAGGCCGCGATTGGTGCCGTTCTCGACGATGTGATGAACGCCGAAACGCCGCGCGACCTCGACCGTGCGGTCGGTCGAGCCGTCGTCGATGACGAGGATCTCGACCTTGTCGATGCCCGGAATGCTGCGCGGAAGATCGACGAGCGTCTGCGGGAGGGTCTCCTCCTCGTTCAAACACGGTATCTGGATGATCAGTTTCACGTCAGCGGGGCCCCTTCGCGTGAGCCCGGTCTAGGCGCACGATGGTTACCGCCGGGTAAATTCTGCCTCGCGTCGAAGCTGACCCGCGCGGCTCAGCTGGAGACGGACATCCGCGCCATCAGCCGCCGCGCCGCGTTCCAAACCGATTGCCGCCGCGAGGAATCGAGCATGTCGCGCAGGAAGTCGTCGAACGAGGCACGGTCGTTCTTCGCTGCAGCGGTCGCGCAGTCGACCAGCAGCATCTCGTCGTAGCTCATGCGGCTGCGGCAGGGCGGGTTGAGCGCGATCGGTTCGGGCCACGCCCGCCCCGCCTCGTCCAGAAAGACCAGAAAGGCATGCACCGCCAGCGGCGCGCCGAGCTGTTCGGCCAGATCGTCGCAGCAAAAGGCCCGCCCGCGACGAGCAACATGCGTGTAGCGCAGCGCGCGGACCAGGCTGGCATGGATCGGCGCAACGCTGCGGATATCGGGCGTGCTGGTCAGTAGGTCGAGATCGAAGGCCATGATGGTGGTGCTCCCTTGCTGGCGTCGAATCGAAGCTAGCCCACCTTGCATGATATGTAAATGCAACTCATTCTCATTAGCGCACTAATAGGCCACGCTCCCTAGATCACGAAGTCGATTGGCTGGGGCAGCTTGCTGCGGTTCACCACCATGCGGCCATGTAGCGTCTCGATCTGCTTGCTGCCGGTCTTCACAAACAGGAAGGGCAGCACGCCGTGCAGCATGCAGGCGATGCCCCCCAGGATCATGCGGAAGCCGAAGCCCGATGCATGGACGAAATGCTCGAAATAGCTCTCCCCGACCGAGGCGGGATGCTGGGTAAAGGCCCTGCGGATCATGTCGTGTCCCATCTTATGCTGCGCTTGCGGGATGATATGACGCGGCGAGGCGAATGAAATCCCAAATGTCTCGCCAAATCCGCTCTTATCGAATAGTTTATCCCAACAATGGCCAATGATATGCAACTCGATCCCATAGACTGGGCGATCCTTGATATTCTCCAGCGCGACGCCTCGCTCCCCGTCCATGCGATCGGCGAGCAGGTCGGGCTGTCGACCAACCCGTGCTGGCGGCGAATCCGGCGGATGGAGGATGCCGGGATCATCGAGAAACGGGTCGCGCTGCTCGATGCGGCCAAGGTCGGCCTTGGCACCACGGTGTTCGTCGCCATCCGCACCAAGCACCACGACCCCGAGTGGCTCAAGGCGTTCTCGGACGGGATCGCCGCGATCGGCGAGATCGTCGAATGCCACCGGATGGCAGGCGATATCGATTACATGCTTGCGCTGCAGGTGCGCGACATCGCGGATTACGACCGCATCTATCAGCGACTGATCGAGAAGGTGCCCGGGCTGGCCGATGTCACGGCAAGCTTTTCGATGGAGCGGATGAAGCACACCACCGCGCTCCCGCGTCCATCCTAGCTAAACCACCGACAGCGCCACCACGAAGGCGAGCACGAAGGACACCAGGCTTGCCACCGCAACCGGCAGCAGCGGCTTCCACCCCGCTGCGAGAACCAGCGCCATGCGCGAACGCATCGCGGTGGCGGTCACCGCCGCCAGCAGCAACCCCTTGGAGATGTCGAGCGCGGTTTCGCGCCACTCGGCGGGCACCGTGACCAGGCTGTTGACCACCAGCACCGCGAAGAACCCGGCAATGAACCACGGCATCGCCACCCGCTGCCAGATTGAGCCGCCCTTGCTCCCGTCTGCGGCCCCCAGCCACAGGGCTGCGAGCATCACGACCGGCCCGAGCATCGCGACCCGCGCCAGCTTTACCACCGTCGTGCTGGCCCCCGCGGCATCGGAATAGCTGTAGCCGCCGCCGATCGCCTGCGCCGCGTCATGCACCGCCGCACCGATGAGGAAACCCGCCTGCGCGTCGGTGAAGCCAGCGATCCGCGCGATGGTCGGATAGGCGAGCATCGCGATCGCGCTCGCCACGGCGATTCCAACCAGCGTGACCGAGAAACGCGCCTGGTCCAGCCGTTCGCGCCCAATTACGCCATAGAGTGCCAACGCCGCCGAGGCGCCGCAGATCGCAGTCGCGCCGCCCGCCAGCACGCCAGCCTCGCGCCCCTCGCCCACCATCCGCGCGGTCACCAGCGCGGCGGCGAAGGCTCCTGCCATCACCAGCAGCAGACCGCCGAACGCGGCCCAGCCCAACGCGCCGACCTGCGCGAATGTGACCTGCAGGCCCAGCAGCACGATCCCGGCGCGCAAGAAATGGCGCGAGGCGAGGTCAAGCCCCGGCGCCGTCACCTCCACCTCGCTCACGAAACTAAGCGCGAGGCCGATCAGCAGGCCCAGCAGGATGACGGGGAAACCGTAGGTGTCGGACAGCGTGGCCGCAGCGAGCGAGGCTGTCGCGCACAGCAGCAGGCCCGGCACGAACTCGCGCAGCTTGCGCCGCGCGGGCACCGCATCGGACTGATAGAGTTCGCCGAACAGGTCGCCGGCGAAGAATTCGGGCTTCTGCGCGTTCATCCGGCCCCGCTAGAGCGAATTGCCGATGGCGATCGAAGAGAGCGCGAAGCTGGTCAGCATCGCGATGAAGCGCTGGAGGTCCGCGCCCGGTGCGCTCGATACGTAGAGCACATCGTCGTCGCGCATCGCGAAATCCTGCGCCACGAACAGCCCGGCGGGCTGCGACAGGTCCAGCCGGTAGATCACCGGCACCCGGCCATCGCGCGTGGCACTGGCGCTGGCGGCAAGCTCGGGCGGTAGCGCGCCCAGGTCTTCGAAGCGGAAGACGAACACACCGCGCACGTCCGAGCGGTCGTCGCGCAGGCCGCCGATCCGGCCCAGCGCCTGCGCGAGGCTCAGCCCCCCGCCCTCGAACGGCACCTCCGCATTGCGCTGCACCGCGCCCAGCGCGATGAAGCTGTAAGGCTGGTGGATCACGGTCACCACGTCGTCCGCCCGCAGCGGCACGTTCTGCGTGGGATCGAGGATCACCGCCTCCAGCGGCATGGTTTCCGCGCGGGTTCCGCGCGTCAGGCGGATGGTGACCTTGTCGACATCCTCGGTCGGGCCACCGGCCTGGGCAAGAATATCGAGCAGCCGTTCGCCCCGCGCGCTCAGCGGCACGCGTCGCGAATTTGCGACTTCGCCCAGAATGGTGACATTGCTCGACTGGTTGTCGACCAGCCGCACGATCGCCTGCGGATCGTTGGCCTTGCCGCGCAGCCGCGCCACGATCTCGCGCTGGACCTGCGCAGGCGTGCGCCCCGCCACCTGTACCCTGCCCGCGAAGGGAATGGCGATCGCGCCGTCTTCGTCCACCCGCTGTTCGGGCAGGCTCGTGCTCGACGCGACCATCGGGTCCTCGGACGGTCGCGAAGAGCCGCTGGTGCCGAACAGGACGGCGGGCGGCGCTTCCCACATGGTCACCGCGATCAGGTCGCCCCGCTCGATCAACGGCGCGGCGACGAGGGTATCGCCGAACACATTGGCGAAGCTGCGCCGCTCGGTCAGGTCGGCGATGCGCCCGGCCACCGGACGGTCGAGATCGACGATCAGGATGTCGCTCGCCGGATCGTCGGCAGCGCCCGCCGCGCGGATGTCGCGCGTGCTCGGCCCTGCCGCTCCGAAAGAGGAGCAGCCCGCGAGCGTCAAAGCTCCCACCGCAAGCAATAGGGGCGCGCCGAGGCGCGGGAAAGGCCGGTGGGTCATCACAGCAATCGCTCATACACGCGATGCAGGCGGTCGCGGTAATTTTCTGCGCTATAGAGCTGTGCCTGCGCGATGCCGCGCGCGCTCAGTTCGCTGCGCAGATCGGCGTCGGCGTCCAGTTCGCGGATGGCGGCGGTGATCGCCTGCGTGTCGTAGGGGTCGACCATCCGCGCCGCCTCGCCGACCACCTCGGGCAGCGAAGAGGTGTTGGAGCAGACAACCGGCGTGCCGAGCAACATGGCCTCGAGCGCGGGCAGGCCGAACCCTTCGTAAAGCGAAGGGAACAGCGCGAATTTCGCGCCCCGGATCAGGCTGACCAGCAGGCCGAAAGGCGCATAGTCCAGCCGGACGATCCGTTTGCGCGCGCCGCGCCTGCGTTCCATCGCCGAGACGATGCCTTTTTCGGGGTCGCCCTCGTTCAGCAGCGCCAGTTCCTTTTCCGCCTTCCATGCCTGCGCGCCGATGATGACCAGCGGCGTGGAAACCTTGCTCGCCATATAGGCCTCGATCATGCGGCCGAGGTTCTTCTTGGGTTCGAGCGAGCCCCAGAACAGCAGGTATTCCTGGTAGCCGAAGCCGGTCACCCCCTCTACCTCGCGGGCGACCTGTTCCTCTGGCTTGTCGCGAAACCTCGCGGGTATCTGGACCGACTGGTAGGTGTTGCTGATCTTCTCCTCGGGGATGCCGATCAGATCGATCAGATCGCGCTTCGAATTCTCGGATACGGTGACGATGTGATCGGCCTTCGCGCCGAGCAGGCGCATCAGCTTGAGATAGCGCCGCTTGTTGTCGAGCGTGGTGTACGGCAGCTTGAGCGGCACGAGGTCGTGCATCGTGTAGATGTTGGGCACCTTGGGAATGTGGACCGGAAGCGGATAGGTCCAGTGCGCCAAATCGGGCCGATCCGGCATGCGAACGCCGACCGTGCGGCCCCACAGCCAGTAGGCACCGTGCGCATTATGAAAGATTTCGTTGGCGTTGTAGAGCGCATCGAAGAACGGCAGCCGCGCGGAGAAGCTGCGCGCCTCCACCCGCCCGGTGACGGGCACGCGATGGGCCCGGTAATCGAGCGGGCTGCGCAGCGCCTGCCGCGCCCTGTCGATCAGCTCGATCAGCCGGTTCCGCTCTACCGGGCCGTCGAAGAAGGCAATCTCGCTCAGCAGATCGTCGCGATTGGGCGAGCCCCGGTTGCCGTACAGCACGGCGACCCGGTGGCCCATCTCGTGCAGTTCGTAACTGAGATTGCGCGCATAGGTCGCAACCCCGGTGCCTTTCTCGAGGCCGAGATTATACCCGTCGATCAGGATCGTGCTCACGCGGTACGACTGCCTTAGGGTCTGCGCACGAGGATGCCGAACGAGGTCACGGTGTATTCCTCGATCTGCAGCTTGAGATGTTGGTTATCCTTGAACGGCGCCACATCGACATACAGGTCCAGTGGCTTGTCGCCGAGATTGAAGTTGAACTCGATCTCCCAGCCCTTCTTGCGCAAGCGCTGCTCCAACTGCTCGAAATCGCGCTTGCGGAACAGCACGGTGGGATTGTTGTCGACCGTGTCGTCGTTGGAGGAACAATTGAATTCGGTCGTATGCACCGCGATCCCGCCGGGTTTGAGGCACTTGACCGAATTGGCCACGAATTCGAGTCCCTGCGCGATCGAGCCGAGATGTTCGAAGGCGCAGGCCGACCATGTAAAATCGAACTGGCCATGCAGCGACCGGTCGATCTTGTTCATGTCCATGAAGCGAAAATCGACGAGCCGGTCGAACTTCTCCTGATCGCAGATCCCGCGTTCGTTCAGCAAAAGCTTGGAATCGATATGCTGGTTGGTCGCGATCCAGCCCGCCCCGGCTGCCGCCTCGGCGGTCATGTCGGTCGCGAGGATTTCGACGTCGCGATTGGCAAAGACCGCCGCCAGCGGTTCCCTGCCGACGCCGAAGCCCAGCCCCCGGCGGCCTTCCTCCACCATGTCGTGCATGTGCAGGGCCTGGAGAATGTAGGCGAATTCCCACTGCTTGCGGTGCATGCGCGGGGCTTCGCGGATGAGCGAGCACCAGTGCGAATAATGCGGCTCTTCCATCTGCGCCTGTGTGCACGCCTGCGACACCGGCTCCCACAGGCTGGGCTCCGGCGCGCTCACATCGGACACCGCCAGGCTCGGCGGCGTCTTGGCCTGCGGCTTCTTGAAGAGTTTGCTGATCATGTCTGCTTTTCCAAAAGTCAGGCCGCAAATCAGGCCGTCGATACCTGCAATTCGTTCCAGCCGGGCGGCGGCTTCCACCCGATTAGCTCTTTGAAATCGGCATAGGCCAGTTCGAAATCGTCGTAGTGCCTCAGATCGCCATCGTGCAGAATCGCCCAGCGGTTGCAATGGTCGCGCACATAGGCGGCATCGTGCGAGATGATGATCATCGCGCGGTCGGCGCGTTTCTCGAACAGCTCGAAATTGCAGCGGTCGTGGAAGCGTGCATCGCCGACCGCGCTGATCTCGTCGATCAGGAAGCAGTCGAATTCGATGATCATCGAGATGGCAAAGGCGAGCCGCGCGCGCATGCCCGACGAATAGGTCCGCACCGGCTCGCGCAGATAGGGGCCAAGCTCCGCGAACTGCTCGACGAAGGCGAGGTTTTCCTCGAAATCCTGTTCGTAGATGCGGCTGATGAAACGGATATTGTCGATCCCGGTCAGCTGGACCTGGAATGCGCCCCCGAACGCCAGCGGCCAGGAGATCGACAGATCGCTCTCGATGCTGCCCGAGGTCGGGCGCTCGGCCCCGCTGATCAGGCGCACCATGGTCGATTTGCCCGCGCCGTTGCGGCCCAGAATGCCCAGCCGCTCCCCCATCGCAAGATCGAAGCCGATGCCCTTGAGCACGTGATTGGTGCCGAAGCGTGTGCGATAGGATTTATGCAGGTCGCGCACACGGATCATTCGGGCACCACCCTGCGCGAGACCCAGCGCACCGCGATCAGCCCGGCAACCGACAGCACGAGATTGACGCTGATCAGGAACGGCAGGTCGTAGACCGCGCGGGCGCGCAGGCCGAACCAGCCCTCGCGCACATATTCAACGCCATGCACCGTCGGGATGTAGAGCACGATCTCCTGCGCGAAGGGCGGCAGCGCGGCGACCATGAAGGCCGCCCCCGACAGGGGGAACAGCAGATAGGAGAATGGATGCCACAGCTTCTCCACCAGCTCGCTCTCGTGCGACAATGCGCCGAGCAGGATCGCAACCGACACGCCGAACCACGCGAGCAGCAGCCAGCCGGTCGCGACCTGGATGATGTCCTGCGGCGGATCGAGGATGCCGATCACGATGAACAGCACCGAGAGTGTCGCGAACGAGATCGTCGCCCCGCCGAATTCCAGCAACAGCCGCGCCAGGTAGATGTCGAGCACCTTGATGTTGCGGTGATACATCAGCGACAGGTTGGCCCACAGCGCTCCGATGCAGCGGCCCGGCATGTTGCGCCACAGCAGCACGCTCGAATAGCCGGTCAGCGCGAAGGCCACGATCGGCAGGTCGCTGCCGTGGATCGTCTTGGTGGCCGTCCACAGCGCGGTCACGCCAAGCGTGAAGATCATCGGCTCCACGAACAGCCACAGAAAGCCGATATTGTGCCGCCCGTAACGGGTCAGCATCTCGCGCACGAGCAAAGCGCCGAGCACCCGGCGGGTGACCCGCAGGCTGCTGGCCAAAGAAGGCGCAGGCGAAGGTGTGGGAGAGGCAGCAGAATCGCTCATTCGCGATGCTCGCGGATGCCGACCAGCAGCATCGAGAGGACGCCCCACGCCAGCAGGCCGAGCAGAAGGGTGGCGAGAATGCCGCGAATCCGGCGCGGCGCGGTCGCATGGTCGGGCAGCGAAGGCTCTGCCACCCGCTCGATATAGGCCTGCTTGCGGCGCGCATCGGCCCGTGCCTCCTGCAGCGAGGACAGCGCGATGGTCAGTTGCTGCTCGGCGAACTGCGAGGCCAGCTGCAATTCCTGGAAGCGCGCCGAGTTCGCTGAGAGCGAGCCCGATCCGCCCGCGATCTTCGCGGTTTCCTTCGCGATCTCGCGCTCCAGCTCGCGGACCTGGGTCTGCAGGAACGGAATTTGCGATGCGCGCGGCGTGTAGGTGCGCAATTGCAGCAGGCGGGTGCGCGCGGCCATCAGCTCTTCCTGCAATTGCGAAATCGTCTGCAAGCCGACCCGCGCCTGCAGCTCGGGGTCGATGATCCGCTCGGAATCGCGGAAACGCCCCAGCGCCAGCGAGGCACCGCGCGCCTGCTCGCGCGCCTCGGCCACTTCGAGCTGGGCGAAGGCGATCGCATCGTCGCGCGCGCGGGTGGAGAGTTCGTTGACCAGCTCTTCGGATCGGCTCAGCAACCGTTCGTTGATGGTTCTCGCATCCTCGGGATCGAACGCTTCCACGCGCACACGCAGGATCAGCGCGGCGTCCCCGTCTTCCAGAGTCATCTTCTTCTGGAAATATTCGTAAAGCTGTTCGGTGCTGTCGCCGGTGAGCGGACCGAAGCGGTCGCCCCAGAATATCGAACCATTGCCATAGGCTTCGCGCACGAAGCCATCGCGGTTGATCTTGGTCAGCGCATCGCGCGAACGCAGGAATTCGCGGACCGCATTGCGTTCCTCGCTCGCGCCGGTCAGCGCACCCGAGCCGAGCACCGATCCGAGCGGAGAAATATCCGATTTGTTCGGGCTGCGCACGAGGATGCGCGATTCCGAGACGTAGATGTCTTCGGCGAGCAATCCGAAATAGGCCGTCGCGATCAGGGTCGGCAGCAGGACCACCACGAGGAACAGCGGGCTGATAGCCTTCAGACGGTTCAACACTGCCATGCCCGATCCTGCGTCGAATCCCCCATGGGCGTGCGCATTGCACTGCCCCCCTCGCGCCGGTCTAGCCGCCGGGCGGGAAGCTTGGCCAGCCATTCCTCGACGCTCGCGAAATGATCGGCCCATGTCGTGGCGCGAAACTGCGCCATCGCAGCCAGCTGGCGATCGCGATCCGCGCTCTGCCCGCAATAGGTGCCAATCGTCTCGACCCATGCGGTTTCGTCGGCAGGATCGAGCAGCGCCGGGATGCCCTGCCCCACCTCGCGCAGCGCGGGCAGATCGCTCGCGATGGCGGGCACGCCCGCCTGCAGCGCTTCGGCGACGGGCAGCCCGAACCCTTCGGCGAGGGTCGGGAATACAAGGGCGCGCGCACCTGCCAGCAAGGTGCCTAGATCGCTATCGGAAAGGCCGGACCGCACGGTCACGATATCCCGCAAGCGCCCATCGCCTTCGAGCGCGGAGAGGATCGCCGAGGCGCTCGCGCCGCGCTTGCCGGCAATGACCAGCTGCGGCGCTTCATGGCCCATCCGCTCGATCAGACGAGACCACACGCGCAGCAGCAGCGCGTGGTTCTTGCGCGGCTCGATCGTCCCGATGCAGAGGAAATAAGGCCGCCCGGTCGAGGTCCGGTTTACCTGCGGCAACGACCGCGCAGCTATCGGCGCAGCGAGGATCGGTGGCGGCGGCACGCCCTGGCTCTGCGCAAACCCCGCAAGGCCGTCTGCCGTCGCCTGCGAATTGGCAACGATCCCGTCCGCCCGCGCCAGCGCTTTGCGCACCCTGCCGCGATGACGCGCCGTTTTGTGCGCGGTGGTCAGGTGTGGGTGGGTGATCGGGATCAGATCGTGGAGCAGATAGACGCGCTTCGCAGCCAGCCCCGCCAGCGAATGCCAGTGAGCCTCGCGGTCGAAGCCCGAGTGGCCGACATTGAGATAGACGGCGTCGCCACCCACCGAATGGTTGCGTTGCGGCGATCCGAGGAGGCGTGCGCAATTCCTGCGGAACGCCCCGGCGGGGGCTTCGAAGGCGTCGAACAGACGCGCGGATCGACGACGGTCGAGCACCCGGGCATGCCCCGCGATCTGGAGGACGGCCAGCGCTTCGGGCGCGAAATGGCGCGCATAGGCTTCGCAGACCCGGTCGAGCCCGGTCGGCGGGCGACCGATCCAGCGCCACGCCGCCATGCGCGTCACATCGAGAAGGATCGTGCCGCTCACGCCTCCGCGCCCTTGGTATCGAACACCTGCGGCAACCGCTCGCCAACCTGCGCCTCGGCCAGCCGCAGCGCCTTTGCGTCATCGACGTCGATCCACCAGGCATCGCCGATATCGACCACTCTCGCCTGCCCCTGCCCGGCGAGCAACTGCATCCCGTCGGAGAGCGAGCCCGGCTGCCCGTTCCCGATGGCGGCAGCGATGGCTCGGGACAGCCCGGGACCGGCGACGAAGGCGCCGCAATCCACCGCATCATAATGATCGAGCCCCTTGCCGATCCGTGCGATGGCGTTGCCCTTCCCCAGCCGCACCCATGTCGCATCGTCCGGATCGACCAGCGGCGAAGCGACCCGCCGGTCGATCGCCAGCACCGCGTCGGCATCTGCGGGAGCATTCGCGACCAGCGCAGACAGGAGATCGTGCGACAGGATATGGTCCGCCATCACCAGCAGATACCTGCCATCGAAACCGGCGCTTCCCGCGATCACCGAATGCCCGTTGGGTTGGCGGCAATCCGGCACTCGCCGGGCTTCCACCGCAATACCCGCACGCCGCGCGATGACAGGGAGCATGGCCTCGATCTCGTCCGCGAGATAGCCCGTCGCGACCGTTACGCGCCGAACCCCGACCCCGGCCAGCTGACGAACCGCGATCTCGATCAGCGAGACACCGTGAATTTTCGCCAGCGGCTTGCATGGGGCAACCTCGCGCAGCCTGCTGCCATATCCGGCAGCCAGCACGAGGGCATCGGTCACACCTGCGCGGCTCGTCACGCGACCTTTACGGCCCGCGCGTCACTGGCGAGGTATTCGCCGAGCATGCGGCCGGCCACGTCCTCGGGCAGTTGTTGCTGGGGGTGCTTGCAATAATACGCGCTCGGCCCGACCAGCGCGCCCGCATCGCCCCGGTCGAGCGCGAGCTTGCAGATCCGGATCGCGTCCATCACGCAGGCTGCGGCATTGGGGCTGTCCTCTACCGAAAGGCGGATTTCGATATCCATCGGGACCTCGCCCCACTGCTTGCCTTCGAGCCGGATGAAGCCAAGCTTTCTATCCTTCTGCCACGGGACGAAGTCCGACGGACCGATCTGGATATTCTCGTCCGAAAGCCGGTCGGCCAGCACCGCCTGAATGGCTTCGGTCTTGGAGACCTTCTTGCTCGCCAGACGCTGCCGGTCGAGCATGTTCATGAAGTCCGTGTTGCCGCCGGTGTTGAGCTGATAGGTTCGCTCCACCTTCGCGCCGCGTTCTTCGAACAGCGCGATCAGCGTGCGGTGGACAATGGTCGCGCCGACCTGCGCCTTGATGTCGTCACCGATGATCGGCAGCCCGCGCTCGCGAAAGCGCGCTTCCCATTCGGGATCGCTCGCGATGAAAACCGGAATGCCGTTGACCACCGCCACGCCCGCTTCCAGCGCGCATTCCATGTAGAACTCGGCAGCCTCCTGCGATCCCACGGGCAGGAAATTGACGAGGATGTCGGCCCGCGATTCGCGCAGCGCGGCCACGATCTGCTCGCGAGTCGCATCGGGTCCGTTGGCGATCGAGAAGCCGCGCGCCCCGCCCTCGGCCATATGCGGGGCGACACCGTCGAGCACCGCGCCGCGCATGACGCGCACGCCCGTGGCAGAAATATCCTCGCAGAAGACGGTCGTGTTGTTCGGCTCCGCGAAGATCGCGTCGGCGATGTCGTGGCCCACTTTGCGCGAATCGACATCGATGCCGAGGACGTATTGGACATCGCTCGCCTCGTAGCCCGCAATAGCGCGATGGATCATGCCCGGGGCCGAGGGATTGCGCGCATAATATTGCGTTCCCTGAACCAGCGAACTGGCGCAGTTCCCGATGCCGACGAGGGCCACACGAATTGGCGACATTCCTGTCCTACCTAGATCCGGTCCTGTGCCACGTCGGGCGGGCCGGCATTGTCCATGGTCCCGCAGTCGCACCGAAGGGTTCGACCGGGAGACTGTGCGTTCGAACGCGGCAGCATAGCATATCCACTTCGATGTGCGCTGCGAACGCCAAGCCTTTCCCATATCGGCATTTGCGCGATTTCCAACCTCTTGCGCAGACCCTGCGCGTTCCCGACAATGCAATCGCCACCGCTTGTCGGAAAATTGCCACATGCCGACCATCTGCCTCGATTGCCGCTATATCAGAAACCGCCCGAGCGGGATCGGGCGCGTGGTGCAGGCGCTGGTCGATCATCTGCCGGGTCTCGCACCGGACCTGGATTTCCGCTTTCTGCGCCATCGCACGCATCCCGGCCCACTCTCGACCGCCGCCAATGCCAGCGACATCACGGTCGGTTTCGAGAGCAACGGGCCCACTTCGATGTGGCGGCTACCCCAGCGGGTCGACCTGCGCGATGTCGATCTGTTTCACGCCCCGTCGAACATCCTGCCGCACGGGCTGGCCATGCCATGCGTCACCACGATCCACGACCTGATGTGGCTCGATCACCCGCAATGGTGCAATCCAGGCCTGTGGGGCCAGGTGGAGCGGCGCTTCTATAGGCATGGAATTGGCCATGCGCTGCGCCACTCGAACGCGATCCTGGCGGTCAGCGACGCCACCCGCGATGCGATCATCGCGAGAGACTCCGCGCTGGCGGAGCGGACCGTTACCGCGCGGCCCGGCGTGTCGGAGGACTTCGCGCCTCGCCCCGCCGATCCCGCCCGCCTCGCCAAGCGGGGCCTGCGGGAAGCCGGCTACATCCTCACCGTCGGGCAGTTCGCCCCCTATAAGAACCACGATAATGCCCTGCGCGGCTTTGCCAGAGCCTTTGCAGACCGGGAGGATTTTACGCTCGTGCTGGTCCAGCGGCGCGGCTCCGGCAGCACCGGGCTGGCTCGGCTTGCCGCAAGCCTCGGCATCGCGGACCGTGTCCGCTTTCTGCCGCCGATGGACGATTCCGAACTCGCAGCGCTCTATCATGGCGCGCTCGCGCTGCTCCACCCGTCGCTGTGCGAAGGCTTCGGGCTGCCGCTGGTGGAAGCGATGGCGAGCGGATGCCCGGTCGTCACCAGCGATCTGTCCGCCATGCCCGAGGTGACCGGGGGCGCGGCGCTGCTGGTCGATCCAGGGGACACCGGCGCGATAGCCGCCGCCCTTCACCGGGTCGTCGAGGACCAAAAGCTCGCGGCGGACCTGAAGGATCGCGGCCTCAAGCGGGCGCAGGACTTGCGGTGGGAGGATTTCGCCAAGGCGAACCTCGCGCTCTATCGCAGGGTGCTTGCCTCGCCCTGATTGCCAGGGCGGATCGCATCGAGCGCCTGCCTGGACCGCCCGATCGCCAGCACGAGCACGAGGTTGAGCACCACGATCTCGTAAAGGAAATACCACACGGGCGAGCCCGCCGCCATCGCCGCGCCCAGCGCCAGCGTGCGGATATTGGCGCCAAGCAGTGAACTTCCGCTGATCTGCGAGGGGCCGAGAGCCTCCAGAGCCGCGCGGGTCGGCGCGCCATGCAGCGGGTCGGCGACGAGCCGGTCGATCCGGGGATCGTCGGGCGTGAGCACGCTTCCCAGCCACAGATAGGCGCGAACAAGCCCCCTGAGCGGCACATCAGGCCCGACATCGGCGCTGCGCAGCCACGGGACGCCATGCACCCAGGCCATGAACTGGCGCCGGCGGACTTCGTAGAAATTGGCCTGCACGATCCGGCTTACGGCGGCCGCGCTGCCGAGCGCGATGATCCACCAGCCGGTTCGGTCGAGCCATGCGATGGCGAGAGCCAGGTAGAGGACGGCGTGGCCTGCATAATCGCACGCTCCGTCGATTGCTTCGCCCGCCGGGCCCGCGCGCCCCGTCATCCGCGCCAGCGCACCGTCCGCGCCGTCGAACACATGCCAGCTCATGTGAAACAGCAGCCCGGCAAGCACGCTCCATGGCCACCACGGCTGGATATAGGCGACACCCGCCAGCACCACCGCGAGACCGCCTGCGAAGGACACCATGGTCGGCGTGACCGCAGTGTGCACGAGCATGCGGGCCAGCCGGTCGGCCAGCGGATGATAGAGCACCCGGTCCAACGGATGCTGGAGCGCACGAATCCGCGACGGCGGAGCGGGCTGGGATGGTTCGATCATGGCGGCGGCGTTTCGGTATCGAGGTTTGAGGCATGCTTGCGCTAAGCGCTGCACCCCTCCACACCTTGCCCTCACCGCTTTTGCAAGCCGAACCGCCTCAAGAACCGCAATCATGATAACCCCCGCCCCTATCGCGATCCTCTTTGCCAGCGAACGGGCGGCGAACCATGATGTGGCGGGTATCCCTGCTGCGGCGCGGGCTTTGCGGGAGTTCGCAGAAGACCCCTCGCGGGAAATTCTGGTCGCAGTCGAGGGCGGCTGGCGAGCGGATGCGCGGTGTCGGCAGGAAATCGATCGCCTCGCACTCGATCTGCGCTGGCGGGCGATCGACCCGGGCGAGATTGGCGGAGCGGAGCACTATCGGCTGCCGCTCTGCGGCAAGAGCCAGCGCCCGCTCGACATTCCCGATCTGCGCCTCTGGGCACGCCGGATCGTCAAGGCGACCGGCAAGCCCGGCGACGGCATCGTCTCGCGCCATCTCAACCGCCCCGTCTCGCAGGCGATGACGCGCATCCTGCTGCGCTGGCCCGGCGCCAGGCCGTGGCACGCGACGCTGCTCGCCGCGCTGATCGGCGTGGCGATGGCGCTCGCGCTGTTCCTCGGCGGAGCCACCGGACTGATTGCCGGAGCGATCCTGTTCCAGCTCGCGTCGATCGTCGACGGGGTCGATGGCGAGATCGCGCGAGCGACCTTCCGCAGCTCGGCTCGTGGCGCGATGATGGACAGCGTGACCGATGCCGCGACAAACCTGAGCTTCATCGCGGGGGTGAGCTTCAATCTCTACACGCGCGGCGCCGAAGCGGCCGGGATCGCGGGCGGGATCGGCTTCGCATTGCTGGCGACGGGCAGCGCGCTGCTCGCCCTCCAGTCGCGCAGGGATGGCGGAGACTTCACCTTCGATGCGCTCAAGAGCCGGGTTCGCGCGCGGCCCTCGCGCATCCGCCAGTGGCTCGTGTGGGTCACGATGCGCGATTTCTACGCCCTCGCCGCCTGCATAGCGATCCTGCTGGGTGGAGCGAGCCTGCTGCTGTTCACCTTCGCCACGGTCGCAGCGGGCTGGTTCGCCGCGACCTGCGCGATGGTGCTGCGCCCGGGCCGCAACGCTTCACAGGGCCCGGCCCCCGCACCCCCATCCGAACAGCGATAGGCCTAGCATGTTGTCGCGAAACCTTTCTTCGCGTAACCCTCACGCTGAAAACCCGCCCAGCGAGCCGGAAGGCCCGCTGTCGCGGCCCAGCGGATTTCCAGGCCTCCCATGCGCGCTGTTGCCTTATTGCTGACTGCAACGCTGCTGGTTCACCCGGCGGCACAGCTCACTGCGCAGGATGCGGAGCCGGCGCCGCGCGACGACCCCGCGCCCGTAGCCTACGGCCCTCTCGACGATCCGGTACCGCGCGCCGACGCCCCGCCGCCGGTTGCCATTCCCGATCCGCTCGACCGGGCGGCAAGGCTCGCCGTCGATACGCACCCACAGGTGCGCGCGGCGCAGGCCGAAGCCGCCGCGCTCGCCGCCGACAAGCGCGGTGCGGATCAATTGCGGCTGCCACGCGCAAGCATCGAGGCTCTCGCCGCCACCGAAGGATCGTCCTTCGCGGATACGGACGGTCTTGCCCTCAACGCCGTTCTCGAACAGCCGATCTGGTCGGGCGGCCGGGTCGATGGCGAGATCGAACGCGCCGCTGCCAACCTGCGCGCGGGGCAGGATCGGCTGGGCGAAGCGCGCAACAATATCGTGCTGCGGGTGGTCCAGGCCTATTACGACTATGTCCGCGCGCAGGCCCGCTATGACATTCTCGATGCGAGCCTCGGCCAGCATCGCGATCTGCTTGCCGCGATCGGCCGCCGGGTGGATCAGCAGGTCTCGCCGCGCGCCGACCTGACGCTGGGCCGCTCGCGCACCGCGCAGGTAGAGCTCGACCGCGCGATTGCTGGCGAGACGCGCGAGAGCGCCCAGGTCCGCCTGCAGGTGCTGAGCGGGCTCGACGATGTGCGTCCAGTGCTGCCGCTGGAAAGCGCGGTCGAGACGCTGCCGCCCGAAGCGGTCGCGCTGGACGAGGCGCTGGCCTGCAGTCCCGAGCTTGCCGCGCTCACCGATCTGGTCGACGTCGCCCGCGCCCAGCGCAGCATCGCCCGGTCCGACGCATGGCCCGAGGTCGTGCTCCAGCTTTCGCAAAACGAGATCACGGGCACGCGCGCGGCGGTGGTATTGCGCGCACAGTTCGGCGCGGGGCTGTCGCAGTTCCGCGCGGTCGACGCGGCGGACGCACGCATTCAGCGCGCGATCGCCGAATTCGGCGAGGCGGAACGGCGCCTGCGCGAACAGCTGCGCCGCGATTACGTGCTGGTCCGCGCGACCACCGCGCGGGTCGAGGCGGGCGTGCTTGCGGTCGATACTGCGGCCGAGATCATCGAGAGTTACAAGCGCCAGTTCATCGCCGGGCGGCGCAGCTGGCTCGACGTGATGAACGCGACCCGCGAGGCAGCCGGCGCGCAATTGTCCGAAGCCGACGCGCGGGTGGTCGCAGCCGAAAGCACGGCACGCATCCTCGCGCTCACATGCCGCTGGCAACCGGGCAGTTCGGGAGCTTTGGCACGATGAGCAGTGGCACCATCGAAGGCGCGATCCGCAATTACGCGCGGCTGATCGGCAAGCAGCTATCGCCGCACTGGAACGCCGAATTGCGCGAGGCCTCGCTGCCCGACGGGGTCGAGGGCCTGTCGGTCGTGACCGGCATTCTCGGCTGGCAACCGGCGCGCGAGATCGAGGGCAAGCCGCGCCCGGACCAGTTCCCGCTGGTCGTGTACGACCCGGACGCAGGCTGGGCGGTCGCGCGGCAGTGGAGCAGCGAACACGCGCTGGACATGGCCGGCCGGCGATCCGCGCTGACCTACGACGGTCGCCAGCACTTCTTCTCGCTCGCCGTGCCCGATCCGCTGGCGAGCGGCGAAGGCGGCGCGGGCTCGGTCTTCTGGCGCGCGATCATGCGGCGCAAGCAACCGCTCGTGATGGCCGGGCTGGCGACGGTGTTCGCGAACCTGCTGACGCTCGCCACCTCGCTCTATTCGATGCAGCTCTACGACCGGGTCATCCCGCTCGCGAGCTTCGACACCCTGCTGGTGCTGACCGTCGGCGTCGGCTTCGCGCTGGTCCTCGACCTGACGCTGCGATCCCTGCGCGCGCTTTTGATCGAGCGTGAGGCGCAGGATATCGACGCCGAGGTCAGCGAGTTCTTCTTTGCCCGCGCGCAGGCGATCAGGCTCGATGCGCGTCCGCCGGGCATCGGTACGATGGCGGCGCAGCTGCGCGGGCAGGAGCAGGTACGCCAGGTGATGTCTTCGGGCTCGCTCTTCCTCCTCGCCGACCTGCCCTTCGCGCTGTTCTTCATCTTCGTGATCGCGATGATCGGCGGGCAACTGGCGATCATCCCGATCATCAGCCTGCCGATTGCGCTGCTGCTGGCGCTGTTCCTCTCTCTCGTCATCCGCAAGGGCGCGGACCGCGCGCAGCTGAGCGGCAATCGCAAGAACGGGATGCTGGTCGAGTCGCTCGATGCGAGCGAGACGGTGCGCGCCAATCGCGGCGGCTGGTTCATGATGGCCCGCTGGAACACGCTGGTGCGCGAGATCAACCACTACGAACTGCCGGTCAAGAAAGCCTCGGCCGTCGCGGGCTCGCTGTTCTCGACGCTGCAGCAGATATCCTATGTCGCGATCATGGGCTGGGGCGCGTACCTCGCCGCGACCGGGCAGATCACCACCGGCGCCCTGCTCGCCTGTTCGATCATCGCGGGGCGGATCAACGGCCCGCTGGTGTCGCAAATGCCCAATCTCATCGTGCAGTGGGGTTATGCCCGCTCCTCGCTTCAGGCGCTCGATACCATCATGAGCCTTCCGATCGACCCGGCGAGCCGTGCGGGCGCGCTGCGCCCCGATCTGATCGAGGGCGGGTTCGATGTGCAGAACGTGCTCTTCGCCTATCCCAAGGCACAGCGCCCATCGCTGGAGGTCGAGAAGCTGGCGATCCGCCCGGGCGAGCGGGTGGCGGTGATCGGCGGGATCGGGTCGGGCAAATCGACGCTGCTCAAGGTGCTTTCAGGCCTCTACACCCCGATCGAGGGCCGCGTGCTGCTGGGCGGGCTCGATTTCGCGCAGGTAGCGGACGACATCGCGCGTCGCCATGTCGGCTATGTCGCGCAGGACGCGCGGCTGGTGAACGGCACTCTGCGTGACAACCTGGCGATGGGCATCGGCGATGTGAGCGATACGGCGATCATGGAGGTCGCCCGCAAGACCCGGCTCGACCAGGTGATCGCCGCGCAGTCCGATGGCCTCGCAATGCAGATCCAGGAGGGCGGCCGCGGCCTTTCCGGCGGGCAGCGCAGCCTCGTCGGGATCAACCGCCTGCTCCTCGCACAACCCAAGGTATGGCTGCTGGACGAGCCGACCTCCTCGCTCGACCAGAATACCGAAACCGCCGCGCTCGATGCGATCGACGCTCAGCTGGACGAGGATTCGATACTGGTGATGGTAACGCACAAGATGCCGCTTCTCAGCCGCTTCGAACGGGTGCTGGTGATGGCCGACGGCAAGATCGTGAGCGATGCGCCCGCGCGCGACATACTGCGCGAATTCGTCGCCCGGCAGGTGCTGCAAAAGCCGCAAGCCGAACCTCCGGCGGGCACGGTCACCTCGCGTTCGATCGGGCGGCAGGCGTCTTGAGGAAACACACATGATGCGCGCGCTTCGCCCCGCCCACTGGATCATCATCGCGATCAGCGTCAGCCTGATCGGCTTCATCGCATGGTCTTTCTGGGCCGAGCTCGATCAGGTGACCCGCGCACAGGGGCGAGTCGTGCCCTTCGCCCGCGTGCAGGTGGTGCAGAGCGAGGAAGGCGGCGTGATCAGCGCGATCAATGTGCGCGAGGGTGACCGGGTGCGCGCAGGCCAGGTGCTGATCGAGCTGGACGAGGTGCAGCTCGCCGCCAGTCTGGAAGAATCGCGCGCACGGGTCGCGGCGCTGCGCAGCCGGATGGCACGGATCGACGCCGAACTGTTCGACAAGCCGCTCAACTTCCCCGCCAGCCTCTCCGATTATCCCGAGTTCGTCGCCAACCAGCGGCAGCTGTTCACGCGCCGCAAGGCAGCTCTGGCCGCCGAGATCAACGCGCTGCGCGAGACCGCCGCGCTCCAGCGCGAAGAGCTGAACCTGCATCGCCCGCTGGTCGCCTCGGGCGACGTCGCGCCGGTGGAAATCATCCGGATGGAGCGTGCGATCTCCGAAACCGAAGGGCAGATTTCCAATATCCGCGCGCAATATATCCGCGAATTGCAGACCGAGTTCGCGCAGACCGAGGAGGATCTCGTCGCGGCCGAACAGGTCCTGACCCAGCGCGACGACAGCCTGAAAGGCACCCGCCTGCTCGCGCCGACCGACGGGATCGTCAAAAACGTGCGCCTGACGACCGTGGGCGGCGTGCTGCGCCCCGGCGACGAGGTGCTGCAGATCGTACCCACGGGCGAACGGCTGATCGTCGAGGCGCAGGTTCCCCCGCGCGACATCGCCTTCGTCGAGCTGGGCCAGCGCGCGCGCGTCAATTTCGATGCCTATGACAATGCGGTCTATGGTTCGGGCGATGGCGAGGTGGTGTTCATCAGCCCGGACACGCTGGCCGAGGAGCGCGACGACGGCACGATCAACACCTATTACCGCGTCAATCTGGAAGTCGACACGTCGAACATGACGCAGCAGGAAGCGAGCCGTCCGGTCGACCTTCAGCCGGGCATGACCGCGACCGCCGAAATCCTCACCGGTTCGCAGACCGTGTGGGAATACATCACCAAACCGATCCTCAAGACCTCGCGCCAGTCGATGCAGGAACGTTAGGCCGGCGTGACGCAAGGGGGGCGCATGGGGGGCGCATGGACATGACCGATAAGACGGCTGAGCCCGACCTGATCCCGCCGCTGGTCTTTACGGTCGCGATCACCGGGCATCGCGCGATCCCCGACGAGCAGCGCGATGCGCTGCGCGCCGCCATTGCCGACCTGCTGAAGGTCGCCAAAGGCGCGGTAACCGACAGCGCGATCGAATGGCCCGATGCGGAGCGCGAAAGGCAGTTTCGCTTCGTGTCCGCGCTCGCAGAAGGCGCGGACCGGATTGCGTGGGACGCTGCGTCGGCGGACCCTGCCTGGCAGCGCGAAGCGGTTCTTCCATTTGCGAGGGAGGATTACGCGCAGACATTCGACGATCCGGCGCGCATTGCGGTCGTCGATCAGGCGATTGCGGCGGGGGTGCCGGTCCTCCAACTGGCCGACTGGCGTTGGCAAGCCACTGGCGAAGACGGCGCGCCGGACAACGCGTTCGACCAGATGTGGCAGGCCCGGCGCTATCGTACGCTTGGGCAGATCCTCGTCCGCCGGGCCGATCTGCTGATCGCGGTCTGGCGCGGCAAGCCGGCCGCCGGGGTCGGCGGGACGGCGGATGTCGTAGCCGAAACCGGTGCAGAGGGCGTGCCGACGATCTGGATCGATCCCGACGATCTCCGCATCAGGAGTATCGTGCCCCAACCCGGAACATCGCGTCGTCAGATGATCGACGATGCGTCCGACCTTACCAGCGATGGAGCAGCGCGCGCGATCGAGGCTGCCGCGCATAGCGTGATGCTGGGCGGCAACGACGCTTCGGCTGAGGCGATCCGCCGCTTTTCTTCGCGGGAACGGGTGCGCGAGTGGCGTATCGGCAAGAGACAGGTCGAGCCCGGGACTACCTCGGTGCTTTACGCCAGCACCATCGGGCTGTTGTCGCGCGGAACCTACAAGCCGCAGGTCCGGCTGCTCCGCAAACCCGCGACGAGAAACCGGTCTTTGGCCGCGCGAGTGAAGAACTGGCTCACGCTGCCCAGCCTCTTCGTCCTGTCGATGCCCGATTGGCCGGACGACAAATATTCGGCCGCCCCCGCTCCGGTCGAAGATGCCCCGCGTGGCAATACCAGCCGCGAGGCCATCGTGGCGGCGACCGCATCGGACGCGGCCATCGCGCCTTACTTCGGGTTCGCCGACAAGGTGGGTACGCGGCTCGGGCACCTCTACCGCTCCAGCTACATTGCGATCTTCAGCCTATCGGCAATGGCGATCTTCATCGCGGCGCTATCGCTGATCTTCCGCAACTGGACACTGATCGCGGCGATCGGGGAGCTGGCGACGCTTTCGATCGCGCTGTTCATCTGGATGCGGGTTTCCGAGAAGACCGCACCGCTGCGCGGGCTGGCGGTTCATCGCCGATGGCTGGACGCGCGCTTCGTGGCGGAGATGCTGCGAGGGGCAAAGGCCCTCTCGTGGATCGGCTTTTCCGGGCGAAGCTCCGCGCCTTCATGGGGCGATGCGGACGAAAGCGACAGATCGGAACACGCGTGGTCGCCTCGCTTCGCGAATGCGGTTTCCACACTGCCCCACGTGCCGAACGAACGGCTGGCCCCCGACCGACTGGCGACCATCGGCACCGCGCTGAAGGGCGTTGTCGTCGGCCAGAAAGATTATCACGCGAAAAATGCCGAGCGGCTGCAGAACGTCCACAAGAGCCTCGACAAGCTCGGCCAGAGGTTCATCGCCCTCTCGATCATCTTCGTCCTCGCGTTGGTGGTCCTCTACGGATTGTCCTACATCCCGCGATTCCCCTTCATCAGCGAACGCGTGCTGTCCGTCGCGGGAATCGTCGCCGCATTCTTCGGCAGCGTATCGCCCGCCATCGCAGCTGCAGCGGCGGGTATCCGCTATCACGGGGACTACGAACGCTTCGCCCGCCGATCGCTCGAAACCCGCTCGCAATTGCTGGAGCTGGAACGCAAGATCGATGTGCTGATCGCCCGCTCCGACCTATGCGGCAACGGGGCATGTTCGGCCGCTCCGCCGCTTTATGAAGAGCTGCTGGAGATCACGCAGGAAACCGCCAATTTGCTGAGCGAAGACCTGCGCGACTGGCGTTTTTCCTACGCCGTGCGCCCGGTGCCCACCCTCTGACTTTCCGCGCGAGGTCCGTCGGGGCGGCGCACGGACCACGCGCCGCCGCCCCGCCCAGGCTTAGAAGTCGGCTGAGATCGAGGCACGAACCGTGCGCGGGCGACCCTGCAGCAGCGCATTCGAGAAGGTATCGAAGGCCGACGCCCAATAGCGCTCGTTCGCCACATTCTCGACCGCGACCCGCAGGGTGACGGGGACGTCGCCAGCCGCGAAGACATAGCGCGCGCCAAGGTCGAACACGGTCCAGCTGTCGATCTCGAGCGTGTTGGCCGCATCGACGAACTGCTCGCCGGTGTGGACCACGTGGCCGGTCAGAGTGATGCCGGGCACGAAGGGCAGGTCCCATTCGACATCGGCATTGGCGGCGACTTCGGGCACGCCGGGCACGCTCGCGCCGCCCTGCAGATCGGCGTCGGTATAGGCCACGCCCGAGATCAGCCGCAGGCCGGGGGTGACTTCGCCGTTCAGCGTGAACTCGATGCCCTGATGCCGCTGATCGCCCAGATAGCCGAATTCGCCCGACGGCAGCACGCCCTCGCCCGGACGCTCGATCCGATAGGCGGCGAGCGTTGCGAACAGGCCGCCGAAGCCGACCTTGCCGCCGACCTCGTATTGCGTGGACTTACGCGGGGCGAGCGATGCGCCCGGGTTGCTCACCAGCGCCGGGTCGAGCGGCGCGGTCGGCCCCTGCTGCAACGCCTCGATCCGGTTGGCGTAGAGCGACAGGCCGCTCACCGGCTTCACTACCAAACCGACGACGGGGGTGACCGCGTTCTCGTCGTAGCGGGTGTCCAGCGCGCCGCCGAAATAGCTATAGCTCTCCTGCCGGATCGCCTGGAGGCGCAAGCCCCCGGTCAGCATCACGCGATCGTCAAAGAAGCCGAAGGTGTCGGACGCAAAGGCGCTCATCAGGCGGCGCTTGGCGATCGGGTACGGATCGTCGAGATCGCCGCCTGCAAAGGCGGTCGGCTGCGGCGAGACCTGCACCGGATCGTAGAGATTGGTGGGGAAGGCAGAGTAGAAATCATAGGCGGTGCGATCTTCCTGCCAGATCATGTTGCCGCCGAAATTGATCTCCTGCGTGATCGTGCTGCCCAGCAGCACGCGCAGGCCCGCTTCTACCGCCTGATTGCTCGCCTTGAACGGGATGTAGGAGTGGAAGCCGCTGGTGCCGTCGCCAGTCGCGGCGTCGGTCACGGTGATCCCGCCATAGACGCCTTCCTCGTCGCCCTCACGCGCGCCTGCCTTGGCGTAGATCATGGCATTGGGCGCGAGATCGTATTCGAGGCTCAGCGTGCCGAACAGCTCGTCGAGCTCGGTATAGGTATAGTCCTGCGCGTAGTTGGCGTCGGCTTCGGGCACCGCAGGGATCGCGGTGCTGGAGATCGTGACCTTGGGCCGCAGATTGTCGACCCGGATGCCCTGATAGGCAAGGTCCAGTACGGCGCGCAGGTTGCCGCCGTCATAATCGAAGCTCGCGCCGATCACCTGTGTGCGGCGGTCCTCGCCATCGATGGCGGTCTCGCCATCGCGGTAGGCACCGTTCACGCGCACGCCGAACTGGTCTGCATCACCGAAGCGGCGGGCGACATCGACACTGCCGCCGAAGCGCGAAGCCTCCCTGAAACCGGCGGTGACGCGTGTGAGGTCGCCCTCGGCGCGTTTGAGGCGCAGGTTCACGCTGCCGCCGATGCCCGAGCCGCCCGGCGCCGCACCGTTGAGAAACGCGCTCGCGCCGCCCAGCACCTCGACCCCACCGAGCAGTTCGGGTGCGACCAGCTGGCGCGGGGTGATGCCGTAGAGGCCGTTGGTGGCAATATCGTCGCCGAACAAGGCGAAACCGCGGCTGACGAACAGCTCTGCCGCATTGCCGAAGGCGTAAGAGGAACGGATCGTCGGATCGTTCTCCAGCACCTCGCCCAGCGAGAGCGGCTGCTGGTTGAGAATCAGGCTTTCGTCGTAGGTGCGCACCGCGAAGGGCAGGTCTTCGGCGGGCTTGTCGCCCAACACGCCTGCGCTGCCCGCATTCTCCACCGCGCTGGCATTCACCCGCTGGGCGGTGACGACGATATTTTCGCCCGTCTCGGCTTCGGTCTGCGCATCTTGCGCGATGGCAGGCGCAGCGAGTGCGGTCGCGATGACGAAGGCGGGCAAGTGGTAACGCAGGATCATGGGGTAGGCTTTCCTGTTGGGTTTTCGCGTGAAAGGTGTCCGGGCTTGCAGGCCCGCAGAATGGCTATGGCAATCGCGACGATGGTCGATCCAAGCAGGAGCCACGCGATCAGGTCGCGCGCGCCATCGCCGGTCAGGCCGATGACGAGGCCGACGAGGCTCAGCATTCCGATGAGCAGCGGCCAGGCGAAGATTGCTCCGATGCTACGGGTGCGACGACCGGACGGGCGTTGTGCGCTCATGCGGGCACCCTCCGCTCCCCGCCACGGTCGATCTCGACGATGCGGCGGTCGATCGCGCCGGGGCGCCGCTTGAACCACAGCAGGATGCCGGTCCACAGCACCCAGATCGTTGCGAGCGTCAGCAGCGCCCATACGATCTTGAGCGGCAGGCCCGCATAATCGCCGAAATGCAGCGGCTTGGACATCATCAGCGCCTGGTTGAGCGCGGGCATGGTCGCGACGTCGGTCAGCGTGGCGTCGCGCGCATCGACCAGCGCGGGCGTGAGCAGATATCGCGTCACCGGCCGGTCGCCCTGGAAGAATATCGCGTAATGGTGGGCGGAGGACCACGCGCCGCCCGGAAAGCCGATAAACTGCGGATTTCGGCCCGGCAGGCCTTCGCGCGCCGACGCCATCGCCGCATCGAGCGATCCGTAGTCCGCCGGATCGAGCGGGGCAGCGCCGTCGTAGGCGCCCGTCATCTGCGCCACCTGCGTGTTGCGCCAGCTATCGGTCAGCGGATCGGCGAAAGCGTTGATCGCGCCGGTCAGGCCGATCACCAGCGCCCAGGCGAGCGTCACGATGCCGAGCAGGTTGTGCTGGTCGAGCCGCGCCACGCGCCTCGATTTCTCCAGCCGCAGCGTCCCGAAGCCGAGCTTGCGCATGAAGGGCGCGTAGAGGACGGCGCCCGAGATCAGCGCAACGACGAAGCTCAGCCCCATCACGCCGAGGAACAGCATGCCGGGCAGGCCCAGCATCAGGTCGGTATGCAATTCGAGGATCACGTCCATCACCCCGCCCGAGGGTGCGGGGCCGAGCGAAGCGCCGGTGGCCCGGTCGAAAAACAGCAGGGTCATCTTGTCGCCCGGCGCATCGGCGCTCGGCCCGGTGGTGACCGTCAGCAGCGGACTTTCCGGGCTGAAAGCCATGAACAGCGGCACTTCGCCGGGGCGTTCGGCCAGCGCCTTGTCGAGCATCGTGTCGAGCGGAAGGCCGCCTTCCGAGGAGGGAGCACCGGACAGCGTGCTGTTGTAATCGTGAGAGAAGGCCGCATCGATCTCGTCATGAAAGATGAGCGGCAGCCCGGTGACGCACAGCAGCAGTAGGAACGCCGTGGGGATCAGGCTGCTCCACTTGTGAACCACATACCAGAATCGGATTGCGCCGCGCGACATCCGGGCCGTCTAGTAACGGCAACGTGTAATTGCAACGCATTCTCATGAGCAAATCGGGGGCGCTGAAACCATCCCCCTTCGCCCTGGTTCACCCTGTAAGACACACCCTCCGAAGGAGCTTTGCACATCATGGGTTTTCTCAAGAACGGCACCTGGCACGACGAATGGGCGCATAACGACGAGGATACCGGCGAGTTCGAGCGCGACGACAGCGCCTTTCGCAACTGGATCACGCCCGACGGATCGCCCGGCCCCACCGGCGATGGCGGGTTCGCGGCGGAGCCCGGCCGCTACCGCCTCTACATCAGCCTCGCCTGCCCCTGGGCGCACCGCGCCAATGTCGCACGGCACTTGAAAGGGCTCACCGACGCGATCGAGCTGAACGTGGTCCACTGGCTGATGAAGGATGGCGGCTGGTCGTTCCGCGAAGGCGAATGCGTGACCGGCGATCCCGCGATCGGCGCAGATCATCTCCACCAGCTCTATACGCATGCGAAGTCCGACTATTCGGGCCATGTGACCGTGCCCGTGCTGTGGGACACCAAGACCGAGACCATCGTGAACAACGAGAGCGCGGACATCCTCCGAATGCTGGGCACCGCGTTCGACGGATGCGGTGCCAACGACCTCGCCCTTTACCCCGAGGGGCTGCGGGACGAGATCGACGATCTGAACGAGCGGGTCTACGATGCCATCAACAACGGCGTCTACAAGGCAGGCTTCGCGACGACGCAGGATGCCTATGACAGGGCGGTCGGGCCGCTGTTCGAAACGCTCGACGATCTGGAAGCGCGGCTGGAAGGGCATGACTGGCTGGTGGGCGACCGGCTGACCGAAGCCGATATCCGCCTGTGGACCACGCTGATCCGCTTCGATCCGGTCTATTACACCCACTTCAAGTGCAATCTCCGCCGGATCGCCGACTACCCCAACCTCGCGGCCCTGACGCGGCGGCTCTACGCGCTCGACGGCGTGGCGGACACCGTCAACTTCCGCCATATCAAGCACCATTATTACGAAAGCCACGAGCGGATAAATCCGCACGGGATCGTGCCGACCGGTCCCGAACCACTGATCCCGGGAACCGGCGAATGACCAAGCGAAAAATCACTTCGCTGCATCAGGCGATGCGCGACGACATTCAGGATCTGGTGACCCGTCGCCCGGTGCCGGGCCATGGCCTGGATCAGGTCGACCCGTTCCTGTTCCTCAACCATCACGGGCCACAGACCTATCCGGCGAACAATAACGGGCTGCCCTTCGGCCCGCATCCGCATCGCGGGTTCGAGACGGTCACCTTTATCCTCGACGGAAGCCTTGCGCATCACGACAGCGGATCGGGCGAGAGCGTGGTCGAGGCAGGCGGCGTACAATGGATGACCGCGGGCAGCGGGCTCGTCCATGCCGAACTGTCTCCCGAAGCGTTCAAGCAAACCGGCGGCCCGCTTGAGATCCTGCAGCTGTGGGTCAACCTCCCTGCCCGGCTCAAGATGACCGAGCCGAACTATATACCGGTCACCGCATCGCAGATTGCCGAAAGCGAAATTTCGGCTGGCGTCGTGATGCGAGCCGTGTCGGGTACGCAGGATGCGCCCATCGCATCGCTGACTGGCGTGACGCTAGCGACGGTCGAGATGGACGCGGGCAGCCACGCGGTGCTCGACGCTCCGGTGGGGCGTTCGGTGCTTTTCTACACGGTCCGCGGCGCTTGCCGTATCGGCGAGACCACTGTGCCAGAGCATAATCTCGCGAAGCTCGAAGACGGCGACAGCATCGAGGTTTCGAGCGAAGATGGCTGCCTGATCCTGTTCGGCCACGCCGATCCCATCGGAGAGCCGACGGTCGCGCACGGCCCCTTCGTGATGAACAGCGAAGCGGAGATCGTCGAAGCGATCCGCGACTATCGGGCGGGCAAGTTCGGCGGCCTCTGATCGAGGTAAAGAGCAGGCTCGCGGCGCAGCATTTGCTCCGCCTTTGTGAGGTCGGCGTCGCTATCGACATCGAAGGTCGCAGAGGCACCACCGGGCGACGTCCTGGTCGTGCCGCCCAGTGACGCACAAAGCGCCGCCGCGCCCCGGTCGCCGCGCAATTCGAGAAGATCGGGGAAGGCATCCGCCGGAAACGCAGCCGGGCATCCGGGACGCCCCTCGGGAAAGCGCGTGAAGAGGGTGCCTTCGCCGCCCGCAAGCGCTGCGAGGTGGTTCGGATCGACGAAGGGCATGTCGGCCAGCGCGATGACGACCCGCGCATGGCCCGCTGCGGCAAGGACGCCCGCGCGGATCGAACTGGCAATCCCCTCTTCAGCCGATGGATTTTCGACCAGTTGCCAGCCGGGTCGCCCGGGCTGAGGATCGTCCCCGCCCTTCACCACCAGGTATCGGCTGACAAAGCCAGCCGCTTCCAGTCTGCCCGCCGCCCATTCCCATAGTGGCCGCCCGCCAAGCGGTGCGTAAAGCTTGCCTCCGCCAAACCTTCGCGCGCTGCCTGCAGCGAGCAGGATGCACGCGACCGATGGGTCAATCGCGGTCATGCAGCGAGTCGTACAGGCCGACGATTTCCGCCATGGCGGATAGCGCGAGTGCGTGGGGCGTCTTGCAGCCGGGCACCGCACCTATCGGACTTCTGAGCCGCGCAATCTCGGATTCATCGATGCCCCGGCGCATCAGTTCCGCCACGCGCGCCAGCCGCGCATTCTCGCCGCCCTGCGCGCCGATGTAAAACGCATCGCCCGACAACGCCTCTTCGATCAGCGGCACCTCCCACTCGTGGTCGTGGAACAGCAGCAGAACCGCAGTCCACGCATCGACCGGCGGCAGCTTGCTGGAATTGCCCAGCGAGAGCGCGCTCTTCGGCACGATTTGCGAGTCGACACCCGCCGCCTCGGCGATCCGCTCCACTGCGTCGATCTCGGGCCCCTCGCCGAAAACGCGAAGGCGTAGCGACGGGAGATAACGGCGTCGGCGTAGTGGCGAAGGGGCCGGGAGGTCGAGATACGTTAGGCGCCGTGCAGCAAGCTCTTTGATGGCCCTTCGAACTTCAGCCCGGTCGGGCGTCGGATCTAGGAGCACATCGATCCCGCCGCCGCATGGCAGGCGGAAATCGATTCTCGAGGAGCCCCGGCCATAGCGCACGACTCGCGGCGCGTCGCATTGCGCCAGATCGCTCGCCAGTTGACGTTCGAGGCAGCCGTCCGACAGCGATCCGACCGTTCGGCCCGTGGGCAGCACCGCCATCTGCGCGCCGAGGCGGCGGGAAAATCCGCCCTCGATGCCGACGATCGTGCACAGGCCGACTCCATCCGAACGCGCAGCGCTCAGCGCCTCGTGATCCACGCAAGGATCGCAGAGCGTTTCGGCAACGGTCACGCTCAATCGGGCATTGCGGCGATCACGCGGTCGGGCGTCATCGGAAACTCGAAAATCCGCGCGCCGCACGCATCGTAGATCGCATTGGCGATCGCGCCCGCACCGCCGCACATGCCCAGCTCGCCGATGCCCTTGGCCTGGATCGGACTGGCCGCGCCATCGCGTTCCTCGACCATCAGCACGTCGAGTTCAGGAACGTCGCGGTTCACCGGCACGTGGTATTCCGCAAGATCGCAATTGGCGAGATGGCCGTCGACGGGATCGAACAGCATCGACTCGGTCAGCGCGGCGCCGATGCTCCAGGTCATGCCGCCCAGGCATTGCGAGCGCGCGGTTGTGGGGTTGAGCACCCGCCCGAAGCCGAACGCGCCGAGCATGCGCTGCACGCGGGTTTCGCCGGTAAAGCGATTGACCCTGACCGTCGCGAAGAAGGCACCATATCCGGCGGCGGTATAATCCTCGGATACGTCGCCCGGTTCGTAGTGGCCTTCCTCGACCAGATCGCTGCCATCGAGCAAGTCGACCAGCGCCGTACCGCCAGCAACCTTGCCGTCCTTCAGCTCCATCTCGCCTTCGGCCACTCCGGCACGCTCGGCCAGAGTCTCGCGGATCGCGTTGCACGCGACGTAGGCCGCCGAGCCGATCGAGGATGCGCCCCAGCTGCCGCCGGAACCCGGCCCGCGCGGATGGCGGGTGTCACCCAGTTCGACGAGCACCTTCTCAGTCGGCAGGCCCAGCATCTCGCCCACCATCTGCGCAAGGATGGTGTAGGTGCCGGTGCCGATGTCGGTCATGTCGGTCTGGACGAGCGCGGTGCCATCGGCCTTCAGCGTCACGCGCGCCTTCGCTTCGCCGACATTGTGGACGCGCGCAGCACTCGCCATGCCGCTGCCGACCCACCATTCGCCGTCGCGCGTATGGCGCGGCGAACGCGCGCCGCTTTCCCAACCGAAAGCCCCGGCGCCCTGCTTCAGGCACTCGGCAAGCTTGTGGGAAGAAAATGGCAGTCCCTCGGCGGGATGCTTGTCGGGGATGTTGCGCAGCCGCAGTTCGACGGGGTCGATGGCCAGCTTTTCGGCCAGCACATCCATCGCGCATTCGAGCGCGGGCATGCCCACTGCCTCGCCCGGAGCGCGGACCGAGCCGGCGGTCATCCGATGGATGCGCGCCACCTCAAGGCTCAGCTCGCGGTTTTCGCCCGCGTAGAGAAACTCGCTCGATTGCAGCACGGGCTCGGCGAAGCTTTCGCCCGGCAGGTTGGAGACGCGCGCCGCGTGACCGAAGCCGGTCAGCCTGCCATCCTCGCCCGCGGCAAGCCGGAAGCGCTGGCGCGTTTCGGAGCGGCGCATGATGCACTGGAGCACCTGCTGGCGGCTCATTACCACGCGGACCGGGCGGCCGAGCTCCATCGCGGCGACGCTGGCAGCCACAGTCTCTTCACTAATGCCGAGCTTCGATCCGAACCCGCCGCCGACATAGCGCGCAATCAGCCGCACCTTGTCTTCCTCCAGCCCCAGCGAATCCGCCAGTTCGGCGATGTTGTAGTTCAGCATCTGCAGCGAGGCGTACACCGTCAGCGTGTCCCCGTCCCACTGCGCGATAGCCGCATGCGGCTCCATCGCGGCGGAGGAATGACCTTCGGTGCGGTAGGTCACGTCGATCGAGGCCGCAGCCTCCTTCATCGCATGGGCCAGATCGCCCTGGGAGGTCGCTCCGTCCTGCGCTTCCGCCTCGACCGCTTCGGGATCGAAGGGGACATTTTCGTCTGCGCGATAGGTGACGCCAAGATGCTTGGCCGCGTCGCGCGCCTGTTCGAAGGTTTCGGCAACGACCGTCGCAATAGGCTGACCGAAATAGCCGACTTCGCGGGCGGGCTGCGCGGGCGCTTCGCCGGCAGTGCCCTGCGCGGGGCGGGCGGTGAGCGAGGGGTGGTCGATCACGGCCACGACGCCGGGCATCGACATCACGGAATCGCGGTCGATCGCCGTCACCTCACCCTTGGCAATCGTCGCGGTGACGATCACCCCTTCGAGGCAGTCGTCCACCTTGTATTCGGCAGCATAAGGCGCGGTCCCGGTGACCTTGAGCAGGCCTTCGATCCGGTGCGTCGGCGCGCCGAGCACGCCCTGCTTCATATCGTCGAGACGGTTGTCGTTGACCGGCTCGTCCTGCTTCATATGCGCGCTCACAATTCCACCCCCGTCGCTTCGGCGAGCACGGCCGCGAGAGTACGGCGGGCCAGCGGTATCTTGAAATCGTTTTCGCCATAGCCGCGCGCATCGCGCAGCAGCACGTTGGCGGCCTCGTCGAAAAGCTCGGCACTTGGCCGATGGCCAACCAGCACCTCGCCTACCTGCGGATCATGCCACGGCTTGTGGGCGAGCCCGCCGAACGCGAGGTCCGCGCGGGCCATCTCGTCGCCCTCCATCGCGACAATCGCCGCGACCGAGCACAGGGCGAAGGCGTAGGACGAACGTTCGCGCACCTTGCGATAGATCTGCGTTCCCGCGACCGGTTTCGGCAGGGTCACGCCGGTAATCAGCTCGCCCGTTTCCAGCACATTATCTTTCCACGGCGTATCGCCGGGCAGGCGATGGAAATCGCGCACGGGAACGCTCCGGCTGCCGCCATCGCCCGTCGCGATCTCGACCTGCGCGTCGAGCGCGCTGAGCGCGACCGCCATGTCGCCGGGGTAGGTCGCGATGCACTGGTTGCTGGTGCCGAGCACGGCGTGAAGCCGCGCAACACCCTCAATCGCGCCGCAGCCAGAACCCGGCTCGCGCTTGTTGCAGGGCTGGTCGATATTGGTGAAGTAATAGCAGCGCGTGCGCTGGCACAGATTGCCGCCGGTCGTCGCGCGGTTGCGCAGCTGCTGGGTGGCCCCGGCCAGGATCGCGCGGGCGAGCACCGGATAATCGCGGCGCACGCGCGGATGCACGGCGGTTTCGGTATTGGTGGCGAGCGCGCCGATCCGCAGACCGCCCTGCTCGGTATCTTCAATCTCACGATGCCCGATGCGGCCAATGTCGACCAACTCGTCCGGCGTTTCGACCTGCAGCTTCATCAGGTCGAGCAGGTTGGTCCCGCCCGCAATCGCCTGGGCCTTGTCTTGCGCGGCAAGCTGGCTTGCGTGATCGCGGCTATCCGCGCGGCTATATTCGAAGGGCCTCATGCCGCATCTCCCTTCGCCTGTTCGCGGATCGCATCGACGATGTTCGCATAGGCGCCGCAGCGGCAGATATTGCCGCTCATGCGTTCGCGGATTTCGTCCGCGCTTGCCTCGATCGGGCCGTCGAGGTTCTCGCTCGCGTCGCTCGGCCACCCGGCGGCGATTTCGTCGAGCATCGCGGTGGCGGAGCAGATCTGGCCCGGGGTGCAATAGCCGCATTGATAGGCATCGTGGTCGACGAAGGCCTGCTGCATCGCGGAGGGCTTTTCCGCCGTGCCGAGCCCTTCGATGGTCGTCACCTCGTCGCCATCGTGCATCACCGCCAGCGTGAGGCAGCTGTTGATCCGCACGCCGTTGACCAGAACCGTGCAGGCCCCGCACTGGCCGTGGTCGCAGCCCTTCTTGGTCCCGGTCAGCCCGACCTGATGGCGCAACATGTCGAGCAGGCTGACCCGCGGGTCCGCGGGAACCGGGTGCTGCGACCCGTTGATGCCGATCGTGGCCTGCGCGCCTTCGCCGTTGCTCGCTTGCGCCATCCTATCGTGCCCCTCCGGCCAATGCCGTGAGGCCAGCGCAGCAATCGAGCACAATTTTCACAAGGGGCGGATTCGGAGGATTGGCCATCGGCATGCCTTTCGCGCTGGGAATTACCAGCACTACGGACCACCGAGCGCCCTGTTCCGCATTCCACCACTTATCGGGAATGCGCAGCCGGATTAGCGAGGTTCCGCCCGCCTATGGAAGTCCTGCGGCGCACCGCGTCGGACAATACCGAAGCGGAAGATCGAGGGGTTCGCCGAACCAGTGCTCAGGCGCGAACATTGGCAACCCGGATCGACCAGCCGCTGATAAAGGCGCGCAAAGACCGCAGCGTACCAGATCGAGAGTGTCTCGGGCGGTCGGACCAGATCGTCGACCGCGCTGCGGTCTATCTTGCGGGGCTTTTCACGAAACCTGCGGCGTTTGATCTGCATCAATGCGTGACCGCTGCGCCGCGCTCTAGTGCGGGGTCCTGTCAAAGAGGACCTTAGCCATGACGGCTTTCAGCGAATTATTCGGCGAATTCGACCGCCGTGTCCTGCCGAACCATCTGACGGACGCGGATATCCTGCGGCTCCGGCACGAGGCTTTCGCGCTCGATCTGGGTGCGCAGGACCATGCCGGTTTCGACAATGACGAGGATCACTTCGTCTATGTGGCGAAGGGCGCCGCGAAGCTGGTTGCCTATCTTTCAGCCTCGCGCGAACAGATCGTCGCCTTCGGCTTTCCGGGCGAAATCATCCATGTGCCGGGCGGAGGGCAGCGTAACTTTTCGCTGATCGCGCTCGAGCCAAGCGAGTTGCTGGTGATCCCGGCGAACAGCCTGCTCGCGGCGTCGGGCCAGGATTGCGCCCTGCTGCGGCTGGCGATCGAGCAGACCATGCTCGCGCTGGGCCGCAGCCGGAAAAACGCGATCATGCTCGGCACCCGTTCCGCGCGCGAGCGGCTGGCGGGCTTCCTGCTCGACATGTTCGAGCGCGGGAGCCGCCCCGACGATCCGCCCGAGACGATCCACCTGCCGATGTCGCGCAACGAGATCGCCGACTCCCTCGGCCTGACGATAGAAACGGTGAGCCGCCAGTTCAGCGAGATGCGCAACCTCGGCCTGATCGAGACGAGCGGTCGCTCTCTCGTGACCATCCTCGACTGGGAGGGGCTCGCCCATGCAGCAGGGCAAATGCCTGTCGCAGCCTAAATTTTTCGAAATTTGATCTCGATCAATGCGTTCAAATCCGGGCAGCCTTAACCGGCTGCCAAACGGAAGGGGCAATCCATGAAAATCGAAGCAGCGCTGGGGAGAGTCGGACTATGGTTTGTCCTGCTCCTCCTGTCTCTGGCCGTGTTCGTAAACGCCAAGGACACGGGCTTTGCAGCACAGGCGGCCATCATCGGGGTCATCGCATTCGTGATGATCTGGGTCACCGCGGGGCGGTTCGACCCCGTGGGCGGTGGCCGCACGTTCTTCAAAATGCCGGACACGCCGACGAAATATGATGACGAGATCGTCCGCTGGGGTGCCATCGCGACGATGTTCTGGGGCGTGGTCGGCCTGCTCGCGGGCGTCTTCATCGCCTCGCAGATGGCCTTCCCCTGGCTGAACGTCGAACCCTACCTCAATTTCGGGCGTCTGCGCCCGCTGCACACCTCGGCGGTGATCTTCGCGTTCGGCGGCAATGCGCTGCTGGCGACGAGCTTCTACGTTGTGCAGCGCACCTGCCGCGCGCAGCTGGCACTGCCCAGCCTCGCCCGCTTCGTCTTCTGGGGCTACCAGCTGTTCATCGTGCTCGCGGCGACCGGCTATGTCCTCGGCGTCACGCAGTCCAAGGAATATGCCGAGCCGGAATGGTACGTCGACCTGTGGCTGACGATCGTCTGGGTGGCCTATCTGGCGGTGTTCGTCGCCACGCTGCTCAAGCGTAACGAGCCGCACATTTACGTCGCCAACTGGTTCTACCTCGCCTTCATCGTGACCGTCGCGATGCTGCACGTGGTCAACAACCTGGCGGTGCCGGTCAGCTTCCTCGGCTCGCGCAGCTACAGCGCCTTTTCCGGGGTGCAGGATGCGCTGACCCAGTGGTGGTACGGCCACAACGCGGTCGGTTTCTTCCTGACCGCGGGCTTCCTGGCCATGATGTACTACTTCGTGCCCAAGCAGGCAGAGCGACCGATCTACTCCTATCGGCTGTCGATCATCCACTTCTGGTCGCTGATCTTCCTCTACATCTGGGCGGGTCCGCACCACCTGCACTACACCGCGCTGCCCGACTGGGCGCAGACGCTGGGCATGGTCTTCTCGATCATGCTGTGGATGCCGAGCTGGGGCGGGATGATCAACGGCCTGATGACCCTGAACGGGGCATGGGACAAGGTCCGCACCGATCCGATCATCCGCATGATGGTGATGGCCCTCGCCTTCTACGGCATGAGCACCTTCGAAGGGCCGATGCTGTCGATCAAGGCGGTCAACTCGCTGAGCCACTATACCGACTGGACCATCGGCCACGTCCATTCCGGCGCGCTGGGCTGGAACGGGATGATCACCTTCGCCTGCCTGTACTACCTGTTCCCGCGGCTCTGGCACCGTGACCGGATGTACAGCCTGCGGATGATCAACTGGCACTTCTGGCTCGCGACGCTGGGCATCGTTTTCTACGCCGGCAGCATGTGGGTCGCGGGTATCACCCAGGGTCTGATGTGGCGGGAATACGGAGCCGACGGCTACCTCGTGAACAGCTTCGCCGACACCGTCGCCGCGCTCCACCCGATGTACATCATGCGGATGACGGGGGGCCTGCTGTACCTCTCCGGTGCACTCATCATGACCTACAACGTCTGGATGACGCTGGCCGGAAAGCTGCGCGACGAAGCGCCCCTGACCAACGCCAGCTACGATCCCGCAAAAGACAAGCCGATCGTCGGTTCGCGGCCCGAGGCCCGTCCCGACAGCGTGCCGGCCGAATAGGAACCTGCGATGAGCCTGACCGAAAAACACAAGAAGCTTGAACGGAACATCACGCTGCTCGCGGTCGCCACCTTCGTGACCGTCGCAATCGGCGGCGCAGTGGAGATCGCCCCGCTGTTCTGGATCGACAACACGATCGAGGAGGTCGAGGGGATGCGCCCCTACAGCCCTCTCGAACAGGCGGGCCGCGACATCTACATCCGCGAGGGCTGCTATTCGTGCCATAGCCAGATGATCCGCCCGTTCCGCGACGAGGTGGAGCGCTACGGCCACTACAGCCTCGCCGCAGAGAGCATGTACGACCACCCCTTCCAGTGGGGATCGAAGCGGACCGGGCCCGACCTGGCACGTGTCGGCGGGCGCTATTCGGACGAATGGCATGTCCAGCACCTCGAGAACCCGCGCAGCGTGGTGCCCGAAAGCATCATGCCCAAATACGGGTTCCTGGCAGAGCGCGACCTGAAGATCGCCGATGCGCGGGCAATGCTCCGCACGCTCCAGATGGTAGGCGTGCCCTACACCGAACGCGATCTCGAACTGGCCGAGCAAGACCTGTTCGCGCAAGCCGACCCCGATATCGCGCCGGAGGATCTCGCGCAGCGCTATCCCAAGGCACAGATCCGCGATTTCGACGGCAACCCCGATCGCGTGACCGAGATGGATGCACTGATCGCTTACCTTCAGATGCTGGGGACACTCGTCGATTTCGAAAGCGGTGCCCCGCTCGAGGAGCTGGCCGAGGAGAAGGGCCGATGACCTTTTACGAAGAACTCCGGCATTTCGCGGACAGCTTCGGCCTGCTGGCCATGTTGCTGATCTATCTCGCGTTCTGCCTGTGGCCCTTCAGGCCCAACGGCAAGCGCCGCGTGAACGAAGCAGCCCACTCTATTTTCAAGGACGAGGCCGATGGCGAATAAGCGCATCGACGAGGCAACCAACACCGAAACCGTCGGCCACGAATGGGACGGTATCGAAGAGCTGAACACCCCCCTGCCCCGCTGGTGGCTGTGGACGTTCTATCTCACCATCATCTTCGCCATCGTCTACGTCATTCTCTACCCCGCATGGCCGATGGTCGAGAAAGCGACCGACGGCGTGCTCGGCTGGTCGAGCCGGGGCGAACTGGCGGAGGAAATGCGCGTCGTCGACCAGGCTCAGGCCGGTTTCCGCGAGCAGCTGGCAAGAACCCCGATCGAACGGGTTCCCGACGATAGCGAGCTGATGGCGCGGGCCGTCGCAGGCGGCCGGGCCGCTTTCCAGGTCAATTGCAGCCAGTGCCACGGCTCGGGCGGCGCGGGCGATCAGAAGCTCGGCTATCCGAACCTCAACGACGACGCCTGGCTGTGGGGCGGCGATCTGCGGGCGATCGAATATACGATCACGCACGGGGTCCGCTGGCCCGAAGACGATGAGACCCGGTTCAGCCAGATGCCCCCGTTCGCGGGTGCGCTGAGCGATGCCCAGCTCGACGCGGTCGTCGACCATGTCCTGTCGCTGAGCGGCAAGGCGCAGCCCAGCAGCGCAGGCGCACAGGTGTTCGCGGATAATTGCGCGGCCTGTCACGGGCCGCAGGCTAAGGGCGGACGCGACGTGGGCGCACCGAACCTGAGCGATGCGATCTGGCTGCGCGGCGGCGACCGTGCGGATCTCAAGCGTCAGATCCTCAACCCTCGCATGGGCGCGATGCCCGCGTGGGGCGAGCGCCTCGACCCGGTGACGATCAAGATGCTTGCCGCTTATGTTCACTCGCTCGGGGGAGGCGAAGACTTCGTAGAGGTCGCAGACAATCCCGAGGTAGAGGTCGATGAACAACCCTGACCCCGACAACGAAGGGCGCGACTGGTCAATCATGCTGGAAGACGGGGTCGCCAAGACCAATGATCCCGTCTCCAGCGCGGTAGCCCAGCCGGGCGCAACGACGCGGCGGCACGAACCCAAGGAGCCGCCGCGTACCGAACTGCCGGAGAAGCTCTACGAGAAGCGCAAGGCGGTCCATAACAAGCGGATCGACGGGCCCTTCCGCCGGTTCAAATGGTTCGTCATGTTCGTCACCCTGGCGATCTATTACCTCACGCCGTGGATCCGCTGGGATCGCGGGCCCTTCGCGCCCGATCAGGCGGTGCTGGTCGATCTTGCCAATCGCCGTTTCTACATGTTCGGAATCGAGATCTGGCCGCACGAATTCTACTTCGTCGCCGGTCTGCTCATCATGGCGGGGATCGGCCTCTTCCTCGTCACCAGCGCGGTCGGTCGGGCGTGGTGCGGCTATGCCTGCCCACAGACGGTGTGGACCGATCTGTTCCAGCACGTCGACCGCTTCGTCGACGGCGACCGCAATGCACGCGCGCGGCTCGACAAGGCACCCTGGGGGCCGAAGAAGATCGCCCGGCGCGGCTTCAAGTGGTCGATCTACCTCGTCATTAGTCTGGCGACGGGCGGCGCGTGGATCCTCTATTTCGCCGACGCACCGACGCTGTTCACGGACTTCTTCACGCTGCAGGCGCCGGCTGTCGCCTACATCACCGTCGGCATCCTGACGCTGACCACCTTCACGCTCGGCGGTTTCATGCGCGAGCAGGTGTGCATCTACATGTGCCCCTGGCCGCGCATCCAGACCGCGATGCTCGACGAGAAATCGCTGATCGTCACCTACAAGGACTGGCGCGGCGAACCGCGCGGCAGCCTGAAGAAGGCGAAGAAAGACCCCGAGCATTACGGCGACTGCATCGATTGCAACCAGTGCGTCGCCGTATGCCCCACCGGGATCGACATTCGCGAGGGCCCGCAGATCGGCTGCATTACCTGCGCGCTGTGCATCGATGCCTGCGACCGGGTGATGAAAGACATCGGGCGTCCGCGCGGTCTGATCGACTACGCCACGCTGGAAGGGTGCCGGGAGGAAGCGCAAGGGCAGGAACCCAAGCCTGCCTGGAAGGCCCTGCTGCACCCGCGCACCTTCGTCTATTTCGGCGTCTGGGGCGGCATTGGCGCAGGGCTGCTCTTCGCACTCGGCACGCGCACGCATACCGATCTGACGGTCGCGCCCGATCGCAACCCGCCCTTCATGCTGCTGAGCGACGGCTCGGTCCGCAATTCCTACACGCTCAAGCTGCGCAACATGGAAAGCCGCCCGCGCGAGATGGAGGTCGTCATCGAAGGCCTGCCCGGGGCACGGATGTGGACCGACACGATCAACGCCCGCGAAGCGGCACCCAGCCTCACTTTCAACGTGCCGGCCGATCAGATTCGCACCGTGCGCGCCTATGTGATGGCGCCGAGCGATACGACCTCGCGCGAATTCAGTTTCCGGCTGACCTCGCTCGACGAGCAGCAGGAAACCGACATCGTCGAAACCCGCTTCGACGCACCGGCAGGAGGATCATGATGCGCACGTTTACCGGCAAGCATATGGCGGCAACCCTGATCGGCGGCTTCGGCATCGTCATCGCCGTGAACTTCTACATGGCCTCGCTCGCCACCGGCGGTTTCGGCGGCGTGGTGGTCGAAAACTCCTATGTCGCCAGCCAGAAATACAATGAGTGGCTGGAAGAGGCGCGGCAGCAGGAGGCGACCGGCTGGGAAGCATCGGTATCGCGGCGCGACGATGGGCTGGTGGTGGTGACCACCATGGGCACACCCGAGGATATCTCGGTCAGTGCAATCGCGCGGCGCCCCCTCGGGAAACGCGAGGTCCGCGACCTCACCTTCGCAAAAGGCTGGAACGGCGACTTCGTTTCGCAAGAGCCGCTCGACGCAGATCGCTGGACGCTCCGCGTGAAGCTTGAACATGGCGGCCAGAAACGCATCGTCGAGGCCAGCATCCCGTGAATGCGCACGCGTCCTTGTCTCCTGGCGATAGCCAGCCGCTCGGCCACACGACCCTGGCCGTGCCGGGGATGCGCTGCTCGGGCTGCATCGCCAAGGTGGAACAGGGGCTGAGCGCGGTCGAGGGAATCGAAACCGCGCGAGTCAATCTTTCCGCAAAGCGCGTCGTCATCAGCCACGACCCGAAGCTCGACGACCTCGATCTGATCGATTCGCTACAGCGTCTGGGCTTCGAGGCTCAGGCAGTGGCGGCAATGCCGGTTCAGGAAGTGACGCGGGATCGCGAACTGCTCAAGGCTCTCGCCGTCGCAGGCTTCGGCATGATGAACATCATGCTGCTGTCGGTCGGCGTCTGGGCCGGTGCCGATGGGGCCACGCGCGAGCTCTTTCACTGGCTCTCCGCGCTGATCGCGCTGCCGGTGATCGCCTATGCGGGGCGGCCATTCTTCGGCTCCGCGCTCAAGGCGCTGCGGCACAGGCAGACCAATATGGACGTGCCGATTTCGATCGGCGTGCTCCTGGCCACCGGGCTCAGCCTCTACGAAACCGCGATCGGTGGCGATCACGCCTATTTCGACGGCGCGACCATGCTGCTCTTCTTCCTGCTGGCGGGCCGCGCCCTCGATGCGGAAATGCGCAGCCGGACCCGCGCAGGCGTTGGCGCGCTCCTCAGCAGGATCGGGCGCAATGCGAGCGTACTGCACGCCGATGGTTCGACCGAACGGGTTGCTGCAGACCTGCTCGCCCCCGGCATGGTGATGCTGGTTGCCGCCGGAGAGTCCCTCGCCGCCGACGGGACCATCGAACATGGCGAGAGTGCGCTCGATAATTCGATGCTGACCGGGGAGAGCACGCCCGCACCCGCAGGTGTCGGCGAACAGGTGCATGCCGGCGCGATCAACATGCTCGCGCCGTTGCGGGTGCGGATTACCGCCGCCGCACAGGATACCGCGCTCGCCGAGATCGCGCGCCTGATGGAAGAGGCGGGCCAGTCGCGCAGCCGCTACGTACGGATCGCGGACCGGGCCTCGCGCCTCTACGCGCCCGCGGTCCATACACTCGCCGCACTGGCCTTCGTCGGCTGGATGATCGCGGGCGCGGGCTGGCATCAGTCGCTGGTTATCGCCATCGCGGTCCTCATCATCACCTGCCCGTGCGCAATGGGCCTCGCAGTGCCCGCAGCACAGGTCGTCGCCTCGGGCGCCCTCATCAAACGCGGCCTCCTGGTGAAGGACGGCAGCGCGCTGGAACGACTGGCCGAAGTCGATATCGCGGTGTTCGACAAGACGGGCACGCTGACCCTCGGCGAACCGCAGGCGGAACTGGCCTCGGTGCCGACGCGCGCGCTGCCCATAGCCCTCGCGCTGGCGCAGGCGAGCCGCCATCCGCTGAGCCGCAGTATCGCGCAAGCGCTTGCCTCGCAGGGCATGGCCCCGACCGAACTCGACGGCGTGCGCGAGGTTGCAGGCGACGGTGTCTTTGCGACTTACGAAGGCGATGCGGTCGCTTTGCGCCGCCCGCGAACGGACGACGGGCATATGGCTGTCGAACTCGTCATCGCCGATGAAGCCTGGCCGATCCGTTTCGACGACCGGCTGCGGGCCGATGCCGCGCAGGCCATCGATCGCTTGCGCAGCCTCGGGATCGAAAGCCGCATCCTCTCGGGCGACCGGAACGCGCCGCTGGCGAAGGTTGCGGAAGAACTCGGGCTCGAAAGCCTCGGCAATGTCTCGCCGCAGGAAAAGCTCGCCCAGCTCGACCGATTGAAGGCGGACGGGTTCAAGCCGCTGATGGTGGGTGACGGCCTCAACGACGGGCCTGCGCTTGCCGCAGCCCATGCCTCGATCGCCCCCGGCACCGCAAGCGATGCCAGCCAGCAGGTCGCCGACGCGGTCTTTATCGGGGAGCGGCTGATGCCGGTCGCGCATGCGGTGATGGTCGCGCGGCGCACCATGCGCGTCGTCCGCCAGAACTTCGGCTTTGCGATTGCCTACAACCTCTGCGCCGTACCCCTTGCGCTGTCAGGTATGGTCACGCCGCTGATCGCGGCCATCGCCATGTCCCTGAGCTCGCTCGTCGTGATCGGCAATTCTCTGCGCCTTGCAAAGGCACCCGAATGAACGCGCTGTTCGTCCTTATCCCCATCGCCCTGGGCCTCGGCGCGGCGGGACTGGCTGCGTTCTTCTGGTCGATGCGCAACGGCCAGTACGACGATATGGAAGGTGCCGCCGTCCGCATCCTGATCGACGACGAAGAGGTAGGCCCCGATGAACGGTGAACTGGCCGCGCTGGTGGCGCTCCTCCCGATGATCACCGGCCCCCTTCCTGCGGGCGATGAAAGCATCACCGCGCGATTGTGCGGGGGAGGGTCAATCACCATCCCGCTGGAGCGCGACGGAGAACCGCCAAGACCCGATCACTGCTCCAAAGCGTGTCACGCCGGAAATTGCCGGAAGCGCTCTGCCGAATCCGGCGTTCTAGAGATCGATTGAGGAGAAATTTCATGCCGCTCTGGCTCTTGCCCGCTCTTATGGGAGCTCTCGCCGTAATCAGTCTGATCGCGGGTATCTGGCTGTTGCTTCACCTGCCCGATGTGGCGCGGATTTTTTCGAGCAAAGGCCCCGGCGGGATCGTTCGATCCTCGGCCAGGAAATCTGCCTCGCGCGGTGCCGTGTGGCTTGCGCTGATCCTGTTCAACGGCGGATGGATCGCGTGCGTGCTGCTGTGGATCTTCGTGATGAGCGGTGACGCGAATGCCGCTGTCGACGCGGCAGCCTAGCCAGACCTGTCACGCATCGACCCTGCCTACACAGCAGAACTGAACTGGCGCGGCGAGACCGTGCGATAGGCATCGAACAGCGATGCGATCGTGCGTGCGTAGGGCAACCCGTCGGGCTCGATGCGCAGCCACTCCCGGTCGATGCTCGCGAGGCCCCGATCGACGAAGGGGGCGAGCCTGGGTGCAACCTCCGAGAGCATTCGTGCACCGACGCGGCTGCGCCCCTCGCACAGCAATCGCTCGATAATGGCGCCGCGATAGCGGTCGTCCGCCGTGCGGTGGATCCCGCGGTTGGCGGTCAAATGGCCTTCGCCGGCCTGCATCCGGTAACGGCCCGAGTTCTTTTCGTTCTGCGCGATCAGGCCCGGGAAGCTACTGATGGCGGACGCACCCAGACCGATCAGCACATCGCTGGGATCGTCGGTAAAGCCCTGGAAATTGCGTTTCAGACCACCGCTCGTCACCGCCGCAGCCAACGGATCGCCACCGGCCCGCGCGAAATGGTCGAACCCCACCGGCAGATAGCCGTGGGTGAGGAAGTATCCGAAACCGGTCGCGGCCATTTCGAAGCGGGCATCGCGACCCGGCAAGTCGCTCGCGTCGATCATCCGCTGGCGCGGCACCACGTGCGGCACATGCGCATACCCGAACAGCGCGACGCGATCCGCGCCCAGCACGCGGGTGCGGTGCATGCTGTCTTCGAGATCGGCGAGCGACTGACCCGGCAGGCCGTACATCAGATCGAAATTGAGCGAGGTCACACCCGCTTCGCGCAGCCAGTCGACCGTCTGCACGATCTGATCCTCGGGTTGAACGCGTCCGATCGTTTGCTGGCAATGCGTCGCAAAGGTCTGCACGCCGAGGCTGGCGCGCTCCACCCCGACGGCGCCGAGGACCTGCGCCCAGTCCTTGGTCATCGTGCGCGGATCGAGCTCGATCGAGAAGATCGGGTCGTCCATCTCGAAATGGATCGTCAGCGCATCGACCAGCCGCAGGAACTCGACCGGGGCGATGGCATTCGGGCTGCCCCCGCCGAACGCGACCCGGCCCACCCGGGTGCCGCGCGGCAACAGCGCGGCGACTGTTTCGATTTCGCGGTGAAGCGCACGCAGATAGCTTTCGAGCCGCTGGCGCTTGTTCGCCTTGCCGGTATTGCAGCCGCAATAATAGCAGATCTGCTCGCAGAACGGGATGTGGAGATAGAGCGAAACATCGCCCTGCGTCCGCTCCAGCTCGGTGCGATAATGACAGGCGGGCAGAAGATCGAAGTCCGCTGCGGTCGGATAGCTGGTATAACGCGGAACGGGCGTCTCCAGCAGCTCTGGATAATAAGGCCACATGGCGGGACAGCCTAGTCATCCTGACCCCTCCGTCTTTGCGCTGGATCAAATTTACCCGAACAGGCATGCCATTTTTCATTCTTGATCTGAGTCAATGCAGCCGCGCGACCGCTGAGCCATCTCTGCCCTCGCCGCCCAGACGGGGTGGCTGAAATGGAATGCGAGAAGGATCGAAGAGATGAAGCGTCTGTTTGCCGCAATGCTTGTTGGAACCGCCATGCTGGCCACGCCTGCCGCGGCTCAGGAAGAACAGGGCAACATCCAGGTGAAGCTGCTGGGCACCGTCGTGATGCCTGACGGAGCGATCACGTCCGTCAACGTCGATACGGTCGGCCTGCCGGCTGACACCCAGACCGAAGCCAACGACAATTTCGTGCCGACCCTGGCGGTCGAGTACTTCGTGTCGGACAATTTCTCGCTCGAGACGATCTGCTGCATGACGCAGCACGATGTCGACGCAGTATCGGGCCTGCCGGGTGCCGAACTCGTTTCGAATGCGAAGCTGATCCCTGCAACGGTGACTGCCAAGGGTCACTTCGACCTCGGCCCGGTGAAGCCTTATGTCGGCGCGGGCGTGACCTACTTTCTGTGGGTCGATGTCGATCCAGGCGAGGCCACGCTGCCGCTGGGCGTGACCGAAACCGACCTGTCGGACGAATTCGGTGTGGTGCTGCAGGCGGGCGTGGACGTGCCGCTGAGCGACAATGGCTTTGGCCTGACGCTCGATGCGAAGAAGTACTTCGTCGGCACGACCGCCAGCTGGTATGCGGGCGACACGCTGGCGATCGAGACCGAGCATGATCTCGACCCCTGGGTGCTCAGCGCAGGCATCAGCTACCGCTTCTAGCCTTCGCGTAGGGAGGTGCGCTATCCGGCGAGGTCTTCCAGAACCTCGCGTTTCTCGATGGCCACCTCCCTGCGATTGGGCAGCGAAATGACCCCGGCTTTCTTGAGCTTGGTGAACTCGCGGCTGACGGTTTCGATCGTCAGCCCGAGCACGTCTGCAATCTGGCCACGGCTGAGCTGCAGACCGAAGGGCACTGTCGGCCCGGCGTCGGCGGTTGCAAACCGCGACGAGAGATCGAGCAGGAAGGTCGCCACGCGCTGCTCGGCAGTCATGCGGCCGAGGATCAGCATCCACTTGCGGGTCCGGTCAAGCTCCGAGAGCGTGCGTTCGAGCAGCTTGTGCTCGAGACGCGGATGTTCCCGCGCAAAGCGATCGAAATCGACCCGCCTGAACACGCACACCAGAACGTCGGTCATTGCCTCGACCGTATAAGGCGTCGACTGACCGAAGGGCCGCCCGATGAAATCGGACGGGAAGGCAAGCCCCAGAATCTGCTCCTTACCGTCGATCGTGCTGGTCGACAGCTTCATCATCCCTTCCACGACATTTGCGACCACGACCGCTTCGTCGCCCTCCCACAGCAATTGCTCCCCTGCAGACAGATGCTTGCGCTGGCCAATCGCGTTGAGCGCAACAATCTCTTCATTGTCGAGCTCGCTACATATCGCGCGATTGCGCACCGCGCAGGTGTCGCAGAAATTCTTGGCGGGGTTGGGGAAAGCTTCGTTCATCGTCCAATTCTAGCATTAGCTGAGTGACCCGATCGGGGGAAGACGCGGGATTATGTGCAACCGTATTCCTGTCACTTAGCACCGGCTTAAAGGCAGGTCACACCGGGAGGGAGAAATCGTTGCCCGGTGAAAGCCCGGTTACGGCTCAAGGCCCGGAGCCGGCGCCGGCGTCCAGTCCTCGCCAGCGAAGCGGATCGGCGGCGCTATGTGATGCGCGCCCTGTGCGCTCTCCACCAGCAGGCCCCGCTCGGCGACATGCGGTTGTTCCAGCGCTTCCCGAAAATCGAGTACCGGGGCGAAAGCCACGTCCTTGTCGGCGAACCACGCCACCCATTCGTCGCGGGTCTTGGTGGCGAAAGTCTCGCGCAGGAAGGCGATCAGTTCGCCCTGCTCGCCCGCTTCGCGCTCGGCATGGGCGACCAGGTCTTCACGCCCCAGCGCGCTCAGCAGGTTGCGCGCAAACTTGATCTCGCGCCCGCCCAGCGCGACGTGCCTGCCGTCCTTCGTGCGATAGACCTGGTAGAACCCCGCCCCGCCGAGCGAGCGCTGGTTGGCGGACCTGGGGCTTTCGCCGCCCGCGATCGCCGTACCTGCGGTATGGACGCACCATGGCAGCAGGCTGTCGAACATCGCGGTGTCGATATAGGCACCCCCGCCCATCCGGTCGCGGCCGATCAGCGCCATCAGCACGGCGGCGAGCGCGGTCAGCCCGGCCGCCATGTCCGCGCTCGCCGTGCCGGGCACCACCGGCATACCATCGGCACCGTCATTGACGCTCAGGAACCCGGCGAGCGCCTGCACCGCCATATCATGTGCAGGATGATGGGCGAGCGCACCCTCCTGTCCGAATGCGGAAATCGAGCAATAGACGATATCGGGCTTGAGCGCCTTCACCGTCTCGTAGTCGAATCCCAGCCGCCGCATCACTCCAGGGCGGAAACCTTCGACGAAGACATCGGCCTGGCGGCACAGATCGGCGAGCTGCGCCTTGCCGCCTTCGCTCTTGAGATCGAGGACGACGCTGTGCTTGCCCCGGTTGAGATTGGCGAACCAGACAGAATGGCCCGCCTCGCTCGGTTCCATCGCGCGCGCCGGATCGCCGCCCTTTGGCTCGACCTTGATCACCCGCGCGCCCTGGTCGGCCATCATCACGGTCATCATCGGACCGGGCAGGAACTGCGTCAGATCGACGACGGTAATGCCGGAAAGCTTGCCCATTGCGGTCAGACGGGCCGGTCTTGAAGACACTGCGCGCCTGCGACGCGCCCGGCGCTAGTCATCAGCATGGCCATGCCCGCGCTTCCATACCAGAATGGTTCGCTTGAAGTGGCTGACCACTTCACCGTGCTGGTTCATGGCAGTGGTCCTGAAGGTCACGATGCCTTGCCCCTCGCGGCTTTCGCTCTCGCGCTTTTCGAGCACCTCGCTCTCGCAATAGAGCGTGTCGCCCACGAATAGCGGCTTCGTCATCCGCACCTCGTCCCAGCCGAGGTTGGCGATCGCCTTCGCGCTCATGTCGGACACGCTCATGCCCGTCATCAATGCGATCGTGAACGGGCTTACCACCAGCGGCTTGCCGAACTCGGTTTTCTTGGACTGCTCGTAATCGAAATGCAGCGGATGGGTGTTCATCGTCAGCAGCGTGAACCACACATTGTCCGCATCGGTGATCGTGCGACCGGGCCGATGCTCGTAGATATGGCCGACCTCGAAATCCTCGAAATAACGGCCCTGCACTTCCCGGAAGCGACCGGGTGCGATTTCGATGCTGGCATCACGCATGCGCCGTGTCCCCCTTGCGCGCAACGATCGCGCGATAATTCTTGACCAGCGGAGCCTCGAGCATCCGCCCCTTGTACCGGATCGCCTTCTCGCCCGCCTCTTCGTAAGCCGCAAGAGCCGCCACCGCTTCGGCGTAGAGTTCGTCCGAAGGTTCGAAAATACCGGAGATGATCGGCACCTGGCGCGGGTGGATAGCCGACTTGGCGGCGAAGCCGACGGCCTGGGCGCGGCGGCAATCCTCGGCGAAGCCATCATCGTCGTCGAGTGCGGCGAAAGGGGCGTCGATCGCGGGCGTGCGCGCCTCGGCGCAGGCGAGGATGAGTTGCTGGCGCGCGGCGAGCAGCGGCTCCCACGCGAGTTCCACGCCCAGTTCGCCCGAGAAGTCCGCCCCGCCCAGCATGACCGCGGTGACCTTCGGATGGCTCGCGATGGCAAGCGCATGGCGCAGTCCGCGCGGTGTCTCGACCAGCGGCATCAGATCCGGGCAGCGGTCCCCCAATGCGCCCGCCACCACATCCAGCTGTGCCGCATCCTCCACCATCGGGACCATCATCGCGTCGGGCAGGCGGTCTGCATCGGCGAGATGGTGCAGATCGGCGATTCCCGCCCGCGTGGCGACGCCATTGATGCGAATTCCGTAGGCCGGATCCGCCCCTGCCGCCTCCAGCGCCGCTGCGCGAGCATCGTCCTTGTCCGCCGGGCCGACCGCGTCTTCGAGGTCGATCACGACGAGCCCTGCCCCGCTGGCACGCGCCTTCGCGAACCGGTCGGGTCGCGATCCAGGCACGAAAAGCAGGCTGGTGGCTGTAAACACGTGCTTAGGCTCCATTTCGCTTCAAAAGGCCCGAGGTCGGGGCCTCGTATCTGGCCGGACAGATCGACTGCGCGAGGGGGCAGAGTCAATGTTCTGCGACCGCTGGCGGCGCGAGAGGCGCTCCGCGGGATTTCGCGACGTGTGCGCACCCATGCGCGACGTGAGCGGTAAAAGCGCGGATCCGATAGTCGCGCAAAGCGATCACTTGTTCCTTTTTGAAAACTAGGTATGCTCGTTTCCCGAGAACGCACCAAAGTGCGTCACACGGGAGAGACAAGAGATGGCTTGGGATTTCGAGACCGAGCCCGGCTTTCAGGAGAAGCTGGACTGGATGGAAAGCTTCGTGCGCGAGCGGGTCGAGCCGCTCGGCCTGCTTGGCATTCATCCATACGATGTCAAAAATCCGCGCAGAAACGAGATTGTTCGTCCGCTGCAGGACGAGGTGAAGCGCCAGGGCCTGTGGGCCTGCCACCTCGGCCCGGAGCTTGGTGGACAGGGCTATGGCCAGGTCAAGCTGGGCCTCATGAACGAGATCCTGGGCGGCGCCAGCTTCGCCCCGATCGTGTTCGGCTGTCAGGCACCCGACACCGGCAATGCAGAGATTATCGCACACTACGGCACACCCGAACAGAAAACGCGGTATCTGGAGCCGCTGTTGCAGAACGAGATCGTTTCGGCCTTCTCGATGACCGAACCGCAAGGCGGATCCGACCCGACCAATTTCGTCACCACCGCCGCACCGGATGGCGACGGCGAGAATGGGGGCTGGGTAATCAACGGCGAAAAATGGTTCTCCACCAATGGCAAGTGGGCTGACTTCCTGATCGTAATGGCCGTCACCGATCCCGATGCCCCGCGTCACCAGCGGATGAGCATGTTCATCGTGCCGGTCGACACGCCCGGCGTCGAAATCGTGCGCAATGTCGGCGTCTACGGGCAGGAAAGCGGCTCGGAGAGCTACATCCGCTACACCGACGTTCACGTTCCAGCGGACCACCTGCTGGGCGAACGCGGCGGAGCCTTTGCGATTTCTCAAACAAGGCTCGGAGGCGGGCGCGTCCACCATGCGATGCGCACGGTGGGTTCCTGCAAGCGCCTGCTCGACGCGATGAGCCGCCGCGCGGTCAGCCGCAAGACGCGCACCGGCACGATCGCCGACTACCAGAGCGTGCAGATGCAGATCGCGGACAGCTATATCGAGCTGGAGCAGTTCAAGCTGTTCGTGCTGAAGACCGCGTGGATGATCGACAAGCACCAGGATTACCGCAAGGTGCGCAAGGACATCGCGGCGATCAAGGCGCTGATGCCCAAGGTCTATCACGACATCGCCCAGCGCTGCATCCACATCCACGGATCGCTGGGCGTGTCGAACGAGATGCCGTTTGTCGGCAACCTGATCGGGTCGATGGTGATGGGCATCGCCGACGGCCCGACCGAAGTCCACAAGGTGACGGTCGCAAAGCAGCACCTGCGCGCCTACCGCGATGTCGAAGACCCGATCTTCCCCGACTATTCGCTGATCGAACGGCGCGCCCGCGCGCACGAGATGTACGATCCGGTCGAGGAAATCGTCGAGGCGGCGGAGTAGCGCGATGGCCACCACCGCAGCCGCCCCCGCGCCCTCGCCCTCTTCCGCGCTGGCTCCCACCCCGCCGATGACGCGGCTCAATCGGCTCGCCTACGGCTCCGGCGCGATCGCCAACGGCATCAAGAATGCCGCGTTTTCGACCTATCTGCTGCTGTTCTACAACCAGGTCCTCGGCGTCCCCGCGGCAATCGTTTCGGGGGCCATCGCGCTGACCCTGCTGGTCGACGCCTTTGCCGATCCCTTCATCGGGCGCTGGTCCGACATGACCCGGTCGCGCATCGGCCGACGCCATCCCTTCATCTTCGGCTCCGCGCTGCCGACCGCGGCCTTCTTCGTCCTCTCGTGGTTTCCGCCCGCGGGGCTCAGCGACATGCAGATGGGCTTCTGGATTTTCGCCCTCGCCTCGCTCACCCGCATGTCGATCAGCGCCTTCGAGATCACCACCAGCGCGATGAACCCGGAAATGACCGACGATTACGCGGAGCGGACCAAGCTGTTCGGCCTGCGCTATTTCTTCGGCTATCTCGGCACTTTCGGCTTTACCGCCTTCTCGCTCACGGTGTTCTTCGTCGCGACTCCCGAGTTCGAGCGCGGCCAGCTCAACCCCGAAGGCTACGTCAAGTTCGCGTGGCTGGGCGGCGCGCTGATCCTCGCGGCGATCCTCGTCTGCGGCTTCGGGACGCTCAACCGCGTGCCCTACCTGCGCCAGCGCGACGAACCCGGTGAAGGCGCGACCCCCGGATCGCATTTGAAGGAGATGTGGCAGGCGTTCCGCAATCGCGGATTTCTGGCGATCTTCGGCTTCGGCGTGTTCAAATATACCGCGATCGGGCTGTACGCGGCGACCACGGTCTATTTCAGCACCTATGTCTTCAAGCTGAGCGCGAACGAGTTGGCGCTGCTCACCTTCGACAGCCTCATCGCAGCCACGCTAGCCGCGCCGCTCGCGCCGCGCTTCTCGCGCTGGCTGGGCAAGCGCAACACCTCGATGTTCATGGCGATCGTGGGCATCACGCTGGGCATTTCGCCGCTGTTCCTTACGCTGATCGACGCCTTCTTCCAGCCCGGCGATCCGATGCTGCTGCCGACCCTGTTCGTGATCGGCGCGGTCTACGGCGCGATGATCGCGATCTCGCTGATCAACACCTCCTCCATGCTGGCGGACGTGGTGGAAGACCACGCGGTGCGTACCGGCCAGCACACGGCGGGCGTGTTCTTCGCGGCATCCAGCTTCATGCAGCAATGTTCCGCAGGGCTCGGGATCATGATGGCGGGCATCGTGCTCGAGCTGTCGAATTTTCCGACCAAAGCGGAGGTTTCGCAGATCACCCCAGCAATGGAGGACAGCCTGATCATCCACTACATTCCGTTCTCGCTCGGCCTGTGGATCATCGGCGCGCTGTTCCTCCTTTTCTATCCCATCACCGAAGAATCGCACCGTGAGAACGTGGAGCGGCTGAAGGCGCGCGAGGCCCAGGCGCGCGAACAGACGATCCGCGACGGCGCTTTCGGCTCCCCGGCAAGATAGGTTCTCCCCATGGTCACCGACCCAGACGCACCCAAACTCGGCTTCGTCACCAAGCTGCTCTATGGCACCGGCTCGATCGGCTACGGCATCAAGGACGTCGCCTTCCGATCCTTCCTGCTGCTCTATTACAATCAGGTCGTAGGCGTTCGTGCGGAGCTCGTGTCCTTCGCGATCCTCGTGGCGCTGGTGGTGGACGCGATCTCCGATCCCGTAGTCGGCCAGTGGTCGGATTCTATCCGCACCCGGCTGGGGCGGCGCCATCCGCTGATGTTCGCATCCGCCCTGCCCGCGTCTGCCAGCCTGCTGCTGCTGTTCTTCCCGCCTTCGGGCATGAGCGACGGCCAAATCTTCTGGTACATTCTGGTGGTCGGGTGCTGCGTGCGTACCTTCATCACCTTCTATGAAATCCCCAGCTCCGCCCTCGCGCCGGAGCTGACGAGCGATTACGACGAGCGGACCTCGATCGCCAGCTACCGCTATTTCTTCGCCTATCTGGGCGGCGTCGGCATGGCCTTCCTGACGCTGCTGGTGTTCCTTGCGCCAACGGAGGAATACCCGGTCGGCCAGCTGCACCCCGCCGGGTACGAAACCTTTGCCATCGTCGGGGCCGCGCTGATGCTGGGCGCGATCCTGCTGTCGAGCTTCGGCACGCTGCACCGGGTCAAATATTTCAAGATGCCGCCCGCGCGAGAGAAGATCGGACCGGTCAAGACGCTGGGCCAGATGGGCAAGACTTTCTCCAACAAGGGCTTCCTCGCGATTCTCGCCTTCGGCGTGCTCAAATATACCTCGGTCGGGATGACCTCGGCGCTGAACATCTATTTCGGCACCTATTTCTGGGGCTTCAATTCGGCGCAGCTGGCGATCCTGACGGTGGATTCGCTCGCGGGCGCGTTCCTTGCGCTGTTCCTTGCGCCGATCGTTTCGAAGCGGCTGGGTAAGCGCAACGCCGCCTTCTACCTCGCGATCTTCGCGGTGATGTTCGCAAGCGCGCCCTACCTGCTGCGCTTCGCCGGACTCATGCCCGAGAACGGCGATCCGGGCCTTGTCGCCGCCGTCTTCGCATTCTCGATGCTGTTCCAGCTGTGCGGCGTCTCCTCGGCGGTGCTGACTCACGCGATGATCGGCGATATCGTGGAAGAAAGCCAGCTGCGCACCGGCCGCCGGTCCGAAGGGCTGTTCTACGCGGCGAACACGCTGATGCAGAAGTCGACCTCGGGCCTCGGCGTGTTCGCCGCCGGGCTGCTGGTTGCCTTCGTCGGGATCGTTCCGGGTTCGGACCCGCGCACGATCGACCCGGATATCCCGCGGATGCTTGCGCTGGTCTATGTGCCGACGCTGATCGTGCTCTATATCGGTGGGGCGGGCTTCCTGTTCGCCTACCGCATCGACCGCGCCAGCCACGAAGCCAATGTCGAAGAACTTGCCCGGCGCGACCGCGCGAGCGCCGTCAACGCCGACGAGGTGCCCGAACCGGCGCCCTAGCGCGCCCTCCACACCTTTTCAGAAAACAGACCGACCAAGGAGCAGATCATGGCCACCCAGCTTGAACCCGAGGCGCGCGACAGCGCCGACGTCTTCCGCGAGGAAGTGCGACAATTCATCGCCGAGAAGTTTCCCGAAGAGCTCAAGGGCAAGAGCATCTCGCTCAGCGCGACCGAAGGACCGACCAAGGAAACCCCGGCACAAAAGGCCTGGCGCGAAGCGATGGGCGAGCGCGGCTGGGGTACGCCGACATGGCCGAAGGAATACGGCGGCGGCGGGCTTTCCCGCAAGCAAGCGGCCATCCTGAACGAGGAACTGGCGCGTGCCGGTGCCTACAACCCGATCGGCGGGATGGGCGTGATGATGTTCGGCCCCACCCTGCTCGAATATGGCAGCGAGGCGCAGAAGCACGAGCATATCCCGCCGATCTGCCGCGGCGAGATCCGCTGGTGCCAGGGCTATTCTGAACCCAACGCCGGGTCCGACCTCGCCAATCTGCAGACCATGGCGGAAGACAAGGGCGACCATTACCTCGTCAACGGACAGAAGACCTGGACCAGCGGCGGCCAGTGGGCGGACAAGTGCTTCGCCATCGTGCGCACCGATCGCAGCGACAAGCACAAGGGCATTTCCTTCCTGCTGATCGACATGGATTCGCCCGGCGTCGAGGTCCGCCCGATCACCATGATCAGCGGCACCAGCCCGTTCTGCGAAACCTTTTTCACCGATGTGAAGGTGCCCAAGGAAAACCTCGTCGGCGAGGAAGGCCAGGGCTGGACCATCGGCAAGCGGCTGTTGCAGCACGAGCGGACCAACCTGTCGGGCGCGGCGCCGGGCGGACGCTCCGGCCCCAGCCTTGCGGACATCGCGAAGAAGTACGGCCGGACCAATGCCGACGGCACTCTGGCCGACCCTGTACTGCGCGACCGGATCGCCGATTTCGAAATCCGCTGGACCAGCTTCCTCCACACCGCGCGCCGTGCGGTCGAGGAAAGCAAGGCAGCCGGCGGCGTCTCCGAAATCAGCTCCGCGCTCAAGAAGCTCGGCACCAAGCTGGGGCAGGAACGCGCCGAGCTGACGATCGAGATCATGGGGCTGCAGGGTCTGGGCTGGGAAGGCGACAACTTCAGCCCGGTCGAACTGCAGGGCGTGCGCGCCTGGCTCTACGGCAAGGCCACGACGATCTACGGCGGCTCGACCGAAATCCAGAACAACGTCATCGCCAAGCGCGTGCTCGGCATGCTCGATCACCAGTAAGATACGGAAAACCAAGACATGGCAGTTCTCAACGAAGAGCAGGAAATGCTGCGCGACATGGCGCGCGAATGGGCGACCAACGAAAGCCCAGTGACCGAGTTTCGCAAGGTGCGTGCGAGCGGAGAGCCCGCGGCGTTCGACCGCGCCGCTTACGCCACGATGGCCGAAATGGGCTGGGCCGGGATCATCGTTCCCGAAGAGCACGGCGGTTCGGATTTCGGCTTCATGTCGGTCGGCCTCGTGGTCGAGGAATTGGGCAAGACGCTGACCGCCAGCCCGCTGATCGCCACCACCCTCGCCGCGAGTGCGATCATCCTTGGCGGGAGCGAAGAGCAGAAGGCCAAGTGGCTGCCCAAACTCGCCAGCGGCGAAGCCATCGCCACGCTCGCCATCGACGAAGGACCGCACCACGATCCGCAGGCCATCGAGGCGAGCGTTTCGGGCGGCAAGCTGACCGGCACCAAGGCCTTCGTCGCCGAAGCGCACGGGGCGGACCTGTTCGTGGTCGCCGCGACCGACGGGCTCTACCTCGTCGAGAAAGGCGACGGCGTGACGCTGACCACCCGCCGCCTGACCGACCAGCGCAGCCATGCCGACATCGCCTTCGATGGCGCTGCGGCAGAAAAGCTTGCCAATGGCGGCGACGACCTGCTCGACAAGGTGCTGGACCGGGCGCGCGTGCTGACCGCAGCCGAAATGCTCGGCATGGCTCAGATCGTGTTCGACAGCACGCTCGCCTATCTGAAGCAGCGCGTGCAGTTCAATCAGGTGCTCAGTTCCTTCCAGGCATTGCAGCACCGTATGGCGGACCTTTTCGCGGACCTGGCGCAGATGCGCTCCGCGGTGGAGGCGGGCCTGCAAGCGATCGACAGCGGCGCAGGCGTGTCGCGCGCGGCCATCGTCGCCAAGGCGGAGGCCAACCGCGTGCTCCATACGATGAGCAACGAGGGCATCCAGCTTCACGGCGGGATCGGGATGACCGACGAATACGATATCGGCCTCTACCTGAAGCGCGCGCGGGTGCTCGAGGCTGCGTGGGGCACACGCAGCACCCTCAAGAACCGCTTCGCGACTTTGGGCGGCTATTGAGGCCTTGGATCCGCTGGAGGATCCCGAAGGACTGGACGACAAGGCCGGCGCGCAGCGACGCGCGCTGGCCGATCACGCGCGCTTCGTCGACGCAAACCTGAAGCGGAACTATACCGCCAATTTCATTCACGGCGTGCTGGGGATGACGGGCTTCCGGCTGATCTACGCGCCCACGATCATCCCCGCCTACCTGCTGCTGCTGACCGGCAGCACCGCCGCCGTAGGGCTTGGAGCGGCGCTGCTGCAACTTGGCGCGACGATCAGCCCGATCGCCAGCGGATCGCGGATCGAGCATCGCAGCCACATCCTGCCCTATGCGATCCGCGTCGGCTCGATGATGCGGCTGATGATCCTGGGCCTTGCGCTGACGGGCTATTTCCTCACCGGCAATGCGCTGCTGTTCGGCACCTTCGCCTGCTTCGTGCTGCTCGGCTTTTTCACCGGCGCCCAGCGGGTCGCGTTCCAGATGCTGATGAGCAAGCTGATCCCGATCCGCAAACGCGGCCGGTTGCAGGGCTATCGCAATTTCGCAGGCGGCCTGATCGCAGCGATTCTGGCCTGGGCCGCGGGCAACTACCTGATCGAAGACGAATGGCTGGGCAACGGATACGCCACGACCTTCCTGTTCGCCTTCCTGCTGACGAGCGCCGGGCTGATCGTCCTCAAGACGATGATCCGCGAACCGGCTGCGCCCGTCAGCCGCCCGCAGATGCCGATGATGCAGCGCATCCGCCAGTTTCCCGAGCTGTTGCAGGATCGCGACTTCGCGTGGTTTCTGGCGGTGCAGTGCTTCTCCACGATGGCCCGCGTCGGCGCGCCGTTCTGGACGATCTATGCAGGCACGCAGCTGGGCCTCGACGGTGCGCTGATCGGCGGGCTGAGCTTCGTGTTCCTCGGGTCGGACACGCTCTCCAACGTGCTGTGGGGCCCGCTGGGCGACCGCTTCGGCTTCAAGATCATCTACGTGCTGGCCCTGTGCAGCTCGGTCGCCGGCGTGACGCTGCTGATCCTCGGCAGCAGCGCCGTGCCGATCTACGCTGCCTTTGTGCTTCTCGGCGTCGGCGGATCGGGCTGGATGCTCGCCTCTACTACCATGGTGCTCGAATTCGGGGAGCCGCAGGACACGCCGATGCGGCTCGCCTTCGTGACCACGCTGGAAGGGGCGATTGCCGCCACCGGCCCGGTGCTGGCCGGTCTGCTGGTCGCGGTTAGCGGTTTCCTGCCGCTGTTCGGGATCGTGCTCGCAGCGCAGGTCGCGGCGCTGGCGCTGCTGATCGTCAAGGTGCGCGAACCGCGCCACCGCGCGCCGCTGTTCTAGCGATCGGCAAGCATCCCTTCGCTCAGCACCGACAGGTAGGTTTCGACCGCCCGTTCCTGATTTTCGAACCGAGCCGCCCAGCGCCGTGCCTCGTAGGCGCCGTTCAGGGTCGACATGATGATCTGGCTGGCGACCAACGGGTCAATCGCACGCACCGATCCATCGCCGAACCCGTCGATCAGGAACCCGGCAAAGCGCCGCGCGAGGCGGTTGGAGCGCATCACGACATCGACCTTGGTTTCGCTGTCGAGCGCCTGCAACGCGGTGGTGCGCAGCAGCGGCATCGAATCGAAGAACTGCAGTTCCAGCAGCTCGTTGAGGATGCTCGCCAGGCGGGTCCAGTACGTGCCCTCGATATCGTGGGCCGCCATCTGCACCTTGGAAAGGCGATCATAGCTGCGCTGGAAGCACTCGAGCACCAGGTCGTCCTTGGCGTCGTGGTGGTGATAGAAGCTGCCCTTGGTGACATTCAGCGCCTCGGCAATGCGGTTGACCGACGCCCCGCGATAGCCGCGCTCGTTGATCATCACCGTCGCCGCTCGCAGGAATTCGTCGTTCTGCTGCGGCTGGAGATCCTCGTGCGTGCGCCAGCCGCCGTCTTCGAGCGGCAATGGGCTCCATTCGCCGCGCTCTGCGGGGATGCCGAAGCACAGGATATCGACGATCTTCGTCTCGGCGCGCGGGAAGTCGAGCACCGAATAGCGCCGCGACCACACCGGCCACCACAGCATCGCCTCGATCAGGATATGCGCGCGCGCCGAATAAAGCGCGCGCTGCAAGTCATCCGCCGGATCGCCGAAGAAGGCGCGCACGTCGTTGACCATCTCGCGATAGGCGAACAGCAACTCGTCCTGCTGCTCCTGATCGAGCGAGCGGATTTCGGACAAGGCGGTCATCAGGCCCGGCTCGCCCCGCCGGATACGGTCGCGCAACTCCACGTGCAGATGCACGAAGCGGGCGATCCGTTTTTCGAGCGTATCCTCGGCCAGCGCTTGCTGCGCCATTTCCTTCATCAGCGCGATCGTTTCCGCGTAGACGGTGACGATCAGCTGGTCCTTGCGGGGGAAATAGTAGGTGACGCTGGTCGCGTTCAGCCCGATCGCGCGCGCCACCTTGGTAAGCGTGGTCGCCTGAACGCCGGTTTCGTTGATCAGCACCGATGCGGCGCGCACGATGGCGCTGCGCTTTTCGCCGAACTTCTTCGTGACGTCAGGCTTCTTCGCCATCCGCTCCCCCAAGCATCAATACGCGCCCCATGCGCGCCCGCGTTCCTGCATGCGGTAGCAGGCTTCAGAAGAAGCTCGAAAGCTCCTTTTTCAGGATCTTGCCATTGGCATTGCGCGGCAGGGTCTCGCTTGAAAAGGCAATCTTCACCGGCACCTTGAACTTGGCCAACCGGGCCGCAACCCATTCCTGCAGTTCGGCCTCGCTCGCGGCCATGCCCGGCGCGAGGTGGACCACGGCGGCGGGTTCCTCGCCCAGCTGCTGGTGCGGGATGCCGATCAGCGCCGCATCGGTCACCGCCGGGTGATCGTAAAGCACGTTCTCGACTTCGGACGAATAGATGTTCTCGCCCCCGCGGATGATCATGTCCTTCGCGCGGTCGGCGATGTAGCACCAGCCTTCCTGGTCCAGCCGGGCGAGGTCGCCGGTGCGCACCCAGCCGTCGATGAAGGTTTCGGCGGTGGCCTCGGGATTGTCCCAGTAGCCTTTCACCACCATCGGCCCGCGCGCCCACAGCTCGCCGATCTCGCCGGTGGGGAGTTCGCGCGTGCCGTCCTCGCTCATGATCTTGAGGTCGGCGACCGCCACGGGAGGCCCACAGCTGTCGGGCCGGTTGAGGTAATCCTCGCTCGAATGGCCGGTGACGGTCGCCATCGTCTCGGTCATGCCCCAGCCATTGCCGGGCAGCGCGCCGAATTCCTCGCGGATCCGGCGGACCAGTTCGGGCGCGGCTGGCGCGCCGCCATAGGCAATCGCTTCGATGCTGGAGAGATCGTAATTCTTGCGCTCGGGATGTTCGAGCAATTGCCAGGCGATGGTCGGCACGCCGCCGGTGGAGTTCACCTTCTCGCGCTCGATGATCTGGAAGGCTTCGACCGGGTCCCATCGGTACATGAAGACCAGCGTATTGCCCGCCGCGATGGCGCCCATCAGCCCGGCGGAACACGCGGTGACGTGGAACAGCGGAATGACGGTGAGTGTCGTCTTGGGCTGCGGTGCGGGGATTTCCTCGCCCCGGCGCAGCACCGCGCAGGCGGCGCCGAAGCCGCTCGACATGATGTTGGTGCACAGGTTGCGATGCGTGCCGAGCGCGCCCTTGGGCTTTCCGGTCGTGCCGCTGGTATAGAAGATCGTCGCGTCGTCTTCGGGCAGGATTTCGACCTCGGGGAGCGCGCGGGCTTTAAGATCCTCGTACGTGTTCGGCGTACCGATGACGTCCTCGAGCCGCGAGGCGCCATCCAGCTCGCCCTCATGACGGGTCACCAGTACTGTCTCCAGCGCGGGGCACTCGCCGCGCAGCTCGGCAATCCGTTCCCACCGCTCTTCGTCGCAGACCAGCAGCTTGGTGCCAGAATTGGCGAGCCCGTAGGCCAGCTCACCGCCGGTCCACCACGCATTGAGCGGAACGCAGATCGCGCCGATGGTGACTGCGGCGAAGAAGACGACGGGCCATTCGGGCAGGTTGCGCATGGCGAGTGCGACCCGGTCGCCCTTGCCGATACCCATCTCCTGGAATTCGTGCGCGAGAGTGGCGACCGCACGGCCCCACGCATCGTAGGTCACCCGCTCGTCCTGGTAGATCGTGAACTCGCGGTCCCCGTGCGACGCGCCCAGCATGGCGATTGCGCGCAGGTTTGGCGGAGCGTTCTTCCACACGCGGGTTTTGACGCCGCGGATGTCCACCTCCTCCATCTCGAACCGCATGCCCGGCGCGGTCAGGATCGCGCTGCATTCGGCGCGGCTGCGCGCGGGCCAGTTTTCGGGCGGGGTCCAGCCGATCGCGGAGGCGAGGTCCTTGGCTTGTGCGGTGCTCGCCATCACAGCACCTCGAACAGACCGGCCGCACCCATGCCGCCGCCCACGCACATCGTGACGACGACATATTTGACCCCGCGCCGCTTGCCCTCGATCAGCGCATGGCCGACGCAGCGCGCGCCGGTCATGCCGAAGGGGTGGCCGATCGAGATCGACCCGCCGTTGACGTTGAGCCGGTCGTCCGGAATGCCCAGCTTGTCGCGGCAGTAGAGCACCTGCACCGCAAACGCCTCGTTCAGCTCCCACAGCCCGACATCGTCGATCTTGAGGTCGAACCGTTCGAGCAGCTTGGGGATCGCGAAGACCGGCCCGATGCCCATCTCGTCCGGCTTGGTGCCCGCGACTGCCATGCCGACATAGCGGCCCATCGGGGTCAGCCCGCGCGCCTTGGCGACCTCGGCTTCCATCAGCACGCTCGCCGCCGAGCCATCGGCCAACTGGCTGGCATTGCCTGCGGTGATCGTGTGCCCTTCGCCCATGACGGGATCGAGCTTCGCCAGCCCTTCGAGCGTGGTGTTCGGCCGGTTGCAGTCATCCATCGCGATGGTGACGTCTTCCTGCGAGACCTCTCCGCTCTCGCGGTCCTTCACGTCCATCACGGTGGTGACTTCGATGATCTCGTCCGCCAGCTTGCCGCTCTCCTGCGCGGCGGCGGTGCGCTGCTGCGACTGGAGCGAGTAGGCGTCCTGATCCTCGCGGCTGATGCCGTAGCGTTTGGCGACAACTTCCGCCGTGCCGATCATCGGCATGAAGATGTCGGGATGCATCTTGAGCAGCTCTTCGTCGCGCTGCGGCTTGCCCGCATTGTTGCGGATCGCGGTGATCGATTCGACCCCGCCCGCCACGCAGATATCCATCCGGTCGACGATGATCTGCTTGGCGGCGGTGGCGATCGCCATCAGCCCGCTGGAGCACTGGCGGTCGATCGTCATCCCTGCGACATCGACGGGGAGGCCCGCACGCAAGGCGATCTGGCGGCCGATGTTGAACCCCTGTGCCCCGCCCTGGCTGGCGGCACCGAAAACGACATCCTCGATCTCTTTGCCGTCGAGCCCGGCGCGCTCGACCGCGGCCTCGACCGACCATGCGCCCAGTTGCACGGGATGGGTTGCGTTGAAGGCCCCGCGAATCGATTTCGCAAGCGGGGTACGGGCGGTGGACACGATGACGGCGTCGCGCATTTTTCCAGACATTCCTTTTCCCTCGTGCCGATTCGCGTCGGCTTGCCTGCGATCTTGCCCTTCCCAACGCGATCAGGCAAGCGCTGCGAAAATTTTCTGAAACGAGGGTATGAGCCTTCACATCCCCGGAAAATCCGTTACCTCGGCACGGATAAAGATAAGGTACGGCGCATGAGGGCCGAATGAGATGGTGGAGAGGTCAATGGAACTGGGCAAACCGGAAGATCGGGGATTCGACGGCGCAAGGATGCAACGGATCGACCGATTCCTCGAAGAAACTTACCTCGACACCGGACGGCTTAACGCCATGCAGCTGCTCGTCTCGCGCGACGGGCAGCCCGTGCACTATTACCAAGGCGGGACGCTGCGCGACGACGGCACGCCGATGCGCGAGGATGCGCTGTTCCGCATCGCCAGCATGACCAAGCCGGTCACCTCGATCGCATTCATGCAGCTGGTCGAGCAGTGCAAGGTGGCGCTGGAAGACCCGGTCGCGCGCGTGCTGCCCGAATTCGAAGAGCTGGGTGCCTATGCGGGCGGCGGCGGCGACCTGCCCTTCGCGCCGACCAGGGCGGGCCAACCGATGCGCTTCGTCGATCTGATGACCCATATGTCCGGCCTCACCTACGGCTTCCAGAACCGCACCAGTGTGGATGCCGCCTATCGCGCCGCCAAGCTCGATCTCTCGCGCGGAGCAACCACTTCCGACGAATATATCGCGACGCTTGCGCGCATCCCGCTCGAATTCGAGCCGGGCACGCAGTGGAACTATTCGGTCTCGACCGACGTGCTGGGTGTGTGCGTCGAACGCATTTCCGGCATGAGGCTGGGCGATTACTTCCGCGAACACATCTTCGCCCCGCTGGAAATGGACGATACCGGGTTCGATATCGACCCGGCCAAGCAGGATCGCCTTGCCGATGCCTACGCCTACCGTCCCGGCAAGCCCGCGCGGCTGATCGACAAGGGTGCGGAATCGCGTCTTATGGAGACGGCAAAATTCCATTCGGGCGGCGGCGGGCTGATCTCCACCCTCGCGGATTACGACCGCTTCTGCACCATGCTGGTCAATCGCGGGGCATTCAACGGCGCGCAGATCGTCTCGCCCAAGACGCTCGACCTGATGACCGCGAACCACCTGCCGGGCGGGGTCGACCTGACGCAGATGAGCCAGAGCCTGTTCAGCGAGGCGAACAATGCGGGCACCGGCTTCGGCCTCGGCTTCGCGGTCGTCACCGACCCGGCGCGCACGCTCATCCCGGCAAGCGAGGGCGAATTCTACTGGGGCGGCGCCTATTCGACCGCCTTCTTCGTCGATCCGGTGGAAAGGATCACATGCGTCTTTATGACCCAGCTCTACCCCTCTTCCACCTACCCGATTCGCCGACAGCTCAAGACGCTGATCTATTCGGCCCTCACCCACTCGAACGCCTGAAGGAGTTTCGACCCGATGACCTCACCCATTCGAACCGAACGCCACGACAATGTGCTGGTGATCATTTCCGACAATCCGCCCGTCAACGCGCTGGGCCAGGCGGTCCGCGCCGGGCTGACCGAGGGGATTGCGGAGGCGCTGTCCGACGATAGCGTCGAGGCGGTCGTCATCCGCTGCGACGGGCGCACCTTCTTTGCCGGCGCCGACATCACCGAGTTCGGCAAGCCCCCGCAGGGGCCGAGCCTGCCCGACGCGCTCGACAAGCTGGAGGCGAGCGACAAGCCGGTCGTCGCCGCGATCCACGGCACCGCGCTAGGCGGCGGCTGTGAAGTCGCGCTCGCTTGCCACTACCGCGTCGCCGTGCCGAGCGCGAAGATGGGCCTGCCCGAAGTGAAGCTGGGCCTGATCCCCGGTGCCGCGGGCACGCAGCGCCTGCCGCGTCTGGTCGGCGCGGAAGCCGCCCTCCCCCTCGTCGCGATCGGCAATCCGATTTCGGCCAAGAAAGCTAAAGAGATCGGCCTGCTCGACGAGCTGGTTGGCGAAGAGAGCCTTGCCACCGACGCCATCGCCTTCGCCAAGTCGAAGATCGGCCAGCCCGCCCCCCGCTCGAGCGAGGGCGATGCCAATCAGGACGGGATCAAGAACCCCGATATCTTCGACGAATTCCGCGCCAAGAACGGCCGCAAGATGCGCGGCTTCGACGCGCCCAATGCGGCGATCGAAGCGGTTAAGGCGGCCGGGGAGCTGTCCTATGCCGAAGGCGTGAAGAAGGAACGCGAGCTGTTCGGCAAGCTCATGACCGGCACGCAGTCCAAGGCGATGCGGCACTATTTCTTTGCCGAGCGTGCGGCGAACAAGATCGACGATATTCCCGCCGATACCCCGCTGATCGACATCAAGAAGGTCGGCATCATCGGCGCGGGCACGATGGGCGGCGGGATCGCGATGAACTTCCTCTCCGCAGGCATCCCGGTCACCATCCTCGAGATGAAGCAGGAAGCGCTCGACCGGGGCACCGCCACGATGCGCAAGAACTACGAAGCCACGGCCAAGAAAGGCCGCATGACCGCCGAGCAGGTCGAACAGGCGATGGGGCTTCTCACCCCAACGCTCGAATATAGCGACCTTGCCGATTGCGATCTGGTGATCGAGGCGGTGTACGAGAGCATGGACGTGAAGAAAGACGTCTTCGGCAAGCTGGACGAGGTGGTGAAGGAGGGCGCGATCCTTGCGTCCAACACCAGCTATCTGAACATCGACGAGATTGCGGCGACGACGAAGCGCCCCGGCTATGTGCTGGGCCTGCACTTCTTCAGCCCCGCCAACGTGATGAAACTGCTCGAAGTCGTTCGCGGCGAGAAGACGCGCGACGATGTGCTGGCGACCGCGATGAAGCTGTCCAAGAAGATCGGCAAGGTCGCAGCGGTTTCGGGCGTGTGCCCGGGCTTCATCGGCAACCGCATGCTCTCCAAGCGGCAGGAGCAGGCGAACCAGCTGATCCTCGAAGGCGCGAATTACTGGGACGTCGACGACGTGCTGCTGGAGTTCGGCTTCCCCATGGGGCCGTTCCAGATGGGCGACCTCGCCGGGATCGATATCGGCTGGCACCGCGACCCGAGCAAGGTGACCACCATTCGCGAGGCGCTGTGCGCGGTGGGCCGCTTCGGCCAGAAGGCGGGCAAGGGCTTCTACGACTACGACGAAGCGCGCCAGCGCACCCCGTCGAACGAGGTGAAGCAGATCATCGCCGACTTCGCGGAGAAGGAAGGCACCGAGCAGCGCGACATCTCGAAGGACGAGATCCGCGAGCGGCTGCTCTATCCGATGGTCAACGAAGGCGCGAAGATCCTCGATGAAGGCATGGCGCAGCGCGCCAGCGACATCGATGTGGTGTGGATCAACGGCTACGGCTGGCCGCTCTACACCGGCGGCCCGATGTTCTGGGCCGACACGATCGGCCTGGAT
>Ga0114903_1000020_pt1 | contig 149736 bp, 134 predicted proteins | sample MalvirDeepMed_s2_FD_87289 | JGI IMG/M metagenome (GOLD analysis project Ga0114903, IMG submission 87289) | Marine viral communities from the Global Malaspina Expedition - Malaspina viral metaG DeepMed_s2 | ecosystem: Environmental > Aquatic > Marine > Oceanic | place: Mediterranean Sea...
CAGGACTCGGAAATTTATTTTTGGACGACCGTCCTCGACCCTCAAGGCCGAGGATGGTCAAGATGAGCAAAACACGCTATCCGATCAACCGTAATGCTGCTCCGCTTAAGTGAACAGCATTACCGCATCAGCGGGGTTTTTTAATCGGAGCCAATCAGGCGCCGTGCTTGGCTTTCGCCTTGAGACGATAAGCGTGCAGAAGCGGCTCGGTGTAGCCGTTTGGCTGCTCACGGCCCTTGAGAACCAGATCAACCGCTGCCTGGAAGGCAACACTGTCGTCGAAGTTGTCGGCCATTGGACGATACTGCGGGTCGTTCGCATTCTGACGATCAACCACCGCCGCCATGCGCTTCATGGTTTCCATCACCTGCGACTCACTGCACACGCCCTGGTACAGCCAGTTGCAGATGTGCTGGGAGGAAATACGCAGAGTGGCGCGGTCTTCCATCAGGCCAACATCATTGATGTCAGGCACCTTGGAGCAACCGACGCCCTGGTCGATCCAGCGCACGACGTAACCCAGAATGCCCTGAGCGTTATTATCCAGCTCCTGCTGAATATCGTCGCTGCTCAGCGACTCCGGATTTTCCAGCAGTGGCAGAGTCAGGATGTCGTCCAGCTTGGCGTGCTCACGACTCTTCAGCGATTCCTGAACGTCAGCAACATTGACCTTCAGGTAATGAATGGCGTGCAGTGTCGCCGCTGTCGGTGAAGGTACCCATGCCGTGTTGGCACCGGCTTTCGGATGGCCGATTTTGGCCTCCATCATGTCACCCATCTTGTCCGGCATTGGCCACATACCTTTACCGATCTGGGCCACACCCTTCAGACCTGTCTCAAGACCCACGTCCACGTTCCAGTTTTCGTACGCAGAGATCCAGGCCGCCTGCTTCATGGTCGCCTTGCGGATAAAGCAGCCGGCTTCCATAGAGGTGTGCATTTCATCGCCGGTACGGTCGAGGAAGCCGGTGTTGATGAAGACCACGCGGTCTTTGGCTTCTTTGATACAGGCCTTGAGGTTGACAGTGGTGCGGCGCTCTTCATCCATTATGCCGACTTTCAGGGTGAAACGCGGCAGCTTGAGCATGTCCTCAACGCGACCAAACAGGTCATTGGTGAGCGCAACTTCTTCCGGTCCGTGCATCTTGGGCTTAACAATGTAAACCGAGCCGGTCTTGGAGTTCTGGATGCTGCCTTCGCCCTTCAGGTCGTGGATGGCGATCAGCGAAGTGATCGCGCCGTCCATGATACCTTCTGGCACTTCGTTGCCATCCTTATCGAGGATCGCACCGTTGGTCATCAGGTGTCCGACGTTGCGGACAAACATCAGGCTGCGGCCCGGCAGGGTCAGCTCACCGCCTTCCGGCTTGGTGTAGACGCGGTCGCCATTCATGCGACGGGTCATGGACTTGCCGCCCTTCTCGAAGGTTTCCTCGAGATCGCCCTTCATCAGACCCAGCCAGTTGCGATAAACCACGGTTTTGTCGTCAGCGTCCACCGCTGCGACCGAGTCTTCGCAGTCCATAATGGTGGTCAGTGCAGATTCCATCAGGACGTCTTTGACATTGGCCGCGTCATCACGGCCGATCGGATGCTCGGCATCAATCTGGATTTCAAAATGGTTGCCGTTCTTGGCAAGCAACAGCCCGGTTGGGGCGTCAGCACCACCGGTGTAACCGACGAACTGGCTCTCGTCTTTCAGGCCAGTGGTGGAACCGTTGGTAAGCTTGACGGCCAGCTTGCCGCTTTCAACGGTGTAGCCCGCGGAATCCTTGTGGCTGCCTTCCGCCAGAGGCGCATGCTCATCCAGCAGAGCACGAGCGTAGGCAATAACCTTGGCGCCACGCACCGGGTTGTAGCCTTTGCCCTTTTCGGCGCCGTCTTCTTCTGAGAGAACGTCAGTGCCGTAGAGCGCGTCGTACAGGCTACCCCAACGGGCATTGGCCGCATTCAGGGCGAAACGGGCATTCATCACCGGCACAACCAGCTGAGGGCCGGCTTTGGTGGCAATTTCCGGATCGACGTTTGCCGTATCAACGGAAAAATCTGCTGGCTCATCGACCAGGTAGCCGATGCTCTTGAGGAAATCTTTGTATTCTTCCAGGTTCTGCTGGCCTTTGTGCTCTTTGTACCAGGCATCCATCTTTTCCTGGAGCTCGTCACGCTTCTTCAGCAGGGCTTTGTTACGTGGCGCCAGATCATGAACGATCGCGCTGAAACCGGACCAGAACGCATCCGCGTCGATACCGGTGCCAGGGATGGCTTCGTTGTTAACAAAATCGTACAGGATCTTGGCGACCTGGAGATCGCCAGCTTGAACGCGTTCAGTCATCGCTGTCTGCCTCAATGGTTCAGATGGAACGTTAAATAAGAGAGTTTCAAGGCCGCACAGTCTACGGGAAAAACGGGCTCAGTTCAGCCCGCTCAAGCCCGTGCAGCCCTGAACATCGTGTCAGGATCGACGCCAGGAAGTGCCCTCGCGGGAATCATCGAGGATAATGCCCTGCTCTGCGAGTTCGTCGCGAATTTCGTCGGCACGCGCAAAATCCCGGTCTTTCCGGGCCTGATTGCGCTCGTCAATCAGCGCCTCTATCGCCTTCGCTGAAAGATCGGATTCAACGCCTTGCTGGAAGAACCCATCAGGGTCCTGCTGCAGCAGGCCCAGCACACCACCCAGGCGGCGCAGCGTGCCCGCCAGAGCTGATGCATCATCCAGACGCTCTTCGCGCTTGCAGACGTTAATTTCCGATGCCAGCGCATGGAGCACGGTACACGCTTCCGGCGTGTTGAAATCGTCATCCATGGCGGCCAGGAAGCGCGCTTCAGCTTCGCTTTGCGCATCATCCTCGACTGGCTCAAGACCACGCAGCGCATGGTAAAGCCGCTCCAGCGTGCGGCCTGCTTCCTTCAGATTATCTTCGGAATAGTCAATCTGGCTCCGGTAATGACTGGAAACCAGGAAATAGCGGACGACTTCTGCGGGATAGCTTTCCAGTATTTCGCGGATGGTGAAAAAGTTGCCCAGTGATTTGGACATTTTCTCTTTATTGACGCGAATCGCACCCGCGTGCATCCAGAGGTTGGCGAAAGGTTCGCCGGTGGCCGCTTCGGACTGGGCAATTTCGTTTTCGTGATGCGGAAACAGCAAGTCCGGGCCGCCACCATGGATATCGAATGTGGTGCCAAGGTTACAGGTCGACATCGCAGAGCATTCAATGTGCCAGCCAGGTCGACCGGGACCCCACGGAGAGTTCCAGCTGACTTCACTGGGATCGGCGGCCTTCCACAGGGCAAAATCAGCGGGGCTTTTCTTGGCCTTCTCGACATCAACGCGAGCACCAGCGAGCAGGTCATCCAGCTTTTTTCGGCTGAGCTTGCCGTAGCCTTTAAAGGCATCCACCGCGAAATACACGTCGCCATTATCCGCTGGATAGGCGTACCCGTTCTCGACCAGCACGCCAATCATCGACAGCATCTCGGCAATGTAATCGGTGGCGCGGGGTTCAGCATCTGGCTCGAGCACGCCGAGCTTACGCTCGTCTTCGTGCATCGCTTCTATCATACGACGGGTGAGCTGGTCGTACTGTTCGCCGTTTTCCGCTGCACGTTTGAGTATTTTGTCGTCGATATCGGTGATGTTGCGGATGTAGTTGACCTGATACCCGCGATGCCTGAGGTAGCGGGTGATCACATCAAACGCAACCAGAACGCGGCCATGACCGAGATGGCAGTAGTCGTAAACCGTCATACCGCACACGTAGATTCCGACACGGCCTTCAACCAGCGGCTGAAACTGTTCTTTTTGCCGGCTAAGGGTGTTGTAAATCTGCAGCATTATCGCTTTCCTCCCGACCAGGAATCACGAAGCGTGACGGTGCGATTGAATACCGGCTTACGGGCTCGCTCAGACGCAATTGGGTCGTGAACGAAATAGCCTTCACGCTCAAACTGATAAGGAATACCGCCCTCTGGATTAGCCAGAGTTTCCTCGGCCCGCGCACCTCTGATTTTCACTAGCGACTGGGCGTTGAGATAGGCCGTAAAATCCTCTTCGCGATTGCTGTCCGGCGCCTCGTGATCAAACAGCCGGTCGTAAAGATGAATACCAACGTCGACACTGGTCTTGGCACTGACCCAGTGGATTACGCCGTTGGGCTTATAGCCTTCCGGATTTTCGCCGAGCGTGGCTGGGTCGTATTCACAACGCAATTCAACGATCTCGCCTTCGTCATCGCGAATCACTTCACGGCAAGTCATTACGTAACCGCCCCGCAGCCGCACGGCCTGATCAGGCGCCAGACGCTTCCATTTACGCGGAGGCTCCTCGGCAAAGTCTTCTTCGTCGATAAACAGCTCCCGGCTCCAGGTCACCTCACGGGTACCCATGTCCGGATTCTGGGGATGGACTGGCAGTGTAAGGGCTTCAGTCTTGCCCTCCGGATAATTGATCAGCGTGACCTTAAGGGGACGCATCACACACATGGCTCGGGGAGCCCGTGTGTTGAGATCCTCCCGGATGGCATGCTCAAGCATACCCACGTCGACCGTCCCGCCGGCCTTGTTCACGCCAATCATGTCGCAGAAGTTGCGGATGGATTCAGGGGTAAAACCCCGACGGCGCATTCCGGAAATAGTGGGCATGCGAGGGTCGTCCCAACCGTCTACAAAACCTTCTTCCACCAGCCGGCGCAGTTTGCGCTTGGAGGTCACGGTGTAATTCAGGTTGAGTCGGGCAAACTCGGTCTGCCGGGGGCGAGCTGGCGCCGTAATGTTGTCCAGCACCCAATCATACAGGGGCCGATGATCTTCAAATTCCAGCGTACAGAGAGAATGAGTAATTCCCTCCATGGCATCGGAGATCGGGTGAGTAAAGTCGTACATTGGGTAAATGCACCACTTGTCTCCCGTCTGATGATGATGAACGTAGCGGATGCGATAAAGGATCGGATCACGCAGGTTCATGTTCGGAGAAGACATATCAATCTTCGCCCGGAGCACCAGTTCGCCGTTATCGAACTTGCCTTCGCGCATGTGGCGGAACAGTTCGAGGTTCTCCTCGACCGGACGATCCCGGTCTGGGCTGTTGGTGCCCGGCTCTTTGAGTGTTCCGCGATACTGAGCCATTTCTTCAGCGGTCAGCGAGCAGACGTAGGCTTTGCCCTTTTCAATCAGCTCAACGGCGAAATCATGAACAGCGTCAAAATAGTCTGAGGCATAACGGACTTCGCCAGCCCACTCATAACCCAGCCAGCTGACATCTTCGCGAATTGCGTCGATGTACTCCTGGGATTCTTTCTCGGGATTGGTATCGTCAAAGCGCAGGGTACAGAGGCCGTCGAATTGTTCCGCAATACCAAAATTCAGACAGATGGACTTGGCATGCCCGATGTGGAGGTAGCCGTTGGGCTCGGGCGGGAAGCGGGTCACTACCTGACCCTGGTGGCGACCCTCGTTAATTTCATCGGCAATCATGGCGGCAATGAAATTATGGGCTTTCTTCGACTCGGCGCTCATAGTCCCTCAAATAGATGGCATGAATGTCACGCTACAGGTGGCCGCAACCGACGACCAACCGCGCAGGAGCTTCTTGAAGCGGCGCATTATACGCCAAAATCGGCGCTAACCCATGCACGTGTCTGACGGTTTACGTAGAATAAGGGTCAGGCCGGCAGCCAGTCGCAGCCAGATGGGCGCGAGCAGACCCGGACAACGGCATCACCTACTCCAAACAAACAGGATAACCGAATGATTCTGCTGAAAACCTCACACGGCGACATCAAGATTGAACTGGATTACGAAAAGGCTCCGGAAACCGCCAAGAACTTCGAACAGTACGTTCGCGATGGTTTCTATGACGGTCTGATCTTCCACCGTGTGATCAGCAACTTCATGATTCAGGGCGGCGGTTTTGAGCCGGGAATGAAGCCGCGCAAAACCCGCGCCCCCATTGAAAACGAAGCTGATAACGGTTTGAGCAACATGGTTGGCACTATTGCGATGGCTCGCACCATGGATCCACATTCGGCTACCGCCCAGTTTTTCATCAATGTTCAGAACAACGGCTTCCTGGACCACTCAGCGAAAACAGCCGATGGCTGGGGTTATACCGTTTTCGGCAAAGTCGTTGACGGCATGGACGCGGTGAACGCGATTCGCGCGGTGCCCACCACCATGAAATCCGGTCATCAGGACGTTCCGTCCGAAGATGTTGTGATCGAGAAAGCCGAAGTCATCGACGCCGAGTAATCGCGTGCTGACTCTGTTCATCTCTGACCTGCACCTCGAAGAGAAGCGCCCCGACATCACGGAGGCGCTGCTTCGGTTCTTGCGGGAGCGGGCGCCGCAAGCTGACGCCCTCTATATCCTCGGCGACTTTTTCGAAGCCTGGATTGGGGACGACGAACACACGCCACTGCAGGAAACGATTGCCCAGGCGCTGCGGGCGGTGAGCGACCGGGGCGTGAAGCTGTTTCTGATGCACGGTAACCGCGACTTCCTGATCGGTGAAGACTTCTGCGAAAGGATTGGCGCAGAACTTCTGCCTGATCCGACGGTGATCGATCTGCACGGGCGCCCCACCCTACTGATGCATGGCGACAGCTTATGCACCGCCGATGTGGAGTATCAGAAATTCCGCGCCAACATGCGTAATCCCCAATGGCAGGAAGTTTTCCTCAAACGCCCTCTGGCAGACCGGCAACAGGTGGCTCGTCAGCTTCGCGAAATCAGCATGGCGAAGAATAAGGGCAAGCAGGAATTCATCATGGACGTGACCCAGGAAGAGGTTGAGCGAGTGATGGATGACGCCAATGTTCAGTGGCTCATTCACGGACATACTCACCGCCCCGCCGTTCATACTGTCAGCCTGAAGAATGGTGAAGGCACCCGCATGGTTCTGGGCGACTGGGATGGTAGTGTCTGGTGGATTGAAGCTCGTGACCAGGAAGTGCCGGAGCTGCTGGAAGAACCGTTCCAAACCGGCGAAAAACAAGGCAGCTGAAAACCGTTGCCTCCCAAAAGTAAAAAGCCAGCGTTCTTCGCTGGCTTTTTTTATGCCTTCAACCGCAACAGCGGCGACCGCTGTTCGGGCTCATTGCTCGACGAAAGCTCGCTCAATGACGTAGTGCCCGGCGTTGCCCTGGCGGGCTTCCTTGAAGCCCATGTTATCCAGAATCGCGCAGAAGTCTTTCAACAGGCTCGGGCTTCCGCACAGCATGAACCGGTCGTCTTCCAGATTGAACGGCGGCAATCCAAGATCCGAATTCAGCTTTCCGGTTTCCATCAGGTCCGTCAGACGGCCCTGATTGCGGAATTCTTCGCGGGTGACCGTCGGATAGTAGAGCAGCTTACCCTTGACCATCTCGCCGAAAAACTCGTTTTCAGGAAGGCTGCTGATTTCCTCCTGGTAGGCCAGCTCTGAAACGGTGCGCACGCCATGGGTCAGGATGACCTTGTCGAATTCTTCGTAAACTTCCGGATCTTTAATGACGCTCAAAAATGGTGCCAGCCCGGTGCCGGTGCTGATCAGCCAGAGATTTTTACCGGGAAGCAGGTTGTCCAGAACCAGAGTACCGGTCGGCTTGCGGCTCACGAGAATCTCATCGCCGACTTCGATTTTCTGGAGCCGTGACGTCAGAGGACCGTCCTGCACCTTGATGGAGAAGAACTCCAGCTTGTCCTCGTAGTTTGCGCTGGCAATACTGTAGGCGCGCATCAGCGGCTTGCCTTCCACTTCAAGACCGATCATCACGAAATGGCCGTTCTTGAAGCGCAGGCCCGGATCACGAGTCGTCGTGAAGCTGAAAAGAGTATCGTTCCAGTGATGAACACTGGTGACGGTTTCTTTATTCAGGTTAGCCATGAGAGGAACTCCTGAGTCACAAATTAGATTGAACGCAGTTTACTCGCACACGATCTATCGACAAAATGGGTAATTCGCATAACCTTATTCTACCGAATCGATTATGAGATATTCCTTTCGTCAGTTGGAAGTGTTTCTCGCTGCAGCGCATCACCAGAATATTACTCGCGCCGCCAGCCACCTGGCGATGTCACAATCTGCCGCAAGCAGTGCCCTGAAGGAACTGGAATCCCAGTTTGGCATTCAATTATTCGACAGGGTGGGAAAACGGCTGCAACTGAATGAGCTGGGCCGACTGTACCGCCCCAAGGCCGAAGCCCTTCTGGCGCAGGCCCGTGAGCTGGAACAGGCGTTAAGCGAGCACGACGAGGTGGGCGCCCTTCAGGTCGGCGCCACCATGACTATCGGCAACTATCTGGCCGTGTCGATCATGGCTGATTACATGAAGGCCGCGCCCATGGCCCGGGTGTCGCTGGAAGTCGCCAACACCGAGACGATCGTTCGGCGAGTGCGGGACTTTGAACTGGACATCGGACTGATTGAGGGCGAGCTACAGTCAACGGAGCTGGAGGTGATTCCCTGGAAGGACGATTCCCTGGTGGTCTTCTGCGCACCGGAGCATCCGCTGGCGAAAAAAGATGAGCTCACCGATGAGGATTTGCAGTCCGCCCAGTGGATCATGCGTGAAACGGGTTCAGGTACCCGTCAGGCCTTCGAACGCGGCATGCATGGCATCATCTCAAACCTGGCGATTGCCCTCGAGCTGGAACATACCGAAGCCATCAAACGAGCAGTCGCCGCTAACCTGGGCATCGGCTGCCTATCCCAGGTATGCCTGGCCGATGACTTCCAGCACGGCAGCCTCGTGCCTTTGAAAGTCCCCGACTACCGACCGCTGGACCGCAAGTTCTATTTCATCCTGCACCGGCAGAAATACCGCAGTGCCGGTATTGATCGCTGGATGGCGCTTTGTCGCGAATCTTGAGCAGCCCAGTGACTGTATGGTCGAACGACTCAAACGGTAGTGGGCCAAGCTTTCGCCGCAGCGAACAGCCATCGCCTCTTGAACCATCGCGGACGACGCCATTATTTTATAAACATGTGTTATAACAAGTCATATCCTGACTCAGGCAGTGGCCAGCCAACGCCGAGTGATGGGGTCGAATAATTCCGGCGCGCAGTCTTTGGCCAGAGGGTGGCTACTTTTCTCGGTTTTCAGCCTGAATTGTGGCTTCCGACCATTCAGCTCAGTTCGCGAAAAGGATCAAACACATGGATCGTTCCTCTCTCCGCTTACCTGCTTTCTTGACTGCCTCGGCAGCGTTGCTGGCAGCCTCGCCAGCCAGTGCTGCATTTCTTGATTTTGAAGACGTACCGGCTTTCTATCTTGAGCTGGCTGACGGTTCAACGCTCTACACCGACAGCCCTGAATCGTATGCAGACGTCTACGGCGAAGATGCTTTCGAACCCGTGCCCGTCATTCGTCAATATCAGCATCTGGGCGTCATTTTCGGTGGCTATTACACTCCTGAGATCGCGTATCCAGAGGCGAACTCTGTTCCCGAAGGCCCCGTTGTCGTTATTAATCCGGATTCTGCGGTGTCCGGCCAGAAGATCCTGCGCAGTTATGACGATCCCCGCGGTCTAGGTTTCCAGTTTATCGGCGACAAGCTCCCGAACTATGTCAGCTTCTATCTCTCGGCTGTGACCAACGTTGCCACAGTCAGCTCTTTTGGACCTGATGAGGTGATTGAAGAACTGGCACTGGGCTACGAGCTCGATTCCGAGGGAAGGTTCCTCGGTTACACAGGAGAGGAACTCGATCGGCAGAAGATCGAGCTGTATGGCGACGCAATACGCGGCGTTGCGATCAGCACGTTTTTTGGTCACCGGTCTACGCCGGTGTGGATTGACGACTTAACCTTTACTTACGCTTCGGTGCCCGAACCGGCGTCATTGGGCCTGCTGGCTGCAGGTATCGCTGTGTTCGGGGGCCTGCAGGCGAGGCGTCGCAGGTTTCTGGCGCTGCCAGGAATCCGAGACTGAGGCTAAAGCTCGTAGAGCCGGGACCTGACGAGGTTCAGCCCACCTAATAGCTTCATGTATTTCGTGATCCACGCGACCCGCTCGGTCACGTAGTCAGAGGATGCAGTGGGGCTGATTTTTTTGGGGCTTGGCAATACCGCAGCGAGCCGCGCCGCCTGCTCGGCGGTCAAACGACTGGCAGGAATGCCGAAATAGAAGCGGCTGGCAGCTTCTACGCCGTAAATGCCCGGCCCGAACTCTGCAACGTTGAGATACAGCTCCATGGTCCGGGATTTGGACCAGAGCCCGTCGGCCAGCAAAGCCAGACCCGCTTCCAGGGCCTTGCGCGAGAAGTCTCGCCCATTCCATAAAAACAGGTTTTTCACTGTCTGCTGGGTGATGGTGCTGGCCCCTCGCAGGCCCTGCCCTTTGCGGAACTCATTGATGGCGTCGCCGAGCGCATTGAAGTCCACGCCCCAGTGATCGAGAAACCGTTGATCTTCACTGGCGATGACCGCCAGCGGCATCCACGGCGAAATCTCTTCCAGCGTCACCCATCGCTGGCGCTGACGCCTATCTGAAAACTCCTGCTGTTCCGCCAGCATAAAGGCTGTCACCGGTGGGTTGATGAACCTGAGCCCGCCAACGATCAGACAGATCAGAAGAAACAGAACGGCAAGCCCAGCCAGGGGCCATATCAGCAGCTTTTTCCGGAATGAAGGTGCCCGCGCCATGCTGTTAGCCGGTCAGAGACCGGTCATGCTCGTTTGTCTGTTCAGATGGCATCTGCACAGGCCCGGAGTGGAACCGGAATTCCGTATCGACGCTCTCGATCAGAGTTTTCTCCAAGGCGAGGAAGTCCTGCACCCGCGCCTGAATATCCCCGTTGCCCGCCTTCTCAGCCAGGCGGAGATAATCCTGATAGTGGCGGGCCTCTGACTTCAGAAGTCCCTGGTAGAAGGTGGCCAGCTCGGCGTCCAGGTGCGGGGCCAGCGCGGCGAAACGCTCACAGGATCGCGCTTCGATAATCGCTCCAATTATCAGGGTATCGACCAGACGGCCCGGCTCCTCTGTGCGGGCGATCTTACGAAGCCCCGCGGCATAGCGTGCAGGCGAAAGATGGGCGTATTCAATTTGCCGCTTTCTCATGATTGCCAGCACCTGCTCGAAATGCCGCAACTCCTCGCGGGCCAGGCGCGACATCTTGTTCAGCAGGACCGTATCGTCCACGTATCGGTACATCAGGCTTAATGCCGTAGAAGCCGCTTTCTTCTCACAATGGGCATGGTCGATCAGCATCAGATCCTGATGCGCTAATGCGTTCTCGATCCACTGCGAGGGAGTGGCGCACGGAAGGAACTCGTGAATCTCGTTGATGGCGGCCTGCATGGAATAAGCATCTGATAGGTTGGAAAAACATAGCGCCGGAGTATACCGCATCCGTTCAGGATTTCCCTGAAGGAGCCGCAGGTTCCCAGCACAGCGGTCGACGCAACCCCACCACCCGCAACGTGACCCGCAGCATGTGACCTGTTCTTAACGAACCTTTTTCGCTAGAATACCCGGCCGTTCGAACACCTTTCCTGAACAACCACTACAACCGCCCGGACAATGATTGTCCCGCGCGGGACTCCTGACTGATGAGGTAGTTAACGTGCTAGAAGCCTATCGTGAACACGTGGCAGAGCGTGAGGCTCTGGGTATTCCCCCCAAGCCCCTGACCGCCGAGCAAACCGCTGCTCTGGTAGATCTCCTGAAAGCTCCGCCGGCCGGCGAAGAAGAGTATCTGCTGGACCTGCTGGAAAACCGTATTCCGCCAGGTGTTGACGAGGCTGCCTACGTTAAAGCTGGATTCCTCTCCGCCGTCGCCAAGGGCGACACTGAGTGCGGCCTGGTCAGCAAGGAAAAAGCCGTCCAACTGCTGGGTATGATGCAAGGCGGTTACAACATCGCCACTCTGGTTGAGCTGCTGGACAACTCCGCTCTGGCCGAACTGGCTGGCGAGCAGCTGAAAAAGACCCTGCTGATGTTTGACGCCTTCAATGACGTCAAAGAAAAAATGGACGCTGGCAACACCGTTGCCAAGGACGTCATGGAGTCCTGGGCCAACGCTGAGTGGTTCACGGGCAAGAAGAAAGTCCCGGAAAGCATGAAGATGGTCGTCTTCAAGGTGACTGGCGAAACCAACACCGACGATCTTTCGCCGGCTCCAGATGCCTGGTCCCGTCCTGACATCCCACTGCATGCCCGCGCGGCCTATAAAATGGAGCGCGACGGACTGAAGCCGGAAGAGCCCGGCGTCGTTGGTCCGATGAGCCAGATCGACGAAATCAAAAGCAAGGGCCTGCCCGTTGCTTTCGTCGGCGACGTAGTGGGTACCGGTTCCTCCCGTAAGTCTGCCACTAACTCGGTGTTGTGGTTCTTCGGCGAAGACATGCCGGGCGTACCTAACAAGCGCGCCGGTGGTGTCTGTATCGGTAGCAAAGTCGCCCCGATCTTCTTCAACACCATGGAAGACGCTGGTGCACTGGTGTTTGAAGCGCCGGTCGACAACATGAACATGGGTGACGTTATTGAGATCCGTCCTTACGAGGGCAAGATCCTGAACGAAGCCGGTGACGTGATCTCCGAATTCAAGTTCAAATCCGACGTCATTCTGGACGAGGTTCAGGCTGGTGGTCGTATTCCTCTGATCATTGGTCGCGGCCTGACCACCAAAGCCCGCCAGGCACTTGGCATGGGCGCTACCGATCTGTTCCGTCTGCCGAAAGATCCTGAAGCCGGCACCAAAGGTTTCACTCTGGCACAGAAGATGGTCGGCAAGGCCTGCGGCCTCGACGAAGGCAAAGGCGTTCGTCCTGGCACCTACTGCGAGCCCCTCATGACCACCGTGGGCTCTCAGGATACGACTGGCCCGATGACCCGCGACGAGCTGAAAGATCTGGCTTGCCTGGGCTTCCAGTCAGACCTGGTTATGCAGTCCTTCTGCCATACTGCCGCTTATCCGAAGCCGGTGGACGTGGAAATGCAGCACACCCTGCCAGACTTTATCCGCACCCGTGGCGGTGTCGCGCTGCGTCCCGGTGACGGCATCATCCACTCCTGGCTGAATCGCATGCTGCTGCCGGACACCGTCGGTACCGGTGGTGACTCGCACACCCGCTTCCCGATGGGAATCTCCTTCCCTGCCGGCTCTGGTCTGGTTGCTTTTGCTGCCGCGACCGGAGTTATGCCGCTGGATATGCCAGAGTCCATTCTGGTTCGATTCAAGGGCGAGATGCAGCCTGGCATCACCCTGCGTGACCTGGTGCATTCGATCCCGCTATACGGTATCAAGCAGGGCATCCTGACGGTTGAGAAGAAGGGTAAGATCAACGAATTCTCTGGTCGTATCCTGGAAATCGAAGGTCTGGAAAAACTGACCGTCGAGCAAGCATTTGAGCTGTCAGACGCTTCCGCTGAGCGTTCAGCGGCCGGTTGTACTATCAACCTGTCTGAAGAGTCGGTTGCCGAGTACCTGCGCTCCAACATCACCATGCTGCGCTGGATGATTGCTGAAGGTTACGGCGATCCACGCACGCTGGAGCGTCGCGCCCAGAAGATGGAAGAGTGGCTGGCCAACCCGAGCCTCATGCGCGCCGATAAGGACGCGGAGTACGCTCACGTGGTTGAGATTGATCTAACCGATATCAAAGAGCCGATCGTATGCTGCCCGAACGACCCAGACGACGCCAAGTTCCTGTCCGAAGTGGCGGGCGACAAGGTCGACGAAGTGTTCATCGGCTCCTGCATGACCAACATCGGCCACTTCCGCGCCGCAGGTAAGCTGCTGGCTCAGAACAAAGAGCCGCTGAAGACCCGGTTGTGGATGTCTCCGCCGACCAAGATGGACGAAGCGGAACTGATGGAAGAAGGCTACTACAACATCTATGGCACCGCCGGTGTTCGCACCGAAATGCCGGGATGCTCGCTGTGTATGGGTAACCAGGCACGGGTAGCACCGAAAACCACGGTTCTGTCTACCTCAACCCGTAACTTCCCCAACCGCCTGGGTGACGGTGCCAACGTCTACCTGACGTCTGCAGAACTGGCTGCGGTTGGCGCGGTGCTGGGTAAGCTGCCTAGCCCAGCGGAGTACATGGAATACGCGAAAGATCTCAACAGCATGTCGAGCGAGATCTACCGCTACATGAACTTCGACAAGATGGAAAGCTATGCCAACAAAGCCAAGGAAGCCTCTGTCGCTTAAGACTCGGTTTCCCGGCATGTGAAACGCCAGCCTCCGGGCTGGCGTTTTTGTTTGTACTTTCGCCCACAGCAAGGGAGTCACTGAATACTTCGAATTACCGCTGGCTGTCAGGGCGGTTCGAGGTTATTTAGCGGCTCCTGCGACCAACACAACGGAAACTATGTCAGACGCTGCCCTGGAATCGCCCTGCCCCTGCACCTCCGGCAAACAATATGAAGAATGCTGCAAGCCCTGGCACGAAGGAGCCTCGGCGCCAACACCTGAGGCACTGATGAGATCCCGCTTTGCGGCGTTCCGCCTCGAGCTTGAGGATTATCTGCGGAGGACCTGGCATGAAGCGACGCGACCTATACAGCTCTCATTCGAAGGAAATCCTGACTGGCAATCGCTTCGGATAAACAGTCACTCCCAGAATGGTGACTCAGGTGCTGTTGATTTTACGGCGATCTATCGAACGACTTCTGGCTGGGCCTTTCTTGCCGAAGCGTCCCGTTTTGAGCGAATTGGTGGCCAGTGGTTATACCGGGATGGCGTGACTCAAGAAGGCACCCTGAAACCCGGACGCAACGAGCCCTGCCCCTGCGGCAGTGGTCGCAAGTTCAAGGCCTGCTGTCAAAGCTAGGGGGCTTTACGTCGATTCCGCGACGATGGATGTTTCGGCCTTCATAGGCTGGTGCGGCTTGGCATCCGGTTCGAGCTTTTCGGATATTCCCATCAGTCTCAATTGTGCGACGCGTCCCTGCCTGGCGAGATTCATTCTGCCCGCTTTGGTTAAGCGACAACCCGCCTGCCAGGCGAAGCGAGGAGCGAAACTCAGTGCCGGGAACCAGGGAACAACCCGCGCCGACAATCCCAGTTCTTTCATCTGACGAGAGCTCAGGAACCAGCGGTTAGTGCTCAGGTGCATATGGTAGAGCCAGTGGCGCAGGAGGAAATGGGTCAACGGTTTTTCATGCCGCCAGGGTAACTCCAGCTCAAGCGGTGCCCGCGCCAGTGCACTACCCAGCGCCTCACTGGTCCAGTCCGGTGGACTCTGCGTTGCGAACGTCTGCAACAGCAACTCAGCCGCCGCCAGTTCTGAATCCACCAACCATTTTTCATCCACGCCGATCAGCCAGCCTATATATTTCCAAAGATGCATAATGGCGCGGGACTCCGACGGCGATACCGGAACGCCCAGCGCACGCATCCCGATCAGAGGCACCACGGCGAAGGCGAGATAGGTCGCCAGCAGGTCCGCCTGGTTGATGGGCGTACCCCACCGAAGGTGGTCCCACTCCGGGTTCTGCTCCAGCTGCAGCCGTACCATTGAATGCACTAACCGCACCTGGAGGGTGGACTTAAAGCCAGTCGCAAAAGGCTGCAAGCCGCCGAGTGCAGTACAGTCCAGCCACCAGCGGCTGGTACGGATCATTCGGGGCAGAACGCCTTTTGTCAGTTCGCCGGTCATGATCAGCGTGCGGTTGAAACCGGTGAGCAGATAGCCCCCCATCAATGCATAGTTGCGCAGAACCAGAGGCAGTGCCGTTCCGCCTCGATGCGTCGCAAGCACGCCCTCTTTCAGAAGCGCTCTGTCCAGCCAGGGCGGATCGTTTGCCAGTTCGGCAAACAGGCGCTTAATTTCACCCGGAGCGTTGGATGTGGCAGATCCGCCGTTCTGCAACGCCATATTCCAATCCTGCCGTATCTCTGGGTTGGCGAGCATTTTCCGGGCAACCGCGTCCATCGGTTGGTCGCCTTGGGAAAGAGCGCTTACCAACGCCTCATAACGGGACTCGGTAGGTGAGACTTTGCGACCCAGCAGCAGACTCAGCCACCAAGGAGTCTCAATCATGTTTTTGGTGTATGGGCGGACTCTTCCCGGTTGATCTGGCTTCGGATGAAATCGACGCATACCGTGGTACTCTTTGCTGCGGTTATTTGCGGCTGTCTCACCTTATCGGCTTTGCCGATCCGATTGAGGCGGGTTTAATTCTGCCGTCCAAGAGGGCCCGGCGACTTGCCTTACCCGTAGATACGTAGACAATCGCCAAATCGGAACCCCGGGGAGACTCTGAAGAACTCCCGCTTTATTGCTTGTTGTCGAAAGGACTCTGTTTTGAAACTGTCAGCTTCCACTGTTGCGGGCCTATGCCTGATGTTTCTGCTTTCCGGCTGTGAGCCTATCGCTCAGACCACTCTGGAAACGGGCATGAAAGTCGAACGGGCTCTCGCCGGTCTCGATCCCAAACAAATGACCATAAACGACATCCAATGGTTTTATCTCGACAGCGGCGAAAACTCCGGCCGCGAATCCGGAAATCGTCCGGTAGTGCTTCTGGTACACGGCTTCGGAGCCGACGGCACCAACTGGTATCGGTTTGTGAAAGCATTCGACGATCAATATCGCTTTATCGTCCCCGATCTTCCCGGGCACGGCCAGTCTTCCGGCACTGACACTATGGATTACAGCCTCGACCTTCAGGCGCGACGGCTCCGAGAGTTAATGCGATCACTTGGCGTTCAAACATTCCATGTTGTGGGCAATTCAATGGGCGGCGCCATAGCCCTGAACATGGCGCTGCAAGCGCCGGCACGGATTGAAACGCTGGGACTCATCGATTCGGCGGGGCTGGACGAGCTAACACCTGATTTTGAGCAATTAGTGGGGGATGGCAACAATCCGCTCATTGTCCGAGAAGCTGATGACGTATTTACCACTATCCAGTGGGCTATGGAAAAACCGCCGTATTATCCAGAGTTTGTGCTCCGGGCCATCGGTAAGGAGAAGGCGGAGCGCGCAGCTGTCACCGACCGGGTATGGTCTTTTGTCCAGGAACAGCCGGATCTGGAACCGCAACTGGCCCGTATAGACCAGCCATCCCTCATCGTTTGGGGAGCTGAGGATCGGTTATTACCGGTTTCCAGCGCAGACGTGTTCAGTGAAAATTTGAAGAACAGCGAAACCGTCATTCTGGAAGGCATCGGGCATCTTCCCATGCTGGAAGCACCCGAAGAGACCGCCAGGGTGTTCAGTCAGTTCTGGCAGGAAGTTCCAGCCGGTACAAAGACAACGGTCGCAACAGAATCTCTTTGATCGTCGTTTGACGCAAAGAAGTCCGACCGAATGTAGTCAAATCAAGGAGCCCGTAATGAGCCATACCCCTGAAGATGTACTCTTCCAACCGCTGGACCTCGGCGCCATCCATCTGCCTCATCGGGTTTTGATGGCCCCTTTGACGCGCTCCCGCTCCAGCCAGCCGGGCGACATTCCCAACGACATGAACGCTGAATATTACTCACAGCGAGCGCATGCGGGCCTGATTTTTAGCGAGGCAACGCAGGTCTCTCCGCAAGGCAAGGGCTATGCGTTTACACCAGGCATCCATTCTGACGCGCAAGTCGAAGGCTGGAAGAAAGTGACCCACGCGGTACACGAGGCCGGTGGGCGTATTCTCGCCCAGCTTTGGCACGTGGGACGAATCTCACATAATGAACTTCAGCCTGGCGGCGAATTGCCGGTAGCGCCGTCTGCCATTCGGCCGGAAAATTCCAAAACCTTCATCAGCGCCGAGTCAGGCATGGTCGATATACCGACTCCGCGTGCTCTGGAAGCCGATGAACTGGAGGGTATCGTCGAGCAATTTCGCCAGGGTGCCCAGAACGCCAAAGCCGCAGGCTTCGATGGTGTGGAAGTTCACTGCGCCAACGGTTATCTGCTCGATCAGTTCCTCAAAAGTGGCAGCAACCACCGCACCGATCAGTTCGGTGGAAGCGTCGAAAACCGTATCCGGTTCCCACTGATGGTTGTAAAGGCGGTGATCGACGTATGGGGCAAGGATCGAGTCGGGGTTCGTATCAGCCCCACGGGTAGCTTCAATGACATGTACGATGACAACCCGATTGAAACGTTCAGCGCCTTCGCGGGTGAACTCGACAAACTGGGTATTGCCTTTCTGGAGGCCGTGGAAGACAGCTTCCAGGGCAATCACGAGAGTGGGCGTCCTGAGGAAGTGATTACCGCCCTGCGCGAGGCCTTCAAAGGCCCGTATATTGCCAATGGCAACTACACCCCCGATGAAGCGCGGGAACGCATCGGCAAGGGTCAGTGCGATGCCGTCACCTTCGGTCGCATGTTTATCGCCAATCCCGATCTACCTGCCCGTATCCGCAAGGATGCCGAGTTCAACGAACCCGATGGTGCAACGTTCTATGGCGGCGACGAACGCGGTTACATTGATTATCCGGATCTGTCCCATTCAGAGTGACGCTTTAAAGACACTCGGATGATCAAGAGGTTATGACTCGGTAATTAAGCCTCGCGCCATCATCTGCCGGCCCGGCCCCAGCGTAGGATTGTCTATAGTCAGTTCTCAACGCTGAAAGGCCGGAATCCGGAATGAGCAATATCATCCTACGTAAGCCCTACGGCAAAACGTTTACCTACCAGTACCCTGATGGGCGCACCGTCAAGGACTCCGGCCTTAAACGCTGGGTAAAGAGTCTCGTTATTCCTCCGGCCTGGACAGAGGTAGAGATATCGCTTGACCGCGACGCCAAGGTGTTCGCCACTGGCCGCGATGACAAAGACCGCAAGCAGTACATCTACAATCCCGCGTGGACCGAGAGCGCTGCTGAGCGGAAGTATCAGCGAATTCTGCGTTTTGCTGAACGCCTCGAGACCATGCGCCGCGTAACCGGCCAACACATCCAGAGGCGACCGCTGGACGAGAAAGCCGTCCTCGCCTGCATGACTCGAATGCTGGACGATGCCTTTTTCAGGCCGGGGAGCTCAGCCTACACCCGAGAGCACGACACCTACGGCTTAACCACCCTCCGGGCAAAGCACATGGACGTCGGCCAGGGCAAAGTCGAATTCGAGTACGTGGGTAAAAGTCACAAGGAACAGCACCGAACCATTACTGACTCAAAAGTCCGCGAAGTGCTCATCGAACTTGAGAAAATGACGGGCTACGAGCTGTTCGATATCACCCTGCCTGACAACTCCCGTCGCAAGCTCACGGCTCGGGATCTGAACGAATACATCGCCGGCGTCATGGGCGAAGATTTCAGCGCCAAGGACTTCCGCACCTGGGCGGGCACAGTCTTGATGGCTGTTGCGCTCGATGAGCTCGGACCCGCCGAAACGGAAAAGTTGGGCAAGAGCAACATCGTCCAGTGCGTAAAAGAAGTAGCCGAATCCTTGGGGAACACCCCCGCCATCTGTCGGGAAAACTATATCCACCCGAACGTGATTCTCCAGTATGAGAGTGGCCGGACTCTGGACTTTTTCCGCCGCGAACTTCGCCGCAGTCGGTCAAAGTTCGTCAGCATTGACGAAAAGGCGACGCTCAAACTGCTCAATTACATGATTGAGAACAAAACAACCTCCTCTGACGAGTCGACCACTGACACAAGGAAAAGCGCATGAGCCGTTACAGCAAAGGTGACACCGTTAAATGGAATTGGGGCCAGGGAGACGCAAGCGGAACGGTGAAAGAGGTGTTCACCGACACGGTCACTCGCACGATCAAGGGTAATGAAATTAAACGCAAAGCGACTGAGGATAATCCGGCCTACCTGATCGAACAGGATGACGGTGATCGCGTGCTGAAGAGTGAAAGTGAGCTGGAGTCAGATTAGAAAGTCAGGATGAAAAAAGCGGTCGTGCGGGTGAGAAATTGAACAGAAATTGTTTACCCGCACGCCCGTCAGCAACATGGGCTAAAAAATACCTTTGCCATTCACGGGCTACCAGGGCAAATCCGTTCCATCCCAGTTTAGAAAACGTCCCGAATCGTCTGGACCCAACTGCTCAATCACTTCAAATAGTCGTCCAGCGGTAGTCGCAGGGGAATAAAGCTTGTCTTCAGAAACATTTCCGGTAAACGGTTCGGATAACGGTGTATCGGTCGTCCCCGGATGCATGACCACTGCGCAGGCTTTCCGGCTGGAGCGCGAAAATTCAACCGCCGCAGTCTTTACCAGCATGTTCAAGGCAGCTTTTGAAGAACGATAGCCATACCAGCCGCCCAACCGATTATCCCCGATGCCACCGATCTTGGCGCTGAGAAAAACCATCCGGCAGGGCTTCTGGCGATCCATGCAGGCGGCCAATTCCTTGAGAATCAGCGCCGGAATGATGCTATTAACGTGAAAATAGCTGCTCAGTCCGCTAGCGGTGATGTCGGCCAGGCGCTTTTCCGGATTGACGCTATCGCTGTGAAGCAATCCCACCGCACACACCGCTAACTCAATCGGGCCGGAATCTTCGGCAATCTCTGCCGTAATGTCAGCGAGGGACTGTTCAGAAAAATCCGATGAGAACTGACCCTCTGCTGCCCCACACTCTTCGCCCGAGCGCGACACCCCGATCACCCGGTATTGGTCGTTCATTTTCTCAATCAGCGCCTTGGCAATGGAGCTGCTACTGCCATAAACAACGGCCAGCGGTTTCATTTACCCAATCCCTCTGATTCGTTTCACCTTTACCGGTGATCGTGCTTTATGAGCCTCTAGGGCGACTCTGAATAACTCCTATTGAATGATTACGGTAAGCGCGGTTATTCAGTTGCTTCACGATACCGTCGTGTCAGTTACGTTTCGTTTAAAAATCGACAGCGTTGCGCGGCGGCGACAGCTCTGGTTTACTCCGTCTCCTTCAACAGCCACAGGGCCACTAGACACCGAGGTGTCCTGCCATCGCGTTCCGGAGATAAACATCATGAGCCTTAGACAAACCCTGAGTGACGACGTAAAGACTGCCATGCGCGCCAAGGACCGAGATCGCTTGGGCACGTTAAGACTGATCCAGGCGGCTATAAAACAGGTCGAAGTCGATGAGCGACGCGAGCTTGATGACGGCGATATCCTCGCCATTCTGGACAAAATGCTTAAACAGAGGCGTGACTCGATTAGTCAGTACGAGGACGCAGGACGCTCTGAACTCGCTGACAAAGAAAGAGCCGAGATGGTGGTGATTCAGGACTATCTGCCCGCCGCACTCAGCGACGAAGAACTGGATGCACTGGTCAAAGAAGCCATCAGCGAGACCGGAGCTGACGGCATGAAGGATATGGGCAATATGATCGGTGTTCTGCGGCCCAAAGTTCTCGGGCGCGTAGAGATGAGCGCCCTGAGTGCGCGGGTCAAAGCCGCTCTGGTCTGATTATTGAGAGCGGTGGCGGTCGTAGAGTGTTCTGATCACTTCCTGAACCGCAGCGGTCACCGTCTCAAGTGGAGCATCCGCATCGATGACGTGGTATCGGTCCGGTGCCGCGCTTGCCCTCGCCAGATAGCCTGCACGGATACGCTCAAAGAAATCCAGGGCCTCCTGCTCGAAACGGTCCGGGCCGCTGCGCTTAAGCGCCCGGGCCATTCCAATTTCTACCGGCGCGTCCAGCAGGATCACGTGATGGGGTCGGAAGTCGCCCTGCACCCACTGCTCCAGCTGGGCAATCCGTTCCAGTGACAGGCCGCGACCGTAGCCCTGGTAGGCAAACGTCGCATCGGTAAACCGGTCGCAGAGCACCCAGCGGCCAGCCGTCACGCGCGGCAGAATCAGGCGCTCGAGGTGCTGAGCTCGCGCTGCAAACATCAGAAGCAGCTCTGTGGTAGCCGCCATCGATTCCTCACGGTTTGCGAGCAGCAGCTCCCGAATATCCTCGGCAAGCGGCGTTCCACCGGGTTCGCGAGTCAGTTCAACCTCTGCACCCAGAGATTCCAGCGTCTGGGCCGCCAGCCGAATCTGGGTGGACTTGCCAACCCCTTCGACTCCCTCAAAAGTAATGAAACGTCCAGCCATCAGTTGTTTGCCGGTGGCGGTGAGGAACGATAATCCTCACGCAGGTTGAGCTGATAATTCCTGACCGCCTTCTGATGTTCGGCCAGGGTGTCGGAAAACACGTGAGAGCCATCGCCACGGGCCACAAAATAAAGCGCCGTGCCGGCGGCAGGATGAAGCGTGGCGTGCAGCGCCTCGCGGCCAAACAACGCGATAGGCGTCGGTGGTAAGGCCGGAATCACATAGGTGTTGTAGGGCGTAGCTGTCCGTAGATCTTTCCGGCGGATGTTGCCCTTATAACGGTCGCCCATTCCATAGATCACCGTAGGGTCCGTCTGCAGCCGCATACCCTTGTTAAGCCGGCGAACGAACACACCCGCGACCTCATTGCGTTCAGACGGAACTCCGGTTTCTTTTTCCACGATAGACGCCATGATCATGGCTTCATATGGCGTTTTATAGGGTAAGTCCGGCGCCCGGTTGGCCCACTCTGTTTCAAGCGTTTCCTGCATTCGCTCGAGGGAGCGACGCAGAATCTCGAGATCGCTGGTGCCTCGTTCATAGAGATAGGTATCTGGAAAGAACCAGCCTTCGGGATGCTGATCTGGCTGCCCGAGAGCCGCCATAATTTCCTCATCAGACATTTGCGCGGTGTCTTGCGCGAGAGTGGCCTTACCCGCTAGCGCTGCACGGGCATCAGCAAATCGAGTCCCTTCAATGAACTGAACGCTCCAGACTTTGGTGATACCTGCCACCATCTTATCGATGATGTCGAGGGTGGACATTCCCGGTGCCAGCTCATATTCACCGGCCTTGATACGCGTACTCTGCGGATAAAGCTTGCCGTATAGCCTCAGCCAGAGCGACTCACGAATCAGTCCTTCCGCCTGAAGATCATAAGCCAGATGCGACAGAGTGGTTCCCTGAGGAACCTCGAGTAAGCGGGTTTGCTCCAGCGGCACGGGCTGCTGAAGTGATTGCAGACCCTGCCACGCCCAGAGTCCCGCTCCAGCCCCGAGCAGTATCCCGAAGGCGACCAATGCAACGACTATTTTTCGAATCAAGGTAGTGAGTTCCCGCTCAGGTCCGAATCCATCTCAAAACAGCAACTGGCAATTCTGGCAATCGAATCCGCTTGGGGCAACTCAATGGTTTCAAGCTTTTGAACCGGAACGACTCCGAATACGCTATTCATGATGGCCATTCCGCCAAACCGGGGGCTGACAATGTCTGCGGGCGCCAGCGGTCTCTCTCGCACGGCCTGACCCTCGGACCGGAGCATGCTGATGACAGCGTCGAGCATGACACCTCGCACCGCCAGAGAACGCATGGGCGGAGTAATCCATTGGTTATCCCATGCCATAAGCAGGTTGCTGCGGGTGCCCTCGACCAGTCGGCCGTTAGCGTCCGGCATGATCATTTCAAACAGGCCTGGCCGGAACTGCCGGCTGGCCTGAACCTGAGACAGACGAGACAGATGCTTGTATCCGTCCATAGAACTGCCGGTTAGGACAGGTTCAGCGCTGAGCCCCACCGAAACAGGTACATGAGGAACTGGCGGCACCTCGTGAGCGCTGACGAGCAAACGCGGATGCGACGGGTCACTGGGTCGGTAGCCACGGCCACCGCTTCCGCGCGTCAGCATCAGCTTCAACACCCACCGCTCGCGGTTGGGCTGCTGACTGACTGCGTTCTGAATAACCGCATCAATGAAGGATTCGGGACAGGAAATTCCCAGCGCCGCCGCGCCTTGGCAGAGCCGGCGCAGGTGAAGATACTTCAGAAAGGGTTGGCCGCAGCGGACCAGAATGGTTTCGAAAACACCGTCGCCGTAGGCAAGCCCCCTATCATCTCCAGGAACCTGCCAGACGACGGAAGGCATTGCCATCGCTATCAGTCTTCGAAGCGGCTGAAAATCAGCGTGCCGTTGGTGCCACCAAAACCGAAGGAGTTTGATAGCGCAATCCTGACATCGGCCTTGCGGGCATTGTGCGCAACAAAATCGAGGTCGCAGCCTTCGCCTGGATTATCCAGATTGATGGTGGGGGGAAGAATTCCGTCGCGTATGGCCAGCACCGAGAAAATCGCCTCGATAGCGCCGGCGGCGCCAAGGAGGTGTCCAGTCATGGATTTAGTGCTGCTGACGGCCAGTTTGTCCGCGTGAGCGCCGAAAAGCCCTCTGATTCCGGCTACTTCAGCTACGTCACCCAGGGGAGTGGAAGTGCCGTGGGCGTTGATGTAGTCGACCTGATCTGGTGACAGGCCCGAGTCTCTGAGCGCATTGCTCATTGCAAGCTGCGCACCCTCACCGCCCTCTGAGGGAGCCGTGATATGGTGAGCATCGTCGCTCATCCCAAAACCCACCAGCTCCGCGATGATTGTGGCTCCCCGGCGCCGGGCATGCTCCAGTTCTTCCAGAACCATCACGCCTGAACCGTCACCGAGAACGAAACCATCCCGGTCGCTGTCCCAGGGCCGACTCGCCTTCTCCGGCTCGTCGTTGCGGGTCGATAACGCCCTAGCCGCTGCGAAACCGGCGATGCCGGTCCGAGTGGTGGCCATTTCGGAGCCACCGGCTACCATCACATCAGCGTCACCGTAAGCGATGGCACGAGCGGAAAAACCTATATTATGCGTGCCCGTGGTGCAGGCGGTGGCTATGGCGATGTTTGGGCCCTGAAAACCATGGCGTATGGCCACATTCCCGGAGACCATATTGATCACTGACGCGGGCACAAAAAACGGTGACACCTTACGTGGGCCACCGGAGTCCATGGCGATCGCGTTCTTCTCGATAAACTCCAGGCCGCCAATGCCCGAACCGATCGCAACACCCACTCGAGTGCGGTCCAGTTCCGAATAGTCGCAGAGGCCTGACGATTCAATCGCCTGCTGAGCGGCGACCAGACCGTACTGGAGAAAAGCATCCATCTTGCGGACATCTTTCGCCGAAAGGTACTGCTCGATGTCGAGATCGCGAATCGCACCGCCAATCCGAGTCGGGTATTCACTGGCGTCGAACCGATCAATCGGTCTGATACCGCTGCGCCCCTGACAGATACCAGCCCATGTGCTGGCCACGTCATTACCAAGGGGCGTTAGCATTCCCATGCCGGTGATTACTACGCGTCGTTTAGCCATGACTCTCGTCTTATGTCTTCCTTTGCATCACCAGCGTCCGCAGCGAAGCTCGCTTTAAGCGGCGCGGCGTTGCCAGTTTGAAGCCCACTGAGCTCCTTCAGAACATCTACAAAAAAGCCGTCCGGAATTCGGGGACGGCTTGAGATTCCTGAGATTAAATGCGCCAGATCAGGTGTGGGCAACGATGTAATCAATTGCGTCCTGAACACTGGTCAGCTTTTCAGCTTCCTCGTCCGGGATCTCGGTCTCAAATTCTTCTTCGAGAGCCATTACCAGTTCGACGGTGTCCAGTGAGTCAGCGCCCAGATCCTCTACAAAAGAAGATGTGCTCTGCACCTCGGACTCTTTCACGCCGAGTTGTTCGCAGACAATCTTCTTTACGCGCTCTTCAACTGTACTCATATCATCCTCACTTTGAAGTTCATACCCGGACGCTGCGGACTTCGCCGATCCTGATCAGTAACGAATTACACTTGGCAGGCATCCAATCTCAACAGCATCGCAGTTTAGTTTAATCATCTCAGGCAAACAAGCAGAGAACCAAGTCTAAAGCGTTGAGCCGCAAGGGCTATCAGCCCATGTACAGACCACCATTAACCTGTATTGTCTGGCCAGTCACATAAGCTGCCGCCTCAGAGGCCAAAAATGCAACAACGGCAGCGACTTCCTGCGGATTTCCGAGGCGGCCGGCTGGAATGCGATCCAGTATACGTGCGCGCTGCTCTTCATTCAGGGAACGGGTCATATCCGTGTCAATGAATCCCGGCGCCACACTGTTGGCAGTGATGTTTCGGTTCGCCATTTCCATGGCCAGACTACGGGTAAAACCCTCCAGACCGGCCTTGGCCGCACAGTAATTAGCCTGGCCGGGATTACCAGCGCGGGCGACCACAGAGCTTACGTTAATCACGCGGCCCCAGCGTGCCTTCGCCATGCCCCTAAGGAGCTTCTTTGTGACCGAGAAAGCACCCTGCAAATTCGTGGTGAGCACCTGTGCCCAGTCATCTTCGGACATGCGTAGCAGCAAGCCGTCCCGGGTGATACCCGCGTTGTTGACCAGAATGGTAGGCGCCTCAATCTGCCCAAGGATGTCGTCAAGGGCCTTCTGAATGCTTTCGGACTGGCCGAGTTCCAGTACATGGCCGAAACCGGACAACCCTTCAGATGCAAAACGGTCTGTGATTTGTTTGGCGCCCGCCTCGGTGGTCGCCGTGCCCACTACCGTTGCGCCCTGGCGCGCGAGTTCAGCCGCAATCGCTTCGCCAATGCCTCGACTGGCGCCGGTTACCAGCGCAGTGCGATTACTTAGCGGCTTTTCCATAGTTCTTACTCTTCAAAAATTTCAGGAAACGGGTGACGTTGGTGGTAAGGCAATCAGCCTTTGAATCGCAGCGCTTCATCCAATGCTTGCGGGGAGTCGATTACCAGCACTTTCAGGTCACGATCAATCCGTTTGCCCAGTCCGGCAAGCACCCTGCCCGGCCCGCATTCGACCGTTGCCTCTGCCCCCATTTCCCGGAGACGTTTCACGCATTGGGTCCAAAGTACCGGAGAGTACAGCTGCTTCACCAGATTCGCCTTGAGCTCTTCAGATTCCTGATGGGGCGAAGCGTCGACATTCTGTATTACGGGTATGACAGATTTGTTAAAGGTCACATTCTCAAGCGCTTCACGGAGCTCTTCAGACGCATCTTTCATCAGCGCACAATGCGACGGCACACTCATTGGCAGTACCATTGCCTTTTTCGCGCCAGCGGCCTTGCAAGCCTCAATGGCTCGATCAACGGCCTGCGTCTGACCCCCGATAACTACCTGGCCCGGAGAATTGAAATTAACCGCAGACACTACGTCGCCGTTCGCCGCTTCTTCGCAAGCAGCGATCACCTGGTCGTCGTCGAGACCGAGGATCGCCGCCATTTTTCCTTGGCCTTCAGGAACGGCATCCTGCATCAGTTCGCCGCGCAGCCGCACCAGCCGAACGGCATCGGTGAAACCGAGTGACTCCGACGTGACCAGCGCACTGTATTCACCGAGACTGTGCCCAGCCACCATATCTGGCCTGTCTCCGCCAGACAGAAACCACTGCCGCCAGAGTGCGACGCTGGCCGTAAGAATCGCAGGCTGAGTCACCGCTGTCTGGTTGAGCTCCGATTCCGGACCATTCCGGCAGACTTGCCAAAGATCGTAGCCGAGTGCATCGGAAGCTTCAGCGAAGGTTTTCAATATCACGGGCCATTGACCGGCAGCGTCTAACAACATGCCAACCGATTGCGAACCCTGACCTGGAAAAAGAAACGCTTTTTTCATAAACGGGTATCCCAAAAGGCAAAATGGCGAATTGCTGCGCCTGCGTGTGATCCCTCGGGAAAACAGGGCGCGCTTGAGTTATGAACAGGGGACCACTGCTGGAACGAGCCTAGGATTTGAAAGAGCACTGGCTCATTTCCCCCGATTACCGGGTCAGGGTATCAGATCGTCCAGACGATCACCCATACGCTGGGTGACACCACTGCGGACTTCATCGGCGGCCTGACAGATTGCGGAGACTATACCACGCTCGCTGGCATTGCCATGGCTCTTGATAACGACCCCCTGCAGGCCAAGCAGGCAGGCACCATTGTATTGATGAGGATCGACTTTACGCACAATACGCGCCAGCATAGGCTTGGCCAGAGCGCCTACCAGACGACCGTAGAGACCCTCCCGGAACGCGTCTTCAATCAGATTGATCAGCAGCGTAGCAACGCCTTCACCGGTCTTGAGGGCCACATTGCCCACAAAACCGTCACAGACAACAACATCGGCGACGCCCCGGAAAAGATCGCTGCCCTCGATATAGCCAATGTAGTTAACGGTACTGCTCTGAGCGAGCATGTGCGACGCCAGGCGCACTTCCTCACGGCCCTTGATTTCCTCTTCGCCGACATTGAGCAAGGCCACTCGCGGGCGATCAGAGCCGTTTTTGCCCGCCGCAGCGACCGCTCCCATCTGAGCGAACTGAAATAGGTGATCGGCGCTGGCGTCCACATTCGCGCCCAGATCCAGCATGAGGCACTCACCTCTCGGGCCGGGAACAGACTTGGCAATGGCCGGCCTGTCGATTCCTGGAAAGGTCTTGAGAATATACCGGCCCAGCGCCATAAGCGCTCCGGTGTTACCCGCACTGACGCAGGCTTGCGCCCGTTTGTCCCGAACCAGCTCCAGTGCGCGAGCCATGGAAGACTGCTGTTTCTGACGAAGCACCCGGGAAGGACGCTCTCCCATGCCGACCACGTCAGGCGCATGCTCGATTTCTATGCGCGGATGGCCTTCGTCTGCGCCAGAACGCAACAAAGCTCTGAGCTCATCCTGATTACCAACCAGAATAAGCTTCAGAGCTTTGTGATCCCGGACAGCGTCCAGGGCACCCGCCACGACAACCCCTGGCCCACGATCGCCGCTCATCGCGTCGATCGCCAGAGTGATTGTGTGACGGGATTCAATCACGGCAGGCATGCCCGCCGAAACTTAGTCTTCGCTGACTTCCACAACCTGACGACCACGGTAGAAGCCGTCTGGTGAAACGTGGTGACGACGATGGATTTCACCTGTCGTCGGATCAGTTGCCAGAGTCGGCGCCTTCAGTGCATCGTGAGCACGGCGCATGCCGCGCTTGGAGCGGGTCTTACGGTTTTGCTGAACAGCCATGGTGGCCTCCTCAAAATAGTGATCGTTTGACTAGCCGCAACCCGACGCATCAGGCTTGGACGGCTACTGTTTATTCTTCAGCTCAGCGAGAACACTGAAGGGATTTTCCGCCTTCTGGGACGAATCATCCGATTCATACTTTGCGTCCTCAGCTTCATTGATAGCGTTTATTGTCGCGGTCGCCGGGCACTCTTCAGGGTCATGCAACGGGAAAGACGGAAGCGCCAGAAGCAGTTCGTCTTCAACCAGTTGCCATAGATCCGCTTCAGCCTCGTCCGTCAGAAACGGTTCAAGATCCCGCGGAAGCTGCCGAGCCTGCTCTTCACTGATGACCAGCCCCAGATGAGGACTCGACTCCAGACGAAAGGGCATGGCTTCCATGCAACGCTGGCATTCCAGCTCGATATCCGCAGAGAGCACACCGTCAACCACTCGCCGCCGCTCCGGGTCCCGCCCGAACTGCAGCTCAACTTCACAATAGCCGGTGACCGAACGAACTACCGGGCTTTCGCCGAAACGACGTAACCCCGCCAGCGGAACATGCCCCTGGACAAGTAATTTCTGATCGGCGAGTTTGAACGCATCGACCGTCTTGGGAAGCTCGGCTTGTGACATAGGCGCGCAATTCTAGGCTTCGGCGGGTGCGGTGTCAAAACTTCCTTTCATCTAGACGCGGTAAAGATCCTAAGATAGAAGCAGTAAAGATTCTAAAACAAATAGTCGGCTGGAATATGCCCCGTCAATACCCCGGAACAAAGGCACGTGATGTCATTCCCGAAACTGGTTCTCGCCTCTTCATCGCCCTACCGTAAAGACCTTTTGAAGCGACTCGGTGTCGACTTCGAGTGCGCAAGTCCAGACGTCGATGAAACACCTCTACCAGAAGAAAGCGGAGCTGCCTTGGCCGCACGTCTCGCCGAATTGAAATCGAAAGCCCTGAGCCAGCACTTCCCCGCCCACTGGATTATCGGCAGCGATCAGGTCGCGACCCTACCGGACGGGCAGATATTGGGAAAACCGGGGAATATGCAACGTGCTCAGCAACAATTACAGGCCTGCAGCGGGAATACCGTGACCTTCAATACGGGCATTTCGCTTTACGACAGCGAAACCCAGCGCCAGCAGCTTCGCAATGAAATTTTCCGCGTAAAATTTCGCCGCCTCAGCGCCGCTCAGATTCGCTTTTATCTCGAGACCGAACAACCATTCGATGCCGCCGGCAGTTTTTACATGGAGGGCCTTGGCATTGCGCTGTTTGAGTCGCTCGAGGGACGCGATCCCAATTCCCTGATCGGCCTCCCCCTAATCGCACTGATTGATATGTTGCAGCTCTGGGGGGTTTCCCCGCTCGGGAGCGCCCACCACTAAATCAGAATGCCTTGCTCACTCAAACAGGCTATCGGATCCCCCGCCTTTTCTTACCAGAGTCTCCTCAACGAAGCTGAAAACGGGATTCCACCATCATATGACCAATACCTTCGCCTACAGCGACTCCGAGCTGGTCAACCAGTTCTTTGAATGGCGACTCCTGATGGCTGTAGTCGACCATTTCTTCTTGACCGACAATTTCACGAGCCACGTAGGAAGTGCTGCCGAAGCCATCGATCAGACCAATCTCTTTGGCCTGCTGCCCAGACCAGATAAACCCTGAAAACAGCTTGTCCGTGCTGGTGTCGAGACGGTCTCCGCGTCCCTGCTTCACCGCATTGATAAACTGTTGATGAGTCGTGTCCAGAACGTTCTGCCAGAACTCCACTTCTTCCGGCTTCTCCGGGGAGAAAGGGTCCAGAAACGCCTTGTTCTCACCCGAGGTGTAGAGACGTCGATCAACCCCAAGCTTGTCCATCGCACCGGTGAAACCGAATCCTCCCGCGACCACACCGATCGAGCCTACCAGCGAAGCCTTATCGGCATAGATTTCATCAGCCGCAGAGGCGATGTAGTAAGCACCAGACGCGCCAATATCGGAAATCACCGCGTAAACCCGTTTTTCCGGATGCAATTCCCTGAGCCGGCGAATTTCGTCATAGACATAACCCGATTGAACAGGACTGCCACCGCCGCTGTTGATTCTGAGAACCACGCCCTTGGCCGACTCCGACTCGAACGCGTCGCGAAGCGCACCGACAATGTTGTCTGCACTGGCTTCCTGATCTGCTGCGATCAGCCCCTCGACATTGATCACAGCGGTGTGCTCGCCCGTCGTCGCAGGGTCCAGCCCCGTACTACCAGAGAACTTGAACAGAAACAGAAGAGCGAACAGGTATCCGAAGGTCAGCAGCTTAAAAAAGATGCCCCATCGGCGCTGCTTGCGCTGCTCTGACTGCAGGGACATCACCAGCTTTTCAATAAGCTTCCAATCTCGGCCTCCGGCGGCCGGAGGTGTCTCGCCTGCACGGCGAAAACGATTGGTATTCTTCGGCACACCCCATTCCGGGTGCTTATCGGACTGCCAGTCAGACATACGGCTCCTCGAAGCAATAAAAGACTCGGGCTATTGCAGTAAACATCTTCACGAATCCAGCGCCAGCGCCCGACGAAGATCTGCAACTGTATGAACAATAGCCTGGGGAGAATACTCCGCCAGACGCGTTGATTGATGCACGCCCCACGTGACACCAACGCCCGCGACTCCAGCGCGTTGCGCCATCTCAAGATCGTAAGCCGTATCGCCGACCATCACAGCCTCTGAAGCATCCATCTGATAATAGTCGAGAATCTCGTGGAGCATCTGAGGGTCGGGTTTTGACTGGGTTTCATCGGCGCAGCGGGTAATGCCGAAATAACGCCCCAGACCGGTGTGCTGAATCGCCATGTCCAGGCCCCGGCGACTCTTGCCGGTCGCCACAGCACACAACCTGCCCTGAGCTTCCAGATCGTCCAGCACGCCGAAGATACCCTCAAAAACATCCTGGGATTGAGTGGGTCTTGCAAAAAAGTGATCGGCGTAAGCAAGGCGAAGATCGGCCATTTCTTTCGCCGTAATACCTGGATAAAGCTTTTCCAGTGCTTCTACGAGACCGAGACCGATAATATCGCGGTAAGCTTCAGGCGACCTCGCCGAAAAACCGATATCCATGGCCGCCTTGTGCAGACTGTCGGCAATGTGGTCGACCGAGTCGACGAGGGTGCCATCCCAATCAAAAATCACTAGCTTAGGAATCATGGCAGACGGAACCTCCGCAATTTAATATCCAATACCCTCGGCTCAACCCTGTCCTTCAGCGCCGTCACTCAGCTCGGCTTGATCAACCGGTCAACGACCGACTGGAAGCTGGCCTCGTAGGGGGCCTCGAAGCTGGCAGTACCGCCATCATTCGGCCTTTCAAAACGCAGGCCCTGGGCGTGCAACATGAGCCTCCGGCCTCCGACTTTCTGGAAAGCCGCCAGGCTGGCATCATCCATATACTTGTCATCACCGGCAATTGGATGTCCGGCAAAGAGACAGTGGACCCGGATCTGATGTGTACGACCGGTGTGGGGCGAAGCGGCAACGAGGCTGTAGCCCTGCCCTGCGCCTAGCACACGAAACTCCGTGCGAGATGGCTTACCGGCAGCATCGACCCTGACGCGCCGCTCTCCGGAAGCAAGTTCATAACGCATCAGCGGCTCGCGCACGTCTTTCATCTCCGCCGGCCAATCTCCGGCAACCAGCGCATGATAGGTTTTCTTAACTCTGCGCTGCCGAAACTCCTCCTGCAGATAGCGCAACATCGGGCGCTTTTTTGCAATCAGAACCAGGCCAGAAGTGTCGCGATCTATCCGATGGACCAACTCCAGAAAACGGCTCTCGGGCCTGGCAGCCCGAAGCGCTTCAATCAGTCCGTATTCAAGCCCACTACCACCATGCACCGCGATACCGGATGGTTTATTGACCACCAGTAAAGCATCGTCTTCGAAGACCACGGCATCATTCATGGCCTGCTGAACGCCCTTGCCGGGCGTCACCGACCGGGTGTCGGTGGGCAGGCTGACTGGCGGAATCCGTATTTCGTCGCCGGCTCTAATGCGGGTCACAGGTTTGGCGCGGCCTTTGTTGACCCGCACCTCGCCCTTGCGAATCATTCGATAGATAGCGCTTTTGGGAAGGCTTCGCATGTGCGCCAGCAGAAAATTATCAAGCCGCTGACCGTCCTGATCGTCCAGCACGGTCAGCCACTGCACTGAAGGACGATCGGACACCGTCTGGGAGGGTTCAGCCGGAGGGTTGGAGGCTTTTCTGGAATCGGCGCGGGACATGCTCTGTGGTCGGCTCCTGCAGCATTGATGGCGATAGGTATTACTGCTATTCTCCTGAGGCTTCTGCACGCTAACAGGGCATTTTCAGCACACGCCAGAGCGTCGGAAGTATACAGAAAGTCAGTCCTGCCTGCTGCCAAAAAACGGGCACAACGGGATTTCGGTGAGACGTCGACCGCATGCGAATAGCATTGCTTCGCGAGCGGATTTGCAGTGACGTCCAACCGCTTCCGGTCTGCAGTGCAGCAGGCTGAAGGTAGAAGAGACATCCAGAAGATGCCTTTTACACGATCTGGCCCTCCTGGCGGACTATCAATCGCCTGGCCGGCCAGAGTACCGACCTAGCGGGTCCGTGACCAACCGTATTTGACGGGGCGCGGAACCCTGGGTCCTGAAAGACGCGCAAAAGCCCCGGTTATTTAAAAGCTGGGAGCAACTGCAGCGTGTTGCAGGACTGATCGGTGCAGGAACGAGATTGAAATACAAAGTGTTTAACCGTGCGGAAAACCGCCAGTGAGACACTGCGAAGATTTATGAGCACGCAGGACCGGGCCGTCCAGATACGAAGACGACGTGAGACCCAGGAGCCTGTGTGGAGCCGATTACGGATATAACGGTTCTTTTCAGGGATATGCAGATACCCGGATCCGGCACAGGGGCCAGAACACCGCCCGGCCGAAGATGGACGCTCTCTTTCCCGCCGTGACTACCCGGAGTCAGCAACTGGCGAGCCTGATCACAGCCTCCGTCGGTTCTGCTTCGCAGATGTTCCCGCCCGCGGTTTTCTGTCTCAACAAATGACAGGAACCCACCCCCTTCATGAAAAGAATGCTAATCAACGCAACTCACCCCGAAGAGTTGCGCGTCGCACTGGTTGACGGCCAGCGGCTGTTCGATCTGGACATTGAATCCAGCACCCGGGAACAGAAAAAAGCCAACATCTACAAAGGCCGGGTCACCCGAGTCGAACCCAGCCTTGAAGCTGCTTTCGTCGACTTCGGCGCCGAGCGTCACGGCTTCCTCCCCCTCAAAGAAATCGCCCGCGAATACTTCTCCAAGTCTGACAACGACGGCAAAATCAATATCCGCGATGCGATCTCCGAAGGTCAGGAAGTCATTATTCAGGTCGACAAGGAAGAGCGCGGCAATAAAGGCGCAGCCCTGACCACCTATATTTCCCTGGCTGGACGTTATCTAGTTCTAATGCCTAACAATGGCCGTGCCGGTGGTATTTCCCGCCGCATTGAAGGCGAGGAACGCGCCCAGCTCAAAGAAGCCATGAATGATCTGAAGATTCCCAAGTCGATGGGAGTCATCGTGCGCACGGCTGGTATTGGTCGTACGGCGGAAGAGCTGCAATGGGATCTGGACTACCTGACTCAATTCTGGGAAGCCATTACCCAGGCAGCTGGTGAGCGTAAGGCGCCCTTTCTGATTCACCAGGAAAGCAACGTCGTCATTCGCGCCGTCAGAGATTATCTACGCCAGGACATCGGCGAGGTACTGATTGACGCGCCCGCGGTACACCAGGATGTTCTGAACTTTGTCCGCGCGGTGATGCCCACCTTCGAGAACAAGATCAAGCTGTACAGCGACGAAATCCCGCTGTTCAGTCGGTATCAGATCGAAAATCAGATCGAAACAGCATTCCAGCGCGAAGTGAAGCTGCCCTCCGGTGGCTCCATCGTTATCGATCCCACTGAAGCGCTGGTCTCGATCGACATCAACTCGTCACGCGCCACCAAAGGCCATGACATCGAAGAGACCGCCTTCCAGACCAACCTCGAAGCCGCAGAAGAGATTGCTCGGCAGCTGAGATTGCGAGACATGGGCGGCCTGATCGTTATCGACTTCATCGACATGTCCCCGGCCAAGCATCAGCGCGAAGTGGAACAGCGCATGCGTAATGCGCTGGAGATCGATCGTGCGCGAGTTCAGGTAGGCAAAATATCCCGCTTTGGTCTGCTCGAAATGTCGCGCCAGCGCCTGCGGCCCTCACTCGGCGAAACTCGCAGCGAAGTCTGCCCACGGTGTAGTGGTCAGGGCACGATTCGCGGAATCGAGTCCTTGGCACTGAGCATCATGCGCCTGGTGTACGAAGAAGCCTCCAAAGACAAAACTGGCGAAGTTCGGGCCATTGTCCCGGTCTCCGTTGCTACCTTCCTGCTCAACGAAAAACGCAAGCAGCTCAGTGACATCGAGAGAACCCAGGGCGTTGCTGTAATGATCCTGCCCTCAACTCATCTGGAAACACCGCAGTTCCAGATCGAGCGTCGTCGCGAAGACGAAGTCGCAGGAAACGGCCATGCCAGCTATCAGGTGGCTCACGATTACGATGATCACGCTGATGAAGAAATCGAACAGGTCGTCAGTCGTGAGGCCGTCAGACAGGAAGCTGCCGTTAAAGCGATCCGCCCTGTAGCGCCCGCGCCGCAAACGGCCGCAGCCAGCGCTCCAGCGCCAGCCGCCGCCGGCGCCCAGGAAGAAGGCCTGTTCCGTCGCCTGGGCCGCAAATTAAGCGGATTCTTCGGTGGCGACTGCGACAACAGTAGCGCTTCGGATACCAACTCCGATAACGCGCAGAGCAATCGTCGGCCCCAGCCGGACCGTCGCCGGTCACGTGTGGCCAAACCGGGCAGCGAAACCGACAATCGCAAAAATGGCGATGATAACCGGAACCGCAATCGTCAGAGCCAGGACGGTAATCGTGGTCGCAACCGACAGAATCAGGGCCAAACCCAGGAAGCTCGTGGCCGCGACAGTAACGACAATAACGGCTCTGGTAATAACGGAGGCGGTAACCATTCCGGCAACACTTCTGGCAACAATGGCGGCGGTAACAACGGCGCCAATCGCGGCCGCAATCGTCGCAATAACCGCGGTAACAACCGCAACCGCGACGAAAACCGTCAGAATGAAGATTCTGGTAATAGCTCAAATCAGAAGACAGCCGATAACGCGGCAACCAACAAAACCCAGGACGCCAAGTCCGGAGATCAGGGCAACGACAACCAGTCTCCGAAGTCCGGTAACAAACCCCGTCGCCAGCGGCGCTCCCGTAACCGGGATGGTTCGCCAAGCGATACTCCGACCAGCACACCTGCGGATCGCAAAGCCCAGCGTAGCGATAATCAGGAGCCGGTAACGGCTAAGAAAGCGGCTGATTCCGAAGGTCGGGGTAAAAAGGCGGCGAATGAAGCCTCCGAGCCGGCTAAAAAGAGTGGCCAGCCTGAGGGCGGCAAAGCGGCGGAGAAAGGTCCCGAAAAGACAGAAAATAAGCCGCAGGCCAAATCCGAGTCTAAAGGCACCGACCTCCAGGAAAAGGCTGAGAAATCTGCCGCTTCACGTCCGCCGACTGAAGAAGTTGGCAAAGCTGAGCCATCAGCAGCGGCGGGTGAAGCCCAGACCGATGCCCAGCAGCCGACAAAGACTCGGAATCAACCGACCAAAGCTGAAGCTGCTCCTGAAGCCAAGTCTGAAGGCAATTCGGAAACCGAGGCCGCCAGCAACGCGAAAGTCGATACTCAGAGCAAGCCGGAAGGCGAAGCTGGACCCGCAGCAGCCAAAGCTGAAGGCAAGCCTGAGGCGACTCAAGAGCAGCCGAAGAAGGCGGAAAAGGCCGATCCTCAGGTGAGCAAGCCCGAATCCCGGCAGACTTCGGACGATCAGCCAGAAGTCGCAAAGGAGGGTGCCAAGCCCGCTCAATCTGAGCAGACACCGGCACCGAAGGCGGCGAAAAGGAAAGCGCCACAGACTTCGTCTGACAAGGCAGAAGCGGACGGCCAGCCGGATGTGAAACCTGCAGCGAAAGCGCCCAGAAAACCGGCAGAGAGTAAAGCGTCCAGCCAGGAGAGCCCAGCTGAGACCCCAAAGCCGGCAGCCCCAGCGCAAGCCAAGCAGGATGCCAGTGAAAAAGCGCCCTCCGCGGAAAATGCCGGCCAGGCCAGTGCTGAAAAGGCAGATAAGGCCGCAGCCAGTGAGTCGAAGCCGGAAACCAAGGCCAAGCCCGCCAGCGCACCGGAGCCCAAATCGCGTACCGAAACAGCGATTGAAACTTCGGATAGCGATGCCAGTGCTGCCGGCGGACAGGCGGAAAACGAAGGACTGCCGGTGACTCCAGGACGGGCCTATAACGACCCGCGAGAAGTTCGCAAGCGCCAGAGGGCTGCCGAAGCTGCGGCCAAGCAGGCTAGCTCACCCACAGCGTCAGGTGATGGTTCCGAATGAGTAATACTCCCATGACACTCAGCGCCCAGGATGTCGAGAATCTCGAAGACATCCTTTTCGCAGAGCCCTGGAGCGAGACGGCTCTGGATTTCTTCGGTCTGCATGGCGTCGTCTGCGCCAGCGTGGTCGGTCCTGTTGCCCTGTCGGTCGATGATATCTTCCGGCTGGCAACGGGCGGCACCGAAGCCGACGCGAAAGCTCCTGAGAAGTTCGCTGATCCGGTCAACCGCCTGGCGATGGGTCTGGCCCAGTTGCTGGACAGTGGTCGGCAGCTGGAGCTACCCGAACCTGAGGATGGTGATCCGATGAATGCGCTGGAAAACTGGTGCGCAGGATTCGTGGAGGCTTTTCTGGAAAACGAAGATGCCTGGCTGTCTCAGGATGAATCTGAAACCGCCGAAATGATGGTTCCCATGATGGCGCTGTCTGGCATTTTCGATGACGAGGACTTTGATCGAGTCAGGCAGAGTGAAAAGCTGTCGCTTCAGATGGCCGACGCTATCCCGGAAACCTTGACGGACCTCTATCTGGCGTACCACGCGCCCGAATAGGTTGTTCTGCCAGAAAACAGCCCGGTGGGCCTGCCTCGGAGATAATCCGGGCAGTGTCCTCCGGGCTTTTTTGTGCTCTGTGGGTCGATAAAATCAAAGAAACAGGCGATTGATCAGGACTGAAAAGCCTGCCACACCGGCGACAGCCCGGCAGGCAGCGCAGGTGCAGTACCCAGCTCACACCAGGGCGCTCCCGGACCATGAAAGTCGCTCCCGACCGACGCCAGTAAGCCTTTACGGCGCGCCATCTCAGCCAGAAATCCCGTATCGCCGCTGGACTGACCCGACACGGCCACCTCCATGGCCTGCCCACCGGCGGCCTGAAAGTCGTCGATCATTTCGCGGAGCTTGGTGGCAGACATACGGTACTTGCGGGGGTGAGCCAGCACCGCGACACCCCCTGCTTCCTTAATCCAGGCAGGTATATCGGCCAGCTCTGGCCAGAACGCTTTAACGTCCCCTTTTTTGCCAGTACCCAGATATTTTTTGAATGCTTCTCCATGGTCGGTAACCACCCCGGCCTTGATCAGAGCCTGGGCGAAATGAGGACGGCCGGGGACGGTTCCCCCAGCGAATTCAACGGCCATATCGAGCAGGTTCGCTGATGCGATTTTTTCAAGTTTCGTCGCGATCTCCCGGGCTCGCTGCCAGCGATTGGTGTTCTGGGTAGCGATTCTCTGCAGCAGCTTTTCATCAAAGGGATCGAAATCCAGACCCACGATATGAATGGTGTTGCTCTTCCACTGACACGACAGCTCAATACCAGCGATCAGGCGGATGCCCACTTCCTCAGCCGTGGCCTGAGCTTCTGCGAACCCATCCAGAGTGTCGTGATCCGTCAGCGCGAGGTGGGTGACACCCCGTCCGGCAGCGCGCTCAACCAACGCTGACGGGCTCAGCGCCCCATCTGACGCTGTGCTGTGACAATGAAGGTCGTAACGGGGAATTTCAGCAGTCTGGGACGGCTGCCCCGAGGAGACTGGCTCAGGTATAGTCATGCCGATACGGCTACTCGTATTTGAAAGTCATGCATTATGAGCGGAGAACTTACCATGTACTATGCCATCGTCAGCGAAGATGTGGAAAACAGTCTGCCCTTGCGAAAACAGGCTCGCCCCGCACATCTGGATCGGCTGGAAGCGCTAAGAGATCAAGGCAGACTGCTGGTGGCAGGCCCCTGCCCTGCGCTGGATACGCCCGATCCGGGCGAAGCGGGTTTTTCGGGCAGCGTTGTCATCGCCGAATTCGAGTCGCTTGAAGACGCCATCACCTGGGCAGATGACGATCCCTACGTCCATGCCGGAGTCTACCAGGCTGTCAGCGTTCGTCCGTTCAAGCCTGTTTTGCCGTAGCTTAGGCGAAGGCGGTCCATGGCTGGCCGCCTTCTTTTCAGAGGCTCCCTAGCTGCCGTGCATCCGACCTTCAAGGTTAAACAGAATCCACAGCGTCCCCGCTACCATGAGAAAAATGATCAGAGCGGTGAACAGGATAAGGTGAAGGTCTTCCCTGCGCCCTTTCTCAAGAGAGACGTGCAGGAAATAGCGGAAATGCACCACTACCTGAATCAGGGCCAGAACCGCAATCGAAACGACCTTTGTCGGCGTAGAGAAATTGGTAAAGATAGCGACGCCGAAAGCCGCCAACGTCAGCACCAGCGCCGCAATCAGACCGAGGACGTAATCTTTTAATTCCTGTTTATACTCCAGTGCCTCACCGGCCTGCATGTTCGAGTCACTCATGACACGGCTCCCGTCAGGAATACAAAGCTGAAAATACCAATCCAGACCACGTCCAGCATGTGCCAGAAGAGCGCCAAGCGCATCACACCCAGTCGCACATGCTGGGTGATTCCCAGCCTGGCGATCTGAATCATCAGGATGATCATCCAGATCAGTCCCCCGCTCACATGAACACCGTGCGTCCCGACCAGCAGGTAGAAAGCCGACAGGAATCCACTGTCCTGCGGTGTAGCGTTATGCTCGACGGCATAAACGTAGAAGTCGTAGAGTTCCAGTCCCACAAATGCGAGACCCAGGATGCCGGTGACCGCCAGCCACCCCAGCAACTCGGGCCTGCCTCGACTGTATTTAAGAGCGAGGGAAGCGAGGCCAAACGTAAAGCTGCTGGCCAAGAGCAGCATGGTTTCTACAAACGGTGTCGCCAGCTCAAACAGTTCTGACGGAGCCGGCCCATCGGCAACGCCCTGCACACTCATGGCGGCATAGGTCGCGAACATCACCGCGAACAGAACCATGTCACTCATCAGGAAAATCCAGAACCCGAAGATCAGCGATTCAGCCTCGTGTTCAATGTGGGCTGATTTTTCTTCGGCGGCTTCCTGAGGGTTTTCCTGGAGGGCTTCGGTCATCCGGCAAACTCCGCTCTTCCCTGATTCGCTGATGTGCACTCTCGCTCACGGCCAATCGCAGGCAGAGATTGAACACGGTTAAGCCATTGCTCATGTTCTTTGCGGACCACTTCCGCAGGAATCACCTTCTCTTCGGGAGGCCTGAAGCTGCGCCATACAGGAGGAATCCAACACAGCACAAAGCTGACGATAACCAGCCACCAGACGTGCCAGACCAGTGCAAATCCCAGCAAGATCGCGCCAACACCAATCACCGGGGCGGCTCCTGAATTTTTCGGCAGGTGAATATCTGAATACTCCTCAGGAGCCTTGTAGGCCGTGCCCGCGCCCTTGCTTCGAGACCACTCGTCACGACCCTGCACTGTTGGCGTCACCGGGAAATTGTATTCCGGTGGTGGAGACGAGACCGACCACTCGAGACTGCGACCGTCCCATGCATCTCCGCCAGGAGTCCGCAGGCTGTCGCGGTTTCGGATACTGACAATCATCTGAATGATGAGCGTAAAAAAGCCAGTGAGAATCAGCAGTGCGCCGCAGAAGGCCACGTAGAGATAAGGCGCGTAGTCGGGATGGAACCATTCTGCAGTCCGACGCATGGCCCCCATCAGCCCCAGCGCATACAGCGGCATGAACGCGAGAAGAAAGCCGCCACTCCAGCAAGCGAAGGAAATCCTTCCCCAGGTTTCATTGAGACGAAAGCCAAAGGCCTTCGGAAACCAGTACTGGACCGCCGCAATCATGCCGAACAGGAACCCTGGAATCAGCATGTTGTGGAAATGGGCGACCAGAAACAGCGAATTGTGCACCATGTAGTCGACCGGTGGATTCGCCAGCATGATGCCGGCGATGCCTCCAATCACAAAGGTCACCAGAAACATGATGGAGAAAAGCATTGCCGTAGTGAAACGGATACGGCCACGGAACATGGTAAATAGCCAGTTAAAGACTTTTACCCCGGTGGGAACCCCTATCAGCATGGTGGCGATCCCAAATGCGGCATTAACGTTCGCGCTCTGGCCCATGGTGAAAAAGTGGTGCAGCCATACGGTAAAAGAGAGCACCGCAATCACCATGGTGGCAATCACGAGGGAGGTATAGCCGTAAATGGTTTTGCCCGAGTAAGTCGACACTACCTCGGAATAGACACCGAATGCCGGCAGAATGAGGATATAGACTTCCGGATGACCGAACAGCCAGAACAGATTGGCGTAGTTCATAAGGTTACCGCCAGAATCAGCGGTAAAGAAATGGAATTCGGCGTACCGATCCAAGGCCAGCATAATGCTCGAGACGGTCAGCGGAGCCATCGCAAAAATCATCAGAATCGACGTACAGAGCGTCGTCCAGGTGAACAGCGGCATCCGCATCATGGTCATGCCCGGAGCGCGATTGCGGTAGATCGTCACCGCAAAATTCAATCCCGTCAGCGTTGACCCCAGGCCACTGAGCGTGACCGCCCATATCCAGTAATCGACCCCGACCCCGGGGCTGTATTCAATCCCCGTATAGGGCGGATAGGATGTCCATCCTCCGGTTGAGAATTGTCCGAACACCAGCGACAGCATCACCAGACCCGCGCCGGCGGCGGTCAACATCAGGCTGATTGCGTTGAGCAGGGGGAAGCTGACGTCTCTGGCGCCAATCTGCAGCGGCATAACGTAGTTGATGAGACCAGTGAGAAACGGCATCGCCATGAAGAAAATCATGATGGTGCCGTGGGTACTGAACAGCTCAGCGAAGTGTTCAGCCGACACCAGACCAGGCTCTCCAATCGCCATGGCCTGCTGACCGCGCATAAGTACGGCCTCGATAATGGCCCGCGCCAGCATGACAACAGCAATCACGATATACATGATGCCGATTTTCTTGTGATCGAGACTGGTCAACCAGTCCTTCCACAGGGGTCCCCACCAACGTTTCGCCGTCAGCAAAACGACTAACGCTATCGCTCCCAGCACCACCACCGAACCGGCGCCACCGGCAATCACCTCACTGATTTCAGAGGCGTAAAATAGCTTCAGAGGCACAATGGATTGCCAATCCAGATACCCCAGCCAGGGCGAGTAGCGATCATCCATCAGGGTGCCTCCTTGCGGACCGTGTGGTGTGGGCTAGCGGGCGGGTGTCGATGAGACTGGGCGTTCGCAAAGCCCACAAATGGATCGGTGACCGTCACTGAGCCGAAAGTCATCGGATCGTCAGGCACGTTTTGCTGAGTCAGTTCTTCAAGTACTTGGGGATCCAGGGCTGGCGACGTTTGCTTCAGGCCCGAGATCCAGTCGTCGTACATCGCTTGGCTGGTCACTCGAGCGGTAAATTTCTGCCGCGCAAAACCATCACCGTTGTACTGGGTGTTAAGGCCGCGGTAATCGCCGGGCTCTGCTGCCAGTAGATTAAGCTCTGTCACCATGCCGGGCATGGCATAGATCTGACCGCCGAGGCGCGGAATCATAAACGACTGAAGAACGGTACCACTGGTCAGGCGAAACCGAATGGGCCGATCGACGGGAACCACCAGCAGATTCACCGACGCTATGCCCTCTTCCGGGTAAATGAATAACCATTTCCAGTCCAGTCCCACAACGTCGATCTCCAGGGGCCGCTCGGATGAAGCGATCGGCTTGTAGGGATCGAGATCGTAGGTGGCCCGCCACAACTCCCAACTGAGAATCACGACGACCACTGCAGGAAGGCCCCAAACCAGAACCTCCAGTGACCGGGAAAAGGACCATTTAGGAAGATAGGCAGACGAGCGGGCACCGTGCCGGTAGCGGTAGAGAATGACCGGCAACGCGATAAACAGCGGTAAAGAAACGACCAGCATCCAGAACAGGATAAACAAAAACAGATCTTGCTGCTCTTGGGCAACCGGACCTGCGGGACCGAAAATGCCGTGCTCGGCATTACAGCCAGACAGCATCAGCGCGCAGACCATCAGCAAGCTGGCAGAACGTATTAAATTTCGATGCCGCAGTGTGTTTTGGGACTTATCCGAAGGGTTCGGTCTGTCTGACTTCATGTCATACGGCTCCTTGACGCTCAACCGAGCCTCCAGCGGAAATCAATACAAAGAAAAAAGCAGCAGAAAACCGCGTTTAGGCGGCCTCCCTGGAACAGGACTCTCCGAAGGGAGTTTGTCGATGCCGTCCGGGCATTGCAACGCTGGCCCGCTTGTAAGTCAACGCATTCAGAGTTCGATGGTTCAATAATTTACAGCCAGAGTTTCATCGCTTGGAACCGTTAGCCTGCTTAAGGAATTGTAAGATAAACCTGCGCCCAGCTAATCAGAACGATTATCGTTTGGAGACTAACCGATAACGGTACCGCGGAACCAGCGAATCTCCAGCGTTCTGACGTTGGTCAGATCCTTTCGAATCTGCCAGAATCCCATTCCATAATTATTTCAATCAGGAAGGCAAGTCCGTGAATTACCGATCTCTTATGGCGGTTCTTTTTCTCAGTGTTTGTATGGCTGCTCCTGCGATGGCCAAAACCATGTATATCGACGATACGCTGTTCGCTCCTTTGCGCAGTGGTGAAGGCACGCAGTACCGGATTCTTCATAAGGGCCTCAAAAGCGGCACACGTGTTGAGCTGCTGGAGTCCAGCGAGTCCGGGTACAGCCGTGTCCGCACGACCACCGGCACCGAAGGCTGGCTTCCGACCCGCTATCTGTCAGCTGAGCCTATCGCTGCCGCGAGGCTGGAACAGGCGACCAAAGAGCTGGAACAGGCCCGCGCTACTCTGAATCGCACCCAGGCTGAACTCCAGGAGGTAACCGCTGAACGGGATCGGCTGGCGAGTATGGAGCGCAACTTGAGCGAGCGCTCCGACGAGCTCGCCACAGAGCTGGATAGGATCACGGCCATTTCTGAAAACGCCCTGACCTTGGATCAGCGCAATAAAGAGCTTCAGCAGATCAATCAGCGCCTTCAGAACGAAGTGGAAGTGTTGGCGGCCGAAAAGGAGCGGATCGAGGCAAATAATGAGTCCGACTTTCTGCTTTACGGCGCAGGTATTTTCCTGCTCGGTATGCTCATGACTCTGGTCGTGCCGCATCTCAAGCGCAGTAAGCGAACCGATAACTGGGTTTGATTGCTCTTGCCATCGCCGGTGCATTCCAGAAGCGCCTGCGCTTTTCTTCAGGCACAGGCAATCTCTTTGCCTGCGCGCTGCATATCCGGCTACAAAATGAAGCAAGTCCCGCTTTGACGCTGCCCTACGGGGCACCTATAACTTTAAGGAGTCTTTGATTCCTGTGACCGGCAGACCATCTGCCAATGCTGTGGTCCACCAAAGGCGTGAAAGCTAACTAATAGCCTGCGCCAATTTCTCAAACGTCTTCGGTAGTTCGAGGTAGAAGCTTTGTCGATCTATACGGCGGAATATCCCGAAAAGCGCGACTTTCATCGCATGGCCATTAATTCGGAAATCATCGTCACAACCCCTGACGGCCACAGGCTAAGTGCCTTCTGCAAAGACTTGAGCGGTAAGGGTATGCAACTGCAGACCGACGAAGCGGTGGAAGAAGGCGCCGTTCTGGAGACGGAGCTGCCCTCTGCTGACCCCCAATTCAGCTCGTTTCGGACCAGGGTCAAGGTGCTACGCTGTGAAAAACTCGATCAGGGTTTTCGGGTCGGATGCGAGATACAGAAGATCCAGCGCTAGACTGAGGCGCTCACAAAAAAGCCCGCAGTTTCGCAGCTGCGGGCTTTTTGTTGTGGCCTGACGTCGGATCAGTCGGTGTTCAACGGCTTTTCTGAAACGATGATGCCGTTGTTGTCCGCGTAGACGTAATGCCCAGGGTGGAAAGTGACGCCACCGAACGCGACCGGCACATTGAGATCGCCGATACCTTTTTTGTCGGTCTTGCGTGGGTGAGTGCCCAGTGCCTGAACACCCAGCTCAGTTTTCCGGATGACGTCCACGTCCCGAATGCACCCATAAATCACCAGTCCGGCCCAGCCATTACTGGCAGCTTTCTCGGCCAGCATGTCGCCGAGCAGCGCCGCACGCTTTGAACCGCCGCCGTCAACAACCATGACTTTGCCATTGCCTGGCAGGCCGACCTGCTCTTTGACGACCGAATTATCTTCAAAACATTTCACCGTCACGATTTCGCCACCGAAAGCGTCTATTCCGCCGAAGTTGGCGAAACCAGGCTCTACCACCTGCACTTCCGGATAATCATCGCAAAGATCGGGCGTAACGATGGGCATAGCTGACCTCCTTAGTCATACACAAAGCGTCTGGCCGGGCCGGCGTTCAATTCCATGATTACCGGCCGGCCTCTGAGCGTTCAGAACCCGGAGCCCTGATCAGCGTACTTCCTCGTCCGCGAGGAAGAACCAGGTGTCCAGAACGGAATCCGGATTCAGGGAAACACTGTCTATTCCCTGTTCCATCAGCCACTTGGCGAAGTCCGGATGATCCGATGGTCCCTGACCGCAGATTCCCACATATTTACCCGCTTTTCGACAGGCAGCAATAGCGTTGGACAACAGCGCTTTGATGGCTTCGTTGCGCTCATCGAATAGATGGGCAACGATGCCGGAGTCACGATCCAGACCCAAAGTCAGCTGCGTCAGATCGTTAGAGCCTATCGAGAAGCCGTCAAAATGCTCCAGGAACTGGTCGGCCAGCAGAGCATTGGCAGGCAGCTCGCACATCATGATTACTTTCAGCCCATTCTCACCGCGGCGTAAGCCGTTTTCTTCGAGCAGCTCAATCACCTGCGCCGCTTCACCGACGGTCCGCACGAATGGCACCATGATCTCAACATTGGTGAGCCCCATCTCGTCTCGAACCTTTCGCATGGCCCGGCACTCAAGCTCGAAGCAATCACGGAAGTTTTCGGAGATGTAGCGGGAAGCACCCCGGAAGCCCAGCATAGGGTTTTCCTCATCCGGCTCGTACATGGTGCCGCCAATGAGATTGGCATATTCGTTGGATTTGAAATCCGACAAACGGACAATAACGCGTTTGGGAGCGAAGGCCGCCGCCAGCGTGGAGATACCTTCAACCAGCTTGTCGACATAGAAATCGACCGGCGAGGCGTAGCCGGAAATACGCTTTTCAACGGCCTGGCGAATGTCCGCCGGCAGATTGTTGAAATTCAGCAGTGCTTTGGGGTGCACGCCGATCATGCGGTTGATAATAAATTCCAGACGAGCCAGACCCACGCCCTCGTTCGGGAGCGCCTGGAAGTCAAAAGCGCGATCCGGGTTACCCACATTCATCATTATTTTGAATGGGATGGCAGGCATGGAATCGATGGTGTTCTCGCGCAGTTCAAAATCCAGTGCGCCTTCGTAAATCATGCCCGTGTCGCCTTCAGCACACGATACGGTGACCGCCTGGCCGTCTTTGAGCAGCTCGGTAGCATCACCACAACCGACGACTGCGGGAATGCCAAGCTCTCGAGCAATGATGGCCGCGTGGCAGGTGCGACCGCCCCGGTCAGTCACGATGGCGGCAGCGCGCTTCATGACGGGCTCCCAATCCGGATCCGTCATGTCCGTCACTAGCACATCACCCGGCTGGACTTTGTCCATTTCGTTAACGCTGCTAATGACTTTAACCGGACCCGCGCCGATCTTGTGACCGATACTGCGACCTTCCACCAGAACCTTACCGTGCTCTTTGAGCAGATAGCGCTCCATTACGGTGGCCGATGCCCGGCTCTTGACGGTTTCGGGACGGGCCTGAACGATGTAGATGCGTCCGTCGTCTCCGTCTTTGGCCCATTCGATGTCCATGGGCCGCTGGTAGTGCTTTTCGATAATGACGGCCTGACGGGACAGCTCTTCAACTTCCGCGTCAGTGATCGAGAATTGATTCCGCTCGTCTATGTCCACCTTGACGGTGTCGACTGAAGTACCCGGCTCCGCGCTGTTGGAGTAGACCATCTTGATCGCTTTGCTGCCCAGGTTACGACGCAGCACCGCGGGGCGCCCGGCCTCAAGAGTCGGCTTGTGTACATAGAATTCGTCAGGATTGACCGCTCCCTGTACCACCGTCTCGCCGAGACCGTAGGAAGACGTGACAAACACCACCTCGCGGAATCCTGATTCTGTGTCCAGCGTAAACATTACGCCGCTGGCCGCAGTCTCGCTCCGGACCATCTTCTGAATACCGGCGGACAGTGCCACCAGACTGTGATCGAAGCCCTGATGAACGCGATAGGAAATGGCGCGATCGTTAAACAGCGAAGCGAAAACTTCCTTCACCGCTTTGCGAACCTGCTGCAGGCCAATGATGTTCAGGAAGGTTTCCTGCTGGCCGGCGAAAGAAGCATCTGGAAGATCTTCGGCGGTAGCGGAAGAGCGCACGGCAACGGCCATATTCTCATTACCGTTCTGAAGCTTTGCGAAAGCCTCTTCCATCGCTGATTCCAGTGGCTGAGGAAGGTCGGTATCGAGAATCCATCCCCGGATCATGGCACCGACGCGGGCCAGTTCGTTGACGTCGTTCACGTCCAGTTTTGCCAGAGTCTCATCAATGCGCGCCTGCAGGCCATCCTTAGCCAGGAATTCGCGGTACGCATGCGCTGTGGTGGCAAAACCGCCTGGTACGCTAACGCCGGCGTTGGCCAGATTGCTGATCATCTCACCGAGAGAAGCGTTTTTGCCCCCTACCCGTTCGACGTCGTTCATGCCGAGGTGATCGAACCAGATAATGTAATCTTCCAAAGTACGTCTCCCTAAGACCTATACTTGTCGGACTCCCCTTATGGGGGACTCCACACGCTACACGCAGACGCAGAGCGATCAATGCCCTGACGCGCAGCCTGCCTCGCAGGCCCGGGCATCCGCGTGCGTATCGAAAACTGGCGAGTATGATACTGTAAGCTGCTTTCAGAACCTAGGGAGCCTAAGATTAACGCATGGCGGCTCCTTCCAATGGCACAGGCCACCGTATTTTTATCCATAACCTGGAGATGTCTCACGCCTATGCAACGCACCGTTTTTTTCATTTCCGATGGCACCGGTCTCACAGCAGAAGCGCTGGGAAACAGCCTGCTGGCACAGTTCGAGAAGATCGATTTCGAGAAAGTGACGGTGCCCTATGTGGACGACATGGAAAAGGCGCAAGAGCTGGCGGAGCGAATCAACAAGGCGGCGGAGGTGGACGGGGTCCGACCGCTGATTTTTGACACCATCGTCAATCAGGATCTGCGGCAGATCATCGACGAGGCCAATGGATTCATGGTCGATATCTTCGATACCTTCCTCAAACCTCTGGAAGCCGAACTGCAATCGTCCTCGTCCTATTCCGTCAACAAGTCCCACGCCATCAAGGACCAGCGCAACTACGAGCTGCGGATTCATGCGGTCAACTTCGCCCTGGACAACGACGACGGTGCGCGCACCCGCCACTATGATGAAGCCGACCTGATTCTGGTTGGTGCTTCACGCAGCGGTAAAACACCGACCTGCCTCTATCTTGCCATGCAGTACGGCGTTAAAGCGGCCAACTATCCGATCACCGATGATGATCTTGAAAACCAGCAGCTGCCGGCGGCACTTCGTCAATTCAGAGACAAGATCTTCGGTCTGACGATTGAACCGGAACGCCTGGCCACTATTCGTAACGAACGGCGGCCTAACTCCCGCTACGCAGCGCTTAAGCAGTGCATTCATGAGATCGAAGAAATCGAAACCATGTATCGTCGCGAGCGTATTCCCTTCCTGAACACCACCGCGTATTCGGTGGAGGAAATTTCGACCCGGATCATGGTTTCGACCGGACTCAAGCGCAACCGCTGAGGTTAAACCGGCAACGCAAAGAGGCCCCGAATATCAGGGCCTCTTTGCGTTCGGGAGCTCCCTAGCCTACAGCTCTTCTACTTCCAGGCCCAGGTCCCGCACCACGCTGCGCTGATCGGTACTGGTTACGACCGCCGTGCTGGCAGCGTCCGGCTTCAGCCAGGTGGCCGCCACCCGCTTCAGGTCGTCGACAGTTGTCGCCAGCACTCGCTGACGGAAACGTGCCTGCTGCTCTGGTGAGCGCCCGAACAACAGGTTCTGGAAGTCATGCTTGGCGGCTCCTGCCGGGGAGCGGGGCTTATCAAGCTGACTCATCACCCCAAGCACCGATTCCTCCAAACGCGCAGGATCGTGATCCGTTTCCTCCAGCCACTTCAGGGCGGCATCGAAATCATCGAGGGTTTCCGCCAACCGGGGGTCGCGATAGGAGAAAAACCGGAAAACGCCGTTGACGCTGTCCTGGGCAGCACCGCCGCCGTAGGCTCCACCCTTTTCACGGATTGCCCGATGCAAAAACCCGTTGCGCAGAAACCCGCCAAGAACCGTCAGAGCCGCCGCATCCTCGTGATCGACCGCAACGGTTTTGTAGGCGCGAGCGCAGAAGTTGACCTGAGTGGATGTCAGCCAGGCCTGTCGGGTCTGATAGTGCTGCGTCTCCGGCTGCCAGGGGCTGCTGTCATCGCCGGTCTCGACGGCCCAGCTCTGGCGGAGGTTGTCCAGCATCGACGACAGATTCTGCTCCTCGCCAATCAGCAGATACTGACGGCGCTGGGAATGAATCTTGGTATGCAAGGCCTGTAGACGGCCACAGAATGTCTCCAGCTCCGAGGCGTCTTTCAATTTCTTATCCAACGCCTTGATCGAGCGGATAGCTTCCAGACCACCAAGCTTGAAGCTCAGCCATGACCCCGTGCTGAGCCCCTGTGAAGCCGCCCCCATTGCCAGGGCGTGCCCACTGCCTGTGATCGACTGTTCGCGGCGGGAGCGAATCTGGGAGATCAGTTCCCGAAGCCGGTCTGTTTCATCAAAACGTGCCTGGGTCAGCAGATCCTTCAGGAGCTGATTCAGAGCTTCCTTGTTTCGGGCCAGCGCCTTGCCGCTGATGATGAGGTAGCCATTCACATCGTCAGCGTTATCAATTCTGCCTCTGGCGGAGGTCATTGCCGACACGCCGCCGGATTCCGCTGAAATGCGATCCTGCATCTGCAGGTAATCCAGCTCACCACAGCCCACTTCAGTCAGGCAGGTGGTGTAGAGAGGAAGAAGCAAAAGCTCGTCCTCAGTCAGATGGGGCATGGGCATGACCAGTTGCTGGTACACCAGGCCGTTCGTGCCCTGGGCGTAATAGGTCACGGGGAAATCGCTTGCCTCATGGCGCTCTGGTACCGGTAGCTCGACCGGCACGTCATCCAGACCGACTTTAGGCAATACGCTGTCATCATCCTGCTGCAGCTGCCGGGCCTCTAGGGCTGCAGCCCGTTCGACGATTGCTTTGCGTTCGTCTGCGGACAACTGCTCCTTGCGACGCGCCAGTGCCTCACGGATGGCTTTCTGGCGACGGCCCTCAAGCTGATCGTCCGGACGCAGTACCAGCGTCACTCTGTGGGGGTTATCAATCAGCATCCGGCGCAGCAGTCCCGGGACGTATTCCGGATCCTGAATACGCTCTCTCAGCCTAGCCAGCACCGGCTCCAGGTCCAGAAGATCGACTGGATCGCCTCCGTGAACCATCGGTGAGATGGCGGTCATAATCAGTTGCAGCCCGTAAGGATACTGATCGCCGGAGATTTCCCGCTGATGTAATTCCAACTGATGAAGAATGGCTTCGATCCGTTCAAGAGGAACGCCATCTGACGCCACCCTGGCCAGGGTCGACTCTACGAGACCCTCAAGTGCACCGCGCTGATCCGCTTCGCTGCCTTCAATGCCGCAGACAAAGGTCATTTCACGGTTGGAGTCTTCCAGCCCACACAGCGGTGACGGGCTTTGACCGATTGAGGTGGTTTCCAGAGCCCTCATCAACGGAGAGGCGCTATTCTCCAGAAGAATACTGGCCAGAAGGTGGGCTTCCAGATTTTCCATCAGATCGAAACTGTGCCCGAGCAACCAGCCCATCACGATGTGAGTCTTCGCTTCCAGAGACTCGCCCTCACCTACGGCATAGCTCTGCTCGCTGCGAAGCGGCGCGAAAGACCGCTTTTCATCTTTCACCGGCAGTGAGATTTCCTGACGCTCAAACCGTGACAGTGCCAGATCCTCGAACCGCTGATGATGTTCACGGGCCGGGATATCACCATAGGTGGCGAAGATCGCGTTGGTTGGGTGGTAATGATGGCGATAGAACCGCAGAAGATCTTCGTACTTCAGATCAACGATGTGGTCAGGCTCGCCGCCACTGTTGTAGTGATAGGTGGTAGTTGGAAACAGCTCGGCGGACAATCGCTGCCAGAGCTGGGACGAGGCAGAACTCATCGCCCCTTTCATTTCGTTGTAGACAACGCCCCGGTAGACCAGCGGCGTTGATTCATCGTCCGGGGTCTCGAACTCAAGACGGTGCCCTTCCTGTGCGAAGTCGAGGGGATCGAGCTTTGAGAAAAATACTGAATCCATGTAGACCCGCAGGAGATTGTCGAAATCCTTACGGTTGGCGCTGGCAAAGGGATAGGCGGTCCAGTCGCTGCTAGTGAATGCATTCATGAAGGTGTTCAGCGAACGCCGGATCATCATGAAGAATGGATCGCGAACCGGAAACTTTTCGCTGCCGCACAGCGCAGTGTGCTCAAGAATATGCGCCACGCCCGTGGAATCCATAGGAAAGGTGCGCAAGGCGACGAAGAAAACGTTCTCGTCGTTGTCGGCTGCCATGTGCAGATGACGCGCGCCGGTCGCCCGGTGCTCGTATTCCTCTACGGTAATATTGAGTGTGTCGATTCGGTGGCTTCTGAGATGCTCGAATGCGGGATGGGTGTCACTGCCAGCGGTCATACTCTGAACCCTGATTTAAGAAGTGAAGGCTGGATGAACCGCGCTGCCCGCTTCGCCGCAGCGGACCAGGAATCCATCACAACCCTAGGTTTTTCGAAGGCTACGCGTTAATTCCTGCGGAAATACGCGTTAACCACTCTGGAAAAAGTGTCTATAGTCTTGTCTGACAAGGATAATTCCAAAACTGATATGATTTCCCTTGCGATTAACAGTGCTGAAGCTAGCCTGAACTCCTGTCAAACGAAAATTCGGAGATGTCAGATCGGGAACTATCAGACAAGGAGACTTCAGATTAACAGGAACTCCCCGCACCTCCGCAACAATCTTAGCAGCAGTTTTGAGCATAACAGGGCCGCATTCATCGGCTTGCGAGCGGATGCACCCACCCTAAGACGAGTCTCGGGAACCTCGACCTGATGGTGAACAGGGAATTTTATATTTCGGCCTACTGGGCTGAACGCAAACGCTTTCTGGCACACCTGAAGCAGTCATCAGAGCTGCGTCAGCGCTATTGGAAAGCCTCTGCAATGTATCTGTTGAGGCGGTTGCTCTGGTCTTTCGGTTTCTTTCCCATTTTCATCGCGTTCTGGGTGCCGCTGATCATGTCTGGCTTCAACCCGGTAATTCTGCTGAATGACGCCATGCCGGTATTCCAGGCGTTTCTCGATTCCACTCCGCAGATGCAGCAACATCGACTCGAGACCCTGGCACTGGCCTGGTTCTCAATCGGTGTTTTCTTTCTGATTTTTGATTTTGTTCTGACACCTTTCCGTTCACCTTTTCAGTATGAGGCTGACGTTCACATGCGGGCCTGGGAGCAGCTCCAGCTCGCGGAGCGTGTTCCTGACGAAGAGGAGCCCGCCTTGGCCGGTGGTACAGATGAAATCAGTGAAGCCCGGGATTCGCAGAGTTCTGAAGCCGACAACCGTTCACAATTGTCCGACTCACCTCAAGGCGTGGATGAGTCTGACTCAGGCACCACCGAGCCGACGCCGCCCAAAAATGTGACCTGAGCAACAATACGAATATCAGGGGCCTGACAGAGTGTTATCGACCCATGGCAATGGTTACTATGCCGAATTCCGGACTGTTGGGAGGACCACCTCTTCAGCGCGCGATCAGCAACAGATTGCTGCCTGGCTCGACCCCGAACCGGGTTCTGCTCGCCAACACCGGGGCTTTCCGCGGATGCCGGAATCACGAGGGTGCCCAATTGAACCAATCGCACCTTGATCCACACATGACCGGCCCGATAGATTTTTTTATGAGGAAAACGGATGGTTGATTTCAGGCCGCTGCTCTTCATCAATGCGCTGGCACTGATGCTGCTGATAACGGCGGGAATCGCGATGGGCGATCGCAAGCTTTTCTCAGAAAACGAAATCTTCCCAGGCGTCGACAGAGCCGGAGAGATCGCGGACGACCGCCCCGCCGTCGCGGCGTCAGCAAAGCCGTTGCAGGCATCAGACTCCGCAAACACCGGCGCTTCGTCCAATGACGCTCCGGCGGAGAATTCTGCTGCTGTGGAGCCAGTGTTTACCGGCTCGACAGAAGACAATCAGGGCGGCGACGCTGGCGCCACTGCAGATCAGCCAGCTGACTCAGAGCAGCTGGCCGCTGAGCCACTTCCGGCTGGTGATCAGCTGGCAATGGCTGCGCCGAGACTCCCGGAATCGAAATCCGAATCAACACCGGTCACAGAACCGGCACCGGCAGCTGAAACTCAAGCCAAACCGGTTGAAAAGCCTGCACCGACCACCGGACAACTGGTTCTGAGATCAAACGTTGTGGACGATCTGGTGAAAATTAATGGTGAGCCCAAGGGTTCCACCCGCCTGGACGTTAGACTCCAGCCGGGCACCTACGATGTCGAGATCTCCAAGCCCGGTTATCAGCCCTGGCGTGATCAGGTGGATGTCGCCGCTGGCGACGCTCTGACCCTACGCGCTGAGCTTGCGAAACTGACGCGCGTCGAATTTCGAGACGGCGAATGGCTCGGCGGCGTAAAAACCGGTGACGGCTCCTACCAGGATGCCGACGGCCTGCGCTACGAAGGCCACTTTGTGGACGGTAAATTCCACGGTCAGGGTACGGCCTGGTATCCCGACGGCAGCCGCTATGAAGGCGAGTGGGAGAACGGCGAGCGCTACGGTGACGGTCGGCTTCGCGCCGCAGATGGTTCATCCTATTCGGGACAGTTTGAAGATAACGAATTCAGTGGTCAGGGCACGCTGACCCTTGCGAACGGTGATGTGCTCACCGGCCAGTGGAGGGACGGCAGGCTCAACGGCCACGGTTCGCTCACCAAGGCTGACGGCATGCTTTACGTTGGCGGCTTCCGCAACAACGAATATCACGGACAGGGCACCCTCACCTGGCCCAATGGCCGGGTTTACGAAGGCCAGTTTGTGACCGGTAAATTCCACGGCAACGGCGTGGAAATCTTCGAAGACGGTAAAAAATATGAAGGCCAGTTCGTCGAAGGGGAATTTCACGGTCGTGGGCTGATGCTCAACCCGAACGGCAGCTCTATTGAGGCGGTATACCGGTACGGAAAACCGTACGGCCAGGTAAAACTGACTACTGCGCAGGGCGAGGTTTTCACGGCCCGGACCAGTGAGCCGGGCGTGTGTTATCGGGAAAACAGTTACCGGGCGACCCAGTGCCCCGAACTCGAAGGCTGGTAATGCGACTACTGCCTCAATTAGCGTCTAATGATCTGAAAATAACCTGAAAACCAGAACCCGAGAAGTAAGCAGGCTTCGGGTTAGCGGCTATAGTGGTAAGACGAAAACGCGCGCCTTGACGGACGTCAAAGCGACAGGGCCGGCACCTGAACCAGGCCGTCGGTTGGCATTACCTGCATTAAATACAAGGGCTGAGGTTAAAACGAATGGCAATCAAGACCGCACTTCTGGTGGATGACTCCAAAGTAGCGCGATTCGCCCTGAGCAAGCTGCTCGAGGGCCGGGACATGAAAGTCAGCATGGCTGGTTCCGCCGAGGAAGCCCTGGAGTTTCTGCAAGCCAATGACAATCCAGATGTGATCTTTATGGATCATCTGATGCCCGGCATGAACGGTGTTGAGGCTACCAAGGCAATCAAGAGCGACCCGGCCACTGCGTCGATCCCCATCGTCATGTGCACCTCGAAGAAATCGGATGTATTTTCCGAAGAGGCCAGAAATTTCGGGGTTTACAGCATCCTGACCAAACCACCTCACAGTGATAGCTTGGGCATGGTGCTCGAACAGCTCGCGATTGACGTTAACACCGGCAATCTCCCGGAGCCGAAAGTCAGCCTGGACGAGCCAGAAACAGAAGACATGGAACTCAGCCTGATGCCCTCGGATGCGAGCCTCCCAGCGGCTGGCGACGAAGGCGAGGCCGCACTCACGGGCGAGCTCATAGATCGCATTACCCGCTCTGCCGTGAAAAGTCAGATCAACAATCGTATTCACGAGCTGATCAGCGATCTGTTTGACGAGCAGTACGACCAGCTCAAACGTGCCATGGACGAAGCCGAGCGCTACCAGAGTGCACGCATTGATCAACATGTGGAAGCCTTCCGGGACCTCATCGAGGAGCGCAGCTCCGCTCTGCGAGATGAAGTGGTCGCCGAGTTGAATCGGTCGCTGGCGCGTGAAATCACCCGTCTGCGTGAAACCATGGCTGAAAATGGTGGGGCCAGCGGCAAAGATATCGCTGAAATCAAGGAACAGCTCGCCAACACACCGACGGCCGATCCCGAGTTCTGGCAGAATCTGCAAGCCGATGCGATTCAGCAGGCGAACGAAATTTCCAGGGATACTGCCGAAGATATCGCGCAACGGACTATTGATCTTTATGTGGGCCAGCAGCGTGCCGCCGCCAACCGGCTGTACGCGATTGGTCTGGCGATCAGCCTGGGCGTGTTCTCAGTCGGAATAGCCTGGCTCACTGGCCTCATTGGCTAGGGAGAACGCGAGCCCTGTGCCGGAGACGGCACAGGGTCGGACCCGTCCAGGGCCAGCAGCCCTTCCTCCCAGCCCCGCTTCCAGCGTTTCCCGGCGACAGCCTGACCGATTTAAGACGTTCTACGGATTCCCGTTCTACCGGGCTTCTCTGCTAAACTCCATGCCCTTTCTTACAGGCAATCCGCCTGCAGCACATTCACAACTGATCGGCATAACCGAATGGACCAGCTGTTTATCGAAAATCTCACCGTCATCGACTTTGCCTACCTTGATGGCGATCGAGGGCTTGTGGGCGAGAGCTGGATTGTGGATCTGCTTCTGGGCGGGGAACTTGACGATCAGGGAATGGTGTTCGACTTCGGCAACGTCAAGCGCACCATCAAACGGCTCATTGATGAGGAAGTGGATCACCGCCTCCTGGTACCTGCGGACTATAGTGGATTAAGCTGGCCGGAGGATGAACCAGAAACTCTGATCTGGACGCTTCGCAACGGCCAGACGATACGCCATCAAGGGCCGGCACAGTCCTATCTGAAACTGTCGGGTGAACGCCTCACATCGTCGACCGTCGCCCGCACCCTGGAACAGGCGTTGAAGGCGGTTCTTCCGGCCAACGTGCAGACTGTAGAGCTGACGCTCAGGGAGGAGGCCATCAACGGCCCCTTCTATCACTATGTTCACGGCCTCAAGAAGCATCGGGGGAACTGTCAGCGCATTGCTCACGGCCATCGGTCGCCGATCCGCATAGAACGCAATGGTCGGCGTGACGCGGAACTTGAGTCCTGGTGGGCGCGGCGCTGGCACGACATCTACATTGGCACCGAAGAAGATATTGCTCACGAAGAAATCGCGTCCAGCGGAGAGGCGAGCGTCACCTTCGTGTATGAAGCTGATCAGGGCGAATTTTCGCTAACGCTGCCGAAAGATCGAGTCTATCTCCTGGCTACGGATACCACGGTCGAATTCATTGCCGCCCACCTGGCCGATGAATGCAAAAGAATGCATCCCACCGATCTGATTCGCGTCAAAGCCTACGAAGGCGTCGGCAAGGGCGCTATCGCCAGCCGCTGACACCTCGGGCCCGATTTGCCCCACGACGCGACGGCAAATCGGGATCGCTTGGCACCCTACCCCGAACGGGCGCTGAAGTCGCCGGGATCAAACGATAGAACTCCCTGCGCCACCGGCGAGCCGAAGCCGATCATGAGACATAGTCAAAAGAAGAGACACTTAAGAGAAAAAGAAGCGCAAAAAAAAACCGCCCGGCAACCCGAGCGGTTTCAGCATCTCAAACGATCTTCAACGATCATCCGAAAGAGGAATAGTGGCGTCCCCTAGGGGGTTCGAACCCCTGTTGCCGCCGTGAAAGGGCGGAGTCCTAGGCCACTAGACGAAGGGGACGTGGTGGAGCCAAGGAGGATCGAACTCCTGACCTCGACACTGCCAGTGTCGCGCTCTCCCAGCTGAGCTATGGCCCCATCAACGGCGCGTATATTAGTGATCACCCCCGGAGGCGTCAACCCTTTTTTGACCCTTTTATGTCGTTGAAAAAGACTGCTCAAATCTCCAACGCCGCATACTCTTTTTCGACCCGCTTGGTTTCCTTCTTCGAAAAACCACCAGCGACTTCAAGCGCATGGCGCAGGCGGGCGCGCGTCATATCCGGCCCGAGAAGAGCCATGGAATCCATCACCGACCAGGAGTTAGGTGTGCCAGCGACGGCGACAAAGATCGGAAACATAAAGTCGCCCATTTTAAGGGACATCGCTTTGGACAACGCTTTTACGTCCGCAAAGATGTTTTCCTTGCTCCAATCCCGCTGAGCCTCCAGGCGCCAGAGCGTGAACTGCAGGATACGTCTGACGGTATCCATATCCACCTTTGCGGCTTCAAAGTCTTCCGACTTCAGATTCAGCATCCCCGAAAACATGAAGGCCGACATCGGCGCCACATCGGCAAACACCTCAGCCCGAGCCTGTATATGCCCTACCAGCCCGCCCAGCGCTTCCGGGTTGAACCACCAACGCTGCAGCCGCTCAACGAAGGCTTCTTCTGTCAGGTTTTCCCGCAGCCAGAGCCCATTGAGCCAGCGCAGCTTGTCGACATCGAATACAGGCCCACCCAGAGAAACCCGGCTAAGATCAAAGTGAGCGATCATTTCTTCGAGTGTGAATTTTTCTCGCTCATCTGGCATGGACCAGCCCATACGACCCAGATAATTGGTCACCGCTTCCGGCATAAAACCCATGCGTTCGTAGAAATTGATACTGGTCGGATTTTTGCGCTTGGACAGCTTGCTCTTGTCGGGATTTCGCAGCAGTGGCAAGTGACACAGCTTTGGCATTTCCCAACCAAAATACTGATACAGCAGCAAATGCTTGGGAGCCGAGTTAATCCACTCTTCACCACGCAGAACATGAGTGATCTGCATCAGATGATCATCTACTACGTTGGCCAGATGGTAAGTCGGCATACCATCGGACTTGAGGAGTATCTGACAATCGACCTGCGACCATTCGATTTCGATGGTGCCCCGCAGCATATCGTCGATACGGCAGATACCTTCATCCGGCACTTTCATGCGGATCACGTAGGGCTCTCCGGCGGCAAGACGACGTTCGACTTCGTCGGCAGGTAATTCAAGATCGCCCTTGACACCAGGATTTTCGCCGCGCGCCTTGCGCTCTTCGCGAATGGCATCCAGCTCCTCGGGCGTCCGGAAGCAGTAAAAAGCGTGACCTTTCTCGACCAGCTCCAGGGCATAGTCCTTATATTGATCTTTGCGCTCTGACTGGCGATAAGGGCCGTGAGGGCCGCCCACATCCGGCCCTTCGTCCCAGTCGAGGCCCAGCCAGCGAAGCGCCTTCAGAATATCCTGCTCCGACGCATCGGTGCTGCGAGCCTGGTCCGTATCCTCGATTCGCAGAATGAACTGCCCCCTATGCTGACGAGCAAAGCACAGGTTAAAGAGCGCGACATACGCTGTGCCCACATGAGGGTCGCCGGTGGGCGATGGTGCGATTCGGGTTCTGACGGTCATATCAACATCCTGGTCCGCTTTAAGAAGCTAAGATAAAGCTCTGTTAAGAAATAGATTTCGGCGAAGAGAACCATACCGAAAGCTCTACCGCCTGTTATCAGGCTCAGTTTCGAAAGCGGCGATTATACGCGCTGAAGAGCCTCTGATTAACTCCGGATCCAACCCCGTTTTCTACCTTTCCTGGCGGCATTGCCGATCCGACAGCTCTCTAAGACCCGTAATCACCGCATGACACCCCAGAGCAATCATGATAATTTGTTATGTTATAACATCGTCGAAACGGAAGTATTATGAGCACCGCAAGGATCGTCTTTTCTGCCCTACTGCTGATGTTTGCAAGCGTCAGTACCGCAGCCCGGGATCTGCAGATTGTCAGTTCAATCAAACCTGTTGACTTGATTGCCAGAGCCATTGCTCCCCCGGGGACGGAGTTCACCACACTGGTTCCGCCCGGCTCCAGCCCTCACACCTATCAGATGAAAATCTCCCAGCGACGGGCGCTGAACGAAGCGGATCTGATTCTCTGGATGGGTCCCGATCTTGAGAACTTTCTGACACGGACCTTACAGGGTCCGGATTTTTCCCAGAGAACCCTGGCGCTGACACCCGAAGACTCTGAAGAAGAGACTCATCAGGCACAGAGCTCAGGCGATGCTCACGAAAGCCACCACGATGACCATGAAGCCGAAGAGCATGGCGAACACGATGGCCACAAGGAACACGACAGCCATGGAGAACACGCCGAAAACGGGCATCACGATCACCATGACGAGGAAGGCCACCATCACTCTGGTGTCGACCCGCACGGATGGCTGGATCCGGCCCTGACCGCGACGATGGCGGGCGCCATCGCCACTGCGATGATCGATGCCGGCGCCAACCCGATCATCGTGAGGGCCAACCTTGAGCGGTTCCTATCGGATCTCACCGGCCTCGAAAGAGAACTGCAGGCCTATCTCGAACCGGCACGGGCAATAGATCTGTTTATTTACCACGGCGCATTTAAACCCTTTGCCGAACACTACCGGCTGAAGATTGCGGGGGAGCTAACCTATAATCCCGCTGTTCGACCAGGCGCAAGGCATATGGCCATGCTGCAGGACAGGCTGGCCCAGTCCGAAACCGCCTGCCTACTCCAGGAACCAGAGTTCAGTGCTGACTGGTGGCTGGCCATGTCTCAGGGCAAAGCTCTGACGATCGGCCGGTGGGATCCACTGGCGGCCGACATACCCAGCGTTCCCAACGGCTACCTGCTGTTCCAGAAAGCTGTCGCTGATGCGGTGGTATCCTGCATTCCGAATACCTGATTCCATTCATTGAAATTCAGCCGTTGGTAGAAGGCTCATCTCTCCCCGGAATGGGCCTTCAACGGCCTACCCTGGGATGAGTGATCGCTCATTATCTCCAACACCAGTAAGGCCCTGGCTCGACCTCTGAATTTCCGCCACTATGATTGCGCTATGATTGGACAACCATCCTCAGCCAATGCGAGATCCGACCACCCATGACCGAACAGACTCGGCCACCGCTGGTCAGCGTCATTGTCGCCACCTACAACCGTAGCGCTTACATCGAGCAGACACTGAACGCCATCCTCGGCCAGACGTACCGTCATCTGGAACTCTTCGTGGTGGATGACGGCTCAACCGATGACACGGCGGATAAACTTCAGCGATACGCGTCGGACCCTCGGCTCCGTGTGCTTCACCAAGCCAATCAGGGCCAATCTGTGGCGCGAAACCGGGCATTGGAAAGGGCTTCTGGCGATTTCCTGTGTTTTCTGGACTCTGACGATTACTGGCCTGAGAACAAGCTCCAGCGTCAGATGGAGATATTTGAAGCGAACCCGGAAGTGGATTTCGTTTACGGCGATCTGATCACCATCGATGCAGACGGGCGCATAGTCGGCTACGAAAACATGACCCGCCGGTCCGGCCAGATCACGCGCTGGTTGCTTAGGGATAACTGCATCAGCATCAGTAATGCCATTTTCAGACGGCGATGCTACGACGAATTGGGTGGTATGGACCCGAATTACCGGGTCGCCCCTGATTACGAACTGTGGCTCAGGTACAGCACCCGCTTTGTATTCTTATACGTCCCTGAATACTGGTCCTACTATCGGGTAATGGACGACCAGCTATCGTCTGACAAACAGAGACGGTTCCGGACCAACGAAGAAATCCTTCTGAATTTCAGACAAGAATTCCCGGAAGCGGTCAGTCCCAAAGTCTTCGCCGAAGGGCTGGCCTACTTTTACGTTCGGAAGTCACGCTATCTTGCCCGAATCGGGCAACGCGTCGCCGCCCTGAAGGAGCTCAGCAAAGCCTTCCAGCTAACACCCTTCAAATCCTACATTTACAGGACTGTTGCAGTAATTTTCCTGAAATGGAAGTGGGAGTAGGTCTATCTTTTCGGGTGTTCTCACACAGCATGCGCAATGTCAGATCCCACTTATGCAACAGAGAGCGACCCTCAGCCCACATCGTTTACAACACTCCCGCATCAAAAGCCGCATGCCTCCTGTTAAACTGGCGGCCTTCATCTTTTCGGGGCGCGACCACGTTCAGCAAGAGCAGGCAGTAACCAGTGAATAACGAGGCAGTAAAAATGGTGGAGAGTTCAGTGACGGATGGCATCAGCTCTGGTCCACAGCCCTCTCGCCGCTTCTCCGTTGCGCCAATGATGGATTGGACGACCCGCCACTATCGTTATATGGCGCGGTGTCTGAGCCGGCATTCGCTTCTGTACACGGAAATGGTAACGACGGGCGCCTTGATCCATGGCGAGACTGAGCGTTTCCTGCGTCACAACGCTTTTGAATACCCGCTAGCTCTGCAACTCGGCGGCAGCGACCCAGGCGAACTGGCGCACTGCGCCGCTCTCGCGGAAAAGTACGGCTACAGCGAAGTCAATCTGAACGTCGGGTGCCCTAGCGACCGCGTCCAGAACAATCGTATCGGCGCCTGCCTCATGGATGATCCCGAGGCTGTGGCAAAAGGCGTTGCAGCGATGCGCGAGGCAACCTCGTTGCCAGTCACCGTCAAACACCGGATTGGCATCAACGGCCGTGAAAGCTTCGACGATTTGACTCATTTCGTCGAGACGGTTGCGGCCACTGGCTGTTCGACGTTTATTGTCCACGCGCGGATTGCAATACTCGAAGGGTTGAGCCCCAAGGAAAACCGCGAAATCCCCCCCCTGAAATACGATTGGGTCTATCAGCTCAAGCAGCGGTATCCAGAACTGGAAATCATCATTAACGGCGGCATCCGCACCATGGACGAATGCCTGAATCACCTCACCCGGGTCGATGGCATCATGGTCGGTCGTGAGGCCTATCAGAATCCGTGGCTCTTGGCCCAGGTAGATCCTGTCCTTTTCGGAGAAGCCCCGCCGGTTGAAACCCGGCATCAGGCGCTGAGAAAGATGCTTCCATTCATTCGCGACGAGCTGGCCCAGGGAGTCTATCTGAACCACATGTCCCGCCATATTCTCGGTCTGTTTCACGGAATCCCCGGGGGACGTCGCTTCCGCCGACACATCAGTGAAAACGCCTTTCGTCCCGGTGCCGGAATTGAGGTCATCGAAGATGCGATGGCTCTTGTAAGTGAACAATCCGACATAACCTGAATCATGGCGCCAGATTCGGCGCCCGCCGCCTTGTTGCAGCGCTATACTCAGAGTTAAGGTTAACGAACCTTCGATGACCTTCGCACCGTTTCTGGTAATGGGTGAAATTGTAGCCAATACGTAGATTTAGGCGTCTATCAGCTCGCGGCTGAGACGCATCGGCCCAACCGGCGAATCTGCCGCTCCCTCTTTTACCATTCGCATACGGCCCGAAGTGGATTGGGGACAGCCTCTGCGATCCAATCAAAAGAACACAGGGAATTTTTTGTTCATTCATACGAGTCAGGACACACTCCGCCATGCCCAGCAAGCTTGAACAGCTCAAATCCTTCACGACGGTTGTTGCCGACACCGGTGATCTGGACGCCATCAGTCAGTGGAAGCCGGTAGACGCAACGACCAACCCCTCATTGTTGCTGAAAGCAGCCAGCTCTCCCTCGTATCGCTCAATGGTCGAAGAGGCCGTGAAACGGGCAAAAGCCCGGGGTGGCTCTCAGGAAGAACAGTTCTCGCGCGCAACCGACTGGCTGGCCGTTCTCGCTGGCGAAAAGATTCTTGAGAAAATTCCCGGTGTTGTCTCGACGGAAGTCGATGCGCGTATATCCTTCGATATCCAGGCAACGATTGAGCGGGCTAAACGGCTCATCGATTATTACGAGCAAAGAGACGTCGATACCTCACGGGTGCTGATCAAGATCGCCGCAACCTGGGAAGGTATTCAGGCCGCAGCTCAGCTGGAAAGGGCCGGGATTCGTTGCAACCTCACCCTGCTATTCTCCTTCACCCAGGCCGCCGCCTGTGCTGACGCCGGCGTATTCCTGATTTCACCATTTGTCGGGCGGATTCTGGACTGGCACCTGAAGGACAGCGGACGTGACAGCTTCCCGCCGGCTGAAGATCCGGGTGTCGCTTCGGTGACTCGGATCTACAATTTCTATAAGAGCGCAGGTTACGAGACCGTTGTGATGGGAGCGAGTTTTCGCAACCAGGGTGAAATCGAGATGCTGGCAGGCTGCGATCGTCTGACGATCTCACCCGCTCTGCTGGAACAGCTCCAGAAGGATGACGGCACCCTCGAGCGTCGGTTGTCGCCGGACCATGCCACCAGTGACGACAAGCGCCAGACTATGGGAGAAGCATCTTTCCGCTGGCAGTCCAACGAAGACGCTATGGCAACTGAGAAGCTGGCTGAAGGCATTCGCAAGTTCGCCGCCGATCAAGTGGAACTGGAACGCCAGTTGGAAGATCTGATCTGAGCCGAACCAGAACTACCGTGTCACGCCTGACCAGGAGGTTTGAAAGAGCATGTTGCAGCAGCTCAAAGCGCTTTTTATGGGCGCCGACGATTCCACGAACGCAACGCCCGACCACCGACAGCTTTCCATTGCCGCGACCGCACTGATGGTCCAACTGGCGCGAGTAGACCAGAACCAGGATCAACGGGAACTGGAAGCTATTCTGGAACGCGCCCGTCGCAGTCATGGACTGAGCGAAGCAGAAGCCAAAGATATCCTTGAGGAAGCGCAGTCACAGGCTGATGACGCAACGTCACTTTATGAATTTACTGGCGTTCTCAATCAGCAGCTGAGCCAGGATGAAAAGGCGAAAATACTCGAAAGTATCTGGCACGTCGCCCTGGCTGATGGTGTTGTCGACAAGTACGAAGAACACCTGATTCGCCGAATCGCCGATCTGCTGCATCTTAACCATCGTGAATTCATGCAGTGCCGCTTCGATGCCGAAGCCGCAATGAAATCCTGAGGAAACAAACTGATGCTCGCCATACTTCATCCGGATACCCAGCTGGATAGCGAAGAATATCGTGTCACGCTCAAGCACCTGGAAAACCTGCCAGGTGTTTCTTTGCGCATCCATGAAATCCAGGGTGCCCATCAGAAGCTGACTGAAATTTATCTGCTTGGCGATACCAAATCGCTCACCAAAGAGCAGATCGAGGCGCTTCCTGCTGTGGAACGGGCCATCCGCATTTCGGAAGAGTACCGGATTCTCGGTCGCCACAAGGATGACCGTCGGCAGCACGGCTTCACCTATAACGGTGTGACGTTCAATCAGGACAACCTCAACGTCTTCGCCGGTCTCTGCGCCGTCGATAATCAGCAACACGTTGAGATAATGATGAAAGCCGTCAGCGAACACGGACAGCTCTGTACCCGTATGGGTGCTTACAAGCCGCGCACCAACCCCTACTCCTTTCAGGGTCACGGCGCCGGCTGTCTCCCCTGGGTGTTCGAAACAGCGGGCAAGTACGGCATAAAAGTGATCGCCATGGAAATTACCCATGAGGATCACATCGAGGAAATCGATACCTGCCTCGAGAAACTGGGGCGTCCCACGGGCGTCATGTTGCAGGTTGGTACCCGCAACACCCAGAATTTCGAGTTGCTGAAAGCCATTGGTCGCCAGAAAGAATATCCGGTGCTGCTGAAGCGAGGCTTCGGCATCACCTTGAACGAATCTCTCAATGCTGCCGAATATCTCGCCAGCGAGGGCAACGCCAATGTCATTTTCTGCCTGCGCGGCATGAAGACAGGCGGCGGAGCGCCCCATCGCAACATGGTGGACTTCGCTCACGTCCCCACCGTCAAACGGCTGACTCGCATGCCCGTGTGTGTCGACCCCTCTCATTCCGTTGGCAGTCGGGATATTGCGCCAGACGGTCTGCTGGAAGTCGTCCACGCCACCGCTCAGGGCATCATCGCGGGTGCAAACATGGTACTGGTGGATTTTCACCCCGCACCCGCAAGCGCGCTGGTGGACGGGCCTCAGGCATTGCTGATGGATGAACTGGGCCCCTTCCTGGAAGACGTTCAGTTGTGCCATGAGACCTGGCTCAAACGCCAACAGCTTTACCGGTCAACACCGGGAGTCTGAGCCGATGATTATCTACGGTCATCGTGGTGCGAAAGGAGAGGCACCTGAGAATACATTGGAAGGGTTCCGGCACGCCTATCGCTATGGCATCCGGCATTATGAGCTTGACCTGGTGCTCTCCAAGGACGGCGAGTGCATGCTGGTCCACGACCTCACCCTCGACCGAACCACAGGCAAGAAAGGAAGAGTCTGCGATTTGACCGCTGCGGATCTTGCTAAGCTCGATACTCGCCATTACACCAAGCCATGGCCTGGACATGCGGGCATTCCCAAGCTGACCCAGCTACTGGACGAATTGCCCGACCTCGAACACGTGCAGTTGGAAGTCAAAAGTGACCGCCGCTCTCAGTTGAACGTGCTCGCCAATCGCCTTACTGAACTTATTCAGCATCGGCAGATGTATTCCAGAGTCAGCATCACCTCTGCAGATACCTGGTTTCTGCGCCAGATACACCGTCGGAATCGCAACATTTCCCTGGGTTTGGTGACCGACAAGCGGTTTCCCAAGCCCGCCAAGCTAGCTGAAAGGCTGCACTGCGATTACTTGTGTATTGGCTGGCGTCTGCTCTCACGGGAACTGGTGGAAGAAGCGCATGAGCGGGGGCTATCCGTGTCGGCATGGACTGTAAATCGTATTCACGACATGCTGGCGTTGGAGGCGATGGGTGTCGACAGCGTTATTTCGGACTACCCGACCAGCGCTCGGATTTTCTTCGACAATCGACCCGCGCATCATCTCAGGCTGGGAGAGAACAGCTTGGATTCTGAACAGAAACTGCTGACGACCGGGTCGTCAGACTGACGAATGACCAGCGAGCGCTGGTCAGCTCAGAAGACCCGGTTCAGGCCGTTCAGTGCGGCCACGCGGTAGGCTTCCGCCATGGTCGGGTAGTTGAACGTGGTGTTGATGAAATAGTCCAGAGAATTTGCCTCGCCGGCCTGGTACATAATGGCTTGGCCGATGTGGACAATCTCTGCAGCCTGGTCGCCAAAGCAATGGATACCCAGTATTTCCCGGGTCTCTCTGTGGAACAGAATCTTCAGCATGCCTACTGCTTCGCCCGTAATCTGGGCACGGGCGAGATCCTTGAAGAAGGCTTTACCAATTTCGTAGGGCACCTTCTGTTCAGTCAGTTGCTTCTCATTAAGCCCTACTGAACTGATTTCCGGGATGGTGTAGATGCCCGTAGGCACTTCGGAAACGAATCGAAAATTAGGATTCTCGACGAGTGCAGAAGCAGCTGACCGGCCCTGGTCGTAGGCGGCACTGGCCAGACTGGGCCAGCCGATCACATCGCCGGCGGCATGGATGTGGGGAATTTCAGTGCGGTAGTGTTCGTCCACCGAGAGCTGACCACGATTGTTAGGTTTCAGGCCAACATTTTCCAGCCCCAATCTATCGGTGTTACCGGTGCGGCCTGCCGCCCAGAGAAAAGCATCCGCGCGAATTTTCTTGCCTGATTGCAAAGACAGCACCACGCCGGAGTCGTCTCCCTCAACCGCCTCGTAGACCTCATTGTGGCGAATCAACACGCCATTGTTTCGCAAGTGATAGCTCAATGCGTCGGAGATTTCGTCGTCCAGAAACGAAAGCAGACGATCCGGCGGATTGATCAGGTCGACCTTGACGCCAAGGCCCGCAAAGATTGACGCATACTCGCTGCCAATAACGCCCGCGCCGTAGATGATCAGCGTGCGCGGTGTGTGCTGGAGATTGAGGATGGAGTCACTGTTATAGATTCGGTGGTGCCGAAAATTCACATCCGCCGGCAGAAACGGCCGTGAGCCTGTCGCAATCACAACCCTTTTGGCGTGGAGCACGTCGCCGGACTTGTTGCCACGCACCTCAATCCGATGAGGATCAAGGAAATAGGCCTGACCATGCATCAGATCGATGCGGTTACGGGCGTAAAACTGAGTCCGCAGCTTCACCTGCTTGCCCATCACTTTCTGTGCGTTCTGGAGAACCCTGGGAAAGGAAAACCAGCGTGGCTCTCCAATATCACGAAACATCTGGTTCGTATTGAAAGTGATGATTTGTTTTACCGAGTGGCGCAGAGCCTTCGACGGAATAGTGCCCCAGTGGGTACAGTTGCCGCCTACCATCGTTTTATCTTCAATCACCGCGACGCGCTGGCCATGTTTCGCGGCGTTCATGGCGGCCCCCTCACCGGCAGGGCCTGCTCCGATAACCACGACGTCGTAATGATGCTCTGCCATGCTCTATAAAACTCCCTTCGCTTAGACTCGCGGTAACGTTCGGACCAGCCATACGGCGACAATGGAAGCTGGCTATTTACTTCTTGGTGGCGTCATACCCCAAGGCTTCGCCCTTCTTTGCGCTATCGTCCCGGCGGGTTTCTTCCTCACATTTCCTGGTGTCACCGCCACAGATCTCACAGGCGCCATCGACGCCCAGAGCGCCAATACCGCCGCAGGTGCCCTTGATCGGGCTTCTGCCCATGATTACGCCAATCGACATCGCTAAAATCAGGAATCCGACGATGACCAAGGCAAGAACAAAGGTGCTCATGCTGCCTCCTATTCAACTTGGTATGCGGAGAACGCCGGCGTCTGATAGGACTGGAAGCCGTTTGCTCCGCGGACAATGAAGTAGGCAGGGATATTTTCCCTAACTGCCCACCGACTGGCTTTCTCATAGCCTAGTACATTGAAAGCCGTGGCTAAAGCGTCCGCTTCCATGCAACTGTCAGCGATCACCGAGACAGAAGCCAAATCATGCTGGATAGGCTTCCCGGTCTGCGGATCGATGGTGTGCGAGAAGCGCTGGCCCTCAGCCAGATAGAAATTCCGGTAATCGCCGGACGTTGCCATGGCGTGATTGGTCAGTGCCACGACACGGTTGATACTGCGTTGTCCTTCCACAGGTTCTTCGATGGCCAACCGCCAGGCCTCGCCGTCAGGCTTTCGGCCTTTGACCCTGATTTCGCCACCGATTTCAACCAGATACGCGGTCAAACCCTGTTGATCAAGGTAACCGGCGACCTGGTCTACGGCATAACCTTTGGCAATTGCCGAAAGATCGATGTACTGCGGAGGATTAGCCCGATAGGCAGGAGGCTGTGGCCGCAGCTGGAAGCGATCCGTTCCCGTCTTGGCCTGAACCGCCGCTATTTCATCACTGCTGGGCACAACCTCAGGGCGCGCCTGGGGCCCAAATCCCCACAAATTGACCAGCGGCCCAACCGTCACGTCAAAGGCGCCCTCAGAGCGTCCGTAGACGTCTTTGGCCACAGCCAGAACGCGATATAGCTCTGGAGAAACGGCGATCCACTGGCTTTGATCCTGCTGCTGATTGAGAACAGAAAGCTCTGAATCTGCGCGCCAGGTAGACATGCCAGCGTCAACCTTCTCCAACACCTCAGTGACGCCCTTGCGCAGATTCTCCAGCATCAGAGCATCGTTCTGAGCGACAACGCTCACATGATACTCGGTTCCAAAGACCGGCCCTGCGAGCGTAAGGACTTCTGGGTCCTCTGAAAAAGAACAACCCGCCAGAATCAAGACCGCCAAAACGGCCATGATTCTCGCGGGTTGCAAATTGACTGCCATCAGACCTTAGCCGCCAAAGTCATCCAACATGATGTTCTCGTCCTCAACACCCAAATCCTTGAGCATTTTGATTACCGAGGAATTCATGATTGGCGGCCCACACATGTAGTACTCGCAGTCTTCGGGTGCCGGGTGGTCCTTCAGATAATTTTCGTAAAGAACGTTGTGGATAAACCCTTTGGGGCCGTCCCAGTCATCTGTCGGAAGCGGATCAGACAAGGCAACGTGCCACTCGAAGTTGTCATTATCCTCAGCCAACTGGTCGAAATCCTCGACGTAGAACATCTCACGAGTGCTGCGCGCGCCATACCAGAAGCTGATTTTACGCTTTGACGACAAACGCTTGAGCTGGTCAAAGATGTGGGACCGCATCGGAGCCATTCCTGCGCCACCACCCACAAAAACCATTTCCGCGTCGGTTTTCTTGGCGAAGAATTCACCGAAGGGACCGAATACCGTCACCTTGTCGCCCGGCTTGAGATTAAACACGAAGCTCGACATGATGCCCGGCGGATGATCTGAGCCTGGCGGTGGCGTGGCAATACGGATGTTGAACTTCAGGACGCCTTTCTCTTCCGGGTAGTTGGCCATGGAATAAGCGCGGATACACTCTTCCTTGTTGATGGCCTTGTAGCGCCAGATGTCGTGCTTGTCCCAGTCCTCGTGGAACTCCTCCTCGATATCGAAATCCTTGAAATTGATTTCGTACGGAGGACACTCCAGCTGAACATAGCCGCCGGCGGTAAAGTCGACGTCCTCGCCTTCTGGCAGTTCAAGAACCAGTTCTTTTATGAACGTGGCCACGTTGTGGTTAGAGCGAACGGTACACTCCCACTTCTTGACGCCGAAGAACTCTTCCGGCACTTCGATCTTCATATCCTGCTTCACCGGTACCTGGCACGACAAACGCCAGCCTTCCCGCTCTTCGCGGTTGGTGAAGTGAGTCTTTTCGGTTGGCAGCATGGCGCCGCCACCTTCCAGCACCTTGCACTTACACTGCGCGCAGGTACCGCCGCCGCCGCAGGCCGACGACAGGAAGATACCACTGTTTGCCAGCGTGCCCAGCAATTTGCCCCCAGAGGACGCCTGCACGGTATGGTCGGGATCGTCATTGATTTCAATCGTGACGTCGCCGGTGCTGACCAGACGCGAGCGGGCGGCTAAAATCACGGCAACCAGTGAAAGGACAATCACTGTGAACATGACTACGCCGAGAATGATTTCTGTACTCATGACCTCGCCTTCTCCTCAGATAGATACGACGATGATTTAGAGGGAGATACCGGAGAAGGACATAAAGCCCAGCGACATCAGACCGACGGTAATGAACGTGATCCCCAGGCCACGCAAACCCGGCGGTACATCGCTGTACTTCAGTTTCTCGCGGATTCCGGCTAGTAATACGATGGCAAGCGCCCATCCGACGCCCGCACCAAACCCATAAACCAGACTTTCGCCAAAGGTATAGTCCCTTTCAACCATGAACAGTGAAGCACCCATGATGGCGCAGTTCACTGTAATCAGCGGCAAGAAGACGCCCAGTGCGGCATAAAGCGCAGGAATAAATTTATCGAGCACCATTTCAAGAATCTGAACAATCGCGGCGATCACGCCGATGTAGGTCAGCAGTCCCAGAAAACTCAGGTCCACCTCCGGCAACCCCGCCCATGCGAGCGCGCCCTCACGGAGAATGTTGTTGTAGATCAGGTTGTTGACGGGCACCGTCACGGTAAGCACCACAATCACCGCAATACCAAGGCCGATCGCAGCTTCGACTTTCTTCGATATCGCAATGAATGTGCACATGCCCAGGAAGAAGGCCAGCGCCATATTTTCAACGAAAATGGCCTTCACAACCAAACTGATGTAGTGCTCCATCAGAAGGCCTCCTTCACGCTGTGACGGGACATTTTATAATCCGGTTCTTCAATTTGAGCCGGCTTCCAAGCCCGCAGCCCCCAAATGGCGAGGCCGATGATAAAGAACGCACTGGGTGGTAACAGAAGCAATCCGTTTGGCACGTACCAGCCGCCCTGATTCACGGTTGGCATCAAAGTGATACCGAAAAGCGCACCAGAGCCCAGGAATTCCCTGAAGAAGGCCACAAACAGCAAGAGTACTGAATAGCCAAGGCCGTTACCGATACCATCAAGGAAACTCAGGATGGGTCCATTCTGCATTGCAAAGCCTTCAGCGCGACCCATAACAATACAGTTAGTGATAATCAAACCAACGAACACCGACAGCTGCTTACTGATCTCGTAGGCGTAGGCCTTGAGGATCTGATCTACCACAATGACCAGAGAGGCGATGATCGTCATCTGCACTATAATCCGGATACTGCTCGGAATCTGAGTGCGAACCAGAGAGACGGCAAGGCTTGAAAAGGCAGTTACCGCTATAACTGACAGGCACATAACCACGGTTACGTTCATGCTCGTGGTTACCGCTAGGGCGGAGCAGATTCCCAAAATCTGCAGCGCGATCGGATTGTTATTAAAAATCGGTTCAAACAGCGCTTTCTTGGCCGGACTGTCTGCCATGATCAGACCTCCCCTTGGCGTAGTTTAGTCAGATAGGGTTCGAAGCCTCGATCTCCCATCCAGAAATTTACCAGATGCTGGACACCGCGACTGGTGAGCGTGGCGCCGGAGAGCGCATCGACTTTGTGCTCCTTGTCTTTGGCGTCGGCACTCACACCGCCTTTGACGAGTTGAATCTGCGGCTCTTCCATGTTTGCACCGTAGACCTGTTTCCCAACCCACTTAGCTTCCCAGCGAGGATTATCAACTTCGCCTCCAAGTCCCGGAGTTTCGCCATGAGCATAGAAACCGAGGCCTTCGATGGTGTTCAGATCACCTTCCAGAGAAATAAATCCATAGAGCGTGGACCATAGGCCATATCCGTGGACCGGAAGAACCACACGCTTGAGCTCACCATCTTCCTTGAGCAGGAAAACCTTTGCGACATTCGCTTGACGCTTTATGCCCGCAGGGTCTCCTTCTGCAGAAAGCGCCTGCGATATGGCCGGATCAGCGGAAGCTTTGCGCTGGTCATAGCTCATGGCGTCTTTCGCACCCACGCTTGCCGGCTCAACGTAATTGCCGCTATCAAGGTCGACGAGCTTCACCTCAAAGCGAGAAAACTCGCGGTCAATTTCTTCGGTGGACATGCCTGGTTTGAGCATGCCTGCCGCGGAGAGAATGTTGGTTTTGATATCCAGCTTGCGGTTCTCAACCTGCTCCGGACGCAATGAAATTGCCGCAGCGGAAACAACCACCGAACAGACGATACACAGCAGGAGCGCCACGACAAATGTTCGGGTTACTGTGTCCTTACCTTTAGCCACGGGCGAGCCTCCGCTTGACATTCGCCTGCACGACATAGTGATCAATCAGTGGCGCAAACAGGTTGGCGAAGAGGATGGCGAGCATCACACCTTCCGGGAAGGCCGGATTAACGACCCGAATCATCACGGTCATGACTCCCACGAGGATGCCGAAGAACCACCGGCCAGTGTTGGTCATCGATGCCGATACGGGGTCAGTGGCCATGAAGAACATGCCGAACGCCAGCCCCCCTATAACAAAGTGCCAGTAGAAAGGAACCTCAAACATCGGATTGGTATCAGAACCAATGACATTGAACAGCAGCGTCGTGGCGATCACACCAATGGCAACTCCGAGAACAATTCGGATCGAAGCGATGCGCATGCAAAGGATCACTGCGCCCCCAATCAGTATGGCCAGCGTTGAGGTTTCACCGATACAGCCCTGGATAAACCCGAAGAACGCATTGGCCCAACCGATCTGCTGCTGCAGAGCCTCAAGGCCACCACTGGCAGCCCAACTCAGCGCAGTTGCGCCACTGAAGCCATCAACCGCCGTCCAGACCGTGTCGCCTGAAATCGATGCCGGATAGGCAAAGTACAGGAACGCCCGGCCGGTAAGCGCCGGATTCAGGAAGTTTTTGCCGGTGCCTCCGAACACTTCCTTACCAACCACAACCCCGAAAGTGATACCCAGAGCCACCTGCCATAGAGGCAGATCTGGTGGGCAGATCAACGCAAAAAGGACGGAAGTCACGAAGAACCCTTCGTTCACTTCGTGCCGGCGTACCGTTGCGAAGAGCACTTCCCAGAAGCCACCAACGGCGAAGGTGACGAAGTAGATGGGAATGAAGTAAGTCGCCCCGTAGACGAAGTTCCCCCAGATACTCGACGGATCTGGTGTGGCACCCGCCAGCGCAGCGATGATGCTGTGCCGCAGACCTTCGTTGTTGATCATTTCCGGATTAGCGGCCAGGAAGGTGTTGGCCTGATAGCCAATGTTCCACATGCCAAAGAACATCGCTGGGAAGGTACAGAACCACATGGTGATCATGATCCGCTTCAGGTCGATGCCATCGCGGACATGGGATGTCGTGGAAGTCACCTTACCCGGCGTATAGAAGATGGTATCGACCGCTTCGTACAGGGCGTACCAGCGCTCGTACTTACCGCCCTTTTCGAAATTGGGCTCAATACTGTCGAGGAACTGTCTTATTGCCATCGTCGATTAACCCTCGATTTCGATGCGGGTTAGATTGTCACGAAGAATGGGCCCGTACTCGTATTTGCCGGGGCAAACAAAGGTACAGAGGGCCAGATCTTCTTCATCCAGCTCAAGCGCACCGAGCTTTTGCGCCATTTCGGTGTCGCCAACAATCAAAGACCGGAGCAGCTGAGTCGGCAAGATGTCCAGAGGCATCACTTCTTCATAGGTGCCAACCGGCACCATCGCTCGCTCGCTGCCGTGAGTTGAAGTAGTAAAGTCGAATTTCTTGCCGGGAATCAGGCCTGAGAGATAGATATTGAGAATCGAAAAACGATTCGGGCCTGGAGACAGCCAACCCATGAAGTGTCGCTTCGTGCCCTCTTCGAGCAGCGAGATCTGATTGGCAAACCGACCAAGATAGGCACATGGCCCACCGGCTCGACGCCCACCGAATACAGACCCTGAAATCATCCGGACATTGCTTCCAGACTGAATTTCGCCTTCCATCAGGTCGACCAGCGAAGCGCCCACTCGGGTACGGATAAGCCGTGGCTTAGTCGCTTTTGGTCCGCCAACCGCCACAATTCGTTCCACAGGAAGTTCGCCTGTGAGGAACAGTTCGGCCATAGCGATCACATCCTGATAGCCCACCGTCCATACCGATTTGGTAGCGCTGACCGGATCAATGAAATGGATGTGAGTACCGACGTTACCTGCGGGGTGACGGCCATCGAACTGGTGAACTTCGACCAGGTCACTGGCAGGCAGGTCGATGTTCGATCCCGGTTTGCCGGTAACGAACACTTTTCCGCCAGTTAGCTTGGTCAACAGCTCAATCCCGAGTTTGAAGGACTCGGCTTTCTCTTTGATGATGACGGTCGGATCTGCCGCTAGAGGATTGGTGTCCATCACCGACACAAAAATCGAGTGAGGAACCGCGTCCAGCTCAGGAACCTTGCTGAAAGGTCGTGTACGGATCGTGGCCCAAAGACCGGACTGGACGAGGTTATCGACGACCTGATCGCGTGCGAGACTGGAAAATTCGGATTTGTCGTAGCGACCAAATTGCTCGGCCTCGTCGCCGTCGATTTCAATCACAACTGACTGAAAAACGCGACGCTCACCACGATTGATTTCTTTGACAGTGCCGCCTGCTGGTGAAGTGTACCGGACGCCTTCGGTTTTCTTGTCGGTGAACAGCAGGGAACCGCGTTTTACCCGATCTCCCTCTTTGACTTCCATGGTCGGCTTCATGCCGGTGTAGTCAAAGCCAATCAGCGCTACCGAACGGACGGGCTTGCCGTCTGTGATGGTCTGTTCCGGTGCGCCGGTGATCGGAAGATCCAGGCCTCTCTTGATTTTAATCATTAGCCTCGCCCAATCATCAGAATATCCAATGGTGGATGTACCACGTCTGGCACCGTTGCCCAGGTGGAGGATCAAGAGCGTCTAACCCGTGAAATCACCGAGAGAAGGTAAAGTGATCGGCACTGGACGGTTCAGCAGACGAATCACCAGACGAACCCAAAATCGCGCCAATTATAGAGAGTCGCTTGCTGCTTTTCCACCGGCTATCTGCCGCATTGGTGCCTTATTCTGCCCTGAGATCTCTACAGTAACTCGTCTGTCCTGTTGAGAAATTACGGAACCTGAGGGCAATTGGACTGGCGCGCGCGGCGCCTTTGTGAGCGACCTAAAAAAACCCCGGAAGCCTGAGGCCGCCGGGGTTCTCAAGTCATTTGCTCAGACTAACGTGTTTCGACGGCCGGGAACACCGGGTAGGAAACACCCGCCATCTGATTGACGACTCGAACAACTTGGGCGCTGTAGCCAGCCTCATTGTCGTACCAGACGTACAGAATCAGGCGCTTGCCGTTAGCGATCGTTGCACGGGCATCGACGATACCTGCGTGACGTGAACCGACAAAGTCAGTCGAAACGACTTCAGGGGAGTTCACGAAGTCGATCTGGCGCTGCAGCGATGTGTGCAGTGCTACGTCGCGCAGGTAATCGTTTGCCTGCTCCGCAGTCACGTCGCGCTCCAGGTTCAGATTCAGAATCGCCATGGACACGTTCGGCGTCGGGACACGGATCGCATTGCCGGTCAGCTTGCCTTCAAGCTCAGGCAGCGCTTTTGAAACCGCTTTGGCGGCGCCCGTCTCAGTGATGACCATGTTCAGCGGTGCGCTACGACCACGTCGCTCACCTGAGTGATAGTTGTCAATCAGGTTCTGGTCGTTGGTGTAGGAGTGCACGGTCTCAACGTGACCGTCGATGATTCCGAACTCATCATTGATCACTTTCAGTACTGGCGTGATGGCATTGGTGGTACAGGAGGCCGCCGAGATGATCTTGTCGTCGTCCTGAATCACGTTGTGGTTGATGCCATATACGACGTTCTTCACACCACCTTTAGCCGGAGCAGTAAGAACAACCCGACTGACACCCTTGGATTTGAGGTGGAGGCTCAGGCCATCTTTATCGCGCCACTTACCGGTGTTGTCCACCACGATCGCGTTATCGATGTCGTACTGGGTGTAGTCGACCTGATCGGGGCCCGACGAGTAAATCACCTGAATGAAGTTACCGTTAACAATCAGGGCATTGCGCTCTTCATCTACCTGAATCGAACCATTGAAAGGCCCATGAACCGAGTCACGACGCAGCAGACTGGCCCGCTTTTCCAGGTCGTTTTTGGCACCGCTATTACGGATAACGATGGCCCGCAGGCGCAGGTTGTTGCCGCCACCCGCCTTTTCGATGAGAAGACGGGTGAGTAGCCGACCAATACGGCCAAAGCCATACAGAACGACGTCCTTCGATTCCTTGCTCTCGGCTGGAGACTGACCCACGGTGCCGACAACCGCCTCAAGCTCGCTGCGAACGAAATCTTCCAGGGAAGTCCCTGAACCTTCCTGGCGGAATTTGAAGGCCAGCTTGCCGATATCGACATGGGCGCGTCCGAGGGCGAGCTTGTCCATGATTTGCAGGATAGGCAGCGTCTCATTTACGGAGACTTCGCTGTCCTCAACCTGACGAACGAACCGGTGAGCACGGATAATGCCTATAACCGACTGGTTGATGATCGCGCGACCGTAAACGGACGTTACGACGTTGTTTTTCCGGTAAAGACGCCCGATCAGGGGAATCATTGCCTCTGCAGTAGACTCACGCTCCGTCCACTCGGATAGGAGCTGGTTCATTTGTTCCTGGCTCACGCTCAACCTCTATTGGATGGTATTGGCTCTGTAAATTGGGCGCTTATTATCCGATTTCAACGGCCCCATAGCAATCGCACCGCCCTTTGGTTAACTCGGGTTTACCAAGCAAGCCTCTGAACCACTTTGAATCGCCTCCGCTCAATGACAGTGACAAAGGTGCCCGCTAGAATAGGCCGCCCCGAGACAGCGGCATCTGCGGGCAGCCTTCATGACCTGAACGCTGCGCGTCTGCTACTGGCCCAACCGACTCAACTTTTCGGATCTGATGACTACCATCACGAAGCGCCCCGACCATTCTCTGATCATTTCAACTCTGCCTGAAAAACCTGCAGATCACCGGGTTTGGGGGCCTCTGCCAGGGAGTTCGGATGCACTGGCCATCTGCGAGGCCGCCCGTCAGTTCAGCGGCGTTACTCTCGCTATCACCCGCACCACGGCTGAGGCTTCCGGCCTGGAAACAGCCATTCGCTTCTATCTGGGAGTGGATCAGGATGATAGCGTGCCCGCGGTAACGGAAGACGGTCTGCAGGTATTGTCACTGCCCGATTGGGAAACGCTGCCGTACGACCTGTTCTCACCGCATCAGGACATCACCTCCCGACGGGTCAGAACTCTGCACAACCTGGGTCAAGTCAAGCACGGTATCCTGGTGGTTCCGGCGCGAACGCTCATGCACCGGCTCGCGCCGCCTTCTTTTTTACAGGGCAACACGCTGCTTCTGAGCGTGGGCCAGACGCTCGACATCAACCGCTGGCGCGGTCAGCTTGAAGCGGCAGGATATCGCCACACAGATACCGTTTATGAGCACGGCGAGTATGCCGTACGCGGAGCCATTCTCGACGTATTCCCGATGGGTTCTTCGGCACCCTTCCGCATTGATCTGTTTGACGACGAGATCGAAACGCTGCGGACTTTCGATCCTGAAACCCAGCGATCCGTTGATCGACTGGAAACGGTAGAGTTGCTGCCAGCCAACGAATTCCCCTGGGACAAGGAAGCCCGCAGCGCTTTTCGCAATCGCTGGCATGAAGCCTTCCCTAACGCCGACCGAAGTACGCCGATCTATCAGGACGTATCGCAGGGAATCACGCCCCCAGGGATTGAGTACTATCTACCGCTGTTCTTCGACGACACAGCAACGGTTTTCGATTATCTGCCCGCTCAGACACTGGTTTTCACTGCACCTGAACTCTACGAGTCTGCCGTTCAGTTTGGACGGGAAACCGAAGCTCGCTACGAGGATCGGCGCCATGATCGTCTCAGACCGATTCTTGCGCCCGACCAACTCTTCCTGAAAGCCGACGAGCTTTTTGCGGCTCTCAAGCGTTTCCCCAGAATTACGCCTCAGCAGGGGGCGCCGGAGGCTGACTCACGAGCCAATGCCTGTCCCTGCGAGACGCTACCGGATGTTGCATTTGACGCCCGCGCCAAAGACCCGGCAGCCCGTCTTCGCCGATTTATCGAAGAGTTTGAAGGCCGGATTCTTCTTTGCGCAGAAACCTCTGGCCGCCGCGAAGCACTGGTTGAAAACCTGGGAGAGCGCGGCCTGACGCCGACGTCCGTTGAGAGCTGGCCTGAGTTTCTGACGTCGGACGCCGCTCTGGCCATTACCATCGCTCCGATGGAAAAAGGACTCCTCCTGCCTGAGGCGGGGCTGGCCATGATCACTGAATCGACGCTGTTCGGTGAGCGAGTACTGCAGCGCAGGCGCCGGGAAAAGGGCCGGGAGAATCAGGATGCCGGCTACCGGGATCTTTCCGAACTTCGGATCGGCGCTCCGGTGGTTCATATCGACCACGGGGTAGGACGCTATCTTGGACTGGAGAAGCTGACGCTCGACGGTGGCGCCGACGAATTCCTGACCCTGGAATACGCTGGCGGCTCCAAGCTGTACGTGCCGGTCACCAGCCTTCATCTGATTTCCCGTTACGCTGGGGCTGACGCTGATACGGCACCGCTGCATCGCCTCGGTACCGAACGCTGGAGTCAGGCCAAGCAGAAGGCGATGGAGAAAATCCGCGATACTGCCGCGGAACTGCTCGATGTCTACGCTCGTCGCGAAGCCCGCAAGGGGTTCCAGTTTGACGCCCCAGATGAAGCTTACCGGGCCTTTGCGGCCGCTTTTCCGTTTGAAGAAACTCCCGATCAGGAGGCCGCCATCCGGGCCGTCCTGGAGGATATGACCAGCGAACGCCCCATGGACCGGCTGGTTTGCGGGGATGTCGGCTTCGGCAAGACTGAAGTGGCCATGCGAGCGGCATTCGTGGCGACCTATGCCGGCAAACAGGTTGCGGTTCTGGTGCCAACAACTCTGCTCGCTCAGCAGCATTACGAATCCTTCCGCGACCGATTCTCGGACACTGCCGTCAAAGTTGAGCTGCTAAGCCGTTTCCGGAGTGCCAGCGAGACGACACAGGCGCTCAAGTCGATTGAAGAAGGCAAAGCCGACATTGTGGTCGGCACCCACAAGCTGCTTCAGAAAGGTATGAATTTCAAGAATCTGGGCCTGGTCATCATTGATGAGGAACACCGGTTCGGCGTGCAGCAGAAGGAGCGCCTCAAGGCTCTGCGAGCCGAGGTGGATCTCCTGACGCTCACTGCCACGCCCATACCCCGAACCCTGAATATGGCCATGGGACATTTACGGGATCTTTCTGTCATCGCCACGCCCCCTGCTCGCCGACTGTCTGTTAAAACCTTTGTCCGCCAGCGCGAAGAGGCCATGATCAAGGAAGCAGTGCTGCGGGAAATCCTTCGTGGTGGTCAGGTTTATTTCCTGCACAACGACGTGAAAAGCATCGAGAAAGCCGCCGAGGATCTGCGCAACCTGGTGCCCGAAGCGCGGGTTGGCGTTGCCCACGGGCAAATGCGCGAACGCGAGCTGGAGCAGATCATGAGCGACTTCTACCATAAGCGCTTCAATGTGCTGGTCTGCTCCACCATTATCGAAACCGGTATCGATATCCCCAGCGCCAACACGATCATCATCGAACGAGCTGACAAATTTGGTATCGCCCAGCTGCATCAGCTGCGTGGCCGTGTTGGTCGATCCCATCATCAGGCCTATGCCTACCTGCTCACTCCACCACCGAAGAACCTGTCCACTGATGCCCAGAAACGACTGGAAGCGATTTCAGCGTCTCAGGATCTGGGCGCAGGCTTTATGCTTGCCACCCATGACCTGGAAATTCGTGGTGCCGGCGAATTGCTCGGTGAAGAACAGAGCGGACAGATCGAGTCCATCGGCTTCACGCTCTATATGGAACTTCTTGAAGAAGCGGTCGAAGCTATTCGCCAGGGACGCACGCCTAATGCCGAGCTGCCGCTGAGCCACGGGACCGAAATGAATCTGCGCATACCTGCGATCATTCCGGATGATTACCTGCCGGATGTGCACAACCGTTTGCTGCTTTACAAGCGATTGGCCAGCGTACGCACGCAGGAAGAGCTCAAGGAACTGCAGGTTGAGATGATCGACCGCTTCGGACTGTTGCCTGAGCCGGCGAAGAATCTGATTCGCCAGACTGAGCTGCGGGTCAAGGCCGAAGGTCTGGGTATCGTCAAAGTCGATGCAGGCAAGGACTGGACCCGCCTGGAATTCGGTGCAAAAACTCCGGTCGATCCACTGGTGCTTGTCAAAAAAGTGCAAAGCTCGCCTAATGAGTATCGGCTGGAGGGAGCCAACAGCTTCCGCTTCCGGCTGAATGCGGAAACCGCTGATGCTAAACTCAGCGGCCTGAACGGTATGCTGCGTGAATTGCAGCCTTAGTCCTGAGCCTGGAGACTTCTGTGTTGTCGACCCTGAAAACAATCCTGCCTCGCATCAGCCGGACGGCCATCACCGTCATTGCTTTGGCCTTGGCGATGGAGGCTTACGCCCAGTCAAGCGGCGAATCGGCAGCAGCGGAGAACGGCAATCGCTATCGCGCCGAGATTCTGGTCATGGAGCGGCTAATCGATCCTGCTGAGATGACTGAATCGTTGGCGGGTCGTGTACCCGACCCCCTTCCGACCATGACTCGGCAACTGTGGGTCGAAGATGGCGGCGGCCGCACGAGTAGTTTCAACCTACTGCCTCAGTCGTCGCTGTATCTCAGTAATGCCGCTGGCAGGCTTAACAGAAGCGGCCGCTACCGCACGCTGATGCTGGCAGGATGGACGCAGAGTTTCGCCCCCGGAGCAGATACGGGGCCGATGGCGGTAGCACTTGGCAAGTGGCTTGACGGTATCGAGAAGCAGGAAATCGAGGGCTTTATTCGGATCGAGCGGCAGCGCTACCTTCACGTGACTGCGAACCTCAATCACTGGACCGAGGAAACCTCAGCTCAGGCTCAGCCGGAGGACATCGAGACCACTCCCACGGCGGAGTCCGCGACTGGCGCAGAGCCTTCCGGTACCAGCCAGCCTGAAACTAGCGGAAGCGCAATGCCAACGACAGCGCGTCCAGCGCCACTCAGCACCGAACCGGTGTTACTGGATTGGGTGCGTGAGACCCGGCGCATGCGCAGTGAGGAACTGCATTTTCTGGACTCCCCTACCCTGGGCGTCCTGATCTACTTCAAACCGCTGGATTAGTCATCGAGCTACATAACGCGCCAGAGGATCTCTACAGGTTCCTCCGGCGTGTGATTGAGCCGCCTCGGGAGGCTTTAGTCCCTTTAATCAGGCGTCGCTCACCATTCGGTGCAATATCGAACGTACTTTGCCCATACCTTCTGCGATGGCAGCTTCTATTTCAGCCATTGTGATGATGTCTTCGGTTTTACCCGCGGCCCAGTTCACCACCAGCCCCAGGCAGGCGTAGCTCATCTCTAATTCAGCCGCCAAGGCGGCCTCTGGCATGCCTGTCATACCGACAATATCGCAACCGTCGCGCTCCATACGGGCGATTTCGGCAGACGTTTCCAGCCGCGGCCCCTGGGTTGCACCATATACCCCATCGCCGACCACATCCTGACCCAGGGCAGACGCGGCAGCCAGCAGCTTTTCGCGCAGCGCCGAAGAATAGGGATAAGTGAAGTCGATGTGGGTGCAGTGATCGATATCGCCCTCAAAGAACGTCGAGGGACGTCCCCAGGTGTAATCAATTAACTGGTCAGGCACGACCACCACTGCAGGCCCCATGTCGGCGCGGATGCCACCAACGGCATTGACCCCGATCACCTGACGAACGCCATGATGATGAAGGGCCCAGAGATTCGCCCGATAGTTCACTTGATGGGGCGGAATGCGATGAGGGTTACCGTGGCGAGCAAGAAAGATCACGTCTCTGCCCGCCAGCTTCCCGCGAACCAGAGGCGCGGACGGTGAGCCCCAGGGTGTATCCACCGGCTCAGGATCGCTCAGTGTCAGATCAGGCAGTTCGGTCAGGCCTGTGCCACCGATGATACCAATGGGTCCATTATGTTCGCGTTGTGTCACTGAAAGTCTCCAGGGCCTATGTGCTTAGGGTTCTGAAAAATCGACGGTTCCGCGTCAAGTTGGAGAGGGCATAGTAGCTGAGTAGAAGCTGAGTAGTAGCTAAGTTTCAGCTAGAACGGTGCTTTTTAGCTCACGCCCTATCCTTCCACTCATGCGGTCGGCTTCGGGGCTTCTCCAGTGCTCTCGTCAGGCTTGGTCCTGACTCGGCTCGTGGCTGCGGCCATATGCTCTGCCAGAGCCTCTGGATCATCCAATTGAAGCGTTCGAGTCGGGAAGGCTATTGACGCGCCATGAGACTCGATAATTCGTCCAATTTCCAGCAGGACGTTCTGCTTGATCCCATGGAAGTCCACCCAGTCTGTTGTCTTGGTGAAGGTATAAACCATGATGTCGAGCGAAGATTCACTGAAGCTGACGAAATTAACGATGAGCGTCTGGTTCTGATCGATTTCGGAATGTGACTCAAGCATGGAGCGTATGTCTTCAACGATGCGCGTCATCGCATCGACGTCGGCATAGCGCACACCTATCGTCTCGTAGATCCGCCGATTAAACATGCGCGAAGGATTTTCAACCGCCACTGTCGTGAAAACCGAGTTGGGAACATACAGCGGGCGTTTGTCAAAGGTCCGGATCGTGGTCATGCGCCAGCCAATTTCCTCGACAGTCCCCTCGATCTGGCGATCGGGAGAGCGAATCCAGTCACCCACACGAAAAGGCCTGTCCAGGTGAACAATCACCCCACCGAAGAAGTTGGCCAGGAGATCCTTGGCCGCAAAACCTACCGCAATGCCGCCGATACCCCCAAAGGCCAGAACACCGGAAATGCTGTAGCCCAGAGACTGCATCACAATGAGTATCGCAGTAATAAAGATCGCCACCCGGACCAGCTTGCTAACCGCAGTAATGGTCGTAACATCCATGGGCCGGTTCATTCGTTCCGGCGCCAGCAGAACATTCTCAACCTGGCGGATAGATCCCGTCAGAGTCCAAACCAACAACCAGATAAAACCGAAGCGCAGTAGCAGATCATTAGCTGAGAAAATTTCAGCTTCGGAGTAGCGGTAGGCCAGCTCGGCAGCCCAGTAAATACCCTGGAGCCATACGAAAGCCACCAGCGGTTTTCCAATGCCCGCGAGAAGCGCGTCATCCCACAGAGTGCGAGTTTCGCGACTGCGACGCTCAATCAGATTCAGAGATTTTCGGGCAAACAGCGCGACCGTCGCAGTCGTCAGCAAAATGATGAACATCACGGCGGTGACCCGCACGTTTTCCGGCATATCAAACCACTGGCCTATCCAGTGCTCGACGATTCCCGGTACATCCTCAGGCATGATCACGCTTCCCTGTTTCGCCTATGAGCATCGCTGTAGATTTGAATATTACGAGGCGATAACTTTATTCATACCAGACAGCCAGCTCAAGGCTGCTGTTGGGTTGATCTCACTGAATGAGAACCGGCGTCCCGACGGAGACTTTCTCGAACAGGTGGATGACATCGTCGTTACGCATGCGGATGCAGCCATGGGAGAGTGGAATGCCCATCGGTTCACTGTCGGGCGTGCCGTGGATATAGATGTATCGATGGAAGGTGTCGTGCCCGGGTCCACGGTTGATGCCCGGCTCCAGACCGCACAGCCAGAGAATGCGGCTGAGTATCCAGTCCCGTCCCGGATGCTGATCCGCAAGCGCCGGCGAATAGACTTCACCGGTCGGGCGTCGGCCCACGAACACCGTGCGCTCGGGGCAGTTTTTGCCGATGGCTGCGCGGATATAATGGCGCCCACGCGGCGTGCAGCCGCTGGCATCACGCTCGCCGGCACCATTGACTGCGGTGGAGACACTGAAAATCTCAACTGTCTCACCCGAAGATAGCAGCCGGAGCTGCTGGCTTTGTAGGTCGATAACGATCTGCGAGTTCACGGAATCAGCGGACATGGCGTTGATCGGCACCGTTATGGGCGTTAGGTCAGATGAGACTCAGGCGACGCTGACTTTCGCGCGCGGAAGCGGTGCCGAGGCCTCTGCCTGCATACCGGCAGCCAGGAAAGGCACCAGCCTGGCGCCGATATCCCGAACGTTGGACTCGACGCCAAGCTTGTTAGCGAGAATGTCCTGTAATGCTTCACTGCTGGACATGGTAAATGCGGTAGCGCCCAGCATGAATTGAATCCGCCAATAGCGGTCAACAGACGACAGCTGAGGCGTCGCTTCCTTGAGAAGACGCATGAAGCGACCGAAGGGTTCACTGTATTCCTGCTCGAGGAATTTGCGCAAATGCCCTTGAGATTGGGTGTAGGCAAGACCTAGCAGGCGCATGAATATCGAAATCCCATGCTCGCTGCGCTGGGGCATCCGCGCGGCGCTGTCCATCAATGCGGTCAGCGTCTGTGTGAGCGTCGGAGGCTCGTCGCCGGTACGCGCTTCCAGATCGTCGAAGGCTTTCAGGAGCGTTGCCGAATAAGGCGTCAGAAAACGGGCAAAGACCGCCTGAACGAGCGCATTCTTTGATCCGAAATGATAGTTTACGGCAGCGAGATTTACCCCCGCCTTGCTGGTGATCATCCGCAGCGATGTTTCTGAAAAGCCCCGCTCAGCAAACAATTCTTCAGCCGCATCCAAGATCCGGTCAACCGTATCTGACTGAGCCATGGTCTGTATTTCGCCTGTTCCAAACACTTGTTTGAAACCTACGTTTGAGGTGCTTCCTTGTCAAGATCTGGCTGTTCAGGAATTGAACCATTACCGGAAGCGGGCGCTTCCTCGTGATCAGTGTGGGCGGCATACCCTGCACGGCTAGCCTCTTCATGAGCCTCTTCATGCCCATCGGGCCAAAATGCTGACTCGGGCACATCGTCTTCAGCGGCAGCATCAATATCAAGCATGCGGTAGGCCTTTTCAGCCTCAAGCATAAAAATAAGATAAAGCCGGAAATGCTTGCGCTGTCGGAGGTTGCCGATGAGGCGCTTTTGCATGGAAAGTTGAGCCAGCGTATCGAATCTTCCAGATCGCAAAGCGCTGTTATAGGGCGCCATCTGGCTACAGTGCCAAGCCAGAGCAGTATCAGATTCAAGGAAGGCGACATGGTCTCTGGCCTTTCTGAGCAGTCGACGACGAATCGACACCAATTCGCTATGGGTCGATTTGCCGCTGGCGAGACGATCAAGTCCGGTGAGTTTGACGGCCACTATGGCCAGACAGAGTCCCATGCCTGCTCCAGCAACCCAGGCAGGCACCAAACCGGCGAAGCCGCCCAGAAATACCATGGCGCCGATACATCCGAATGCCAGCCACATGTCGCGACGTCGACGTGCTTTGGCCAGTTCTGAGTCTGCAGGCCACTCTGGCATGGAGAGCTTTTCCGGATCCAGCAGCAGCAGGCGCTCGCATTGCCGCTTCAACCGCCGTGCGTTGCGGCGCGCCTCGTTGGCTGGGTCCTCAGTCAGTTCTCCTTGTGCTGCGTCGCCCGAGCTTGCAGCCTGATCATCGACGTTAGCCTTTGCCGGCGAGCCATCTTCCGGGGCCGGATCACTTTTTTCGCGAGCTTTCGAGGCGCCCCCGGAGCCGTCGCCGGCCATCGCTTCTTTAGGCGTAGTAATTTCAATCGTCGGTGGACCTTGTGCTGCAGTTGCCTGACCCGCACCCTGACTCATCGACGGGTTGGCCTCGGCGATGCCGGCTTCTGGAGCACGAAACTTTAGGGGCTTATTGTTCATAAGAGGTCCAGCAACCGGTCAGAACACCGTCGATAGAAAATCACCAGTAGATCTGTCACATGGCAAGGGAAAGACGATGATGCCCATCAAACAAAGAGACTGTATCGTTTAACGGCAGAACCGGCTGAACCTTTAGCTTCTTAGCCAAATTGGCGACTTATCCTGCGAAGGTTTGGAGAAACGGCAAGCCATCGCTATTCTGTCGCTACGCTGGCGCATGGTGGAGCCCCCAAGACCGGGGGCTCTCGCAAAGGCGATGGCTGTTCAGCGTGTTTTCTAGGAGTTCCAGCATGTTTACAGGAATTGTTCAGGGTGTCGCCGAGGTCGTCTCGGTCGTCCGGCAGCCAGGCTTACACAGCTTCGGACTGCGTCTGCCGGAGCGGTGGCGCCATAACCTCGCCGTGGGCGGCTCCGTTGCGGTCAATGGGACCTGCCTCACCATCACCCGCGAAGAACACGGTCTGGTCTGGTTTGACGCGATGCAGCAAACTCTTTCGCTGACCAATCTGGGCAGCGTGTCTGAAGGTGATTTCGTCAATTTCGAGCGAGCCGCCCGCATTGGCGACGAAATCGGCGGACATCTCATGTCCGGACACATTCACACTGTCGCCACGCTGATTCAGCGAGACGAGCCGGAAAACAATTGCGTCCTGTGGTTTGAAATTGAAGCCCAGTGGCAACAGTACATCTTCAGCAAAGGATACATTGGCATTAACGGCTGTAGCCTGACTCTGGCTGAAGTTGAAGATAACCGCTTTTGCATCTGGCTGATTCCGGAAACGCTGCGGGCGACGACGTTTGGCGCCATGGTCCCCGGCACCCAGGTCAATATCGAAATCGACAGTCAGACCCAGACCATCGTGGATACCCTCAAGCGCCTCGGCTATGACAAACCGCCGCGCTGAGAAAGTGTTTCTCTGAAGCCACCTGATGACCGGAGCGTCTATGTTCGACCAACCCGCTGTACTGATTACCGGAGCCGCCAATGGCATTGGTGCCGAGATTGCACGCCGTTTTGCCAAAGAGGGCTGGTTCATCGGCGTTTCAGATCTCGACGCCAACGCCGTGAGAGAACTCGTCAGCGAGCTTGGCGAAGACCGCAGTATGGGTCTTTCACTGGATGTAACCTCCGAAGATCAGTGGCAGTCTGCTCTCGAATCCTTTGAGCAAAGAACGGGACGTCTCGATCTGTTGGTCAACAACGCAGGCGTTCTCTTCTCGGGCCGCTTTGAGACGATCCCCCTGGCCAAACAACTGCTTCTGATGGATGTGAACGTCAAAGGCGTGGTCACCGGCTGCTACAAGGCGTTCCCTTATCTGAAGAAAACCGCCAGCTCACGGGTGATTAACCTTGCTTCCGCCTCTGCCATCTACGGCCAGCCCTCTCTTGCTGCTTACTCATCCAGCAAATTTGCCGTAAGAGGACTGACTGAAGCTCTGAATATTGAGTGGGAAGATCACGACATCACGGTGATGGACATGATGCCGCTGTTCGTGAGCACAGCCATGGTCAAGGATATGGACGCTCAGTCCATCAGCAAACTGGGCGTAAAGCTGACGCCGACGGATGTTGCCAACGCTGTCTGGAAGGCCGCCAACTCCGGGCGCAAACGTCAGATACACTGGCCCGTAGGCCTGGACACCCAGATTCTGTACCGGTTTTCCGGCTTTATGCCGGACTGGGTAAGCCGGAGTATCAATCGGTGGATTGGCTGGTCCGGCCACGATTGAAGCGGACGCAACGCTGAGCTGGACTTGTTCGGTCCAGCTGATGTTCGCAGCCCGTTAAAGACTCGGGCTCAAGACTTGGCGATAGTTTCCCTGTCGGCATTCTGTGCTTTGATGGAACGGATAAAACTGATCAGAAATACTGCTATGACACCGAGGACCAGTCCCCCGGCGCCGGCTGCAGCAACAATGGCCTTACGATTCGGGCCACTTTTCTCCTCCGGCGTGACGGCCGGGTCAATGGTTTGCAACACGTATTCAGGCTGAGCACTGGCGAGCATCACCGTCCGCGTTTCTGACTCAATCAGCTGGAAGAACACCTGCTGCATATCGGCGAGGGTGGTTTCCTGAAGTTTGTTTTCAAGGTAGCTAATCCGGCCCTGGGCCTGCTCAACGTCCTGAATACGCATCGTTTCATTGATAGACGACACCAGCGCGGTCGCCCAGCGACTGGCCAGGTCTGGGGAGTAGAAGCTGACCGTCAGTGTGACCAGACCTTTTCGATCGTCTTTTCTAACGGACAAAACCGTGTTGCGGAACTGATTGACCAGCTCCCAGTCCGTCGGGCGCAGTGACCGGCCATCGGCGCCAGTTCCCCACTCGCCAGCAGCACTATCGTAGATCTTCGGGTCAATCGTCAGTTCGTTGGTGAGCGGATTCAGGCCTGTGGCCGCAGTCAGAGGCACCTCAAGGGCGTTATTGTGAATAAAATCCTTGAGAAAGACTCGCGACTGAAGAACTTCAAGAGCGACCGTAGTCTTATCGGCACCACCTGACGGCAGACTCACGCCCGCCAGACTTGCCAGCCCCCCCAGTTGACCCGCAAACCGGCCCAATCCGCCCTGGCCGTCTGAAGAAGTCGGAGCCAGAAGTACTTCCGCCTGGTAGAGATTAGGTTTATTCAGGGCATACAGAGCGCCGGCCAGCAGCGCGATAAAGAAAAAGGCAGAGACAATCCATTTCCCGCGCCAGAGGACCTGCACCAACTCTCGAATATCGATTTCATCATCGAAATCAGTGGGTTGGAATGGACCGATACGTTCGTAACGGGTCATTGCTCGGAATTCCTATGTGGAGTTTGATCGCTGTGGCCTTGTGTGCCGCCCGCTCACAGGGGCAAGCTGCACACAACCGCTCCAACGGCGGTTGGTCGTCGAAGAAAAGATCACCTAAAAAACAATAGACCACCCACCTGAGGGCAGCACTGTTGTGTAGTGAAGCAACTGTTTTTTCAGCCGGTCCTACAAGTATGGCTCAATATTACGAATTAGTATGAAAAGCCGATGAATGTTTGTTATCCCCAGAACCTCAGCCGCTCACCAAGCCGACAAGACTCCTCTTGGGGCAATCCGGCCGCGCCAACCGTCAGGCGACTGACTATCAGCCAGACTTCAGATAGAAGGAATTGATAGGGGCGAAGCAAGCATGGAAGGCAGTCCGCTTCAGATCTGGGACTGATAAACGCAGAACCGCTTATTTTCTGCCAGGGTTATGCAGTTACCCAATGCCGTTTTGATCAGGTCTGGATAGGGAAGAAAACGATTAGCCACCAGCACTAAACGGCCACCTGGTTGCAGGTGCGAACGCAGGCGACTGAAAAATTCGCTGGCAACCGAATAGTCGGTTTTCACTCCGGTATGAAAGGGCGGATTGGAGACAACCAGTCCATAGCGACCGCTGACATCGGAGAGCCCGTCTGAGGGCATGATCGAACCGGCAATATCGGCGGCCTGGTAAGTCAGTCGGGCTGCTTCCACAGCCTGGGCCTGAGAATCCACACCGTCGACGACCAGTCCTGGCTGACGCTGGCCAAGCCAGGCCCCGATCACGCCACACCCGCAGGCAAAGTCCAGTACGGGTCCTCTGAGCTGGGACTGGCCGAATGATGAATCCAGAGACTCGAGCAACAGACGCGTACCATCATCAATCCGATCAGCGCTGAACGTACCCGGCAACTGGGCAATTCTCAGTGGAACACCGGCCACCGTATCTTCGAGCCAGCGCAGTGCCTGGTCTGGATCAAAAGGTGGTCTGGAACTGCCGACCGGGGCGCGCCAGACCTGACAATGCCGGGCGCTATCGATTTTGCCGGGAGACGGCGCGATATCTGCGAGCAGCCGGGCAGCACTGGCGATACCTTCACGCTTCTCGCCAATCAACAGAATACTGCCACCCTCACCCAGCCAACTGACCGCGAGCTTCAGACGCCAGACAATCTCCGCCTTTGACTTGGCCAGAAATACCACCGCCGTCGATACGGGTTCGGCAACCGGCGCAGCGGGATAACCAAATACGCGCTCCCAGGGACCGCTCTCCGCCATTCGGGAATAGCACCCCCACTGGTCGGTCATGGCCAAACCGCTGCCCGGCAACTGACCCAGCAGTGACGGCTCACTAATACCGATCAGCGCCACCCGACCAGACAACTGGTCCCGAACGCGAAGCAGCGCTTCATGACTGTTAGGCAAACTCAAGAGATGGTCCTTCTACGGCCAGAGCGCACGGGGCGCGCAATCAGCTCTTCGATGGCGGCTTGTTTGACTGTGGGAAGCTCCTCTTCGGAGGATATCTTCAGACCGAGGTCACGCAAGAGCCCGTCTGCTACGTCATAGATAAATCCATGAACTGTGAGAGAACGGCCACCCCGCCAGGCCTCTTTGATGATCGCATTCTGGCAAACGTGACCGACCTGCTCGACGACGTTTAATTCGCACAGGCGATCAATACGGTCCCGCTCGCTGGAGAGCGCTGTCAGAACCGGTTGGTGCAGGTCGCGAACATCCTGAACATGGCGCAGCCAGTTGCTGATCAGCCCCGTTCCCTCATTTCTCAGAGCAGCGCGAACCCCGCCGCAGTTGTAATGCCCCACTACCAATATGTGGCGAACCTGCAGTACGTCGACGGCGAACTGAATAACAGACAGGCAGTTGAAGTCCGTGTGGACCACGACATTGGCGACGTTACGATGAACAAACAGCTCGCCAGGGGCGAGGTCGACGATCTGGTTGGCCGGGACCCGGCTATCGGCACAGCCAATCCACAGGTATTCCGTGATCTGCTGATCCGCCAGCCGCTTGAAAAAGTCGAAATCCTTCTGTTTCAGGGCTTCAGCCCAGGCCTCGTTTTTTTCGAGAAGCTTCTCAATAGCGTCCACTGCATGATTCCCCAGTCCTGCTGAATCGGTCCGGCTGGACCAATCCTCAAATAGCCCCGGCATTGAAAGGTATTTATACTCAGGACACAAGTCAGCCGGGAAATTTCCTCCCGACAATCAACACAGGCCAAGACGCCTTCGGGCCGAAGCACCGAAGGCGTGTGTCAGAAGGGATTAAGAAGGGATTGAGAAAGGATTGGCCGAGCCCGGCAGGAACCGAGGCTCAGCTATATTGCCGGGATTACTGGCTGCTTTGGGCGAGGTCCAGAAGATCCCTTAGTGCGACGGAAAACATCGCGTACTCCGGCTCCCGGGCCGCCCGCAGCTCAGCGAGCATCCCCTGCCAGCGATCCACCAGCGGTTTATTGCGTTTGAGCCAGGTTTCCAGTCGCTTCTGAGGATCAGCTGCCTCGTAGCGCAGAACGCTCGAGGTCAGCAGGCGCTGCTGCCAATCCAGATCCTCCCGGAAGCTCTCGCGCGCCAGCGCCTCCCAGTGCGACGAGGGCTCGAGATCGTTGATGGTTGTTGCGAACCAGTCCAGATTTAGGCGATCGGCCAAATCGAAGAAGGTTTCGCACACTTCCGTAAGCTCTGCATCCGAAGACTGCTGGGATTCGACGATCCCCAGCGCCGGATAAAGATAAGGAATCGCCGCTGACATTTTTGCCAGCTCTTCCGGCACACCCTGCCCGGTCAACTCCTCAAACTTCTTCGTCCACTGTTCGCGGGTACGATCACTCAAAAACGCTGAGAGATCACACAACAGCGTCTGAACGCCCTGCTGATAGCGCTTCAGCATCGCTGATTTGTCCATCTCACCTCGACGGTGGCGCAGCAGCCAACGCACAGATCGACGCATAAGACGCATCAGTTGCTTCATCATCGTCTGCTGTAACTCGGCGGGAACCTTATAGTCCAGTGCCTCGATGCTTTCCCACCAGTGATCAAACCGGTATATATCCCGCGTAATCACCCACGCCAACCCAATGTCTGAGGGCTTGGCTCCAGTAGATTGGGCCAGCCGATCAACAAAGCTGATGCCCATGTGGTTAACCATTTCGTTGGCCACCTGAGTCGCGATAATCTCCCGCTTCAACTGGTGGCTGTGTAGTTCGTCGGGGAACTTCTTCACCAGCGCCGAGGGAAAAATCTTGTCCATCTCACTCACCAGCACGGGTTCATCCGGCAGTCGACTGTCCAGTAATCCCAGCTTCAGTTCGTTCTTGACGTAGGAGATCAGCACCGCCAGCTCTGGTCGGGTGAGGCCTTCGCGCCGCTGTTTCCGTTCCGCCAGCTTTTCCTCATCCGGCAGAAATTCCAGGCTGCGATTGAGCTTGCCTGCCGCTTCCAGCCGGGCCATCAGGCGCCGGTATTCTTCCATCCTCGACAGCACCGACTTCTGAGCAATACTCAGGGCCTGGGTCTGCCGGTAATTGTTCATCAGAACAAGCTCAGCGACTTCTTCAGTCATGGCTTCAAGCAACTGATTGCGCTGCTTTTCTGTCAGATCACCGGCTGAGACCACCTGATTGAGCAGGATCTTGATATTGACTTCGTGGTCCGAACAGTCAACGCCGCCGGCATTATCAATAAAGTCGGTATTCAGGCGTCCACCCTGCAGGGCGAACTCGATTCGGCCCAGCTGAGTCAGTCCCAGATTGCCGCCCTCACCTACGATTTTACAGCCCAGTTCCGAGCCATTGATCCGCAGCCCGTCATTGCTCTTATCGCCGACGTCAGCATGGGATTCGGCCGATGATTTCACATAGGTACCGATACCGCCGACCCAGAGCAGATCGACCTCCGCCTTGAGAATGGCCTGAATGAGATCATTCGGCGGCAACTGACTGTCCTTGATACCCAGCAGTTTCTGGATCGGCTCGCTGATGGGGATGGCCTTGGCGCTGCGGTTGAAAACACCGCCGCCTTTGGAAATGAGTTTTGGATCGTAGTCTGCCCAGCTTGATCGGGGCAGGTTGAAAAGCCGCTCCCGCTCGGCAAAGCTTGCCTCGGCGTCTGGCTCCGGATCGATAAAGATATGGAGGTGGTTAAAGGCAGCCACCAATCGGGTTTTATCCGATCTCAGCAGGCCGTTACCGAACACGTCACCGGCCATGTCGCCGATGCCGATGGCCGTGAACGCGTCCTCCGCTGGATTGATACCCAGCTCCCGGAAGTGCCGTTCCACACAGACCCAGGCGCCGCGAGCGGTGATGCCCATTTTCTTGTGGTCGTAACCCTGACTGCCTCCTGAAGCGAAGGCATCGCCCATCCAGAAGTCGTATTCCGCCGACAGGCTATTGGCGATATCCGAGAAAGTCGCCGTGCCTTTGTCCGCCGCGACCACCAGATAGTGATCGTCCGGGTCGTGTCGCACGACCTGCCGAGGCGGAACAATCGCGCCCTCTTTCAGATTGTCAGTCACATCCAGCAGGCCGCGAATAAAGGTCTTGTACGCTGCAATACCCGCATTCTGGAAGGCTTCGCGATCCGAGCCGTCCGGCAGCCGCTTGGCAACGAAACCACCCTTGGCGCCAACCGGCACGATGACTGCGTTCTTCACCTGCTGGGCTTTCACGAGGCCGAGTATTTCAGTGCGATAGTCCTCAAAGCGATCAGACCATCGCAGCCCGCCACGGGCCACCTTGCCTCCACGAAGGTGCACACCCTCAACTTGCGCCGAGTAAACGAAAATCTCAAACATGGGCAGCGGCAGCGGCATGTCCGGAATGGTTTTCGGATTGAGTTTGAAGCTCACGTAGGGCTTGGGATGGCCAGCTTCGTCGGGCTGGTAGTTGTTGGTTCTAAGGGTCGACTTCATCAGCTGCAGGTAAAGCCGCAGCACTCGGTCTTCGCTGAGATTCGAGACTGAATCCAGGCCACTGAGGAAGGTTTTTTCCAGGGCGTCCTGCTGGCGCTGGCGCTCGTCGTTGTCCTGCTCGCCGGCAGGATCAAAACGCAGCTGAAAAAACTCCAGAAGCTGGCGGGCAAGACTGACATGATTGACCAGTGTATTGGCAATAAAGGTCTGACTGTTGGAGATGCGAATCTGCCGCATGTAGCGTGCAAATGCCCGCAGCAGATTGATAGAGCGGTGATCCATGTAACCGGACAACATCAGCCGATTGAAGGCATCGTTCTCGCCCTGGCCACTCCAGACCATGGCAAACAGCTCCTCGAAAATCGGACGCAGGCGTTTCAGATCGACGGCCTCGCCATGCCGAGCCTGCAGCGAGAAATCATGGATCCATACTCGAGTGCCCTCGCGATCAATGATTTCGAAGGGGTGTTCGCCGAGCACCCGGAACCCGAGGTTGTCGAAAATGGGCATCACATCAGAGAGAACAATCTGATGCTCCGGATTGAACAGCTTGAGGTGAACAGAACTCTCCTGCTCCTCCAGCGCTCGGTAAAAGCTCATGGCAGGCTGGCCGGTGTCGAGACAGCGCAACACGTAGTCCAGATCCAGCGCCGCCTGCTGGGTAGAGAACTTGTCACGGTAGCTGGCGGGCATCGCCCGATCGTAGCGTCTCAGCAGATTGCTGGCGGCTTCCTCACCGTAGTGTTCATTGAGTGCTTCAGCGAGGCCATCCTGCCAGGACTGGGCAAGGTCGACGACGCGGCGTTCGATCTCATCGGCCGGCAGCTGGCGGTTTTCTACCCTGGGAACGCGAACGGTAAACTGAACGCGCGCCAGGACCGACTCCGAGAAGTGCGTGACAAACTCGATGTCTTCCGCCTGCAGGTAATCCCTCAGCACTGACTCGACTTTCAGCCGCAGCTCGGTGGTGTAAATGTCACGAGGGAAAAACGCCAGGCAGGTGACAAACTGACCGTACACATCCTCGCGAAGGAACAGGCGGATCTGCCGCCGCTCCTGGATGTACAGAATATCCGTGGCGATCTGGGCCAATTCTTCGGCGCCAATCTGGAACAGCTCATCCCGGGGATAGAGCGTCAGAATCTGGTCCAATTCCTTCCCGGCATAGTCGTTGGGAAGGAAGTTGGACTGCTTGCGGACCTCCTCGACTTTCTGCCGCAGCAGCGGGATCTCATCAGGCCGCTCGTCATAAGCACGCGCGGTGTACAGCCCCAGAAAACGGCGCTCACCGATGACTTCTCCGTCGTCGTTGAATTTCTTGACCGCGATATAGTCCGGATAGGCCGGCCGGTGGACCCGCGAACGCTGAGCTGACTTGGCGAAAATGAACAGTTGATCGGTCTGGGTCATTTCCGAACGGGTGCGCTTGGGTAGCACACTGAGCCGGACTTTGGCGGGCCGTTCATTGTTCACTCTCAGAATCCCCAACTCTGAGCCCTCGACCCGCTCGACGCTGACGCTCTTGCCGTTACGGACGAAGTCATATTCGTCGTAGCCCAAGAAAGTAAAGTGGTCATCGATCAACCAGTTGATCAGATCTCTTGCCTCTTCTCGGCATTCTTCACTGACATTGCCGCGCGGAGCGCTGAGCTGGTCGCGGATTTCGGTCGCTTTCTGTTTCATGGCCGAAAAATCGGCTACGGCCATTCTGACCTCGTGCAGCACTTCCTGGATGACCTGCTCCAGCGCCTTGAGCTCGCTATTGTCGCTGTGCCGATCCACCTCCAGAACGATCATCGCTTCGTCACGCTTGGTCCGTGAGGCTTCAGCCAGGCTCTGAAGATTGCCCTGGTCATCACGCTCTGTGGCGACCACCGAGTAGTAGAGGGTGTGAATGCCGATGCTGCGCTGGTTGATGGCGATGCGAATGGAATCGATCAGAAACGGCATGTCGCGATGCAGCACATACAGCACGGTATGGGTGGACTGCCAGCCGTCGCTCCCCAGATCCGGATTGAACACCCTCAGTTTCGGCTCCTCTCCCGGCCCCTGTTGCATGAAATGCCAGGCACCCAGCAATGCCCCGTAGCTGTCAGAGAATCGCCGCTCATCGAGCTCTTCTGGCGGCAGGTGGGTAAACAGCAGCTCGGAGAACCGAGCAATAGCTTGCGCTTCTGCGGGCTTGAACTTCTCGTTCAAGGCTGATTCAAGCTGACCGTGAAATTGGGCTTTGCTGGACTGTGGGAGAGAGCTCATTGATCGCCTCTGTGTCCTTGGTGAATGATCGGATCTGCTACCGGCAACCGCCGGCAGGAGAACGTCTTCTTTGTTTTTGTTTACTACTACTTTTTTTGATGAACCTGTTTTGATGAACCTATAGCCGGCTACCCTGTCACAGGGATCGCATTGGCTAGGAGGCTAAGCTGCCTGTTTTATACCGGTTTTGCCCATAGGGGTTTACCGTTCAGAGCACACAGGCTTAGGCCAGGGACTCTTGGTCTGTAATGCCACCCATGTCACAGACGGGCATGGTCTCTAGCATAGCCAAGGCCTTGATTTTTGCCTCTTTGGCCCGAACACTCTGTGCAACCTGAAGGCCCGGGCATTCTGGAATTAACGGGTACTTTGCTCTTGTGAACGCTAATGCTCATCAGGCACCAGGAGCGCCAATATTTCAATGGATTCTGACTGTCAGGAGATCGTTTCCCAGATGACGCAGCAGCAAACCTTCATGGACCTAAAGGAGCAACTGGCCGAGCGCATCATCGGTCAGGAGCAACTGGTTGAACGCCTACTGATCGCCCTGCTGGCCGACGGCCATCTGCTGGTTGAAGGGGCGCCAGGTCTGGCTAAAACGACAGCGATCAAAGCGCTATCCGATCATCTGTTCGGCGATTTTCACCGAATTCAGTTCACACCGGATCTGTTACCAGCCGATGTCACGGGCAGCGAGATCTACCGGCCTGAAACCGGCAAATTTGAGTTCCAGAAAGGACCGATCTTTCACAATCTGGTACTGGCAGATGAAATCAACCGGGCACCTGCCAAGGTCCAGTCGGCCCTGCTCGAAGCCATGGGGGAGCGCCAGGTCAGTGTGGGCCAGCAGACCTTTAAACTCGATGATCTGTTTCTCGTCATGGCCACGCAGAATCCCATTGAGCAGGAAGGCACCTATCCTCTGCCGGAAGCGCAGTTGGACCGCTTTATGATGCATATCATGATCGGTTACCCCGACCCGGCTACCGAAAAAGCCATTCTGCAACTGGCCCGCAATCAGTTCCGGAAAGCCGAAACCCGCAGTGCCCTGCGGATTACTCCGGAGCAGGTATTCAAAGCACGGGATGAAGTCGCTGCCGTGCATATGGCTGAGGCGGTCGAGGAATACCTGATTGCCATCATTCTCGCGACCCGCAATCCAGCAAGTCTGGACGCGAGCCTCGGTCAATGGATCGCGTTTGGTGCCAGCCCACGCGGCACCATTGCTCTGGACCGCTGCGCCCGCGCTCGCGCCTGGCTGGAAGGTCGCGATTACGTGACACCCGAGGACGTGGCCGTCATGGCCTACGACGTTCTGCGTCATCGCATCATTCTTACTTTTGAAGCGGAAGCTGAAGGCCTGACGCCAGACGGGCTGATTGACCAGTTGCTCAACACGGTACCGGTGTCGGCCTGATGGCTGGTGCGCTATCCATGTCACCCATCTCATCCAAGTCACCTGCATCGAACGCGGCGACACCAGGTTCCCCCCTGTCAGATGAGGTTATGGCCGTTCACGCTGACCTGCCGCACCTGATTCGTTTACAGGCAGATGCCCGCTCCCTGCGGGTGGCCAGTGGCACGCCAGTGAAACGACGGCAGGCGGGCCAGGCCGCGTCGCGTCAGCGTGGTCGCGGTATGTCGTTTGCTGAGGTTCGCCTGTATCAGCCGGGCGACGACATCCGCAGCATCGACTGGCGGGTTACCGCGCGACGTCAAAAACCCCATACCAAGCTCTATGAGGAGGAGCGAGACCGGCCCGTGCTGCTGGTCTGCGATCTCTCGCCCTCGCTGTTTTTCGCCAGTACCGGCGCCTACAAGCAGGTTCGCTGCGCCGAGTCGGCTGCCCTGTTGGCCTGGCTCGGGCTCTGGGGTGGCGATCAGGTCGGCGGCATTATTGCGAGCCAGGGCGGCATAGAAGTTGTCCGTCCTGCTCGCCGCAAGAAATCGGTATTGCGCTTACTGGACCTGCTCGCCGAACGTCAATACCGCCATGCTGACGAACTGCCAGATGAAAGCTCCGGGATCAGCCGGCTGGATGAGCTGCTCTCTGAAACCCGCCGGGTAGCCCACACCGATAGCCGCATTTTTATCCTCAGTGACTTCGCCGGCATGACTGAACGCACCTCAACTCTGCTTCGGTCAATCGGCGGACACAACACGCTGACTGCTCTGCGGTTGCTTGATCCACTGGAATTGCGGCTTCCCGAGTCCGGCCGGTTCGCGGTTGCCACCCCGCGCGGCCCGGTATGGCTGGATGCCGGCGATCGGACTTTTCGCGAGGCGTTTGAGGACCAGGTGACCCAGCAGGAGCAACAGCTGGAGGAAGCTTTCCGACGGGCCGGTGTTACTCCGGCTGTGGTATCCACCGCTGAAGCGCCGTCGCAGGTTCTGCGCCGGGTATTGGGTCCGCGCGGACGACTCTAGATATTAACGAACCGAATCGATGAACGACGATCCTCTTGCTCAGCTACGTGACATCCATCTGCCCGCCGACGCGGGCTGGTGGCCACCCGCCATAGGCTGGTGGGTTCTGGCCGGGCTCATCCTGGCTGGCCTCGCCGCTCTGGCACTATGGCTCCTGCGAAGACACCGCCGCCAGGCCTGGCGTCGTCAGGCGCTGGCTGAGTTGAATGACCTTGCCAACCGTGCCGAGCCCTCAACTGAGTGGGTCGTGGAGCTGAATCAGCTGCTCAAACGGGTCGCCGCGCGCTGCTATCCGGAACGAAGTGTTGCCCGTATGACTGGCACCCGGTGGAGCGATTTTCTTACGGCCACGCTTCCTCCCGGCACTGACAGCGAAAAAGCCAACAGTGTCTTTTCAGCGATGGCCGAATCGGCCTACAGCCCCAGACCTAACGTCAAGCCGCCAGAGCTGATACTCATGGCCCGGACCTGGATTCGGGGGCAATCATGCTGACGTTCGCCTACCCCTGGCTGTTTCTTCTGATCCTGTTTCCTCTGCTTCTAGCCGTTTGGCGCAGCCGTGGACAGAATCCGGTTGCCGCGCCGGTCGTTCCGTTCGGTGCGCGTCTGGCGCGCCTGCCCGGTGTACAACGGGTCAAGCGCACCACGCCACTGTGGCGGCGGTTGCTGATTATGGCTGCGTGGATACTGCTCATTGCGGGTCTGGCGCGTCCTCAATGGATCGGCGAGGCAATCGAAATGCCGGTCAGCGGTCGGGACATGCTCATGCTGGTAGATATTTCACCCAGCATGGAAGAACGGGACATGCACTTCCAGGGTCGTCCTATTAATCGTTTACAGGCGGTAAAGCGGGTGATGAACGATTTCATTGCCCAGCGCGAAGGCGACCGGTTGGGGCTGATCCTGTTTGGCACCCAACCCTACGTTCAGTCGCCGCTCTCGTTCGATCTGAAAACCGTACGCACCCTTCTGAATGAAGCGGGCCTCGGCATGGCGGGGCGAGCCACGGCCATTGGCGATGCGATTGGGCTGGCCGTCAAACGTTTACGGGACCGGCCACAGGATCAGCGCGTCATCATTCTGGTGACGGATGGCGCCAATACGGCAGGCGAACTGCCTCCCGAAAAAGCCGCCGAGATTGCCGAGGCGGCGGGCGTGAAGATATACACCATTGGCATTGGCGCAGAGACCATCGTCCGTCAGGGACTATTCGGCAATCGCCGTGTGAATCCTTCACGTGATCTCGATGAAGAACTGCTGAAGGCCATTTCCGCGCAAACCGGCGGGGAATATTTCCGTGCGGCCAGCATGCCTGAGCTGGCGCTGGTCTATGAAAGCATTAATCAGCTGGAACCGACCGAAGTAGAGGCCCGCCCGTTCCGTCCGACTGATGATCTTTACTACTGGCCTCTGGCGGGCAGCGCCGCACTCGTAGCCCTACTGCTACTGACTCTGTGGCGGCCAGGCCGGAAGGAGCTTACCCATGCTGGCTGACTTCCATTTCCTCAGACCACTTTGGCTACTGGCACTTTTGCTGGTGCCCCTGCTTTGCTGGATTGCCCGCAATCGTCACGGCGATGACAGCGGCTGGTCCAGAATCATGCCAGCCCATCTCCTGAAGCCGCTCATGCGATCAACGCGCGAAAGCATGAGTACGAGTCGCAGCCGCTTGCCAGTGCTGGTGCTTTTCCTGACGTTATTACCAATCGCTCTCGCCGGTCCTACCTGGCGCGAACAGCCAACGCCGCTACAGCAACAGAATGACAGCCTGGTGATTGCGCTGGATCTGTCGCTGTCCATGCTGGCCACCGACGTCAATCCCGACCGACTGACCCAGGCAAAGCGAAAGGTCCGGGACATTCTGGAAACCCGCCAGAACAGCTACACCGCGCTGGTGGTGTATTCCGCCGATGCGCATGTCGTTACACCGCTCACCGATGACAGCCGGACGATTACCAGCCTGCTGGATACGCTGACGCCACTGATCATGCCGGATCAGGGCAACCGGGCAGACCGGGCTGTCGCGGAAGCGGTCTCCCTGCTCCAGCAAGGCGGTCGCGGCGATGGGCGCATACTGCTGGTTACTGATGCCGTCAGTACCACTAATGTCGAGCGAATTCGGGAATTTATGGCTGATTCGCCCTACACCGTCAGCACTCTGGCGGTGGGTACGACCGAAGGCGGCCCTATGCCGATACCGGACAGGGGCTACATCAGCGAAGGTGGGCAACCGATCATCTCTCACGCCAATCCTCAGGGCCTAGCGGAGCTTGCCGAATCCCTGGGCGGCTTCAGCGCCACGCTCACTCTGGACAACACGGATGTCCGGGAACTGAAATTGCGTACTGAGGATCAGTCGCAGTGGAAGGTCAGTGAACGCGGCCTTGAAACGCAGCGTTGGCAGGACGATGGTTATTGGTTGATGTGGCTACTCGTGCCACTCATGCTGTTGTGCTGGCGTCAGTCTTCCCTGCTGGCGGTTGCCCTGGTCATCTATACCGCCCTGCCGAGACCCGCCGCAGCCTTCGACTGGCAGTCGCTCTGGGAACGCCCGGAACAGCGCGGCGCCGAGTTGATTGAGCAAGATCCCGCCGGCGCGGCCAGGCAGTTCGATGATCCCCAGTGGAAAGGCAGTGCGCTCTACCGGGCCGGCGAGTATGAACAGGCTGCTGCCGATTTCGCTCAGGCCGATACCGCCGACGCCCACTACAACCGGGGTAACGCACTTGCGAGGCAAGGCAAGCTGGCAGAATCGATCAGCGCTTATGAAAGAGCCCTTGAACTTGATCCGGACTCTAAAGATGCTGCCGCCAACAAACAGCTGGTGGAAGATCTGCAAAAACAGCAGGAGCAGGAAAAACAGCAACAACAGGACTCAGACGATTCGCAGAATCAGGAAGGCCAGGACGGTCAGGACGGCCAGAACGGCCAGAACAATCAGAATGGCGATTCCCAAAACGGTGAGCAGAATGGCTCAGATTCCCAGTCGCAATCGAATGACAGCGAGGGTGACTCCCAGGGCGATCAGTCCTCAGGCGGAAGCGACTCGAACCAGTCTTCCAGTCAGCAGAACGGCGGCAATGGCGGTGATGAGTCGACCGACAGCATGCAGTCAGGAGAAAGCCCGGAGATGTCCGACCCCGCTCAAGGCCAGAAGGACGGCGACCAGCAGGCGGACTCACAGGAACAGCCGGGTTCTGGCGCTGAGACTCAACAGCCGCCCCCCGGGGAAGGCCAGGAGAGTGAGGGGCTGGCTGGCAGCGAATCCGATACTGAAAACCCGCTGAATCAAAGCCAGGAACAATGGCTGCGCAGAATACCCGACGACCCTGGCGGCCTTCTGCGTCGCAAGTTTCTTCAGCAGTACAGAGATCGGGACCGACAACAGGATACGAGTGATACACCATGGTAATTCTGCCTGAAGCAACCTTTTGCAAACCGTTCCGCCACTCTGGCATCGGCATTGTGCTGCTCACTCTGCTGGCCCTTTTGGGGGCCACACCGGCTTTCGCTAACCTGACTGCCGAGGCCGATCGCACTGAGATCCACGAGAACGACACGCTCCAGCTGCGGGTGGTCGGGGAAACGGATATTTCTTTTGATCTCAGTACCCTGATGAATCTCAGCAGCCTTCAACTGCCCGCGCCCGACCTGGGCGAGCTGGAAAACAGCTTCCGGGTGCTCGACACCAATCAGAGCTACAGCATTCGCACGGTCAACGGTGATACCCAGGCAATGGTCACCTGGACCTATCAACTGGCGCCGCTTCGAACCGGCCAGCTCCAGATTCCCGCCCTCAAGTTCAAGGGCGACACCAGCAATCCCATCATGATCACAGTGAAATCCGGCGATGCTCCTGCGACTGGGCCCAGAGAGGCTTATATCGAACTGTCGGCCGATAAGGATTCGGTCTACGTCCAGGAGCAGATTCAGCTGACTGTCCGACTCTTCTACCAGGGCGACCTGGTGCGTGGTGATCTATCGGAACCGACACATCCCGATGCCATTATCGAAAAAGTCGGCCGACAGATAGAAACCCAACGCACAGTCGATGGCAGGCTGTATCAGATGGTCGAGCGTCAGTACGCGGTGTTCCCGCAGAAGCCCGGGACCTTCTCTCTTTTGCCCATCACTTTCGAAGGCCGGGTACGGGACAACCGTGGTCAGCTTAATTTCCTGCGTGATTCATCCAGCCTGTTCGATGTTGAGGTCAAACCGGTTCCCTCTTCTTTCACCGGCGATACCTGGCTGCCCGCCACCAGCCTGACACTCAGTGAATCCGGCCTGCCCGCCAACAATCTTCTGCGCGAGGGTGACAACCTGACCCGAACCATCAATCTGGTAGCACGGGGCCTGCCCGGCGAAACCCTGCCCGACCCTCATCAACCGGTGCCCGATGCCCTGCGTAGCTATCCGGAACCCGCCAAACGCGACACCAACACCCGCCGGGATTACGTCGTGGGTTCAGTTTCCCAGTCCGTCGATCTGGTGGCGGTGAAAGCAGGCCGAATCACTCTGCCTGAAATCCGCATACCCTGGTGGGATACTCAGGCCGATGAACAACGCTTCGCCGTTATCCAGCCCCAGGAACTGGACATTATTCCGGCGACCGGCGGCTCGGGTCAGACCAGCGGTGGATCATCGGCTCAGGGCTTAGCATCGGCCTCAGACTCGGCGGACGAGAGTGCAAACGCTCCGGAGACCGAAACAGACGATGCATTCGGCAGCGATGAGACCCAGACATCCGCTGGCGTTTGGCCCTGGATCGCCGGAGGCGTCACCATTGCCTGGCTACTCACCGCTGCCGCGCTGGTGGCGGTTGTGCGCCGCCGCAACTCAGATACCTTAAACCAGAGCCATCAAGCCCAAAGCAGCCTGTGGGCGCAGAACGAAGACGCCCTGTTCCAGGAATTGGTGATTGCAACCGACCAGGGCTCCGCCCGAGTGTTTCAGCTCCTGCCCCGCTGGTATGCCACCCTGACCGGACAACCGGCCAAAACGGTACGAGACGTCACCGAAGCCATGGACGAGCCCGCCCTGAAAACCCAGCTCGAAAGCCTGCGGCAGCAACACTATGGCGATGGCAGTGGCGACATCGGCAGTTGGAACCGGAAAGAAATGGTGCGGCACCTGCAGGGGTGGCGGGAGAGACTAAAGAGCGCTGGTGCCTCGTCAGAAAAAGATGCGCAGCCGCTGGCGCCATTCTATCCGAACGGGTTCAAGCCCTGAGTGCGGCTGGCAGACAAGTCGGGCCTGAATTGCCTGACTGAACTAGCCGCTGGCTTGATCCGGGGGTGTTTTAGGTTCCCCTCTTTATCACAGAACATTGCAGACTATCAGGACCCAGATATCCCACCTCGGCCGCTTCTCCCGGCAATAGTGAAGAACCTCGATTTCCTGCGATTCCGCTTTAGCATGGGATCTAGCGGACTACGGCAAGAACATCACGGTCGCCAAAGGACAATCAAAAACGAGTTGCGCTGAAATCCAAACAGATGGACTATGAGTTAAGAGCGGGCGAGAAGGATTTGTCATGTCAGAGGACTGACTGTCACCTTCCTAGAGTCGATAAACTTTGGCGAGTGGCCGGCCTCCGCTGGGATCAGGAAAACTCAGTCAGGCGAAGGGATTAAGCCATGAAGATACTTCCGCTCATCATCGCATCACTGCTCTCCTTTATGTTTGTCCCTCTGACGGCGGCAACGACCATCAACTTCGAAGAATTACCGCGCTTTGCCGCTGGGGATGAATGTCCTCCCGCTAGCGGGGAATATGAATGCGAACCTTACGAAGTAGAAGGCTTTTACAGCGGTCTTGGGGTTTCTTTTGTCGGCGCCGGGACTGCAGGTTTGAGTGGCTTGGCGACTTCTGGCGCCAAAGGCATCAGCGATGTTTATGGGCCCTCGATGGCGATTCTATTCGATGATAACGCCCGGCCTGATTACGTCAGCTTCTTCGTTAGTGCCCTGCTTAAAGACGTGGTGTTTATTTCGGCGCACAACGATAGCGGCCAATTAATTGCTGAGACAGAAAGCAAAGGCTGGGGAGGCACCGAAGAAACCAGCACACCTTACTCTAATCGGCAGTTCGTCGAAATCCTTGCCGACGATATAAAAAGCATTCATTTAGGTGGCCTTTATTCCCGTCGTGGCGATGTATTTGTTGATGACCTGACCTTTAAAAAAAGCAAACCAGTACCAGAACCCGCCTCTTGCCTTATGTTACTTACGGCGCTGGTAATTCCTTTCTGCCGCCGCATGGCGTTAGCCGAAAGGAGTTGAATTTAAAATCAATCGAATCTTGACGCGAATCTATTCAAATACCAGGCGCGGCCAGATTATCGACTGGATCAACGGCATGCTCTGGTGTAACTGCCGCTGCTTCTCCGGGTCTTTAAATCGGTCCCGACCAACGCCATACATGGCCTAGCACGTTGAGAGCCGCATCTGCAGGATCGTTGGAATCTCATATAACACGAAAGGCCTTCCAGCGATTGGGTTATCGTCGCAAGATGGGCCAAGGTAGCTGCAAGGCACTGCCCGGACATCCTCTTCTCTCCAAGCCTTCGAAAGCGTCTAGGCTGCGTGTGCAGCATTTGCCTTTCGCTGTCTTAAAAAAGCCTACATCTCGAATTCACTACTGTTTCTCGCAACAAACCGGTCCCCATTTTAGTTTGAAGCTAACGGACTCGAACCATCGAGCCGTCAATCTCTCATTACGACGAACTATCGATCGCTATTCTTGACTAGGGCGTCAATTTAAATGAGCTAGCTTGATTAAGACTCTTCATAAAACTAAAAAATAATCGGGCTCAAGAAAAGGTGTCGGGATGTATAGATCACTGACCTTTTTGGAAAGCATAAGGTTCTTTAAATTTTCTTAGATAGAAAGACCATTGATATGGAACTTTGGCGCAGATTTTATTCTCTCTAAAACACCACCAAAATTTCTTATACAAATTGTATTTCCCTCACTTACATTTTTCCCGTTAAGACTTTCCAGCTTTCGTTTAAATGGATCATAAGAATAAGTATTAAATCCAAACTCGGCCATAAGCTCAAGAATCTTAGACTCATTATAACCGTATCGAGCACCAGCCCCGTTGAGCTCCATTATTATAGCGCAGACGCCTTCCTTGCTCAGTAGAGCCTTGGCTCCTTCCAAAGCCGGAGTTTCATAGCCTTCGACATCTATTTTCATGAGGAAAGGTACCCCCTCAATCTCTTCATCCATTGTAGATACTGGCACTTCGATCTTGTTTTCCACCACTTCATGATCAGCAATCACGTGATTCATACAGTTTTGATCCGAAGAAAAATAAATTTTTCCTTTTTCACTGCCCAAAGCAACATTCGAACATATAACTTTATCATTCATACCATTAATTCGAATATTGCTTCGAAGTCGATTAAATGTCGATGGGACGGGCTCAAAGCAGTAACTCTTCGCGCCTACCACTGCAGACGATAAAACGGTATAAGATCCTACATTGGCACCCACATCAACAAACAAATCATCACTTCTCAGCACGTGGAGCAAGAAAGCCATATCAGATGACTCATGAAGCCCACAATAAATGTTACCGGTGACGCCGGTTTCCCCAGTACGTGCTATTATTTTTGATCCATTGATCCATTCGTAGATAACCTCGCCAGGAACCAATCTGCTACCAATCTGCCATTTAATAAACCTAAAAATCGCAGACAGCTTGTTTGACCTGTTAAATGGATGCCGAATTATATTCAGCACAGTATTTATTATTGACAAGCCTCAACCTCCAATTTTCGAAAATAGTCTATTCATACATTATCACGAGAGAAAAATATCTCATGGGCTCCTGAAAAGCCTAGCGCAAAAACAACTTACAAACTGAATTTAACTTTTTAGATCGCAGCCTCAGAAACATACTCAAATATTTATTTTCCAACAAAAAATATATCAACACTCTCAAATCAATGAGATTTATTCCAAACCATTATCTTTGTTAGTTTTTTTACAAAAGAGGTGCTAAGTCTCACTCCCGCTGCATTATGGTACCTCCATGAGGATTACGAATCCCAATCGAGAGCGTGACGTTACATAGGGGCCAGTCAGTATCGGACGTTATGAAAAACTAAAAGAACCCCCTGAAGTCTAGCACAAATTGTTCGGACAACGATTGCAACAATAGCCTCAAAAAAGATCTTCGGATAGCTTTAATCCCTAAGCTATCCGAGGAAGAATCTGCCGATGCCTCCCTCACCGCACACGCTGCGCCCTCCCAACATATAGACAACCGCTGTTTCTGATGCGCCGTCTTGTGCGGGTACCCCCTGAGAGCACTTCAGATTTTTCCCAAAGTCGCGTTTCGATATTGATTATCGACCCAAGTTACGTTCCAAAACAGTACGAGACGTCACCTAAGCCACGGATGAGCCCGCCTTGTAAACCCAGCTCGAAAGCCTACGGCAGCAAAACTACGGCGATGGCAGTGGCGACATAAGTATTTGGAACCGGAAGGAAATGGCGCGGTACCTGCAGGGTTGGCGGGAGAGACTGAAAAGCGCCGGCGCGTCGTCAAAAAAAGACGTGCAGCCGCTAGCGCCGTTTTATCCGAAGGGGTTCAGGCCTTAGGCGCGGGTGGCAGATAGGTCGGGCCTGAATTGGTTGCCGTGGGCCACCGTTGGCTTGGTGCAGGTTCGCCCCCGTCCCTGCCGCACAAGATTTGCGGATTATTAGAACCCCAATTTCCACTCTAAGATGGTTTTTGTAGAAAATATTGAAGGACCAATATTTTCTACAATGCCGTATTCCATCAGCTCAGAAGCGAATCCAGAATTTGATAAGCTTCCACGGGTCCATTTCGAAGCGAAAGTGCAACAAAGGTGTAAGTCAGCACGACGGGCAAAGCGACCACTGAAAAAGACCTTACGAAAGCCTTCTCCAGGTCGATGTTCTCCCCACCGCTAACCAGTGCAACTTCCTGTGCGTTGAGTTCCTTCATTGTCGAATCCTCGAATCGTGTTTTTAGAATAGCGGATGGCCTCGGGGGCGCCGGCCTAGGGGCTGACCAGGACGGACTTCCCCAGATCATCCACTTCAACCTAGCGCATCGCGAAACCTTCAAACCGCTCTGGTAGCGTCCCGATGGGAAGCTCAAAGAAGCCTAGGACAAACCCCCAGGCAAAAAGCAGTACATGATCACACTTTACTGATAGGTATTAGGAAGGTCCGAAATGACAGGAGACGGCACCAGCTATCGGCTCCTTTTATAAGCAGCAGTTCAGGCTTGGGCGCTGCTGGCAGACAGACCAGGCCTGAACTGTTCTCTGATACCAGAAATGAGTATGAGCGGAGGGCAGGACCCCGCCCTCCTGATGGTCTAAAAACCGCGCGGCCTACTGGTTCTCCAGATATTCCCGCTCAAAGACTTCGGGCAGGAAATACTGAAGGAACTGCATCTCCTGCAACGCATGCTTGCCCAGCTGCCGAGAGAATCCGGGCATCACCAGGTCCAGGAAGAAAGGTATCGTGAACGTTGATCGCATCACGATGCCGTCTCCGGCTTTGTTTTCCTGGTACTCGTGAATGAGCGTTTGCGGCAGGATATTGCGCAGCGCAGACAGGTCAGTTTTGGCATGTAACCAGTGGGAGTATTCAACCTGATCCGCCACCACCGCCGGATCGGCCCAGGTGATCAGCAGTCGAGATCGATAGAAGCCGAGATATTCATCCACTTCCTGAACAGCCCCGACGCTGTAGGTGAGGCTATCGGGATTTTGCGGAGGCTCGATCCATTCAAAACTGTTGTGAGCGGTGGGGTGCCACCACTTGTAGCGCTGGGTTGTATTGATGTTGTCCCACCACCAGTCCATCATTTCTGGCATCAATCCCTTGATCTCCTGATCAACCACGATTTCTTCCTGCCAGAATCCTTTCCAGCGCACTGTATACGATCCCCGCGACTCCAGCTCGCCGACGACGAACTCATCTTCAAACAAATCGGGAAGGAACCCCGCAAGGTTCTGCATTTCGTTGCGGATGTGGTCTTCAAGGGCGGAGGAATAGCCAGGATAGGCCTTCTCAACTACACCCGGCAAAAGGATGGTGGTATCGACAATGGTTCCGTCAAGCGATTCGTTGTAGCGATACTCGTGAATCAGCCAGCCGTTACCCGGCTCGGATAGGTCTTCCAATCCCTCGAAAGACACCTCGGCCACAAGGCGGCTTGCGTCAGGGTCGCCCAGTGTCCAGAGATCGGGATCGCGCCACGTCAGCTCTGTTTCTACCGAGAAGCCACCCAGATAGGTCGTTACCTGCTGCCGGGTACCAATCGAATACGTCAGGTCATCGGGGGATGAAGGCGGAACAATCAGACGATACATCAAGTGCTCGCCGGGCGCCCAGCGCTGAAAACGCTCTTCGGTACGAATGTTATCCCACCACCAGTCGAGCATCGGAGGGACAACACCTGGCACCTCCTGATGTACCGAAATTGTGGTTTCGTAGGTCTCCGCCGGCGGAATAGCGGAGGCTGAGGCGGCGAATACTGACACGCCAGCCAACAGCATTTTTTGTACATATGAATGGGCCATGGCCTGGGCTCCTCTCCTGTTAATCATGGAGGTTGATGGTGGCTGTTCACTCCGGACACTAATTTTACTATCCAGATGGATAGCAAAATAGACTGACAGCCGCTAACCTCTATGTCAACGAGCTTGTGTGGCTGGAAATGAATGCGTATTACCATGGTCGACTGTGCAGTGTTGAGAACCAGGGAAACAGAAATGCAGGACATCAAAGCGGCGGGAAAACGAACGGCGCAAGAGGCCCAGGCAACTCGCGAAAAGATCGTATCAGCAGCGCTGGAAAGATTTTCAGCCGGAGGCTTTGAGAGCGTAAGCGTGCGGGGGATCGCGGCCGATGCGGGTGTCACGCACGGCATGATTCAGCATCATTTTGGCGGCAAGCAGGAAGTGTGGAAAGCAGCGATGGAGGAGGTGTTTGACCGCTATCGCCAGAGTCTTCTACCGGAAATCGATCAAGCTCCCGAAGATCAGAATCCTCTTGAAACATTTCGCAAGGTCGTGACGGCTTTCATCCAGCTATCCTCCGACCAACCCACCTATGCACGATTGCTGGTAAGAGAAAGCGAAGCCGGCGGGGAACGAGCGAGGTTCTGTTTCGAGCGATTTCAGGAAATTCACCAGGCCATCGGCAGACTTTTCGAGCAGGCCCGCCAACACTCCCCCGCCCTGCAATTTCACACCAACGACAGTTTCTTCAATGCACTGATGAGCCTGACTTTCTTCGGCATTCTTCATCCTAGCGCCGGCATAGAACCGCAGTACCCGCTCAAGGCCGAAATTCGTGACCGCACCGACCTTATCCTGGCCATTCTCTTTGGTCATCCAAGCCGGAATCCTCAGAGCTCGTGAGAGCCTAAGGCACGTTTCAGCTTGAATTGGTCATCCTTCTGACGCTAAAAGATAGTGGGAGGCCATTGGCTTCGCGATACACCGGAATTGCCTATTTTTGCGAGGGCGCTCTTTTTGCGACCCCCATCTCCAAACAGGTAGTTGGAGCTGACGTTCAGACCCCGCGCTTAGGGTTTATCACACCAGGAAAAGGAACCGCCTGATGGGATCACTTCACGTCATCGACTACACCATCGTCGGGCTTTACGCCCTTGTAGTGATCATTTTCTGCGCCAAAGTCACGCGCCGCTCTCCCAATGCCGATGAGCTGTTTCTGGCGGGAAGATCGCTGGGGCCAGCCGTTATCGGCTTGTCCCTGTTTGCATCGAACATCTCCTCCACCACGCTCATCGGCCTGCCGGGCGCAGCCTGGGCAACAGGCATTTCAGTGGCCAACTATGAGTGGATGGCGGGGCTGATTCTTATCGTCTCCGCCCTTTTCGTGGTACCTATTTTTCTCCGGCAGAGGCTCACAACGGTGCCGGAGCTTCTGGAGCAACGGTTCGATCCCAGGCTTCGCAAGTACCTGTCGGCGTCCTCTGCGTTTCTCAGCATCGTGCTGGATACGGCAGGCAGCCTTTATGCCGGAGCGCTGGTGTTAATGCTGTTTATTCCGGGGCTGGAACTGGTGCCCACCTGCGTTGCCATGGCGATTTTTGCGGGGCTATACACCACCGCTGGCGGCCTCCGGGCGGTGGCCTACACGGACGTTATCCAGTCCGTGATTCTGTTGGTCGGCTCACTGATACTGGCGATTCTGGTGTTCCGCCATTTTGACTTCAGCTGGCAGTCTGTGACGTCTCAACTGGAACCGGAAAAGCTGTCACTGATTCGTCCGATTGACGATCCTGTCCTGCCCTGGCTCGGCACCCTGATCGGGCTCCCCATTCTCGGTTTCTATTACTGGACCATGAATCAGTATGTCGCTCAGCGACTTCTCGGTGCGCGCAGCGCAGACGCTGCAGCCAAAGGCGCCCTGATTGCCGCCACCCTGAAACTGCTGCCGCTCTTTCTGATGGTGCTGCCCGGAGCTATGGCCGCTGCAATTTTTGTTGATCTGGAACGCTCAGATACGGTGTTTCCCAAACTGATCGCTGAATTCGCGCCTCCAGGTCTGGCGGGAATAATGCTGGCAGGATTAATGGCGGCGATCATGTCCAGTGTGGACTCTGCGCTCAACTCGGCGTCCACGCTCATCATGTCCGATTTCGTGAAACCCCGCCGACCAGATATTTCCCATGAAACCATGGCGCGCTGGGGTCGATATGTAACGCTGACACTCATGGCTCTGGCGGCAATCTGGGCACCGATGATCGATAACTTCCCAGGCCTCTTCGCCTACTTGCAGCAGGCCTTTGCCTATGTAGCCTCGCCCTTGGTCGCGATTTTTCTGCTGGGCCTTTTCAATCGCAAAGTCGGAGCGGACGCTGCACTGTATGGACTGATTAGCGGTCACGTCGTTTCAATCGTGATGTTTGTTGGCGCACAGATGGAGTGGCACGGCATTCACTTCACGATCGTCGCCGGAATTCTTTGTCTCGTCACGGGGATAGCTACAGCCTTCTGGCAGATGGCGCTTCAGAAAACCGCTCGCTCAACTCCGACCACCCGCCAACTGGCGGACGTGCGACAGGTCGCATTGCGGGATGTGTCGACGCCGGTCCGCGTGGGCGCCGTTCTGGTGACGCTACTGACCGGGGCCGTCGTATTAGCCTTCTGGTGATGCTTATTACGCCAGCCGAGCCCCTGGCTGTCCCGTTTCTAGCCCTCTTGCGGCAGCAAGAGGACACAGGGATCGAGACGTTCAGGGCACCTGCTGATCAATCACAATCTCTGTAGGCTGCCCCTGTCCCGTAGATACCGCTACAGGTTCGTCTACCTGGCCCTGCCAATCGCCACTTTGAGCGATGGGATTACCGGAGGGCGACAGCCGAGCCCCGACAATCACCGACTCCGCCTGGGAGATTTTGGCAATCGGAGCCATGGCGTTACGGTCGGTCATCCGCAGGGTTACCGGGAGCGCGCCGGCGCTGAGACGAACAACGGCCAGTGGCGGACCGCCCCCTTCGGGTCGGCGAGCGTAAACAAACAGAGGCGTTTCGGCGGGAATAGCGGCCTGCAGAGCATCCGTCATCCGGATCTGAACGGTGACGCCCGGCATGGCCGCCGGGTCCGCCATCGAGGATGGCTTGTATTTGTCTGGCAAGGGCTCGCCCATGCGGTCGTAGGCTGCCGCGAGACCGGCTCGAATGCTGTCGATGCGCGGATCGTCGGGGGACGTTTCGATGATTCGGCCCCAATACTTTACGACTTCCTGGTATTCCCGCTTCTCGAAAGCCGCGATCCCCTTTAGGCCCAGCGAATTCGATTCATCGGGATTGAGCTCAAGCGCTTTCCCAACCAGATTTTCGGTAGCGGTGGTCATCTCCTGGCCATCCGCAAAAAATTGCGCCTGAGCGGCCAGGCCCCAGGCGGCGGCACGGTCCATCGGCGGTCCCATCTGGTCGGCCAGTTGCTGGTAAGCCCAGCTGGCATCGGCATAATTTCGCTGCGCCATGTACGTGCGGGCCAGCAACGCCCAGCTTCGTGGATCCTCCGGTGCTTCGATCAGTCGTTCTTTAAGCGTCGCGGCCAATTGTTCGATTTCACCACCGGACGCGCCTGCGCCCTGGCTTTCTTCAAGCTTGAGCACGGCTTCGTAACGGGCGAGATCATTGATCGCGCCCCACCGGTCGTAAAGAACGACTGACACTGCCGGAATGACAAACAGCAGGATCAGCCCCATGACGATACGCAAAGTGCTGCCTGAGCCGCTGGCTGAGGCTTTGGGTCTTACTCGCTGGCCAGCTTCCATGTCTGCCATCATGGCGGCCATCATTTCGTCTCGCAGATGACGATAATCCTCCATGCCCAGAGTACCGGCTTCTTTCTCTTCTTCGAGCTCAGCCAGACGACTGCGATAAGCGTCGATATTGCGTTCCCGGCGCTCACTCAATCGATGCGCCGATTTGCTGCGGTGAAAAATGAGCGGATAGAAAACAAAAGCTAGAGCGATTACGAGCAGGCCGGCCATGGCAGCCCAGAGCGGTGACGTCATGAAGAGGAGGTTCCGTCTTGTTTGGATGCGCGGGATTCGGACGATTCAGAAGCGTGCTTCAGCAGCGCTTCAGCTTTGGCTCGGTCGGCTTCGGACAGCTTGCCGGTGCCGGTTGCTGCCTGGCGGCGACTGCCACGCACAATCAGATAAATAATGGGAAGGCCGATCAGCACAACAAGTATCGGCAGAAACCATAGGGCCCAGGTCCGCTCATCGACCACGGGCTTGTAACGCACGAACTCGCCGAAACGGTCCACCAGTTCGCTGGTAATGGTCTCGCTGGACTCACCCGCCTGGATCCGGCGATAGACCTCATCACGCATGTCTTTGGCGATGGGCGCATTGGAGTCAGCGATGTTCTGGTTCTGGCACTTGGGGCATCGAAGCTCAGCGGTAAGCTCCTGAAACTGCTGAACCTGCGCTTCTGTCTCCAGCGGATAGATCTTACCGCCGGTTGGACCGTTGGCTTCAGCGGCGCTGACTGAGCCGGATAATCCTGAGCCAAATAACCCTGGCCCGAACGACCAAAGCGCGGCCAATACAACGACGCTAGCGAGTTTCATGGCGACTCCCGGTACTGGTCCAGCAACGGCTTGAGCTCGCGGTCCCATAAAGCCTGATCAACCACGCCGACATGGCGATAGCGCACGGTACCGCTGGCGTCGACCAGATAGGTTTCGGGGGCACCGTAGACACCCATATCAAACCCAAGCTTGCCGTCCGGATCATAAATACTTGTACTGTAGGGATTACCCAGACGATCCAGCCAGATCAGCGCTTCCTGGCGGTCGTCTTTATAGTTAAGACCAATGATAGAGACCCCGTAGTCTTCGGCCATCTTCACAAGGAAGCCATGTTCGTCCCGGCAAGCCGGACACCAGGTGCCCCAGACATTCAAAAGCTGCACTTTACCGCGCATCAGCGACGAATCATGGGTCTTCTGAGGGTCCTGTAGGTCTTCCAGAGCGAAGGCCGGCATCTGGCGGCCAATCATGGTCGACTCCAGTTCGGTGGGATCTTTTCCAATCCCCCGATAAAGCACCATCCCCAGAATAACTACCAGCAGAACCGGCACGAACAGCAACAGCCTCTTCATGCAAAACCCTTGTCGTTTAAATCAGCCAACGTTAATCGGGGACCCATCACTCAGGACAACGCTTCACGGGTGCTCGCTCCCGGCTCCCTGTTCTTCATTGACTTCTCGCCTGCCGCGACCGGAGCGGCTACCCGGTAGCGACGGTCGGCAACGGCGAGCCCTCCGCCGATGGCCATCAACAGTGTTCCGAGCCACAGCCAGCGGATCAACGGTTTGTACTGCACTCGAACCGCCCAGGCGTCATTACCCAGCGGCTCACCCAGGGCAATAAACAGATCTCTGAAAAGCCCCGCATCAATAGCGGCTTCTGTCATCACGTTGCGCTGAACGATGTATTGACGCTTTTCAGGATGCAGATCGGCGATCATGTTGCCATCCTGGTACACCTTGAAATGGCCACGTTCCGCCGAGTAATTCGGCCCATCTCGGTGCCCGATTTCGAGAAAATCGACCCGGAAGCCGGCCAGCTCGATGCTGTCGCCCGGCACCATACGAAACTCACGGGCAACGCCATAGTTGGAGACAATCGTCGCCCCGGCGATGACTACGGCCACCCCGAGATGACCCAGGACCATCCCGTAGTAGCTCCGACGCAGTCGGGTCAGACCATGCAGACTGCCTTTCTTCGACTGGGATTTATCCCGCAGATCAGTGAACGTTGCCATCGTGATCCACATGGCTGCGAAACAGCCGATGAATGCCCAGGGCTTGAGTTCGCCATACAACAGCGGAACAGCGGCTGCCACCACCAGACTCCAGGCGGCCGGCCACAGCAGCTTGCGCCCAAGCCATCCGCCGTCAGTCTGCTTCCAGCGGGAGAAAATACCCGCGCCCAACAACAGTGCTACGGCAATAGCGATAGGCGTAAACGTCAGATTGAAAAACTGCGCGCCGATAGATAACTTGCCGGCATCGAGGAAATCCAGCACCAGCGGATACACAGTGCCAACGAGCACCAGCAGCATGGCCGCCATCATCAACAGATTATTCAGAAGCAGGAATACTTCCCGCGATAAGCCCCGATAGCTTGCGGTAGCACGGACAACAGGCGCTCGGAAGGCGTAGAGCGTGAAGCTTGCCAGAACCACAGTGGCCAGGAATGCCAGCAAAAAGGTGCCCCGGTCAGGATCGGAAGCAAACGCGTGAACCGACGTGAGAACACCCGAGCGAACCAGAAATGTTCCGAGCAGGCTCAATGAAAAAGTGATAATCGCCAGAAGTACGGTCCAGCTTTTGAAGATGCCGCGCTTCTCGGTCACCGCCAGAGAATGAATCAGGCCAGTCCCGGCCAGCCACGGTAATACCGAGGCGTTCTCTACGGGGTCCCAGAACCACCAGCCGCCCCAACCAAGCTCGTAGTAGGCCCACCAGCTACCCAGCGCGATACCCAGCGAGAGGAAAGCCCAGGCAACAGTGGTCCAGGGACGTGACCAGCGGGCCCAGGCGGCATCCATCCGGCCACTGATCAATGCGGCGATGGCGAACGCGAAAGCGACGGAAAAACCCACGTAGCCCATATAGAGCAAAGGGGGGTGCACGATCAAACCGAAGTCCTGGAGAAGCGGGTTGAGGTCTGCGCCATCCATTGGAGCAGGCAACAGACGCTCAAACGGGTTGGAAGTCTGAAGAATGAAAAGGTGGAATCCAATGGCCACAAGACCCAGTACCGACAGGACCTGGGCGACCATTTCCGGCGGCAGCCTACGACTGAAAAGCGCAACTGCCAGCGTCCAGCCGGCGAGCATCAGCATCCAAAGCAGCAGCGAACCTTCGTGACCACCCCAGACAGCGCTGAACTTGTAGTACCAGGGCAGCAGGCTGTTGCTGTTGCTGGCGACATAGGCCACAGAGAAATCATCCTGCAGGAAAGCGGCCGTCAAAGCAGCGAAAGCAACAGCGACAAAGACAAATTGCCCGGCCGCCAGTGGCCGCGCAAATGCCTGCAGCAGGGGCCGGTTTGTGAAGGTACCCGCCAGCGGAACAATCGCCAGCAAGGTTGCCAAAACCAGCGCAAGGATCAGAGCAAAGTGGCCGAACTCAGGCAACATGGAAGTACTCCGGGCAATTCAGAAATTTAGAGGGCGGTAGTGCCGGTGTTTTTGGCGCCATGCTTGAGCGATTCGGCGACCTCCGGCGGCATGTACTGCTCGTCGTGCTTGGCCAATACCTGCTCGGCGACAAAACGGCCATCAGAGCCCAGGCGACCTGTGGTGACGACGCCCTGACCTTCCGCGAACAGGTCTGGAAGGATGCCAACGTAATTAACCTCAATCGTGGACTGAAAATCGGTGATCCTGAAACGGACCGCCAGGCTTTGCGGATCACGCACCACAGAACCTTCCTCGACCATGCCTCCGGCGCGGATCGTCGTTTCGGTGGGTGCCTCACCCGCCGCAATCTGACTGGGATCGTAGAAGAGATTGATGTTCTGACGCAGCGCATAGGTGGTCAGTCCGACCGCCACACCCAGGCCAGCGACCATAAAGAGGATGATAATGAGCTTCTTTTTGCGTTTCGGATGCATGGTTCAGGCGTCTTTTTTGGGAGTCTTCAGCGTTTCAGGAGTATTCGAATCAGTAGGCGTCTTTACCCGCCCGAAACTGCCAGCGAATGACTCGCCAGCATTCGAGCTCTGTTCTGAAGTACTCGCCCGTTGCTGATCATGGCCGAGGTCCCGCAATTGTTGGCGATGACTTTTGACCGATACAGAGGCCAGCAAAAGCATTGCCAGCAGAAATACTCCATAGCAGGTCCACACATAGGGGCCGTGGCCAGCCATGGTCCAGATTTCTGAGAGAGAGTCGAAGGCCATTAGCGAGTTACCCCCTGAGTCAAAGCGAGATCCTTGACCCAACGCGTACGCTGCTCCCTTCGCAGGATTTCGGTCTGCATCCGGATCAGCGCCAGCCAGCCGAAAAACATATAGCTACCAATCACCGTCAACAGGAGCGGCAGCCACATTTCTATCGGCATCGTAGGCTTTTCCGTCAATTTGAACGTGGCGGGCTGATGCAGCGTGTTCCACCACTCCACTGAATACTTGATGATCGGAATATTGATCACACCCACCAGAGCCAGCACGGCCACGGCCCTGCCCGCCAGGCGCTCGTCTTCGATGGCGCTACCCAGCGCGATGATGCCGAAATAAAGAAACAGCAGCACCAGCATGGAAGTCAGACGGGCGTCCCAGATCCACCAGGTGCCCCAGGTAGGCTTTCCCCAGACCGCTCCGGTAAACAGAGCCAGAAACGTAATCACCGCACCGACTGGCGCCACCGAACGGACAAACACATCCGCCAGTTTCATTTTCCAGACCAGCGTTATGAGGCCGGCAACGGCCATCATCATGTACACCGACTGGGCGAGAATGGCGGAGGGAACATGAATGAAGATGATGCGATAGCTGTTGCCCTGCAGGTAATCCGGGGGAGCGAAGAGCAATCCCCAGACCATGCCACCGATACCGCTGACCAAAGCCACCAGCAGGAACCAGCTTCTGTAGCGCCCGGCAAATCCGTAAAACCAGCGGGGCGAGCCGAACCGATGAAAAAAAGCCCACATGAATCAGAAACCTCGTTAGCTATTCGCCATGCTGATTCGAAGCGCGGCGGTGATCGCAAAGGGGGCCAGGGTAAAGGCCAGCGCCAGCATGGCGCCGAGGATTGCGAAATAACTGGCGATCGGCGTACCGATCAACTGAGCCGCTACCGTTCCAGTGCCGAAAACAAGCACCGGGATATAAAGCGGCACCACAAGCAATGACAGCAAAATGCCGCCGTTTTTGAGACCCAGTGTCAGCGCTGCACCAATGGCTCCGACCAGCATGAGTATAGGCGTGCCAAGCAGCAGCGTCAGACACAGGGTCGCGACGGTGTCCGCTGGCTGGAAAAGCATCAGTGAGAGCACGGGGGTGAGCAGCACCAGAGGGATGCCGGTCACTATCCAGTGAGCAATGACCTTGCCCAGAACCAGTACGAAAAGCGGATGCGGTTGGAGCATCATCTGCTCAAGCGTGCCGTCCTCAAAATCCTGCCGAAACAGGCGATCAAGAGACATCAACGTGGCCAGCAGAGCCGCGACCCACAATATGCCCGCGCCAGCGTCCCTTAAAAAGTCGATATCCGGGCTCACCCCAAGTGGGAACAGGCTGACCGTAATCAGGTAGAACAACAGTGGGTTCAGTAGATCCTGCCGGTTACGGACACTGACACGGAGCTCGCGCACAATCAGACCGACAAACGCAGCCCAAGTTCCCGAGCTCTGATCAGTGGCCCCCATGCCAACCGAATGGCGGTTTTGGGCCTTCATTCGGCTTCCCCAATCGTCAGTTGCAGGGACTTCATACCCTCAATGCGCGGCTCATGGTGGGTGGTGAACAGCACGGCTCCACCCTCGTCGGCGTGTTCCTGAAGACAAGCTTCCAGTCCGCCCACACCCTGACGATCAATGGCGGTAAATATCTCGTCCAGAATCCAGAGCGGCTCTTTCGCAATCAGCAGACGTGCCAGGGCAACCCGGCGCTGTTGACCGGCCGAGAGATACCGGCAGGGCCTGTTCAGATAAGCATCGAGCCCTACGTTGACCAGCGCCTGCTCGAGTTCAGTCCGAGATATCGACTGCCGGCCTCCCATCAAAGCGGCCAGATTCTCCATCGGTGTCATCACGCCTTTAATGGCAGGTCGGTGGCCGATGTACAGCATGTTGCTGAGAAACAGTTCCCGCTGGGCATCCCGGGGCTGGCCCTGCCAGAGCACCTCACCACTGGTTTGCGAGGCGAGGCCCGCCAGAATCCGGAGCAGCGTCGTTTTGCCGGCACCGTTAGGCCCCTCGACCCGCGTCACAGAGCCCGGCTCAAGCGCCATATCGAGGTTATTGAACAGCAGCCGACCATTTCGCTCGCTGCTCAATCCTGTGGTCTGTATCAAAGGCTCAGGCATTACTCTTTCCGATGGCTACCGATTCTTACGCATAATCGGCGGAAAACAGGTTATGGAGCCGCTGAAAAAACCGACGATTCCTCAGGACTCCAGAAATCGGGCGGGCGGAATTATACCTGAAACAGTTGGGCGATTCCTGAACAGGGACACGCTTTGGGTCGCCCTCTCGGGGGCTGGGGTTTACACTGAAAACGCATCGATCTGCGCGAGAATCCGTCTTTTTTGAATCGGAATCCGATATGAGCATCAGGCGATCATGAAAATACCCTTGAACGGCCCGCCGCCCGCCGAGGGCCAGCCCGCGTCCGGCGCATCCCGCTCGGCGGGATCATCTGCAACGGGCAGCCCGGATGTTCAGGCGCGGCCGACAGTGGATGGTGCTCTGAGTACGCGAGCGCAGCTGGACCAGTTGGGTCTGAAGCCTGGAGAGGTGATTCTCGCCCGAGTGGCGGCACTGCTGCAGGACAAGGACGGAATGTCGCAGGCGACGCTTCAGTTGCGAGGCGGCGCGCTGCAAGTCGCCCTACCCGAGAATCTGGCCGCAGTGAACAAAGGTGATCTCCTGAAGATCGCCCGCGCAGGCAACGAACTGCAGCTCATGTCTGTGCTTGATCTTAATCCCGGGCCCAGACTTTCACAGAGCCTGGCCCAACACCTGCCCTGGCAGCAACGACTGGAAACTGTTCTCCAGCAGCTACAGCAGACCCTCTCAACCGGCCTGGCCAAGTCCCTGACCCAGTCATTGGCGACCCTCCGTCAGGGACCCAACGCCGCAACTGCGGCGGGTGCGGCTGCACCTGCCGGTGCCCCGGGGACAGCCGATTTGCCGCCTGGCGTTCGTAACGCTGTAGAAAATCTTCTTTCGTCGCTGCCTCGCCAGAACCAATTGCGACTGCCCGATGGGCCAACAAGATCAGACGCCCTTGAAGGCAACGCCCGTCAAGTCGAGCGCTGGATCAAAGAAAGTGGACTGTTTACCGAATCCAGAATGCTGGCAGCCCGCAGCGCTGAATTACCGGATCTGAAGCTGGCCGTGGCGCGGGTCGTCAGCCAGCTTCTGGCAGTACAGGGCGAAAGTCCGGCAAGCCTGAGCCGCTACACTCCTCCGGCCGATTCCTTACTCACCCAATCGCCGCTGACGTTTCCTCTCGCTGAAATGGGCAGCAGCCCTCCGGCCAAAGAGCCGCTACCGCCGGGACAGATGCTCCGACTCCTGGCGGGACTCATGAACCGTATTACCGTAAACCAGTTACACAGTCAGGTGCTGAGCACCACCACTGCACCAGACGCCCCGCCGCCGCCCACGACTTTGCTACTGGAGCTGCCCTGGCTGACGGACCAGAATCAGTTGAAAGTGGCCCAATTACGGGTGGAACGGGAAGATGAACAGTCGTCGGACGGCGATACGTCACGAAAGGCGGCAGTGCGGGAATGGCGATTTTCTCTGGCACTGGATCTTGAGGACGCCGGGCCGCTTTTTTTTGAGATCCGGCTCCGACAGCAACAGCTGACAGGACAGATCTGGGCCGAGAAGGAGACGACCTTCGCGAGCGTTGATGAAGAGCTGGGCAGTCTGCGCAAACGCCTGACGGACCTGGGGCTGGAGATAGGAGAGCTGGAATGTCGGCGGGGGCAGCCACCGCGGCGAACCACGCAGCTCGAACACCGACTGGTCGATACAAAAGCTTGAGGATACGCCGATGAGCGACAAACGACCGGCTGCCGTGGCTCTTAAATACGACGGCAAGCGTGCACCCACGGTGGCTGCTTCAGGACGTTACGAAGTGGCCCGTGAAATCATGGAGATTGCCCGCGAGGCGGGCGTCCCTTTGTACGAGAATGCAGAACTTGCCGATGTTCTGGTCCAGCTTTCGCTGGATGACGAGATTCCCGAGCATCTGTACCGGATCATTGCCGAAATTCTGGCGTTTGCCTTCAGCATCACGGGCCGGACCCCGGCTGACGCTGGCCAGCCTCGAAAACCCGACCCAGATAGCGCTCCAGCCGGAAGGCCATCGTCCAGCGACTGAAGCACTCTATCCGCTGAATTTCTCAATTGAGTTCAGGCCGCCTTGCTACGGCTTCGCAAGGCGGTTACCAACTCAGCTTCTGGACGGGAGATACCGCAGGTGTTCATCAGATCGTCGATGTCTGCGCCCAGATCTACTAGCCGCGAGGCTTCATCATAGGATGCTCGCAGCGGATCATTCTGCCGCATTTCATCTAATGCCTGAGCCATGTCATGCACCTTGCGTTCGCAGTTCAGTAACCGCTGGCCCTGACCAAGACTGGCGCTGGCAGTGGCATGTTGCTCGCGGCCAAGCGTGTCACAGCGCTCTCTGAGTGACTTCTCCAATTGGGCGATACGACGGGCCGACATAAACGTCTGCGCACCCAACAGGCAGAGGACCGCTACCGTAGCAAGCCAGGGTGCCAGATTGATAAGGTTTTCAGTGAGCATGGGTCATCTCCACGTGCGAGTTGCGACGGCCGTGTGACGCATTGCGTCAAATAACCATCGGTTGCGGTGTTTACCGCAGACAGCTGCACAACTCGTGCCAGTGGTGATCCCAAACACAAAGGACTGATGAGGCGTGATAGAGGGGTATTCAGAATCCCCCTAACGAAAGGAACTTGTCGCAGAAGGATCAGTAGCTGACACCAGAATGGCGACGCGTCTATTCTTCCGCCGCCCCACTTCGGTGTCATTGCGGGCAACAGGCCTCGATTCGCCGAAGCCAACAGCTGAAAGTCGGTCTGGCGCTACGCCCTCATTGACCATAAATCGAACCACAGACGCGGCCCGGGCGGCTGACAGCTCCCAGTTGGAAGGAAAGCGAGCGCCTTTTACCGGCAGGTTATCGGTATAGCCTTCAATACGAATGTCGTTGTCGTATCCCGATATAATTCGCGCGATCCGGTCGAGCGTCGGAAAAGCGTCGTAGTGCGGCTCGGCCATTCCGGGGCCGAACAGCAGGCTATCGTTCAATGTCAGAACCAGCCAGTCATCGTTGAGTTCAAGGCTCATGACCTCATGCTCAATCATCCTACCGAAGGCAGCTGCCAGATCAGCGGCCATCGATCTCAACGCCTTGCCGCCCGATCCTTCCATTGGAGGATTGTCTGAAGACTTTTGCGCCGGAGCAGGTTCGGCGGCCGCAACGGCTGCTTTTTCTTCAATCTGGAGTGTCTCGGTTGTTCCACCAAAATCGATGGGGTCTTTAGCGCCGGATCGTCCGACAAACACGCCCTCCATTGTCGCGGAGAGCACTTTGTACTTGCCTTCATTGACGGAGGAGACGGCATACATCACCACAAAAAAAGCAAACAGCAGCGTGATGAAATCAGCGTAGGACACCAGCCAACGCTCATTGTTATCCGGTGTCGGTGGATTTCGGCGGCGGCGTCGATAACTCATCCGGATGCAACCTTCACGACAGGAAACCGCGTAAACGCAGCTCGATAGACCGTGGATTTTCGCCATCCGCAATCGCGATGATGCCGTCGATGATCAATTCTTCATAACGGGTACGATAGCGGGCAATCGCTTTGAGTTTGTTGGCAATCGGGAAAAACAGCAGGTTGGCCAGCGCGACACCATAGATCGTCGCGACAAAAGCAGTAGCGATACCCGAGCCCAGCGTTTCAGGCTCGGCCAGATTGGTCATGACCTGGATCAGACCCATAACTGCACCAATAATGCCGATGGTCGGCGCATAGCCGCCCATGGATTCATAAACGCCAGCGACTTCAAGATCGCTCTGTTCGCGGGAATCAGTGTCAACCTCGAGAATGCTGCGAATGGTGCCCGGCTCGGAGCCATCCACAAGCAGTTGTAGCCCCTTGCGAGCGAACCGCTCCGGCTCACTCTCCGCCAGTCCCTCGAGTCCGAGCAGGCCCTGCTTGCGGGAGCGGGTGCTCCAGCCGATCACTTTGTCTATCCCATCTTCAAGAGCGTTCACTGGCGGATAAAAAATCCAGCGAATACGCTTGATGGCGCGCCACAGTAGCGGCCAGGAGGTCTGCAGCACCGTAGCGGCCACCGTACCACCGACCACGATCAGTCCCGCTGGGCCATTCACCAGCGTTGCCAGAGTGCCGCCCTCGAGAAAATTCCCCCCGAGTAGCGCGGCAAACGCAAGAATGATCCCTAGCAGGCTAAGCAAATCCATCGATATCCTACCCTCGGAAAATACAGCCATCAGCACAGGCCACTTGGCCTGTCGCGTCGGCGATGCCACTGCCGCCCAACTGAGAAATGCCTGTGTCAATCATCGGACATCGGCTCGTGATCACTTCGTTAGCCCGGCAATATCCCGACTTTTTTCACCCGTCGCCGGGAATGGAGCGCAGCGTCAAATCTTTGCAAAAAGTTTAGCAGGGGATTTCGAAATCGCAGGAAATCTTCGATACAACAAGGTCTTTACGACAGTAACGGACGACGTGAAGCGGTTGAAAGCAGGCCGACGATGACCTATTCGCTTTAATAACCCGCGTCCTCTGCACTCCAGCCCTGCAGCCGGCTGCGCAGGCGCGCGGCGGACTGGCTGAGTAGCTGGCTGACCCGGCCCTCACTGACCCCTATGACCGCACCGATTTCCTTGAGGTTGAGTTCTTCCTGATAGTAAAGGCTCAGAATAAGCTTCTCGCGTTCAGGAAGTTCGTTGATCGCCGCAGCGAGGCTGGCACGAAATGCGCCGGAGGTGAGGTCCACTAGGGGATTATCGGGCAGGTCGTCACTTTCGATGGGTGCTTCGCCCTCCTCGCTTAATTCGTCGAGGCTGAACAGACGACCACCGGCGGTGTCATGCAGGCACTGATGATATTCGTTAATGGACATGCCCAGTTCAGCGGCGACAGCACGATCATCGGCCTCGCTGCCGGTACGGGCTTCCACCACACGAATAGCTTCGGAGACTTTGCGGGCATTGCGATGCACGGAGCGGGGGACCCAGTCGCCGCGGCGGATTTCATCGACGATTGCGCCGCGAATCCGGATTCCGGCATAGGTTTCAAAGGTCGCGCCCTTCCCTGCTTCGTATTTCTGGGCAGCTTCGAGAAGACCAATCATCCCGGCCTGCATCAGGTCGTCCAACTGCACCGAATCCGGCAAGCGGGCGAGAAGATGAAGCGCTATTTTTTTGACCAGCGGAGCGTGGCGTTCCACGCGGCCCGCGACACTGTCTTCTTCATGATTGGCGTAGTGACGCAGACGATTCGACAAAGTCATGAAATCCAGTCGCTGTTGACTCCAGCGATCAAGCCTGTAAAAGCCGTTCTACGAAGAACTCGAGATGACCACTGGCGTTACTGGGCGTTGGCCACTGATCGACCTGATCAGCAATCGCCTTGATCGCCAGCGATGCTTTGGCGCGTGGGAAGGCATCGAGCACTGCACGCTGGCCACGCACCGCTTTCTTGACGTCTTCGTCAAACGGCACCATGCCCACGTATTGTAGTGCAACATCCAGAAAGCGCTCGGTCACTCGCGCCAGCTTCTGGAAAAGCTGCCGCCCCTCCTGCTCAGAACTCACCTGATTGGCGATAATGCGGAAACGGCTGGTGCCATGGTCCCGGTTCATGAGTTTGATCAGTGCATAAGCGTCGGTGATGGACGTCGGTTCGTCGCAGACCACCATGAGAATCTCCTGCGAAGCATGGAGAAAACTCACGACCGATTCTGAAATTCCAGCCGCCGTGTCAACAATCAACACGTCGATCTCATCACCCAGCTCGCTGAAGGCGTGAATCAGCCCCGCGTGCTCCATGGACGACAGTTGAGTCATCCGCTGGGTACCTGAAGAGGCTGGCACAATCTTGATACCGCCGGGACCTTCCACGAGGATATCCCGCAGATCGCATTCTCCCGCGAGTACATCAGCGATGTTGTGCTTCGAGGTAATACCCAGCAGCACGTCGATATTGGCCAGACCGAGGTCAGCATCCAGCACCACAACGCGGCGGCCCTTCTGGGCCAGTGCGATGGCGAGATTGACGGAGACGTTACTTTTACCGACGCCACCTTTGCCGCCGGACACGGCGATCACCTGGACTACACCTGGTTTTCTCATAAGCTCCAAGAACTCTTTTCTGAATTGCGCTGCGTCTAGCAATAGCGTCAAAGCAGCTGCGGTAGAATCTGGACGCCAACAGGAGTGTTGGTTTAGGCGTTCAGGCCTTTAGGAGGCTCCAGCCGCAACCTTCTGGGCTTCTCCAAGTCTGCGCATCCGCTCAAGCCCGAGACGCACCAGCGATGTTCCCTCTGCTGAGTGTAGATCCTCCGGGACTTTTTGCCCGTCGGTGTACCAGGCCACCGGCAACGCCGACTCGAAGGCGAATCCCAATGCCTCGCCCAGTGTCAGCGCTTCGTCGAGCTTGGTCAGCACGCATCCCTTCAATCCCGCGGACTTGAAGCAGTGCCAGACCGATTTCATGACCCGCGACTGGCTGGTTGCGGCCACGACCAGGTGGGGCTGAATATCGTGACGGCTATCGGCCAGCTCCTTGAGTTGCTGTTCGTGGCCAAGGGCCGCCTGGGTGAGGCCAGCGGTGTCGATCAATACCAGATGCCGGTCAGACAGCTCGTCAAGAATCGAATCCAGGGAGTGAGTGTCATCCACGACTCTCACCGGCACACTGAGAATGCGGCCGAACACGAACAACTGCTCATGCGCGGCAATCCGATAGCGATCCGTGGTGACCAGCGCCAGGCCCTGATGGCCGTGGCGAAGCACATACTGAGCCGCCATCTTGCCAATGGTGGTGGTTTTACCCGATCCGGTCGGGCCAACCAGAGCGTAAACACCGCCTTTATCAAGCCAGGGCTCCGCTTCGCCTTTCACACCAGCCGCTAGTGTTTTCAGAGACTGCTTCCAGGCTTCATCAAGACGGCCATGAGCGTGAGTGCGCGCCAGGCTCTGGGCCGTATCCCGAGCCAGGCCAAACTCTTCCAGACGCTCGGTGAGCCGCTGCTGGCCGGGCTCTGTGCCACTGACCGCTTTGGTCGCAGGTGCCTGAACCTGCCCGCTGATCAGTTCCCGCAGAGAACGAATTTCCTCGCGCATATCCGCCAGATCGTCTTTTTCGCCCTTTGCCAACGGAGAAGACAGGGCGACGGTGAAGTCGTCATCGGCATGAAGCGCTGGGGTATTGTTGCCAGAAATGCTTTTGGCTCGTTCAGTGATCGCCGCTGGTCGCTCCGCAGAGCGCTGCCGCATGGCGGTCAGCTTTTCGCGGGTTCGGCTCAGTTCGGTTTCAAGCTGACGATGCTGTTCGGCCTGCATGCGAGCCAGACGACCGGAGCTGACCTCCGTCTGAGCCGATGTTGGCAGACGCTCGCGCGCCATATTTTCGTCGTAATCCAGTGCCGTCACGATTTCGACGCCATCGGCGGTGCGCTGACTGGAGAGAATCACCGCATCCGCGCCCATGGCTTCACGAACCTGCTTGAGTGCGGCACTCATGGTTGGCGCAAAAAATCGTTTGACCTTCATAGCTTCCTCCACTGTCCGGCCCTCTGTTCAGAAGACCCGGACGTTTATCGACCCACTGACGCGACGATGGTGACCTGTTTGTTGTCCGGCACTTCCTGGTACGAGAGCACATGCAATCGTTCCACACCGTAGCTTGCGAACTTGGCCAGCACTGGCCTCAGCGGTGCAGAGACCAACAGGATGGCAGGCTTGCCCATCATCTCCTGTCGCTGCACGTTCTCCTGGAGAGAGCGCTGAAGCTTTTCCACCATGCCAGGCTCCAGAACCATGCCGATGTCATCACCGGCGCCAGATTGTTGACTCTGTTGCAGTGACTTCAGCAATAACTGTTCCAGTTCTGGATCAAGCGTGATTACCGGGATCTCCGCGTCATTGCCACACAGGTTCTGAACGATCATTCGCTTCAGTCCCTGCCGGGCGGCAATCGTGAGAACCCGAGGCTCCTGGCTGCGGGGGTGAAGATTGACGATGGACTCGGCGATAGAGCGCATATCGCGGATAGGTACTTCTTCTTTGAGCAGGCTCTGCAGCACCTTCAGTAGCAGGCTGATGGACACCGTCGTCGGTACCAGTTCCTCGGCCAGTTTCGGCGATACTTTTTCGAGCTGTTCCAGCCACTTCTGGACCTCTTCATGGCCCAGTAGCTCGTAAGCATGCTGCTGGAGAATCTGGTTCAGATGAGTCGCGACGACGGTGCTGGCGTCCACTACCGTGTAGCCCAGTGTCTGAGCCTGGTCTTTACGTTCCGGCTCAATCCAGGTGGCTTCAAGCCCAAACGCAGGGTCCCTGCCCTCTATACCGTCGACTTTTCCGAATACCTGACCGGGATCGATGGCCAGCTCTCTATCAGGATGAATTTCGGCCTCGGCAATGGTGACGCCCATCAGGGTGACCCGGTACACGTTCGGCATCAGATCGAGGTTGTCGCGAATGTGAACAGAGGGCATAAGGAAGCCCAGATCCTGAGAGAGCTTTTTGCGAACGCCTTTGATGCGAGTGAGCAATTGGCCACCCTGAGACTTGTCGACCAGCGGAATCAGTCGATAACCGACCTCGAGCCCGACCACATCAACGGTAGCGACATCGTCCCAGCCCAGCTCTCGGTTCTCGGGCGGTGGTGCCGGCAGCGTCCGGGTGTCGTCGCGACCGGACACCACTTCACCCCCACCAGCCTTGCCTGCGGAGACGCCAGCCCTTGTGGGAAACGCACCTTCCTCTTCCACCACTTGGCGATCTTTCTTCCAGAGGAACCACGCAGTCACGGCGGCGGCTGAGCCCAGACCCAGGAAAGCGACGTGCGGCATTCCGGGGATCAGACCCAGCAGAATCAGAATGCCTGCGGCGATGGCCAGAGCTCGCGGGGCGTCAAACATCTGGTGAAGAATCTGACCGCCCATGTCCTGACTTGAAGTCACCCGGGTCACCATGATGGCGGCGGACGTCGACAGCAGCAGAGACGGGATCTGAGCTACCAGGCCATCACCTATTGTCAGAAGCGCATAGCGCTGCATCGCCTCACCGAAATCCAGGTCGTGCTGCAGCATTCCGATTGCGACGCCGCCAACCAGGTTGATGGCGAGAATCAGCAGGCCAGCGATAGCGTCACCTTTAACGAACTTGCTGGCACCGTCCATAGAGCCGTAGAAGTCCGCTTCCTGAGCGATTTCCGAGCGGCGGGATTTGGCTTCATCCTGATTGATCAGACCGGCGTTGAGATCCGCGTCGATGGCCATCTGTTTGCCAGGCATGGCATCGAGGGTGAAGCGAGCACTCACTTCAGACACCCGTCCCGCACCTTTGGTGACGACCATGAAGTTAATAATGATCAGAATGGCGAACACAACGAGGCCGACGGCATAGTTACCGCCAATCAGCACCTCACCGAAGGACTCAATGACCTTACCTGCCGCTGCGCCACCTTCGTGACCGTTGAGCAGGACGATACGGGTCGAGGCTACGTTCAGTGCCAGTCTCAGCAGAGTGGCAACCAGCAGCACCGTGGGGAAGGCTGCAAATTCCATAGGCCGCAGTGCGTAAACGCACACCAGCAGAATGACGATGGATAAGGCAATGTTGAAGGTAAACAGAACGTCCAGCAGGAAGGCTGGCATCGGCAGGGTCATCATGCCTAGCAACGCCACCAGCATCAGCGGAATGCCGAGATTGCCCCGCGTCAGAGATTTGACGTTATGTAAGACCAGCGCTCGATCCATTACCTGTTTCCCCAAACCGCGAGCTTGCGAATGAAGTCGTTGACCGTCAGCCGGACGGTTTTTTGACGATTTCCTCCCTTTCAGGAGGATCAGGGAGAAATGGGCAAGAACCGTACCAGCCCTATCTGGACGTTCCTTCCAGACAATCTCTGAGTCGCTGACGAGACTCGGTTGATGGGGTATTCTGGCGCAACCGACAGACAACCATGCAGGAAGCAGCCATGCCCATTCGTGAAGTCAGGCATCCATTGATTCGCCACAAACTCGGTCTGATGCGTCGCGCTGATATCAGTACCAAGAATTTCCGGGAGCTGTCGCAGGAAATTGCTGCCCTGCTGACCTATGAGGCAACCCAGGATCTGGCGCTGGACACCGTCACAATTGAGGGCTGGGCCGGCCCGGTTACCGTTGAGCGGATCAGCGGCAAGAAATTCACCATCGTTCCGATTCTGCGGGCTGGCCTCGGCATGCTGGAGGGCGTTCTCTCCCTTGTGCCGGGCGCCAAAGTGAGCGTCGTGGGTCAGGTTCGTAATGAAGAAACGCTGGAAGCCAGTACCTATCTGGAAAAGCTGGTGGGCGATCTGGACCAGCGTCTGGCTTTGATTGTCGATCCCATGCTCGCGACCGGAGGCTCACTGGCATCGACTGTGGAACTGCTCAAACGGGCAGGCGCACAGGATATCCGGGTGCTGGTTCTGGTGGCAGCACCCGAAGGAATCCGCCGAGTTCTGGACGAGCATCCGGACATCAGTATCTACACCGCGTCGGTGGATGAGCGGCTGAACGAGAAGGGTTATATCCTTCCAGGCCTGGGCGACGCCGGCGACAAGATCTTCGGAACCAAACAGAAGACCAACTGAGCCATGAGTAATAAACGTCCCAAATCCGCGAGCATCAGCTTCACAGCGCTTTACACCGGCGCTGTCTGGCAACATAACCAACTGGGCGATCCCAGCCTGGCGACCGGTTCCGGCGAATTTCTGTATCGGGTTTTACAGCCGTTCGAGCAACTGAGTGAGTGGACGTTTGGCAGCAATATGCGGACGTTTCTGCTGCAGCGCCATCAGATGATTGACGATCAGATCAGCCGGCGCGTCGAATCAGGAGAGATTCGCTGGGTTCTGGAGATCGCCTGCGGGCTATCGCCTCGCGGCCTTCGACTGCGCAGCCGATTTCCCCGCCTGAACATGATCGAAGCCGATCTGCCGGACATGGCGAGCCGCAAGGCCGCTGTACTGGCGCAAAAAGGCGCCTTGGGTGATCATCACCAGGTCACACCGATGGATATTCTTGACGACGCTTCCGGACAGAGCCCGGCGGCAGTAATCGAGCGACTTATTCCCGAGGGCGAACCGGTCATTGTCGTCACTGAGGGATTGACACCCTACTTCTCGCTCGACGTAATCTCTGGCTTCTGGAAGCAGTTGGCCTCTGCTTTGGCCTCGCGGCCTGGCTCCCTGTACCTGACGGACACCTATCGGCTTCCGGGCGGGGGGGGTCTCTCAACGGACTTTCTCAACACTGGCCGGCGGGCTAAGCCTGATTACCCGCAGTCGGGTCAGTTTTCATTTCGCGTCCAGTGATATCGCTCGCCAGCACATGGAGCAGATGGGGTTTGATCGTTGCGAAGCGCTCAATCCTGCGGATTTCTGGGATGTCTTACCCATTCCCAAAACCAGGCAGGCGCCTCTGATGAGGATTCTGGCCTGCCACGTTGATGGCACTGCTAGACGTCCCGACGCAGATCCGGTGGAATCGGGAACTTAGGCATATCGGGGCGATCGCCCTGCCCCTTGCGGAAGCGGCGGAGCTGGAAGAGGTAAGCCAGTACCTGAGCGATAGCCATATACAGGCCGTCCGGAATCTCATCGCCCAGACGGGTATTGTGGTAGACGGCGCGTGTCAGAGGTGGCGCTCTGAGAACTTCTACCTTGTTCTCGCGGGCAATCTCCATGATTTTGAAAGCCACTTCGTCCGAGCCTTTGGCGACGACCCGGGGCGCGCCCATGGTTTTTTCATCGTACTTCAGGGCCACGGCGTAGTGAGTCGGGTTGGTGATCACCACATCAGCAGTCGGCACATCCTGCATCATGCGGCGCTGGGCCATTTCCCGCTGTAGCTGGCGAATGCGTCCTTTGACTTCCGGTTTACCCTCGGTGTCCTTGAACTCGTCCTTGACCTCCTGCTTGGTCATTCGCAGCTTTTTCTGATGATCGTACATCTGAAATGGCACGTCGGCTGCTGCAATCAGAATTGTGGCGCAGGATAACGCCATAAAACTCCAGCCCAGCGTCCAGACGACGTGAGCCATGGCAGAGCGTGGCGCTTCGCCGGCGATGGCCAGCAGGTCACCGGTGCGCAGCTGGAGAATCAGAATGGCAATTGCCATTACTAAAGCCACCTTGGCGATAGCTTTGACCAGCTCGACCAGCGCCCGCATGGAAAACATGCGCTTGAGTCCCTTCAGAGGATCCAGGCGATTCAACTTGGGCGCGATGGATTTAAAGCTGAAAAGCAGACCGCCGATACCGATCGGTCCGATGATTGCGGCAATCAGCAATACCAAAAGCATCGGAGCCAGTCCCCAGGCGGCGGCTTCTGCCGAGGCCATCAGACTGATACCCATCTGCGCTGGCTCAAAGATTTCCTGCCGGCTCAGGGCCAGGCTCGAACGCATGACCCCTTCCAGCGCCTCCGCCAACTGGCCGCCGAAAATCAGCAGACTGGCGGCTCCGGCCATCAGCACGGACATGGTCGCCAGTTCCTTGGAACGGGCGGTCTGCCCTTCCTCCCGGGCTTTTTCGAGCCTTCGGGCGGTGGGTTCTTCCGTTTTTTCCTGACTGTTGTCGTTCTCTTCAGCCATAGCGGATTACCCGTGAGCCGACTTGCTCAGGCGCCGATCAACTGGCGCATGAACGCAAAAGTCTGCTCTGTGTAGTTCATGAAGTGAATCGCGAAGTCGTGGTGCAGAACCCAGATTGAAAACAGGCCGAACAGCAGGCCGATGGGAAAGCCCAGCGCAAAGATATTCATCTGGGGCGCGGCGCGGGTCATCACGCCGAAGGAAATGTTGACGATCAGTACCGCCGTTACAGCTGGCAGAGCTACCAGCATGGCCGCCACAAAAATCCAGCTGATGCGGTAGGCCAATGCCCTGACGCCTTCGCTACCAATTCCTTCAAGCCCTACCGGCAAGACGCGGAAGCTTTCGATGATCACGTCAAACGCCACCAGATGGCCATTCATCGCCAGAAACAGCAGCGTCACCGTAATGGTGTAGAACTGGGACAGCACCGCGACGTTTACGCCGTTGGCCGGGTCCACCATGGAGGCGAAACCCAGGCCCATCTGCATCGCTATCATCTGCCCGGCCACCACAAAGACCTGGTAAAGGGACATGAGTGCGAAGCCCAGGCCGGTGCCGATCAGGATCTGCTGAAGGGTTATGCCTACGGCCTCAGCACTGAGCGACTCCACCACGGGCATGTCCGGCAGCAATGGCACTACCAGTACCGTCATCAACAGCGCCAGTCCCAGGCGCACCCGCGCGGGAACCAGGTTGGTGCCGATAAACGGCATCACCATGAGGAAGCTGCCAATCCTGAACAACGGCCACAGATGAGAACCGACCCATTGACCAATGCTGGCCGCCGAGAAGTCCATTGATCAGCCGATCAGATAGGGAATGCGCTGGACCAGGTCGCGCATGTAGTCGGTCAATTCCGTGATCATCCAGGGTCCTGCGACAATAATCGCCATCAGCGTGACCAGCAGACGCGGCAGAAAGCTGAGGGTCTGCTCGTTGATCTGGGTCGCCGCCTGGAAGGTGCTCACTACCAGACCGACCAGCAGGCCCGGGCCGATAATTACAGTCGACATCACCACAATCAGCCACAGTGCCTGGGACATGATGTCGATAACGGTTTCTGGAGTCATGGATGGTCTCCTATATTCCGTAACTGGCCGCCAGCGTCCCCATGATCAGGGCCCAGCCGTCGACGAGCACGAACAGCATTATCTTGAATGGCAGCGAGATGATAATTGGCGACAGCATCATCATACCCATCGCCATCAGAACACTGGCGACCACCATATCGATCACCAGAAAGGGTATGAACAGAATAAAACCAATCTGGAACGCGGTTTTGAGTTCACTGGTGACAAAAGCCGGCATCAGCACCCAGAAAGAGACCTCATCGGGCGAGGCGTACTGAACGTCAGCAATGCGCATAAACAGACCCAGATCGCTCTCGCGGGTCTGGGCCAGCATGAATTTCCGGAATGGCTCACTGGCTTTTTCCACAGCTTCCAGAGGCGCTATTTCTTCTGCCAGGTAGGGTTGCAGGGCCACTTCATTTGCCTGCTCAAACACGGGCTTCATGATGAAGATACTGAGGAACAGCGCCAGCCCGAGAAGAATCTGGTTGGAAGGTGTTGATTGCAGACCAAGCGCCTGCCGGAGAATGGCAAACACTACGATGATGCGTGTAAAGGACGTCATCATCATCAGCATGGCCGGCAGAAAAGTCAGCGCCGTCATCAGCGCCAGAACCTGCAGGGTTACCGAGTACTCCTGACTCTCGCCAGGACCTGGAGTGACGGTCACGGCGGGGATGCCAGGCATATCGGCCAGCGCCGGCACCGCGAAAGCCAGCAGAACCAGCAATCCCAGAATTTTAGGGATTGGGTTTCGAAGGACAGGAATGTGCAGCAACAGGGCTCGGTGGATCATAACTTGTCCCCGTTTCTTTCAGAGACGCCGGTACCCTGTGCCTCGCGAGCTTCAGATTCTTTGCGCATCGCCGCCGTTGGATTCAGTCCTCTACCCAACAGTTCCTGCAATTTGCGGCTGAAGTCACCCTGGGGTGCCGCGTCCGCATCAATAACCGGCGTTTCGAAAACATGAAGCGTTCGGATCGCGGAAGGGGTAATCCCCAGCAGAATCTGAACGCCACCGACCTCAACCAGCGCCACCCGTTCGCGATTGCCGACCGCCATGACCGACACGACTCGCATCGCCTTGCTGTTCATTCCATGCAGACCGCTCATTCGCTTGAGCATGGCCGCGCATCCGAAGATCAGCGCGATGACAACCAGCAGTCCCAGCCCCAGCGAGACCAGCGAGCCAAAGGTATCGACACCTGAACCTCCGCCAGTCAGTGCCTGCTTTTCCTGTGCCGAGGCCAGGGACGCTGTCAGAAACAGCACCGTAACCGTTGCTATTCGAGTCATCAGGCTCATGTTATTTGGATAGCCGTTTGATGCGCTCGCTCGGACTGATCACGTCGGTCAGGCGGATACCAAACTTGTCGTTGACCATGACGACTTCGCCATGGGCGATCAGCGTACCGTTGACCAGCACATCCAGCGGTTCGCCGGCCAACCGGTCGAGTTCAATGACGGACCCCTGGTTCAGTTGCAGCAGATTGCGGATCGCGATCTGGGTGTTGCCGACTTCCATGGAAATCGAAACCGGGATATCAAGAATGACATCCAGATCCGGAGAAATTTTCCGGCTTCCACCGGGGCTGTCCTGGAACTCTTCCATCGGAGCCGAACGGACACTCTTGCCTTTGGCGGCCTCAGCACCGGTCTTTGCATCCGACTTGCCAGACTCAGCAGAGGCACCCTTGTCGGCGGATTTTTCTGCTGCTTTGCTACCCTTCTTTGGACTATCGCCGTCAGCCGCCTCGTCTGATTTCCCATCAGCACTCAGGCCAGACTCGGGCTCCGGCTCCTCGTTGTCATCACCCATCGCCGCTTCCCACTCCGCAGCGAGGCGTTCATCTTCCGTCATTTCGTCTTTGGATTTGTCTTTATCGTCAGCCATTGCGAGCTACCTTTAACTGTTTTTTGACCTTCGGCCGTTCGGCTGCTTCGTTGATTCGCAGCGCCAGCTTGCCATCGCGGGTACCGAGTGTTGCGGAGTAGATCGGTACACCATTGGCCATCACCGATACAAAGTCCGGCATATCGACCGGGATGATGTCGCCCTCTTTCAGGCGGGCGACGTCTCGCAGTGAGATCCGCCGCTTACAGATGGTCGCATTCACCGGTACACGGACGTCTTTGACGTCTTCCTGAAGCGCGTTGATCCATCGTTCGTCCCGGTCTTCCAGATCGCTCTGGACACCCGCATCGAGCATGTCCCGGATAGGTTCTATCACCGAATAGGGCAACGCTACGTGCAGCTCACCACCGCCGCCATCCAGTTCAATATTGAAGGTGCTGACCACGATCACTTCAGAGGGACTGACAATGTTGGCCATTGCCGGATTCACCTCAGAACTCAGATATTCGAAGTCAATGGGCATCAGGGGATTCCAGGCCTCGCCCATGTCCGTGAAAACCTGGGACAACACCCGCTGAACGATCCGGGTTTCGGTCGGGGTAAATTCACGCCCCTCGATCTTGGCATGCCGACCATCACCGCCAAAGAAGTTATCGACCAGTTTGAAGACGAGTTTGGCATCCAGCACGAACAGGCAGGTACCCCTGAGCGGACGCATTTTGACGAGATTCAGACTGGTCGGGACGTACAGCGAATGCATGTACTCCCCAAATTTCATGATCTGAATTCCGCCAGACGACACCTCGGCACTGCGGCGCAGGAGATTGAAAAGGCTGATCCGTGTGTAGCGGGCGAAGCGCTCATTGATCATTTCCAGTGTCGGCATCCGGCCACGAACGATCCGGTCCTCACTGGCGAGATCGTAGTGTCGTACCGGCTCCGAGCTGCTCTGCTCATCCTCGGTATCGACATCGCCTTCGCTGACACTGTGCAACAGCGCGTCAATTTCTTCCTGTGAGAGGAGGTCCTGCATTATCGACTCCGATCTTCCCGCCTGTAGCGGACTGTGTCATGCGTGCGCATTGCTGCTTCTATCCTGTCTGGCCTCTGGCACCGCCTAATCCTCGTGGCCCGGCAGTTCGCTGGATCTCAGCGAGCTACTGGACAACAAAGTTGCGGAACAGCACCCGCTCTACCGGGGGCTCGCCCTCTTCCTGAAGAATTTCATTAACGTCTGTCAGCAACAGATCGGCCAAAGCCTGACGCCCTTCCGGCGTACGCAAGGCCTCAAAATCGCTGTTGGAAAGTTCAGAAATGAAGCGGCTGCGGATCAGCGGCAGGTGGAGCCTGGCCGCCTCAAGCGGTTCTGGTCCCTTGGCTTCGAACGCCACGTAAAGTTGCACGTAGCGCTGCTTTCCGCCTGCATCGACCGAGGTAACCAGGGGATCATCAATGACGAAATACTGACTGGGCACGAATTCCGGCGCAGCCGCCTCGGCGGCCTCTTCCGTATCGCCTCCGTTGCCGCCGGCAAGAAACAGCGTGGCGGCCACGGCAATCCCGGAGGCCAGCAGCACCGCCACCAGGATAATGAGAATAAGCTTGAGTTTGCCTTTAGGCTTTTCAGCCTCTTGAGCCTGCGCGTTTTCCGCCATAGCAGCCATCCGTCAGTTTTTCGTCAGAACTGTGTCTCTGGCAGTATAGTTGCAATCATCAGGCCAGCCAGGCGGATTACGCGCGGATTTTCACTTGATAATCAGGCGTAGAGATCAACCTCCCCCTGCCAGCTCAAATCCAGCGAGCCACTGACGGATGACTCGCCATCGGCCAGCTCTCCCCCGGAAGCGTTTCCACTCGCCCCAGCGCCAGGATCACCCGAGCCATCCTGGCGGCCAGCCGATTGCTCACCGCCAGAACTTTGACGCTGATCGGACACATCAAACTGGGCCAGTGTAAAACCCTCCTGCTGGAGCATGTCTCGAAGACGGTGAGAGTTAAGTTCGAGTTGATCTCGAACCACCGGATGAGCCGCATGAACTGTGACATGCGCCTGCTCCTGCTGAACTTTGACCCTGACTTCCATGGGCCCCATGTCGGGTGGCGACAGAAATATTTCGGCCTGCTTCATTCCCTGTGTTGTGAGGAAACTCAACTTACCCGCCAGCTGCTCGCCCCATTGGGCATGGCCGACCGGCAGCTCGATACTGGTGGTGTAGCTTTGTAGCGCTGTGTGGGCAGCCGATTCGCGGGCGGCTGTCATGGCCAGCGCGTTCTGGGCCGCCTGATTTGCCGCGCCTAGCCTGGAGGCCATAGCTTCCCCAGCAGTGCTAAGCAGACGGGTGTCGCTTTTACCGTCCCCTTCCGATAGGAATTCAGAAAAAAGGCTCTGACGTAACTTGCCGTCTGTCGCAACCTCCTCCGTATCGAGTGCCGTCATGAATCGCGCGTTCACTGCGGTCGCCCCCTCTGGCACTGCGGAAATGCTGCTCGACCCAGAAGACAAGCCAGCGCTCCGACGAGCGGCATCGGCTCCGGCCAGCTCACTGGCGGCTAACTTACCCCAGCCGCCATTCTTGCCGGCGCCAAAGCCAACTGCGGGTGTTATTGCAGAGTCTTCAGGCGTTACCTCGGCCTGCTGGAGAGCTGCAAAGGTAAAGACGATATCCTCAGCCATCTGGGTGTCTTCGTCACCAGCGGTTTGCCCCGCTGCAATGTCAGAAGAGGACGTATCTTCACCCGCTGTTTCGTTCGTGTTGGTCTGCTTCTTGCCCTGATCTGGTCGATCCGCTGGTTCACTCCGTTCTGCCGGAGACTGGCCCGAGGCTTCATTCTTTTCTTTGACCGAATCCTGCCTGCGCTCGTAGTCGTCGCTTACTTTTTTGGAGACTTTTTGATAGCCATCGTCGTCGCTCTCTCGCCGATTGGCGGAGGGGGCCTTGGTAGGCTCAGGACGGGAAATCTCTGGAATGGGTAATGGAATTCCGCTCATGGCAACCTCTTGCCGCTTAATATGACCGAAAAGGACGAATCCGACCCTTTTCACCCGTTTTTATAAGCAGGAGCAAAAGCGATGCCAGCAGCAGGATTAATCAGAGGCTCTTAAGGTTCGGGTCATCGGTATAAAGCAGCGGACGGCATTCTATAGAAGAGAAAGATGTAGAGGCATTGGGCAGAAAGGCGCCTGTGAGGAGACGCCAGGCAAGCACTTTTCGGGAAACAGCACTGCAAGAGACTTTTTAAGACTGCTAACCGGGCGGATTCAAATCTCTGAAAGACGCTGGTTAACCAGCCTGAATTCGGACTCGATGGTGTCGATCAGAGCCGTGCCGCCGTCCAGGTCGCCGCTTTTGGCCAGGGTCTCCACCTGAAGACACAATTCGCCAAGACGCATTACACCAATATTGAAACAGCTTCCCTTGAAGCTGTGAGCTGCCCGTGAGAGCGCTGTGGGGTCACCAGCATCGAGCGCTTGGCGCAGACTCTCAATGCGGTGGCGGGAGTCCTCTACGTAGGTCTGGATCAGAATATCGAACTCGTCTTCCATTACCTCACGGAGCTCGGACAGAGCTTCCGAATCAAGACAAGGAGTTTCAACCATTAATATTCTCTCTCCAAAGTCCAGAGCTTAAACACGGCGTTTTCACTCCGTTGCCAGTGCGCGCGATTGGTAAGGGCGGCCGGCAACACCGGCTTCAATCACCCAGGCACCCATTGTTTGCAGTTGTAGTTTCACCTGGGGAGTCGCTGAATAACTCCCTAGCCCAGCTGTGGATCGGGCCCCAATTCTGCCCGGCCATCGTGGCCGAGATGCCAGCGATAGCGAACCTCGAAGCGATTACCGGGAGGGTGAATCACGAAGCTTTCGCAAAGATCGTCCAGGAGTCTCAGGCCCCGGCCAGCATAGGCCACACCAGAAGACTCAGGCACGAATCCCTCACCCGAATCAGTGCACTCAATGAAGAGAGTGCCCCCGCGATGAGTCGAGACAGAAGTCTCTGCAGCCTGCTCCTGTCGCGACCCAGGCCCTGTTTCTGGCGCAAAACCTGGATCTGGCTCATGGCGCAGGCTGAACTTGATCCAGCCTTCACTGACTTTGGCGAGTCTTTCGGAACGCTCTCTATAGTAACGCGCGAAACCTTCTGACGAGGTTTTATAGGCGGAGGAAAGGCCCAATATGCCGTGCTCTAGCGCATTGTTATACAACTCTGCCAGTAAAGTGTAAATCTCGCCATGCCGATCCCTCAGCTCCGGAACCTTGAGACATATGCGCAACAAAAGAGGTAAAGGATTGAATGACCTCAAACTATCGTTTCGTAATACGTAGGTACAATTCCAGTCTCGCGGACCGTCGACCACCGGCGGAATCGCCGGCCGCTCAGGCTCACTGGCCGCGCATTGATCGATGTCGAGCGCAAGCATGGTGAGATCATCTCGAAACCGCTTGGAGCCGGTGAATTCGTGCAAGGCTTTTAGGGTGGACTCGAACACCGCGCCGCCGGACCGGACCTGATCCAGTACTTCGGTCAATCGCGATTCGCCGAACATACTCCCATCAGGACCTACCGCTTCCACCAGACCATCGGTGGCCACAAGCAGGACGTCGCCAGGACGTGTCAGAACCTCTTCCGTTCGACCATTGAATCGGCTTGGCGAGGAAATACCGAGAGGCAGGTGGCGGGACGGCAAGCTCAGCCGCTCACCGTTGCGCACAAGATGCAGATCGGGCAAGCCGCCATTCCAGATTTTAAGTTCAGTCCCATTGCCGTCTACTTTAATCAGTGCGGCGCAGCAGAACATGCCTTTGGGCAGAATTTCATGAAGCTTGCGATTGGCCTCCCTGAGAATATCCTCGGGTTCAAACGCCTTGCTGGTCATGCTGTAGAACACTTCCGCCAGCGGCAGAGCACCTATCGCCGCCGGCAGTCCGTGGCCCGTAAAGTCACCCACGAAAATATGCTTGCCTCCCGCGGGCCGGGCACAGACGTAGAGCACATCGCCATTGAAAACGGATAATGGCGAAATGTGGTATTTGATATCGCGTGAATTGAGAGTGCCCGCGTGAGCGATGTTGTCAAAGACCCGTCTCGCGGTCTGCTGCTCGGCCATCAGACGTTCATGATGATCATGAATCAGATCCCGCTGAAAGATCATCGTCTGCTGCATCCGCCGCATGCGATTGAACGCGTTGATCTTGGCCTCGATGATGACTCGGTTGTAGGGCTTGGGAATAAAGTCATCACCGCCGGCATCAAGGCATTCGGCCAGATCTTCGGCAGAAGACAGAGAGGTGAGAAAAATCACAGGGACAAAGTTTTCGCCGGCCAGACGCTTCACTTCGCGGGCTACTTCAGTGCCATCAAGCCGGGGCATCACGACGTCGAGCAGAACCACATCTGGAAGATGCGCTCGGTAGATTTCCAGCGCCTCAACCCCATCGCGTGCCACCAACACTTCGTGGCCAAGGCGTTTGACGATGGTCTGAAGAATCAAACGATCCGTGTTGCTGTCGTCAGCAATCAGAACCCTGAGCAAACCTGAATCACCGGCGATGCTCATAGCAGCCAGTCACTCATTCAATGCGGAACAGCTGTTCAAAATTCGAAATGGTCAGAATCCGCCGGACGTCTGGATTACAGTTGACGATCTTTACGTCCGCGTCCTCGCCGCCCGCATAGTCTCGCAGGAGTAACAGCATGCCCAGGGCCGAGCTGTCGAGGTAAACTGTGTTAGACATGTCGATCAGGTAGCTCTGGGCACCATGCTCGCCATGCTCGTAGGCGTCCCGGAATGCCTGATGAGTGCTGAAATCAAACCGACCATCGATGCGTATGACCAGTGTCTTTGAATCATCGCTGAGAGTTGCCTCGATTGGCATTCAATTTCTCCGTTCTGTCAAAACGAATTCGAGCCATCAGGAGCCTTCGACTAGCGGCTCGTGACGGTTTGGCCTGTCCAATCGATAGAAGCATAGTTCAATCGAATAGAAAAGCGGGATACCACGATGGAAACAGTCTAATTGCGAGGGTGTTACGGATTAACGCCAACTTGCCTCTGCCGCTCTGCTCTTCCCGATCAGCGACGACGAAAACGTTGGGCCGTTGCTTCATCCGCCAGCTTCTGTTCATGCTTGTCGCGCGCCTGCTGTTCCTGCTCGCGACATCGCTCGATAAATCGCTCCATACCCAACCTTCGCTCATAAGCGCTTTGCCAGTGGCGTCGCGCTTCATCAACTTCTCGCTCAACCACCTGCAGACGGCCGGCCTGCTGGGCAATGGCCTGATCGAGCTGACTGATAAACGCCTGCCACTGCTGCAGGGAAGTGCCAGAGAAAGTCGTCTGGCGGCGTTGCTGAATCTGCTGATGATAGTCCTGCTGATAGTTCTGTAACTCCACCAGCCGCGCCTTCTCACCGGACAGTTTCTGCTGGGCTTTTGCCAGCGCCTCCTGAGCCTGGGCTTCCCGCCTTTCCTCAAGCGATAGGACCACCTGCATCCGCTGGGAGCGAGGCTTCATCGGTTATGGCCTCCGCGTTCACCGCCAGCCGCAGGCCCGGATCGCTCAGGCGGTCGATTGCCGGCGCTGTCCCCTCGTGGTTTGCTTCGACGGTCAGGCAGAAGATCTTTCAGCTCCTGTATGGCCGTTCCCAGCTCGGCTCGTTCATTAAGGCTCTGCTGAAGATAGCGGCGCATATCCTGTATATGTTCCATGGCGAAATCAGTGTCGGGATCCGTCCCAGCGACGTATGCTCCCACGCTAATCAAGTCCCGTGACTGCTGAAAGCGGGCGTATACCTGTTTGAATTGCTGGGCACGCTCGAGATGCGTGCGCTCGGTAACCTGTGGCATCACCCGGCTGATAGACGCCTCAATATCGATGGCGGGATAGTGACCTTCCTCCGCCAGGCGGCGGGAAAGCACGATGTGCCCGTCCAGAATGGCGCGCGCAGCATCGGCGATCGGGTCCTGCTGGTCGTCCCCTTCGGTCAGCACCGTGTAGAAGGCCGTGATGGAGCCTCCACCTGGCTTGCCGTTACCGGTGCGTTCCACTAGCTGGGGCAGCTTTGCAAACACCGAGGGTGGGTAGCCCTTGGTGGCCGGAGGTTCACCCACAGCCAGGGCGATTTCCCGCTGAGCCTGCGCATAGCGAGTCAGGGAATCCATCAGCAGCAGCACGCGCTTGCCCTGATCACGAAAATATTCAGCAATGCGGGTCGTCAGCATGGCCGCCCGCAGGCGCATCAGTGGCGAATCGTCAGCCGGTGCGGCAACCACGACAGATCGCGCCAGACCTTCCTCACCGAGAATATCTTCAATGAATTCTTTGACTTCCCTGCCCCGTTCACCAATCAAGCCGACCACGGTGATATCGGCATCGGTGAAGCGGGTCATCATGCCCAGCAGCATACTTTTACCCACGCCACTGCCCGCAAACAGCCCCAGACGCTGCCCCTGACCAATCGTCAGCAAACCGTTCAGGGCACGGATACCGACATCCATGGACTGCCTGACCGGCGCGCGGTGAAGGGGGTTGATAATCTCGCCACCGAGCGGAACGCGAGCCTCGCTGGCAATCGGACCCAGACCATCCAGAGGCTCACCGGTACCATTGACTACCCGGCCCAACAGCTGCGGGCCGACGGGCACCCGACTGGTCTCGGCCAGCGGTACCACTAAAGCGCCAGGCTTCAATCCCTCGATCGCGGTCAGTGGCATGAGGTAAACGCGCTCGTCTTCAAACCCGACGACTTCCGCCTCGACCCGCAGATCGTTCTGGCCCTGGATCAGACAGCGATCGCCCACCACCATCGGACAACCGACCGCTTCGAGGGTCAGGCCCACCATTCGGGTCAGTCTTCCACAGAGCTCAGGCTCCGGGCGCTTGACGGAGCGATCGGCGATTTCGCTGAGGCGATCGGCAAGCGAGCTCATTGTTGTGGCGTCTTGCCGGAATTTTCTTCCGGCTCCTGATCAGGCTGGTCAGCCGCCTGCTCTGAGGGTTCAGAGAGCACATCAGCCTGAAAATCGGTGAGATCACTCATGCTGTGTTCGGGAGCAGCGCCTTCACCAACGGCTTCGGCGTGAATGCGATTATCGAGCAGCTGCTGCACCACCTTCTGGAACCGTTTTTCAACGGTGAAGTCCACGAGACTCTGATTGGTTCGAACCCGCGCGCCACCCGGCACCAGTTCCGGATCTTCTTCCAGGTGCACTTCACGCTGAATTCTCGATACCGCTTCGCGGGCATGTTCGGTATCTGACGGATGAACGAATATCGTGAGGTTGTCACTGACCCTGGGCAGTGACGCCAGCGCGTCGCGGACCACGGCGCTGATCTGGGACGTATCAACGGACAGTTCCCGGTAGATAACCGCGCGAGCCAGATTGACCGCGATGGTGACAAGACTGGCTTCGAGCTCTTCCTGCTGACTTTCAATAGGCTCCAGCAGCGCAATCATCAATGCCTGAAGTCTTTCTATTTCTTGCTGGCGCGCCGACTTTGTCTCCTCTAGGGCTTTGGCTTCACCTTCGCTATGGCCCTCTTTCCGGCCTTTTTCCCGTCCTTCTTCGAGGCCCTGTTGGAATCCCGCTTTGTAACCTTCCTCGCGACCGGCTTTGCGGCCTTCTTCGAGGCCCTCCTGGCGTGCTTCCTCAGCGAGTTTCTCAAGGTCTGCTGCGGTCAGGGGTTTGACTTCCCGCTCTTCCTCACGGGGCAGTTCATTCCCCTGAGCATCGAGCAACGGCAGCTCCCACCGTTCGTAGGCGGTCAGAGGACGATCATCATCGGAACGCTTCGGAGAACCTGCCATCAGACCATCTCTTCGCCGCCGCCACCGAGGACGATCTCACCGGATTCAGCCATGCGACGGGCGATCGTAATAATATCTTTCTGAGCCGCTTCCACCTCACTGACACGGACAGGTCCTTTGGCCTCAAGATCGTCCAGCAGCAGTTCGGCAGCCCGCTTGGACATATTGCCGAGAATCTTGTTTTTGACCTCTTCGTCGGCGCCCTTCAATGCGGTCACCAGAACATCCGAAGACACTTCTCGCAGCAGTGACTGAATACCCTTGTCGTCAATTTCGCGGAGGTTATCGAAGACAAACATCAGATCCTCGATACCCGTTGCCAGCTCCGGATCCTGAGACTTGATGTTGTCCATCAGGACGCCCTCGGCGCTGCGATCCATCAGGTTCATGATATCGGCGGCGCGTTTGATACCGCCGATCCGCGAGGTCTGGGTAGCGGAGCCGCCCGAGAACTGCTTTTCAAGGATATCGTTCAGCTCCTGCAGCGCCTGTGGCTGAACGCTCTCCAGGTTGGCGATGCGCATAACGACATCAAGGCGCACTTTCTCGTCGAAAGACGCCAGAATCTCGGCGGACTGGTCCGGGTCCAGGTACGAAAGAACAATCGCCTGAATCTGGGGATGCTCATAACGGATGACATCAGCAACCGCGCGCGGCTCCATCCATTTGAGTGTGTCGAGACCGGTTGTGTTGCCTCCGATCAGAATTCGATCAATCAGACTTGAGGCTTTGTCTTCGCCCAGCGCCTGAGTCAGGACGGTGCGAACATACTTGTCATTGCCGACACCCAGGCCGGTCTCGCCGCCAACGGCCTCGATGAACTGGTCCAGCACATAGGTGACTTCGTCCTTGCGCACGTCCTTGATCTGGGCCATGGCCACGCCAACGCGCTCAACCTCTTTTGGCCCCATGTGCTTGAGTACTTCAGCGGCATCCGCCTCACCCAGCGACATCAGCAAAATGGCCGCCTGCTCGACCCGCGGGATCTTGCGCGCTGCTTTGTTATCGCCGGTTTCGGCCACTGCCTTTTTGCCGTCAGTCATCCGTATTTACCCATTGGCGAAGCACCTGAGCAACTCGACCAGGCTCTTCTGAAATCAAGGATTTAAGTGCATTGACCTGACGGCCGTAGACATCGGAGCTACCCGGCAGCAGCAGGTCCGTTGAGCTCGAAGACATCGAGTGCTCCAACGCTCTCTGGCCGCCACTTTCGAGACCGTCATAGTCGTCGCTTTCTTTGTCCAGTTCGCTTCCAGTTTCACCGGACAGCGCCCGGATAACCGGTCGCATGAGCACCAGCAGCAACACCAGAATCACGATGCCCGCGAGCACGTGCTTGATCAGATCCCAGAACCATACCTGCTCCCAGAATGCGGGTTCCTGGAACTCGATTTCCTCGGCTGGAGTGAAGGCGGTGTTCATAACAGTGACGCTGTCGCCGCGCGCTGCCGAATAACCCACGGCGTCTCTTACCAGCATAGTCAGTCGCTGCAATTCTGCCTCTGACCAGGGCTGAAAACTGACCTCTCCGGTCTCTGGATCGATCACTCGCTGATCATCCACCGCCACTGCAACCGTGAGCCGTTCGATTCGACCACGCTCCTGGCGGATATAGCTGACGGTGCGGTCGACCTCATAGTTGCGGGTCGCTTCTTGACGAGTGTTGACTGGCGGAGCCGCCGGGGCTTCGCCGTCGGCATTATTCGCCTGTTCGGGGACGGTCGCCTCGCCCGGGGGCTGATTGGACAGCGCGCCAGGGATACCGCCGTTGAAACCTGCCTGACGTTGCTCGGTCAGCTCACGCTCGCTGCGCACAGCGCTCTGGTTGGGATTGAACAGTTCTTCTGCCTGCTCGACTGAAGAGAAATCGAGATCCGCAGACACCTGGGCTTTAAAGCGGCCGTCACCCACTACGGGTCGGAGCATATTCGCGACTCGGCTGGCCAGGCGATCTTCCAGACGCTGGTGATATTCCTGGCGGTCCTTCATATCGGCCACCTCGGGTTCACGATCGTCGGCGGTCAGCAGATTGCCCGCCTGATCCACGACGGTGACGTGATTGCGCGTCATTTCCGGAATGCTGCCCGCAACCAGATTCACGATTGCCTCAATCTGCTCTTTCTCGAGCCGTCGACCCGCAAACACTTCCAGAAATACCGAAGCGGTAGGCTGCCGGGCATCACGAATGAAAACAGACCGTTCAGGGATGGCCAGATGGACGCGCGCCCCTTTAACGCTGCGCATGCTGCTGATGGTGCGTGCCAACTCGCCCTCAAGGCCGCGGCGATAGGTAATGGACTCCATAAACTGGGAAGTTCCCAGACCACGCTCCCGATCCAGCAGCTCATAGCCAACGGCCTTCTGATCCGTAACGCCCTGAGCGGCGAGTTTCAGGCGCGCATCGTAGACATGCTCGGCGGGGACCAGCAGCGCTCCGGAGCGGGTGTCCATGTGATAGGGAATGCCACTCTGGTCGAGAATCGTGGTGACGTCCTGGGGGTTATAGGTGCTCATGTCGCCCAGCACAGGCTGGTAATTCGGCTCCTGGGCCCACAGCACCACGGCGACGCCGAGCGCGACGCTGGCGGCAAGACCGACCATCAGTCCGATCTGACGAATCAGGGTCAGCCGGCTGAATGTAAAAAAGGAGCCACGGCGATCATCGGTCTCGATATCGCTGCCCGACATTCTTTCATTGGCGCTTTGAGCGGGAACGCTGGCCATCTTGGGACTCCGTTATTAAATCGGCATGTTCATGATGTCTTCGTAGGCGCGTACAACCCGGTTTCTCACCTGGCTCAGCGCCTCAAAAGACACGGATGATTTCTGGGATGCGATCATCACCTGCGTCAAATCGACATTAGGATCGCCCTGCTCGTAGCGGGTGCTCAGATCCGAGCTCTGCTTCTGAAGTCCATTCACGTGATCGACAGCGTCGCGGAGCATATTGCTGAAACCCGGCGCCTTGTTCTCCTGAACCCGATCAATTCCACCCTTCAGTCCTTCGGCAGGCTGAATGCGGTCCATCTGCTGGCTCTGCTGCTGCATCTGCGACCGCAGGTTACGGATTTCGGAAAGGACGTTACTGATGTCGGCTCGCTGAACCATGGAATACTCCTGAGCATTGCTCTGACTCATTCTTCCCGATACAAAGCAAAGACAGGGCCATAAAATAATTATTCATTTATAGCAGATACTTAGAGGTTTTTAACGAGGGCAGGAGGGGGAATGCCAGGAGCGACCAATCGATGGCGACAAACTTTTGACAGGCGCACCAGGCGCCGTGGAGTAGGGACAAAAAAAAGCGCTCGGGCTGAGCGCTTTCAATACAGGCAACGGAACGCTTACGCCGTTGCGGCAAGTTCCTCATCCAGATCAATACCCGCATCGCGCATCTGGGCGAGCTTGTAGCGCAAGGTTCGAGGACTGATGCCCAGGCGCTCAGCCGCACGATTGCGACGGCCACCCTCTTTGCGAAGCGTGTCGATAATGATCTGAAACTCACGCTGGCGGACTTCGGCACCGAGATTCGGATCGTCGTCCTCGGCGTCTTCGCTGTCGTCCGACGTAGTTGATGCAGTTGACGTATTTGACTTAGCCGGCGTAGAGCCCGATGGAACCTGACTTACTGGCTGCGCTACCGGAGCTGGTCTCAGTGGATTGGCCGACAGTTCCAGACACAGATCGGCAGCACGAATTTCCTGTCCCTGATGCAGAACTATGGCTCGCTGGATCGCATTATCCAGCTCTCGGACATTACCAGGCCATGAGTGAGCCAACAGCGCCTGTTTCGCATCGGTGCCCAGTTTGAGCCCAGTGAGCTTCATTTTGCGGGCATGCTGACGCAGCAGGCTTTCTGCCATCGGTACGATGTCTTTTGGCCGCTCACGCAGCGGTGCCCAGCGCATGGGAAAAACGGTCAAACGGTAGTAAAGATCCTCCCGGAACTGCCCTTCACGGACATACTCCGCCAGATCGCGGTTAGTGGTCGCCAGCATCCGAACGTCCAGCGCGATGGTCTTGCGGCCACCCAGACGCTCCACTTCCCTCTCCTGCAATACCCGCAGCAGTTTGGACTGCAGCGCCAGATCCATTTCCGTAATTTCGTCCAGCAAAATGGTGCCACCATTCGCCTGTTCGAATTTTCCCGGCGCAGAGGCATGAGCACCGGTGAACGCGCCCTTCTCGTGACCGAACAGAATCGCTTCGAGCATATTTTCCGGGATTGCGGCGCAATTGATCGCGACAAACGGCTGATCTGCACGAGCTGAATGCTGGTGAATGTAACGAGCCAGCACTTCTTTACCTGTGCCACTTTCGCCAGAGATCATTACGGTTGAGTCGCTCGCCGCCACCTTGCGGGCCAGCTGGAAGAGCTGCTGACTGGCAGGATCAGCCGCCACCGGCTCATCGCGCTCGGTCAGAGCCGCGCCACCAACACAACGGTTCACCACTTCCACCAGCGCCGAAGACTCGAAAGGCTTGACCAGATAATCGACCGCACCGGACTGCATGGCCGAAACCGCGTCATCAATTCGTCCGTAGGCGGTCATGAGCACCACTGGCAAACCGGGAAACCGATCCTGGATCTGGTCCAGCAGTTGGTGACCGCTAATGCCCGGCATGTTGACGTCGCTGATGACCATATCAACGGATTCTTCCGCCAGACTGATCAGCGCGTCTTCACCGCTGGCGGCTTCGCGGACACGAAACTTGGCCAATTCAAGCGTTGTGACAAGCGCCTCACGCAGGTCAGCGTCGTCTTCGACGATTAGGATGCGGGATTTACTCATGATCAACTCTCCAGATCAGTGACTGGCCGACGCCGAAGCGCTGGCCGTATTCATCAGCGGCAGACGCAGCGTCGCCACAGCGCCTGACTCACCGTCTCTGGCGGGACAGGCCAGACTGAATTCGCCCCGGTGGGCTTTAACCACAGCCTGCACAACGGCAAGACCCAAACCGGTACCGTGAGATTTGGTGGTGTAGAAAGCCTCCATGATCCGCTCGGAATCAGATGGCTTGAATCCCGGCCCATTGTCGGCAATCACCAATTCAAGCGAGCGCCGTTGCGGCTCCAGATTCACCGAAACCTCAGTTGCGCCAGCTTCCAGAGCGTTGTTAACGAGATTCATGCAGGCGCCAATTAAGGCATCGCGGTTTGCGAGCAATACTCGATCTGATCCGATGCGCGAACAGCTCACCCGGCCGCGAAGATTTTCATTCAGACCTTCCAGCGCTTGCTCAAGCCCTTCTCCAAACTCATCAACGGACAGCTCTTCAGCGACTCTGGTTTCGCCTCGGGCGAAGACCAGCATGTCGCGAACCTGCTGTTCCAGATGGTTCAGGCGCGACATCAGGCGAGTGGCGCAACGCTTGTGCAGCTCCTCGTCCAGTTCATCGTTGAGCAGGTGGCCGCCGTAGAGCATGGCAGCGGACAGAGGCGTGCGAATCTGGTGAGCGAGTGAAGCGACCATGCGGCCCATGGCAGAGAGACGCTGGGCATGGGCTAACTGGGTCTGTAGCTGCCGGGTTTCGGTCAGGTCGGTCAACAGAATCAACTGACCCGGCTCGTTTTCCATGGAGCGGATTTCAATGCCGACGCGGCGTCCATCGCGGAGCGACACTTCATGGCCGTCATCGCTGCGTGGTGCGAAACTTCGGCGGATAATTTCAAGCCAGCGCTGACCTTCCAGAGGCTCGCCGAGTAATTCCCGAGCGGCTGGGTTGCACTGACTCACAACGCCCTGACTATCAAGGACGACCACGCCGGCAGGCATGACATCAAGCAATGTGCTCAGACGATCCGCCAACCGTTCCTTCTCTTCCAGCTCCTGCTGACGCTGCATCGACTCCGCAGAAAGTTCGCCTGAGAGCTGATTAACCCGCGATTCCAGCGTCCGGTACGAGTCGGTGATCTGGCGCGACATTTCATTGAACAGTTCGAGCGCCTTGTCCACGGGCTTGCCGGCACACTGCTCTTCCGGGAACAAAGCCGTCACCTTGTGGTTCGCGTCCGCCGCTGCGTTTGCTTCGGCGTGGGAAGGCTTGGTAATGAAATTTGCGTAGCTCATGGAATCTCCGAACTCTGCCGTTAACGGATTGCCGTGAAGGCCGGATCGTTATTTGTTCCAGAGCTAAAGCCAAAGCCGTGCCAGTTTCGATTTATTGTTTTATTCCAGTTGGATAGATCAACTCAACAACACCGCCGCGACAGCTTTTCGTCGCTATTTTGAGATTGTGACGGCGGCATCAGAGCCACCCGACAAAAATCAGACGCCTTGGCCGAGCCATTATGAAACTCGGAAATAGGCATCGCCCGTGGTGAGTGGAAAGATTGAACGAAAAGGATAGAGGTTCGCCCGAGGTGGGCAAAGTCGCCTGCCGGGGAAGGCCGTCGCATCAGAAGCGGATACAGAAAGGAATGGCTTCAGAAAAGATTATCAAGAGGCGATTGCTCTCCGGACACAGCCCGGAGAAGCGAAAAGTGGCTAGGGAGCCTCTGAATAACTCCGGATCACCTCTGGCTTTCAGAGCGCTTCACTCTCTAGACGTGGCTTTGCAGGAAGGCTGGTTGCCTTTCAAGAAGTCACAACGACGAGAGAGGATCGC